>Ga0265798_10006538_pt1 | contig 15309 bp, 9 predicted proteins | sample P3T30metagenome_FD_192430 | JGI IMG/M metagenome (GOLD analysis project Ga0265798, IMG submission 192430) | Plant litter microbial communities from East Loma Ridge, Irvine, California - P3 T30 | ecosystem: Environmental > Terrestrial > Plant litter > Unclassified | place: USA: California... | reverse complement strand
TTGAGCGACCAAGAGTTTGACACTTCGTATGTGCGCAGAATTTCATCAAGCAAGTAAAAGCTCAGAACGCGGAGGCGAAATAACGATGAAAAAAGATAGACCCTTGGGGGATGCAGCTTCTTGCGGGTGTGGAAACCGGCAACCTGTGCAGTCGAGTATGAATGAACAAATATTGGGCAGAGCCTAGCAGCACCGGAGACAAGCAAAGAGGACTGTAGCAGACAGACGGCATAGGTTGTTAGCTATCGCGTTTGTGCAAAACTCAGTCGCCGTTGAGGCCGCAAATGCCATCATGGCCGCGGTACCTGGGCACCTGCAAATCGTTCGTGTACTTACTACCATTCCCTATCAAAGCACCTCGAGACTGGAGTGACCAACACAACGCCAAATTTGAACGTTCTGCTCGGCATAATCTCAGTTGATCAATAATCCTAGAAGCATTGGAGATCATCCTATCAAGGCCGTGCTAAAGCTTGGTGTGGCCAGCTGGTAATCTGCAAGGCTGCTGAGGCTTCCGATTGGCTCGGAAGTCTTCCCCGGGCCTCCAATTTCTGGGAGTACACTTGAGGGCGTACCTCCGTCACCTTCACAGGTGGATGATATCCGCTAGCAAGGCGCTGGACACGTTATTGGTGCGTGCTTGTTTGGCTCGGCTGCGCTTTCTAGCGGTACAAACGGTGACTCTATCGGTGACAAAGTCGTAAAGAGTCCCTGCCCCCAGCAGGGTTCTTGTGTGACGAACGCAGGACGAACGCAGGACGGCGGCAAGAGATGGGTCAGCCATGTTGCATGCAAAGTCCCTAGCCGTGATACTGCATGCTATCGTACAACGTGGCATATATTCTGGGGTAGAGCATTCTCGCTGAATCTATGTGGGAAAGCGGCGCAACGCCGAAGCACGCAAGTGCCAGGGGCTGTAGTGGCTCTGGCAGGGCTAGGCGCTACATCTAACGTTACTTCGTTTCGGCGTCACATCTTCCAGTTGTCACTAAGACCGATCGTGTGTAGCGCAAAGCTTGGACTTCTTGCTCCTAGTTTAGTCTGATGCAAGGCACTGAGAGAAACCAAGGGCTGTTGAGCTATAGTCTAGTTCGGGGAAGCTCGCGAAGGATTCTGATTCTGCTGCGCCTTGTGGGGGTTAATGTTGTGAGAAAGGTAGCACTCGATCTGGTCGGACACCACTTGCTTGATTGTCTACTTGATGCTATGCACGACCACTTTAAATCCTGTCCTTATCAACGACTGTGTTTCCTGAATTTTCTATGTTATCATCATATTGCGAAGCCATGTCGATCTGTGGAACGTTCTAGCATTTAGGAAGCATCTCACAACATACAAAGATCACCTGCATTCACCTGCCTCCACGCATCTTCATGCTCCACACCCCGGAGCCTCGCTTCCCGAAGCGAAGCTCGAGCTGCAGCAAAGCTGCAGTGACTCGCTTGCAACGAAAGCACCGTAAAGATGCAGAACTCTCAACGACATCGCATCTTCCCCCCCGGGCGTCTTGATTCCATAATAATAAACAGTCCGAACGGCATAGCAGCGGCTCTTGTCCAGCAACAACTTATCTGCATGCTACATGGCTTTAATGTTGGTCACGCCCGAGCAAAGTCTGTGAAGCAGTCAGGATTTTTTGCTGTTCCTCTCACTTGCTTATCAGATCTCGATCCAGATATCTGTTTTCCCATTCCAGTGCTTCAAGGGATTTCAAACTGGCTTTCCTTAGCGGTGTCATGGCACATGTCGCATCTTCCCACTGCGTGTTTTGCGAAGCTGAGAGCGTGCCCGATGAGAACATCGCCCAACTACAGAAAGACCAGCACGCACATCGGGACCCTCTCTTGGAGACGGCTTGTTGCCGTGGACCCCGCCTGCAAGCCAAAATCCTCTATGAATCTCTGGACCCTTTGGAAGAATGGCAAATACGAGTCCTCGAATTGCAACCTCATCGGCGCCAGGCGCCGTTGGTCTCACGTCTTTTCAACGCAGATATGTTGCGTGGCGGGGGTATAGTAGAGAGTGGGACGAAGAAGCGGCAGACATACATTGGACTGTCATATTACTGGGGGGATGATCAAACCCCCAGGTACCATCTGGAATGCAACGGGGTCGAGTTTCCAATTCCGATAGCAGCATATCGCGCACTACATCGTCTACGAGATCGATATGTCCCGATTTATATCTGGATTGATACTGTTTGCATCAACCAATTCGATGATTCGGACAAGTCAAAGCAAGTGGCTAAAATGCGCTCGATATATCAGAATGCCAAAGAAGTTGTAATTTATCTTGGCGAGCATATCAAGCTTGAGCTTTCTACTAGCGGCAAAATCACAAGCGCCACTGAATGGATCGTCGGCCTTCTGAATGACTTCCAGACCATCAGCACACCACTGAACGGCATATTCTCCACAACGACTGATCTCATCCGCAGAGGCAGCAAATCTGGCGCCGGAGTGTGTGCCATGCACTCAGACCTCTTCGAACAGGGCGTTTACGAGATGTCAAGATTGAAGTGGCTAGACCGCGTATGGATCAAGCAAGAAATCTGGGCCGCTCGTTCGGTCGAGGTGAGATACGGAGAATCAATTTTACCCTGGCAAGCACTTGTCTCGATACAGGATGTCCTCACGCTACTTACTCCACTTCTTACGCCTCACCAACGAAGCGCAATGGAATTGACGTGCCGTGCGCTGTCGATAAAACTTGGTCGTCTGGTCATTGGAACACCCACAGATCATGCAGCTGCAGATATGAACGACAAATCTAATTCCCAGCTACTCGACGACGATAATCATCAGCAAGACATTGTAAATGTCTTCAGACGATCTGAGGGCGCAGAGTGTTCTTGCATACATGACCGAGTATACGGGCTACTAGGAATGTCATCTGTCAACGTGGAGCAGCCCGACGACATGCGCCATAACTGTTTTGCTATATCCTACGGCGAATCACCCGTAAATACTTTCGCACGTCTTGCCAAATATATCATCTGCCGAGATCACTCTTTGAACATACTGTTCCTCGACAAAGCATTTCCGAGACCCAAGAACGCCGGCGAAGTGAATGGGGAAAAATTGCCTTCTTGGGTACCAGACTGGCGTTATGCTACCGGATCCGTGCGTAAGCCCATCTACTATCCAAAAGTCTGGTTAAACCGGACCTGGGACTTGTGTCTACAAGAAACATACGAAAGGCTTAGTATTCAAGGGTTTCTTCTCGGCAGAATTGTGTCTCGCATCAAACAAACCACGATAACTACGGTCGAAATCCATTGGACACATCCTTATCTTGTAAGATCCAGTGTTGAGCTAGCAATGATCCCCCCAGGAACACTTCGTTACGATGACCTTGCACTCTTCGAAGGAGCAGCGACGCCAGCGCTCATAAGATCGACGAGTGAACCATCAACTTTCCAATACATCGGATCAGTACACCCTGTGCCAAAACGATCTCACACCAGCGAAGATACAAGCCCTCATTTTAGTGCTGTTATCGATTTCATGTGGATGCTATCTCGTGAGAATGGTGATTCGGCGAGAGCCGTACGTATCGTTTTGGTTTGATTCTGCGTAGCGTCATTTTAGGGGGAGCGGATCAGGATTTTGTCCTCTCTACTTCAAGTTGATTTTACCTAGATGGCGGTGACTTGGCCAGGAATTCCTGGATTTTGCCAGTCCGACTAGTCTGGAAGACGCCTTTTCTTTTCTGATGATACTTTAATCAGGCTATATAGCTTAGGGCAGGTCTATCTATCTTATAGACGACTTCTGATGCTATGATTTACGGCCGCTCTACCACATCGCACTGACATGTGGAAGGCTCTCAGGGCATACTATGATGAGGAGATTGAGGCTTTCACTGTTCAGGGCAGTGCGGCTCGCGAGGCTGCAGACGAGGAGCTACGGGATGTGAACATCACCAGCGAGCCTATCACAGAGTATGATGGGCTGCGCACTACGCCAATGCCGCTGCAGACTGTTTCTGCACCCACCTTTGAAGAGCTAGCTCCTCCAAACGTATTCGCAGAACTAGCCGTAACATCAAGTCTGCGCCGCCAACGTGGAAAGCACAGGCATATACTATGCTCATCAGTCGAGACTTTTGTGTAAAACACATCCGACATAGTGCAGGGTTCACCAGCGAGACACTCCTGTTTTCAAGGAACGCAAAGGAGCCACAGGGATTAACAACCGGCAGGAGAACGAAAAGATGGACTTTGATGTGGTCGGCCCTGTGTCACGCACCCATCATCGGCGTTCCATAAGGGTCCTGCTCACTCATCAGTAGCTCTTACTGTGCCCCAACATATGTCGCATTCATCAAGGCCCACCAACGTTCATCTGACACAGCGAGCTTTGTTACCACTCGAGCTTTCTAGACTTTCAAAGAGGCCGCCGGAGAGCAGCGTCAGTCAGTGCATGGCTTGTCATAAGCTGAATAGCTTTTACACAATATGATTACAAAAGAAAATTTTGCATACAATTTTCAATGGATATCTCTCTTAATGGATATCTCTCTTCTGCCTCGCTGATCTTCGCTGACTGAACAGTTTTCTCAATCATCTGACCTCGCCCTGAGTGGGTATTTGGTAGTATCCTTGCGGTCTGGCTTACTATGTCGACTTGGTCGAGTCGCCATGGCTTATAGGCTCAGTGCAATCCCAATATTGCCAGCTCACCGATAGGTTCTCCCAGGTACAACCTCAACAACTTCCCGACTGGTGAAGCAACAGTGCCCGACGTCTGTGTTGCCTACCTCTTCTACTTCTCCCCATTTCACAGGAAGAACTGCTGCATCCACGTCCCCAGATGGCCGATGCGACGACGATGCCAGCATTAAAGAACAACTCGCAGTGACTGGCATCGCGCTGCCATTGAATTTTCGTTGACTTAAACCAACAGCAATGGCTGTGATACACATTCCCAGCACTACGACCACGAGCATTGGGGCAGGACTCAGACCAACAGCAGAGATGCTACTGTGCCCAATTGGTGCACCATCAGCATATCGCTCGACGCGTACTAGAAAGATCGACTGCGATATGAGCCAATGCAAAGTGGCAAATAAGGTAACCATCGGAACTCCATAAGTGTAGGGTATCTGTAACCAGTATGTCGAGCGTTGCTGTCCATGGGGTGCAGTGACGCGGAGGGATTTGCGATGTATTTCGTAGCCGTTGTATTCGTTCGCAAGGAGCATGCAGGTGACTAGTCCATTGTACGACAAGTATACAAAGGAAAGTACCAGCTGGGGCAGATTAGCGATAAGCACTGACGATGCCAATCCGCCTGTCCCTTTTTCAGGGAGATTGGCAGCAAGGAGCATGTTGGAATTTACGGCCCCAAAGCCTAGTGAAATGATCGTCTCGGCAGTGAATTTTGACATCTGTCTGATAGTTCCCCCGAGACAAGTAGTGCCAATTATGATAGCCACGACTAGGACCGAGATCGAAGCTATCCACCTTCTTCTGCTAACGCTCAGCTTCCAGTGACGTGTTGTTTTGGCGAATTTTGTGGTATTTGTGAGCCATTCTCCTCTAGTTGCTTCGTGGCACTGCGCACATCCTGGAGGCAACGGTTCGCGGTCATCAGGTCGGGTTCGTCAAGCCAGCTAGCGACTGCATCACCAAAAGTAACGAATGTGACTTCGCGCTGCTGCCAAACTATCCAGAACATGGTTACGGCTTTGACAACATTACAAATAATTACTGCAATGAGTATGTCCCTGGAAAACTGCAGCTTACAATGCTGGGGTTGCTGCTGCGACAAGCAATATTCAATTTTCCTGCCATTGACGATCCACGCTTCTTGCGCGCTTAATTTTCTTGCTTTCTCAGGGCTCGTACAGAAGGTTTCGTCCTCTGAACACATCCTGTCGAATCATCAGCATGAGAAAAGAAGTTCTTTGAGATTAAGCAGGGCCTACCAGAGAAACGGAGCGTTGATATAGTTGTTGTCGATGATAAGTGTCTCTCCACGGTGAACATTGACCGGTGTTGTTTTCAAATCGTTGTCTTCCACTACTAAGATGACATTCCCATGGCCAGAAAGGTAATACGTGGCGTATACGCTGATGCATGCTGCGGTAGACAGGCTTCTGAATGATGAGATGTTCGCTGTGTAGTTCTCATGCAAGGACAAGAAGGGCTCGATTTCTTTAGCAACATAGCTCTCGTAGGATACACCAAACGAGTCCTTGTATGTTTCGGACAAATTTTGGCCTGTAAGCGTATCTGCAGAGGGTAAAGTATAATTACTCTGTAGAAATGCCGGGCCCACGATGAAGGTATTGTAAGTGTTGTCGTCCAATGTCTTGAATAGTGCTGAATTGTAGAGCAGATGTATAGGTGTGCTGCTGAGTGCTAATAGGGCCCACATTAACCGTCGTTGCCAGCCAATCCTAAAGAGGTTCCGGAGACTCGGCACACCCACGTCAAGCCAGTCGCCACAGGAATGTGCAATTTCACACTCTCGACGTGTAGGTGCAGTGATGCATTGCATGGTATAATTAGAAGCGCTCAACAGGATCGAGCTAAGGGCGTTGATGAGGATATGTAGCCAGAATGACCACGCAGTAACAGCATCGCAAGCACCGTCATATGCAGTTCCAATTCCACCATCGTGGCCGTACTTTATGCTCATCCACGTAGTGAAGACACAATTGACAAGCAATACAAGAGTAGTCGTTGTCGCAGCAGTGACGACACCAATTTTCCAGCTCTTGTAACGGTATCGTCTCTTGCGTGAAGTTTGGAGGGGCGTACTGTGCCCGTCGTAAGTCTGTTGGGCGTTGTGCTCGGGCCATTCTTGCAACGGTATCGAGTCTTGATACTCGTCGTCGATGTAGATTTGGGAGTAACCAGTGACATTCGGCGCATAGCTCGCCGTCTCATCAGTCATGGATCGATTGTCACTGGCGGGACTCGCTCCCGTCACGTCCATGAGCTCCCCGTCCAGGGGCTTGTATGCGAAGGCGTTTTGTGCATTTGTAACCATATCGGTGCTTCCATACGACTATCGGCGTCAATGTTCCGGGCATCAGCTGGTAAAGTGGATCGAAAGATTCTAGGCTTTGTCAAGCAGATATTGTTTTGAAGCATAACAAGCAAGGGGTGAGGCGCTAATCGGATTGGCAAGTCCCTCTGTTTCTCCAATTTCGCCAGTCTATATGATAGGTTTATGATAGGTTCGCGTGATATTAAGTCTCATGCCGCTCACTGGCATACACGCGAGGTTGAATGGATCACTTGGGAATCGAAACCAACCTTATGCAGGTCCTCATAGCCGACGTGACAAGTGATTGGAAAACGATGTGCCGCTTGGCCAGGGCTGCGGACAAATGTTACTCTCCTTGTTGTGTGCTCAGCCGCGTTATGGTGAGACTAAGCGACATGCATTCAATATTGTCCTCCAGCATGGTTATATTGCTCTGGCTTTGCTGCTGCTTTTGGCCACGATGTGGCCATTGCAAGTTTTCGCCGCATCGCGTCGAGAAGGCTGGAATATTGCAGCACCCTTAATTTAACGAACATGCACGTGCGTATCTCCAGGACAAGCGTGCAGAGCTTGGGCTCTGGCGCTAGAAGTAAATTAGAGCATGAAATGACTCGTGCAAGTCCTGGCCACTTGGCCGCTAACAGAGTTTTGACATGCGATCTCCGACGTTCACGAAGACACGACAATAGCAAGTACTCCAATATTTGAAATCAACTGCATTCACTGAACGTACAAAGCTTCTAAAAGTGGGGACATCGGTCACGTTAAGTTACAAGAAACAATAAAATGTTTCTGACTTCATCTTCCCACGAAGTTAATCACGTCTTGACTTGCAATGGATTCACGAATCAGCTTGTGACCTCTTTGACAGTCCTATGCTTTTCGTCTTTCTTGCCGCCTGTCAAACGTAACTTTCGCAAAGCGGCCTTAGCTATTGTACTCAAGCTGCCAGGTCAAGACAGTAAAAAGTCTCAATTGGTCTTTGTCGAAGTGCTGTGTTTGTCCAATCAATTGCTTGTTGCCAGAGCCCCCGCTCTGGTTGTAGTTCTGCTGCGTCCCAAGACCGGGATTGATGAACATTGCGCCGCACCCGTGGTAAAGGTACCGGCCTTCATCTTCTGGCAGCGAGGAGGGGAGCTCCGACAGCTGAGTGATTGCAGTCTCGAGCTCTTTCGACTTCTTCTCGTTCTTCTGCTCGTCCTCGCTCTTGAAGAATCGGCTGGTGTGCAAGAGCTGCAGCTTCTCGAGGATCTCCTTCATTAGGTCCTCCACCTTGCGCTTCTTCCCCGGCACAACTGCGCGAGCAGCCTTCTTGTACCTCTCAATCCAGCTCGCATCGTCGTCCGCTACGACCTTCTGGAATATCTCCTGCAGCCGCTTCGCATTCTCTTACATGGAAGTCAAGTCGCAGAGTCGGGAGGAGTGCCTGTGTTGTCCATGACAAAATGCATTTTTGACGTTTGGCTTTGGGTATCGACACCAAGAACACAAGAACCAGCAACGTATGCAGGATCTTGTATGATCAGTTTTCCGGTTTTCGTCGTCTCTTTCTTTGTGTTCGTCGCGTTGTTATATATCACAATCTCTCAACCGGGTGTAACCTGGCAATGTGATGTGTATGCATCTTATCTTCTCCAGCGGGGCAGTGAATCCTCATTAGTCGTTTGACCTTCGGCGACTGTGCTGTCTTTGTCTCAACTTCAAAATCTCCCGAGCTAACAAGGGGTACATTGGCTCATCTCCTCAATGTCCTTTGCTCGAAGTTTGCGTGCTATTGCTGGAAGTCCAGCTGGACCCTACGGCGCCCCGCTGGGAGGTGTTTAACACGCGAAGACTGCCTTCGGTGAGCGGTGTCCCTCGCGAGAAAAATTTTTGCTGGTGCCTCCTCTCCACTTCCTTAGTGGTAGTCAACAGCCAGTCTAGGCCGCTGTGAAACAATGTTGTCGTGTTGATGTCGTGGTGTTCTCGCGGCTGGGTATGAGAGGACAGCGCTTTTGCACCTGGCTCTAAGGAGTCGCTAGGTTTTGACGACCTGCTTTGTCCTGGGCAGAAGACATGTGTGAAGCTCTGACATCTCCCTAATCTTGGCTGCGTGAGGCTGCTCATGTGGCTCGACGACGGAGAAGGGCCATAACCCGCCCGAACTTGCCATGTAACTTATACAAAGAGAATATATACTGTGTACTGTCGCAAGTATCTTGGTACAGTACAGCAAGTCCTCCCCCTTCCCTTTGCGAAGGGATGCTTGCCACTTGTGTCTATTGTGCGGTTTTATATGTAGATGTGAATGACGGTCATCTCCGAGGGTCGTCATGGAAACGATGTCATAGCTTGATGTGGATCTTGCATCAACAACTTCTCAGCACTGCCGCCGCCAAAATCTCAACTCATGCACCCTTCTTCGTGCTCGATCCTTCAGATTCATTACTACAGCAATGGACAAACTCCCATTAGAGCTTCTATTACTTATCGTCGCCGCGCTATCCAAGCACCAGGATCTGTTGAGCTGGTGCCTCTTGAACAGATCTTGCTACGACAGTTTCCGATCATATCGACAACAGCTGATTCAGATGCATGATCTAAAATTGCATGCCGAGTGTGCTACAGACATCGCCTCCTTCCGTGCGTGGATACGGGCTCGTCGTACGAACGATACATATGTTTGGACTGCTGCGAAGTCAGCCTTCAGACGGCAGGAAACTCCGGAGTCCAAGTCCGCTATCGTTCGTACGCTGCTCGAGTACTCAGATGCGCAAGATACTCAGACGTACTTATTGTCACTACTGAGACGAAGCTTTTTGTGCCGTGTAGACTGTACTTGGGCACGTTATCTTCTTCGTGGATGGTTCCGGATGGATTACAACAACTGGACGATTCCAACGACACGCAACTTCTCAAGGCTATTGGATCTCTTCGAAAGCCAGTGGGAGGCTCGAAATGAAGAACATGAATTATTGCAGGACCTCAAATGCGACATTGGCGACAGCAGCTTCGCAAATTGGATCCGTACGATACTGAAATATGAGACCGTGTCCACGAGAACTACGAAAGATTCCGGGTCCATACCGAGAGCTGCGGTCAATCAAGATCGGATCCCTTGGAACGTGGACTTGGCATGGGACCTAACAAGGTCTTACACCTCGGGAGCAGCGGGACTGGACCCCGTGACGATCGCTGAAGATGCAATCGAGGTCATGGACAACCTTGGCTTCAACACAAACAATCGTGCGTACGAAGAATGGAAGATGTACCATTACGAAAGATTAGATATGTCGCGCGACGAAAACATTGTCCCTGACGACGAGTTTTACAATGTCATAGAGTCTGGGCTATGTTCCACGCTTATCTGGAAGGATGAATCAAGTCGCAGTGTCACATACTGGATCTCTGCGCTTCGTCAACATTTCCCAGATGGCTGGATTGCAGGGTATCCCGATCTGGAATGCTCCGAGGTCTCAGAAAGGGTGGTTCATATCTTCCAATACGCAACTCAAAAGATGCCTGCAGCATTCTTTTGGTTGGAACAATGTCTACGACACCTCGATCGTATGTCCCATCCCGAAGCCAAAAAGCCATTTGCTCAGGCTAAGCTTAAAATTTTGCCGACAGACAAGGAAGTAAGCACGCCTTCAGAGCGTTATTGGTCGAGTCGAATCAAAGAATTGCTCATGGAGCACCATGTATGACTTGGATCTGATCCGATTAGAATGGCGCAGGACCAGCAAGCGAAAATGTGGAAGGTTACAGACTTGTGCCACCACTGCTCTCTGGAGCACCCTTCACGCTGACGTCCATTAATGTGTCCCGAGACGGCTCTTATACCGAGACAAGGTCTTTCTACACTTTTTACGATCTCTATGCGCACGGGCGTTGATTCTGCCGACTATGTCATACCGTTCTCCGGCTCTTTCTCTATCAGCGAAATGATGCGTGATGGCCTCACGTATGCAATACATAGTATTGTCGATAGAAATGTCGCTGTCGTACATCTTTGCTCCAACTTCTTTCAAGGCGCAGAGACGACCATGAGTAGCGATGAGGTCATAACAAAGTGCGCTCTCAAGTTCCGCCCAGCTATATGGCTTGCCACCTAGCTCGCCATCTCACTTGGCGGAAGTCGCACAAAGCGATATGGATCCTCGCTCTGCGGTCGAATTGTACAGCAAAACACACACGGAAAAGGGGGGCCGGTGCATAAGCAGGCGTTATGCAATGGGCGGACAAATGAAGACCAGTATTTTCGTGCCTGGAATGCAGACGACGAAAGATAAAGTGCGATCAGAAAGATCCGTGCTCACATTGTGTCTCTGTCGCGATCCCGTGTGTGCACAAGATCTTCCGAGATGCGCCCGAGGCCTCCAACCAGGTGCAGCCCGTTCAAAGCAGTACGCATGGCCAGACAGCCGCGTCCTCACCAGTCGATCCACCTTCCCATGCCCAAAGCCGACAATCTAGCATTCAAAGACTCGTACGGGAGGGGAGCAGGGCGGCAACCAGATCTTTGGGTCCCAGAGCGGATTCAATACGGCCTACGGCAACACCAACACCCGCAGGGCAAACAGAGTCCACCGTAGCTCAGACCCAATTGACCACCTGTGCCGAAGATGGACAGCCAAGTGTAAATACTCTATTACGACGGATACAGTGGATTGCGGAACCGCTGTCCAGATGCTCGACACTGTTTCTAAAGTCGTCCCCGCGCGGCAGCTGCCGCCGTTATCCGCTAACCTTGGAGAGGACAAGCTCAGCCCTTCGCTAACGAGCCTCCCTCTCATCCTACAAAGCATATCACGTCCCGCCGCTAAGCGACGATCCCACGTGCCATCCAAGGGCGAACCTTACCGAACACGAGGCTTTCCACATTGGCTTCCTGCCGCTACGCGCTCTTCGGGCGCGCGCGAGCTTTCTAATATACGCTCGACGACAGCAGTCATCGTCTCTCGCGTATAGGTAAATATACAACGTTAGTACCAAGCGAGTTGCTGTTAGACTGCACCACTGGTAACGAGAAGGAGACGTTCATACACTGTCTCGACGAGGGGAGGGTACGATGTGTGTCTTTTTTATGTCACGGCTACACCACCATCGTCGTCACTGTGTACAGCTTGATCGACGTCCTGATTATCCTCCCCGTCATCTTCGCTGGTTTGGCTTAACCACAACGCAGCTTGTTTGTGACGCATTCTGCAGTCAGGGTGCTCGACGCCCAAGACTCGTGACGATGCCGTCGCAGACTGTGTCATCAAGTCAACCGCAACATCGTTTTGTCCTAGATCTCTCTTCGTGTATGCCAGGTTGGCCATGGCGAGGATCGTGTCAGGATGCTCCTCGCCCAGCACTTTCCGACTCGCCTCTATCACCTTGACCTGCAGCTCCTCCGCCTCATTCGACCAACCTTGGTTCCAGTACGTCACACCCAGGTTGCTCATCGCCCTGATCGTGTCAGGATGCTCCTCGCCCAGCACTTTCCGACTCATCTCTATCACCTTGACCTGCAGCTCCTCCGCCTCCTTCAACCGCCCTTGGTTCCGGTACGTCGCACCCAGGTTGGCCATCGCACCGATCGTGTCAGGATGCTGCTTGTCCAGCACTCTCCGCCTCGTCTCCAGCACCTTGACCTGCAGCCCTTCCGCCTCCTTCCACCGCCCTTGGCCCCGGTACGTCGATGCCAGGTTGGCCATCGCCCTGATCGTGTCTGGATGCTCCTCGCCGAGTACTTTTCGACTCACTTCCAACACCTTGACCTTCAACTCCTCGGCGTTGGCCTGCTTTCCTTGCATCGAATATGTCACAGCCAGGTTGGCCTTCGCAGTGATCGTATCCGGATGTTCCTCGCCCAGCACTCTCCGACTCGCCTCCATCACCTTGACCTGCAGCTCCTCCGCCTCCTTCCACCAACCTTGGTTCTGGTACGTCACAGCCAGGTTGGCCATCGCCCTGATCGTGTCTGGATGCTCCTCGCGCAGCACTCTCCGCCTCGCCTCTAGCACCTTGACCTCCAGCTCCTCTGCCTCCTTTAACCGTCCTTGCTTCCCGTACGTCGATGCCAGGTTGGCCATCGCCATTATCGTGTCCGGATGCTCCTCGCCCAGCACTCTCCGACTCGCCTCCATCACCTTGACCTGCAGCTCTTTCGCCTCCTTCGACCGTCCTTGGTTCCAGTACGTCGATCCCAGGTCGGCCATTGCATTGATCGTGTCAGGATGCTCCTCGCCCAGCACTCTCCGCCTCGCCTCTAGCACCTTGACCTGTAGCTCCTCCGCCTCCTTCCATCGCCCTTGGTTCCAGTACGTCGATCCCAGGTTGGCCATTGCATTGATTGTGGAGGGATGCTCCTCGCCCAGCACTCTCCGAATCCCCTCCAGCACCTTGACAAATAGCTCCTCCGCCTCCTTCCACCGCTTTTGGTTCCGATAAGTTGCAGCTAGACCTGCCATCGCAGCGATTGTATAAGCATGCTCCTTGCCTAGCATTCTTGACCACGCCGCCACGACCTTGACATTCAGCTCCTCTGCCTCGTCCCACCGCCCTTGCTTTAAATACAACATACCCAGATTGGCCTTCGTAGTGAGTGTTCCAGGATGATTTTCACCAAGAACTCTGGAGCTCGCTTCCACCTCCTTAATAGCTAGCTCTTCCGCCTCATCCCACCGCTCTTGTTTACTAAACGTTAGCACTAGGTCAGCCATCGTAGTGAGCTTGTCGGGATGCTCAGGCCCTAGCACTCTCGACCTCGCCTCCGTAACCTTAACAAACAACTCCTCTGCCTCCTCCAGTCGCCCTTGGTCTCGGAACGTCGCAGCTAGATGGCCTGTTACACTAAGCGTGTCGGGATGCTCCGGCCCGAGCACTCTCGACCTCACCTCCAACACCTTGACAAACAGCTTCTCTGCTTCCTTCATCTGCCCTTGATCTCGAAAGGTCGCCGCCAGATTTGCTATTGCAGTGAGCGTATCGGGATGTTCCTTGCCTTGCAATTTCGACATCGCATCTATCACTTTGGTTCCTAAACGTACCGCAACTTTCCATCGCCCTTGCTTTCGATAAATTGCAGCGAGGTTGGCCATTGAGTTGAGCGTCGAGAGATGTTCCTCGCCTTGGCTTCTCAACATCGCCTCCATCACTTTAGCTTCTAACTCTTCTGCCTCTGTCCATCGCCTTTGAGCTTGATACATCGTAGCTAGAGTGCGTATCACGCTGATTGTGGTAGGATGCTCCTCGCCTAGTGCTCTTGACAACACCTCTAACACTTTGACGATCAAGCTTTCTGCCTCCTTCCAATTTCCCTCTTCCAGCAGGATGTGTCCTATCTTTGTCCATATCCACAGTCGTCCCTTGATCTGAAAGCCACTCGTTCTTGCAATCAGGTCATCACTCGGCGGAAGGTGAAACAAGATGTATGGCCGAAAGCATCTCCTATCTCCCTCTTTGCGGATGCCTACACATACCGCAGTCATGAAAACAAGGAAGTATCCGCTGTAGTTTTCCTGATCCATTCCTACGCTTGCCCGCCATCGCACAAGGCTGTGCATCGTAAACCCCTTCCAGGGCTCACCAACGGGTCTGATCAAGCCGTAACGCAGAAGAGACTTGACAGTTGCTCGGTACGAGAAGTCGTTCCAGTAGTCATCTTCGTCCTTGCCAAGAAGGCTTTTCATCCAGAGGGGTACGCTGACATCGAGCCGATTGCATAACCCATCTATTTCGAGGCTGGCCAGTCGAAACAGCTCGTTTTGCACATTTGCCCAGTCCAGCAGCGTCACAAACTTTAGTAGCTGTATGGGATAGATGTCGGCTTGGCTGTCCTCTAAATTTCTTAGCGACGATAAACTGGTCTCCCACACTGTCCACACGGTTTTCTTATATGTACTGATGCCTGCGAACTCTTCTTGTCGGAGTAGCTTGCCTTGATGCCGTTGGTAGTCTGAATGATACCGCTGGAGTGCACCTGCTATGTCGTCACCGTCGTCTACGTCGGCTCGCATCCGAGCTCCAGCAAGGTCCAAACCGAGTGCTAGTCGATCAAGACATTCCGTCACCACCTCGACTAATCTCCAGCATGTATCTCCCTTAGCAACAGGCTCGTCAAAGTAATTCAATACCAGACGAACGGCTTCTTCCTTCTCCATCGCGTCGACTTTCACAGTTGGAGTGCGCCCACCCAGCAGTCGTGAGGCCCGAGCATCTTGACTTGTCAATATTACAGTACCAGCCTTACCTTTTGGTACAATGGTGCTCACATCAAACGACAGATCATCCGCGTTGTCGACGACCACCAGCCATCTCACGTCTTCGCCTCTACCCCGCA
>Ga0265798_10006537_pt1 | contig 15309 bp, 10 predicted proteins | sample P3T30metagenome_FD_192430 | JGI IMG/M metagenome (GOLD analysis project Ga0265798, IMG submission 192430) | Plant litter microbial communities from East Loma Ridge, Irvine, California - P3 T30 | ecosystem: Environmental > Terrestrial > Plant litter > Unclassified | place: USA: California... | reverse complement strand
GGTTTCGTGAGTAAGGAGGATGAATGCGCAGTATAAAGAATGTTGGTTAAGGCGAAGCACGAGCGGTTCCACATCGCGACGCCGTCTACTATACTTAGAGCTGGATCTGTCGAGGCACAAACGTCTGCCGTGTTACTAGGTTAAATTTCCAGTAATTTGTCTTCGTTAGGGGAAACCTTCTCCGCAGGAGACATGATATTGTTTTCCGCTTTGTGATTTCGCAAAATGCGGATATATTTGGCTGGAAGAGCTAACGGTTGTGGATCGATAGATTTGTGGGTCCACTTTCTTTTCTTCCTCTATTATAGTGGGGTACCATTTTCCCAGAAAATAACCCGACCATGCCGGAGAATAGAATCGAATAAAATATCAAGACGTAGGGCACTTTCGCAATCAAGCTGGTAGACAAAGATGAAGCCTCCCAAGTGGACATTTTTCGAATTTCTAGAGAAGACAATGAGCATCGTTTATTCGGAATGATATAAGTGTAGCTGTCAAGCTACTCTGTAATAGAGTATTCCATGTGCAGACATGTAAAACACTACCCTCCCACTACTTTGGTTTCTAGGATCCCATCGCCTATGTCAATAGGTAAAACCCCGAGCCCACTACCCACTCTACCAAGCATGATTCTCACACTTTACGCTGAAGAATAGGTTCTTGTCCTCTTTGAGATCAGCGATCGTCACCACAGTGTGCCTCGAGTCAAGGGCTCCAACCAAGGTTTTGTCACTGCACCCAAAGTCGCTGTACCATTTGCAGTATGCACCCGGGTACTGGATCAAGGAAGCGGGTCCGATATCCACAGTATCGAAGTTTGCACACTGCTGTATGGCATTGATGCGATTGTCGTTACAATAGGTGAAGTGGAGGCCGTGGCAAACTGTCGTATCACCCGGCACCTTGCCATTAGCGTCAAGATCCGTGTTTGCCGCATCCACGCTACCGAGTCCAGCCTTGCCAGAATTGGATGCGCTGAATGGGAGGATACCGGTGTTGCGCAAAGTAGCAGTATGAGCTTCGACGACGGGCTTGTCAAGAGTTTGACCTGTTCCTGCACAAAATACTCCTGCTAGCTTCATGATACCCCAACCAGTGAGCTCCGCTTCCTGTTGCGGATAGCTCGTGTACCTGAAGTACATATCTCCATCCATGCATCCGGTGTTGGTGTAGTATACGCAGTACGTGCCCTTGGCTTGGCGAACATAGTTGGATTGGTAGGCAAAACTCGGGCCAAAAGGTAGACAGAGGTTGTAGGCATCAAGGAGCTCGCAGCTAGCGGATGTTTGTTCGTTGCAGACGTATATATTGGCGACTTTAAGAGGGAACGGGGCTGCCTTGGCAGAAATCCTGTTGCCGTCGATATCGTGAGCGTCGATGCCGTGAGCGTCGAGGTTGTAGACGTTGACAGAAGGAGGCTCAGTGGGTGCACTGAAGCTCAGACTAGTTAGACCAATCAAGCCAGCGAAGAGGAAAAGTAGTCTCATGATGGCTGCTGCAATGTCAGAGAATCCTTCTTTCAGCAGCTATAATCAGAGTGCTCACCTCAGTCACGAAACTCGATCAGATTTCAGGTTGAGATAAGGTGGTTGTGAGTTAGAAAGAAGGCCGCAGTTGCAGAACACAGCAGTCGGAAGGCTGGTGGAAGAGAAGAGAGATCGTGTTCTAGTGAAAAGAGGGCGGGAGAAGTCGCGGTAGGCTAGCTGCCACGTGAGGGTAAGGTGCAAGGATGTAGTGAGGAAGGAGCGTAGGTGAAGTGGGAGAAGGGCGCTGAGTGAAAGAAACGGGAAAGAGCAGGCGCCTCACACGCGCGCGAGGCAAGTAGAAGTGTTGGCGAGCAGGACTCTAGCGAGCGTGCGGAACAGTGTTTGTATTATGAGATGAAGCTGAAGGCAGAGCACAACAGGTAAGATGGCGTTTGACCGCAGACCGGTCTACAGTTGTGTTCCCCCCTTTGGTTTGTGATCTTCTTGTTTACCGCTACGCTACACCAACTCATGGATCAAGATCACGGTTAATATTGTACTGTCGGTACCCGAAACCATCCATAGTTACCCAATGACCAAGGGCTTCCATCTCACTCCACACTTGCGGATACCGTTGTCTGATCCAGGCCTCGACGTTGCCTTGTTTATTGCCATTAGCCGTACAGTTGAACCAGCTACCTAGACTGTGTATTGTTAGTATATGATTGGCAAGCTTTCAAATGTTGAGTTTATACCTACATTTGCAAATCCGGGGTGAAGCCATAGTCCCCTTCCACGTTTTCAATTAGCTCTCTTGCCTCATCGTGGTTGTGGTTTCGTGCAATAGCCGACATGTAGGCCGTCCAGATGGTCTTGTCAATTTCAATATCTTGCTCCTTCAGACGCTTCCAAATTGACTTTGCATGCTCAGCTCCAAAGTGCATCCCTTCGCAGGATCTAAAGGCAATGGCGATACTGTTGTATGATGGGCCTTCTTTTGATTCGCAAATGTCTCTCCAGAAACGAAGCGCCTTCCTGTTATCTCCAGTAGCAGCGTAGGCGAGCATCAGAGAGTTGCGCAGCTTAGTATCCATGTCCACATTCAGGTCCAATTTCAACTGGTTGTGCGCCAACTCAAGAGACTCGGCGTCTGCGCATCGAGCAAATCCAACGAAAGCTTCAATGTAGACGTCTCTGTTCGCAGTATGTGCTGGGCTGACATGGTTGCGCATGTGAAAGAAAACGTGGCAAGCCATGTCGGAGCGTTTTCTAGCGAAGAACTCCTTCATAACGAGTATACGCTCTTCTCGGGGCGTTTCGGCGAAAACGTTGCGTAGGATCTGGTACCCGTCCCAAGTATCCGCTGTACTAGTTTCACCGTCAAGTATGAACGTCAAGAGTGTCTTCTGGATAATTCTCCGCTGCGCTGGCGAATACTGATGCGCGTGTACCTGAAGAAGATCCATGGCGTCGGGTACCTCACCCCTCCGAAGATGCAGGAGAGTAAGCGCTGCTACAGTTTCAGGGGCAAAGTTGGCCTTGCGCTCGTGTAGATCGTCAACCATGGCCATCAACTCATCAAAGTGATGTTGTTTGGAGGAGCATAGAGCCTGTATTAGCAAGTTGATGGCTGCAACGCTGCGCTCATCACCAGTGAAGCTACCTTGAAGGTTAAAGTAAGCAGCTCTTGCCCCATCAAGATCCCCCACCGAAATGCGATATTGCATCTGCATGGTGTAGGTCGTCTCGTCAGGCAAGATGCCACGCTTCTCCCCCAAGACTATATAACGTTCAGCTGCGTATGGATCTTGCTTCGCCATACAATGCTCCACCAATGAGTTGATGGTTTGAATGTCCGGACGGATCAAGCCAATTTTTGGATTCTTCTGTCGCGCCTCATCGTTGCGACGAATCAGAACGTCAATCATGCGACTGACTTCATCTGGGCCTTTGCCGATAGCGACAGACCAGAGCAGGGTCGCATCCCAGGATTCTTTAGACGGAGCCTCGTCCTTGAGCATAGCAGCTACGACTTGTTGACCGAAGGTCAGATCGCCTGCCGAGGCGCAAGCCTTCAACAATGCAGCGCTTGTGCTTCCCAAGGGTTGCTTGACTGGTGTGCCCCATTTATTGACAATGGACGGCTGGGAATACCAGAACTTGGCGCTGGTCAGATCATTGTTCTTGGCATAGACTGAGACGAGTTCTCTCTGCATGGTTGCAGTTAAGGGAACCGAAAGGGATTGTGATATATCCATAGTCTTTGATATCTCATCTAGATTATTATCCCGGATATAGCTGTCGAGTACGACTCTCCATGCTCCGATTGTGAGTTCTCTTAGGGGGCGAGTCAATTCCGGTTTGTATTTGAAAATACTTGCTGCAACCTCCCTCGCCTCTGTAGCGGCACCGAAGCACGATAGCAGCCGAACTTGTCTGTGTTTGATGCACACCTCGAACGGAACTTCCTTCTTCGCCAATTCATCTTCTGCGTAGTACTGGACTTCAAATTTTGCAAGTTCCTCAATCAGAAGTCGACCAAATGCCAGATGCGACTCCCCAAGAACCTTGGGTTGGTGTTGTGGGGCCACCAGCTTATCCACGATACCCTGAATGTCTTTTATACCGAACCAGGACTGGCTCTCTTCTCTTGGGTTTTCCTGAAGGTATAGGAATGCATTGTATGCACTGTATATGTGAAAGTCCTCCAATGCGCCTTTTCTTTGCGCAAAGAAGTCTTTGATCGCATCTGCAACTTCCTCTGGCTTCGGTGGTCGTGTATCGTTTGCTTTTGCCTGTAGAACCTCAGACATCTTCTGTAGTCCAGCGGGTATCTCAGCCGGTCTCAGTTTCCGTTGTTGTTTAAAAAGATTGCCAAAAAACGTCCGTCGCTGCATCCTGGGGAGTGGGAGGAGGCCATGCTGAGTAGCAATGCGCGATCGAAAGGTCCGGTAGCAACATCCTCGATATAGTACAGGTTCATTGGCGATAATTCTGCGGAATACGACGCGGGTCAAGTGTGAGGGCATAGCGACAGCTGCAATGGCTGTAGGGCAAATTTGTGATGTGACGTAGGTCCGAAGTGCAATTGGCGCGCGGTCGTAAACGGGTACCTATGTGGGAACAGTCGCAACTGAGCAGACAGATAGGAAGCAGCAATATATACACGAAGAAGAAGGGACGGAAGCGCCACCAGGTTGTCGGCTGCGAACAGTGAGGGGGGGGGGCAACTGGGGAAGCTGGTGAAATCAAATTACGCTAAGAAAGATGGCCTCCGACCTCCGAGGCCCGCATCTCGAAAAGTCACTACCACGGCGACGACGATAACAACAACACCAAATAGCGGCCGCCAACATGTCAGTAATGCAGCTACCGTTCAGGCCCTCGTTTTCCATGGGCAGAACATGTACGCGTTGCTTTTCTTCGGGGCCGCAAAGGCAAGGTGCGCATTCAATTCCAACAATACCCATTTCCCTCGGACAAGCACAATTAACACTTCCACAGTCGCAGACGGTATCCTCTCAATTCTTAACAAGAGCACCGCCATGCAGCGCCCCTCAAACTTTGCATCTTCCCCTACCAGCCAGCAGAACGGCGAGTCTGCCACCATGCGCTTGGTTCGCGACGTAGGTCTCGACCGCCCCTCCGCAACCTCAACACGCGAGTTCGCAGAGTCGGAACGCCTAGCGCAGTACCAGCGACAAATATATCGACAGTGGCAACCAGGTGACGTGTATGCGCCACACGACCTGAGCGGCATCGAGCAGAAGAAGTGGAAACAGGGGCGCAAGAGGCCACAAGAAGATGCTTTTGATATTCTAGGTATCAATCCGGTTCTGGAATACAAGGTATGTGGAAGCCCAGAAATGCGGGAAATGTGCATCACGTGGATTGCTAGTTTGACTACATGGATGAGAACGCCGCTGACGAGTGACCAGAACTTCACAATGATGTCTGAATACATGACCGAAATGGGCCGGATAAAGCATTCCAAAGACACCGGTCTTCGGCCAAAGAACCAGCGAAAGATTGCAAAAGCGATACGACGAGCGGTTGGCTTGGGCTTGATGCCTAGTGTGCACAGGCACCCCTTGGTACTGAAGAAGAGTTCGCCAGCCAGGTTCTTGTAGTGTCTTTGCTTGTACGATATCAATGCGATTGACAAATTCTTTTTGAGGAACTGGGCCATAGTAGACGAAGTATCTCTTGCCACACACATTTGCTTACATAAATTGGTACCACATAACAGTCAAATCTTCCAGTACCATAGGCTTCGGCCAGGTCAGGATTATTTTTGACTCTGGCTTCTAGCCAGGCTTTAGCATCTGCGCTGAGAAGACAGGTAAGCAATGACGCCTGCAGTCTGTCCTTGTCTGGTCGTTCGACAATGTGTGAGTAAGTGAGTGTTCTTGAAGAGATGCCTACACAACCACACAACGATATCAGCTAGTTGGATCTCCGCCCTCTGCACCTCCACACCTCATCAAGCAAATTCGCAGCACACTCCATACAGACATTATTAAGGGACATGCCCACTACATCTGTAACAAAACATGACAGCAAGAGTCTTGCTTGCAGACCCCTCGAATCCCACCGCTCAAACTTACTCAACGACAAGGATCTATCCGACAATCTCATCCGCACCTTTCTTGCAGGCTATGAGAGCCTCCAGTATGTACTTCTTTTCGCTCAGGCATCTCCTTGGTGCATACATCTCAGTCTAAGAATCCATTAGTTGAAGAGATTCTCACCCTTTTCGCTGCAAACACACCTGTAGGTTTCGAGATATCAAAAGTCTATTTTGATATGCCGCTGAACTCGACGCTCAAAAGCTGAATTCAACACAATGCCGTTAGAAGCCGAGACAGCCAGCAACCGCCGCGACCACGACGGCGGCAGCGGCGGCCCACTCAGTGGCTGTTGCTGTTGTGGAGGCGGCGGTTGCTAACTGTCTGGACTTCTAACGGAATTGTGTTAAAGGCAGCTTTTGAGTGTTAGATTAAGCGGCACGTGTGCAATAGAAGTAAGCATGTGAGTAGAAAGATGAAGAGGTGTGCGATACGAGAGAATACAACTTGCGTTTAAGGATTCGTGGTGTTATCGCTTTGCAACACTTGCTTGGGGCCGCGAGGCCCTCGCCTACGAACTGTGGTTGTCGCATTGCTCACCCAATCAACCAGAGAGTTGAGAAGCCTTCTTTGGTTCAACATAGCGGCCTTTTACATACGAATGAAAATGCTGGTTTTTGATAGGGTGCTGTAGAGAAGAGCTAGTCTGGATTTGTATGTGAAATACGGCTGTCTTTGGACACAGTCTTCTTCATTCAACTCTTTAGTTTAGCGATTCTGCAACCCTCCCTATATAGCTCCTTGAAAAGCTATACAAAAAATAACTTTAGACAATAACTAAATTCTATATTCCATCTCTCGTTATTAGGATGTAAGATAAGGTTATAAGGGAATTAAGAAGCTGAAAAGAATTTCTACGCCACAAATTAGGTATGTAAAGAAGGGCTTTCATTTTTAGCCGTAATATTGTGTCATGTTCCATAACAACTTCCTACAAGCACTTCGGCATGTTCCATATTATGTAACAACAAGGCAACAGTACCATCGATGGTTGAGCAGCAGCAAGATTTGAGTTGAATTTTCGGTGGTGATATTGCGGTTGTGTTGATTACCAAGGTTGAGATCTGTTGAAGCCAAAGTGTACTTTCGATACGTAATACGTGACGACACGCGGTAGACGAGTAGTGATTGTGCCGAAGACAGCATTTCAAGACGCTAGAGGGTTGTTACCTGCTTAGACCTTTTTGACATCTTGATACCCAAACAATTATATGAAAGTCACATTAATTTTGATACCCTCTAGTCCCACTGATGAAGATGCTCCTTTCAGACTTTTGCTTTTCACCTCCTAGTTAGCGGTTCGATTTGTGCGGTCTCTCCGCTCACTATTGCCGTGGAACCCTGACGACGCTAGGATGCATGTAAGATCTCTAGCCTTGGCGGAAGTAACCTTAGATATGTCTATGGACGATTACAGCCGCTACGAACACATCCCCCCTTAAGTCTATAATGGGTATTTTTCTACGCGCGTCATGTTGATTTCCAAAAATTTCCAACCTCTGACTTCGTTGAGATCCCTCCCGGTGTGTCATGTCAAAATAGCTATAAGTGCATGTTCCCCGAAGTCGGCTATCGATATCCAGGCTCCTACATAAATGTCGAATAGAAAACCATCTTTCTGCTCCTATTCACTCTCACTATTTCTCGCTATATCCATCGTCTTTTTCTGCAATGATAAAATGATCCGCCGTAAACAAAAACGCTCCTGAGAAGAATCAGTGTACCCTAGTCATCACGGGATACCAGCCAGCACACCAGCGTGGAGCGTGGATTTTGTATCTTCCCAAAAACGGTATATTGAAAACCACTGTATTCGAAGAATAGACCAGTTCCACTAGTGCCTAATGCCTGCAAATCGTCTACGTGGCATCCACTCAATCAGCGTTCGTCTTTCAAATAACAATCCCAGCTGGCAATCAGTTGGGGGCGAAGATAGCGTGTTGCTTAGCCGTGCACACAGGTACATTCGTCGTACTCGGATGCATGTACACTTCGGCTTGATAAGAGCTGACTGACAACACCCGGTAGCCCTGCGTGGTGCCAAAACGCGTTCACGACCCAGAGTAATACGACTAGAGGCGTGTATACTGTTTAGAGCAAAAAAGGCGTGCCTGAGACAGGCTCGGAGGATATTCCGGTGCTCGTGACGTAAGCTCGGCACGTCAGACATGGAGCGATGCGGAAGCATGCTTCCTACATATCACTGATGTGACCTCTCGACCCCAAGAAGTTACACCACCCCACATGAATGAATGGCCAGCCATATATAGCTGTTGTGCACAGACCGGAGTGGTCGGAACATCGTACAGCGTAGCTTTTTCCTTTTCTCGCGGTCGGTAATAGCAAATCGATTACCACACTGCATCGTCAATTGTCCCCACCATGCTTCCTGCAGTTGATACTGAGAAAGCTCAGCACGAAAAGGGTTGCAATGAGAACACCGAATCTGACAGCTATCCTTCGCTACAACAACCATCATCCAACTATGATGGTCCAACACCACGACCGCCTCCGTATTCGGCTTTCTCGGTAGAACGCCGAAGACTTGTTCTTGCTGTTGTGACCGCAGCGGGTTTCTTTGGACCTCTTTGCGGAGCAATCTACTTGCCTTCTCTCAAACTGTTCCAAAATGTCTTCAAGGCCTCGGAATCCATGATAAATGGCACTGTTTCAACGTATATGGTCGTCTTCGCAATCGCAGTATGTGTTTCGATCGAAGCCAGGATGGAGTGTCTATTCTAACTTTGAGTAGCCTCTCTTTGGTGCGACAGCTTCTGATATTGGTGGCAGGAAAACAGTATACATGGTCGGACTGGGGAGCTTCATCGTCGCCAACACGCTGCTTGCAGTGCTACCAGCTCATCTTACGTCTCTGTACTTACTCCGTATCTTCCAAGCTTTTGGCTCATGCATAGTCTTCTCAGTTGGGGCTGGTACAGTTGCCGATATTACCGAGCCTGCGAGACGTGCATCAGCCTTATCGTGGTTTCTCATGGGACCCCAACTTGGCCCTCTCCTTGGTCCATTCGTCGGCGGTCAGTTCGCCACTGAAAGTAGGTGGAGATGGGTGTTCGGTTTTCTTTCACTCACTTGCATTCCGGTGTACTTGACCATAATATTTTGCGTACCGGAAACTTTGCGATCTCTAGTCGGCAACGGCACTGCACTCGCGAGCCAAGCTTGGTTCTCGATACCAAGCTTCCGAACCAAGCCTTGCACAGACTCGAAAATCCCCAAAGGCCCAAGGCCATCGCTCCTGGAATTGGTACAGCTTCTCAAATATCCACCCCACTTGATTGTCTCTTTCAACGGAGCCATCCAGTTCGCTGGTGTTTATGGCATGTATATCTCATTTCCGACGATTTGGCAAGAAGGATATCGTTGGTCCAGTGCAGAAGTCGGTTACGGATATCTCTGCCCTGGTATAGCGATGTTCGTCACCGCTATCCCAGTGGGCTGGCTTTCTGATCATATGAGGAAAAAAGCCCTTGCCAATAGTGCAGATGGAAAAGTTGCACCTGAAAGAAGAGTCTCAATCCAGATACCAGGTCTGTTTATTGCTGCTGCTGGCAAAATTATGTTCGGCTGGTTCACGCAAAAACACGTACATCCAGCTGCCGGACTTTTCGGTTCGTTCCTAGCAGGAGCCGGCGCTTCCATGGTCTCCGTGGTAAGCGCTTCTTTCCAAACAGAATGTGACCCGGGTCAAGCTGCTAGTGCCGTCGCTTTGGGAGCGTTCCTCCGCAACTTTGCTGCGGCGATTTCCGCAGCCATTATGGCTAGCATTCTAAGAGACATGGGCTGGGGATGGGCTTTTACTGGTCTTGGGCTCCTGGATCTAGCCTGTATACCAGGCGTTGTGCTCATCATGGTCCGTGGGGCAAAGTTTCGCGAAGTGTGGATGCTAAAGAAGCAACGGACCAAAGCTGCGATTCAATGAGAGAGGCGACATGCGTGCCCAATGTGCCTCACAACTTTTGGTGGGGACACCACTTTCGCACACAAGAAATCGAGTTGATGTGGTGGAATGTGTGAGCGGGTGTATTGCCACGGAAGTTACTGGAACGAGGGGTCGGCATGGCGACTTCCCGTTCTCAAACGGATTTGTCAGCATCACCCATCCACCTAAAAACTACGCGTATTCAGAAATTTTCGAACATGGCCACGTGATACAGTAGATATAAGCACAAGCGCCCCTTGAGAATGACATCACTTGAACAGCAAAGTCTGACAGATCCTCACCGTGGCGTTGCGAGCAAGTTTACGCAAGATGACCAACTTCCAGGTCAACATCGTTAGCGATACCGTGTGCCGTATGTCCCTCTAACCTCGTTTGCCACATTAAGTCCTAACAATGATACAGCATGGTGCTACGTGGGTAAAAAGCGTTTGGAGAAGGGAATCGTGGCCTACAAAGAGAAACACCCAGACTCGAATGACACCTTCTCCACCAACTGGTTCCCTTTCTACTTGAACCCCGAAGCGCGGAAGAGTGTGGACAAGCAGCAAGCGTACGAGTCCAAATTTGGGGCAGAACGGGTGAGAATGATGCAAGAGCGCTTGAGCCAGATTGGCAAAGAGGAAGGCATCAACTTCAAGTACGGTGGCATGACCGGAAACACGCGCGACTCCCACCGACTTGTGCAACTTGGAAAGACAAAGGGCCCACAGATGCAGACACGTGTCATTGAGGAGCTTTTTGCCGCTTACTTTGAGAACGAAAAGGACATCACGAGCCAAGACATTTTGATCGAGGCGGGTGTCAAGGCTGGACTGGAAGAGAAGGAGGTCAAGGAGTGGTTGGAGAGTGGTAAGGGAGGCCCGGAAGTAGATCAGGAGGTCCAGCAGGCGCGCCGGAATAACATCTCTGGAGTCCCCAACTTCGAGATCAATGGCCAGTATGAGATTGGGGGTGCGCAGGAGCCAGCTGCTTTTGTACAGCTTTTTGAGCGGTTGAAGAAGCAGGAGGGTAATCTTTGAGGTTATCAATATCTATTTTCCTGCACCATAGATGCACATTCTCGTCTGAACCAAATATCACTGAATTATCACGCACTTATGTGCATTGATGTGAAATTTTCTATTTCAACGATTCACAAGCGAAAGCCGTTGCTGAATACCCAGTGGACAGTCGCGGTAGTCAGCTACGCATGACCACACCTGGCTGAAGTAAAATTAAGCTACCCAACTCCCCACACAAGGAGCGAAGGACACAGCTGCGTTACACAGAGATCCCATTATAGGCTTTGAGATCAGATTACCAAATGCCGATTGGTGAATCCAGAATTCCCATCTCCAAGAGGATTTTTAGGCTGCAATTAGGATGCGAAGGAACCACCTCATATCATTTTGGTCGCAAGGCGCGCGAATAAGCTGCTGATTATCCTCCATTCTTGCGGCGACTAACGGTTTCCGGGTTAATTCCCGGGCTGGTTCCTGAGCTGAGGATCCTGCAAGAGTGGCGACGCCCGAGTAAGTTTGTGGGGGCGGAAATAGAGGACCAGTCAACTGTCCAAGTGTCAGCCTATACGAATTGGGTTAATACTGATGAAGTTAGTGGACATATACTAACTCCCGTCTACTTCGATACTCATGTAGAAGCGAGTTTTGTGTCAGATGGCAAGGCGTTCCATTATGTTAGTGAAAAGATATATAAAGTATAAGGCACTGGACTTGCTTCGAACACTCAGACTAGACCGTCTGTTACCTTCCCTTTAACTATAACCGTTTCCAGAGTCTGCAGCATGCAGACTCTCGCTTTTTTTGTTCTAGGCATTCTCGCCATCAGTGTGATTTGGAAGACAGTATTTTATCCACTTGTACAATCCCGGCTACAACAACCAACAAGGCCGAACACGACACATGAGAAGGTTCATGCAATAAAGGCCCTGGCCGAGCACCATGAGGTAGCGGAGGTGTTGTGTAATCTGATCCAGAAAGATGGCGCAGGATCATGGCCACCAAACACAAATCACACACATACTACGTGGCCTTTGGCGCTTCGAGCGTACAAGGAAATCTACCTTGAACTAGCGCCACTTCTACCTCAACCAAACCCATCTCTCGATGATCAGACAAACATCAAACGCATATCAGAGTTCCGTCAACGGTTTCGCAAATTGCTTTGTGAACAGGTGAATTTGGTTGAGGTGAAGCAGGTAAGAGCCATGGAAATAGTTAGAGCATCGGGATGCTAAACTGACAATTCCTAGCTTCTGGAAGCGGCCCATGCCGGCCGCTGGATTGATTTCCCTCGAGATACATATAATGCCTTCTATTGCTGTATCGCCTCGAGCCGGCATGCGTATAGGTGGGCCACTATCCCCGTCGTAAAAGTTGCCCAGTTAGAGAGGGAGGTGGAATTACCCATTGAGCTTGCTGAGCCATGGCAGTCACTGCAACGACACTTTGGCTGTCCATCAGAAGGCGGGAACGTCAGTAAGTAGCTCACCTTGCTCTTACCAGCACACTAATATAGTCTTTCAGCAAGTAACCAGCTTCTCAATTTCGATAAAAAAGGCACTTATATACACAAGATCAATACCGGTATGGCACCACAGGTTCAGTCGGGTGAAGAGGCTTTTTCTCGGATCTTCTATGATCTTGAAAGACTCAGCTTACCGGTCTATCACGACATGGCGCACGCCATCGTCACATTCAATCGAGGTGATACAGCTGCATGTGCCAGATATGTCGCTAGTATCACTTCTCAGATGCAAGGTGTGATAGGTACCTACACAAACAACCTGCATGACAAGAACATCGCACGGTCGATCTGGCTATCGAAAATCCAGGGCTTCTTTGCGTGGGGCGCCGGTCACTACAATGCCGCGACTGGTGAGTGGGAAAAGTACGACGGGCTGAGTGGCAATCAACTACTGTTATTCCAGGCGCTGGATGCGTTTCTAGGCATCGAGCAGTATCTATCCCAGAGAGATCAAGAGATGAGCGTACCGAGAAGACAAAGGGAGCTATGCCATGCGTTAAGGAAGCACTCTTTCAGAGAGAGACTAGCTAGGATGGGGGAAGACGTCAACGTGGATGGGATCTTGCGTGACTTCGCCACGATTCTGAAGCAATTAAGGGTAAATTTCTCTTTTACTGTTCCTTCGCTACTAGGATACGGCCAATAGATGCTAACATGTTGACACAGTTGTTCCGCGCAGCGCATCGGACACGGGCAAAGATCTATCTTTCACAACCTGCACCAGAGAGATTGCCCATGACGGCTGGCAAGTCTCTGCTAAGACCAAGTATCGAAGAGAGTTTTGAGTTCCTCGACGGATTCATGGCACGTCGCCTAGGTCAGACGGTGTGAAAAGGATATGAATCATGTTCCCGTAGAAATGGAAACACAAAAGATGAGCAGATAGTAGAAAGCCAGTATTATATTCTGCTGTCCTGTTTACTCTTAGTGACGTGCATGTGCAACCGCCACTCTAGTCTGCATTGAACCTAGTCGTCCGCCTTTCCCCACCACACTAACACGGAGACCCACCCACCGAGAGTAACACCCCTCTTCCAGTCGTCGCGCATCAGCTCGTGAATGGAGATTCATTGAGTAACATCCCGACAACCTCCACATGTCTGGTCTAAGTGTCACTTCCGGAAAGCCCGCCAGACCGTGTTTCCCATGTGTGGACGGATGATCTCCGGTCACATGGGATAAGGTCGCGTCTTCGGGACGTTTATCCTCCGCATATGATGTCAACAACGGGTGCTCAAAGAGCACTTACAGTACAACAGTAGTGTCGGGCCGTAGTGTCGGGCTCTGCGGGTAGTATATAAGCCAGCGTAAAAGTCCATTGTCAAACTTTTAGTTCAGTTACAGTATTACTCTAAGTTGTCAAGATGAAAACGTCTTTGCAACTTTTATGGGCTTCGCTGGCGGCGGGCTCTATTCTGCCAAGAGGAGGTTACGGTCAGAATGGAAGTGTAATTGCAGAAGATGACTTTGTTTATACCAAAGGATTAAGGTTGTATGATAGTGATGGCTTGCACTACATGACCGGTAAACCCACCTCTCTTCTTCCCAACGTTCATACGCTGACAACTTTCGAGGAATGAACTATTGGGCATGTATGAACCTTGCAGCTGGACCATCCGCAGGCGGTGACTACTCCCGCTTAGTTACAGAACTCGATCAGATGGCTGCCAAAGGCATCAACCATTTGAGAATTATGGCCGCTTCGGAGGGCGCACCAACACCACAACCATTCCGGATGAATCCGCCGCTCATGCAGACACCTGGTCAGTACAACGAGGATGTGTTCCAAGGTCTTGACATTTGTCTTGCCGAGATGTCAAAGCGCGGGATGCGTGCTACCATGACGCTCAACAACGAGTGGCAGTGGAGTGGTGGTTTTGCACAATATGTGTCTTGGGCACTGAACAACACTCAAATTCCGTATCCATCAAGTTGGAATCTGACAGCTGCACCACAACGTGAGGTGCCCGGTACGGGGTGGGGAAATTACACAGTAGAGGGGGTTGACGCAGCCTCGTACAACGAGTTCACTGCGTTTGCTAACCTCATTTACAACAACACGCAGGCAGAGCAATGGTACAAGGATCACATCAAGGCTGTCATGAGCCGACGCAATACAGTTACCGGGCGCCTGTATACCGAAGATCCGACAATCATGACATGGCAGCTGGCCAACGAACCACAACCCTCCGACCAACTCGGATACACTGGTCCCTACAGCATCTTCCTGGAGCCAAACCCAGATGACCTAATATTCCCCTGGGTAGAACGCATATCCTCTTACATTCGTTCCATGGCCCCCAAGCAACTGATCAACGTCGGTCTCGAGAGCAAGCAGGGCGAATACTACTTCAAGCGCGTCCACAACTTCACAACCGTAGACTACGCAACCACGCACTGTTGGGTACAGAACTGGGGCGTATACGACATGTACAATGCCACGGATGCCAACCTCAAAGCCTCGCAAGATTTCGCCCGCGACTTCATGAAGAACTCGAGTCGCTGGGCCATAGACATTGGCAAACCTGTTTTCCTCGAGGAATTCGGCATGGCCCGCGATAACTGGGAGAATGCAGATGCAGAGTACCCTTACCTTAGTAGTGCTAGTACCACACACAAGGACGCGTACTTTACCACTATCATCGGGGCGGTCATGGATGAGTTCCGCAATGGAGGGGCTTATATTGGTACTTCGCCTTGGGCATATGGTGGTGTTTATCGTCCGGAG
>Ga0265798_10006533_pt1 | contig 15310 bp, 16 predicted proteins | sample P3T30metagenome_FD_192430 | JGI IMG/M metagenome (GOLD analysis project Ga0265798, IMG submission 192430) | Plant litter microbial communities from East Loma Ridge, Irvine, California - P3 T30 | ecosystem: Environmental > Terrestrial > Plant litter > Unclassified | place: USA: California... | reverse complement strand
ATGGCATCGTCTGGCCGCTGTACGGGCAGGAAGACGAGTCCGGCACGCCGGTGGAAGGCCCGCTGGCGATCACGCACGATGCGCTCAGCCCGCTGAACGAAATCGTCGCGCACCTGAACGAAGCCGGTATCGCCCACATCAAGCGCATCAACGAACGCTACGCCGCCGAGTACTGCGACGATTGCGGCTCCCCGCTGTTCGCCGACCCAACCGGCGAACTGGTGCATGCCGAGATGCCGGACGACACGCCGACAGGCAGCGAGCACTTCCACTGAGCTTCCACAGCCGGGGTCAGGTCTGACATTTGGACACGACCTCAGCCCTGGCCACTTCCACAGCCGGGGTCAGGTCTGACATTCGGACACGACCTCAGGCTTATCCACTGCCAATGGTGCCGTGCTCAGTACTAGCATGCCCGCTTCCAACTACCCGACTGTCGAGATCGTGTCCGAATGTCAGACCTGACCCTCGCTTTTTGGTTGAGATCGTGTCCGAATGTCAGACCTGACCCCGGCTTTTTTCACGATGGTGGGATGTTCACGGGCGCATTAATGTAAAAAGGCCGGCCACGTTGATCGTGGCCGGCCTTTTTTTACGACTGCGTTAGTGCATTACGCCATCGGGTCGATGGTGAATGCTGGCATGCGCGCGTTGGTGCGGGCGCTTTCCAGGAACTTGTCGGACGTGGCCAGTGCTTCGGCGATCGTGACGTCCATGTCCAGGTAGCGGTAGGTGCCCAGGCGGCCGACGAACGTGACGTTCGGCTCGTTCTGCGCCTTGTTCACGTACAGCTCGAGCATGGCCTTTTCGCGGTTCTGGCGGATCGGATAGTACGGGATATCCTTCTCTTCGCACTGACGGCTGTACTCAGCGTAGCAGATCGTCTTTTCGTGCTTTTCCCACGGCGAGAAGTGCTTGTGCTCGGTGATGCGGGTGTATTTCTTCTTGTTGTCGCAGTAATTGATGACAGCGTTACCCTGGAAGTCGCCGTCGGCGCGGAAGACTTCGAAGTCCAGCGTGCGGTAAGGCAGGCGGCCTTCGGTGTGCTTGAACCAGGCGTCGATCGGGCCGCTGTAGAACACGTGCTCGTACTCGCCCTTGGTGGCCGGATCGAACGTGGTGTTCAGGTGCACCGTCACGCCCGGCGTGTCGATGATGTTCTGCACCAGCTGCGTGTAGCCTTCAGCCGGCATGCCCTGGTATTTGTGGTTGAAGTAGTTGTCGTCGTAGTTGAAACGCACTGGCAGGCGCTTGAGGATGCTCGCCGGCAGTTCGCTTGGCTCCAGGCCCCACTGCTTGATCGTGTACGTCTTGAAGAACGCTTCGTACAGGTCGCGGCCCACGAAGCGCAGTGCCTGCTCTTCGAAGGTGGTCGGGTTTTCGATCGTCTTGTCGCCCAGGTTCGCGAGGAACTCCTGTGCTTCGGCCGGGCCCATCGTCTTGTTGAAGAACTGGTTGATGGTCAACAGGTTGATCGGCAGGGTGAAGACTTTGCCGTCGGTGATGGCCTTGACGCGATTGACGTATGGCTTGAATTCGGCGAAGCGGTTGACGAATTCCCACGCGCGCTCGTTGTCGGTGTGGAAAATGTGCGGGCCGTAGACGTGCACCATGACGCCGGTCTCGGCATCACGCTCGGAATAGCAATTGCCGGCCACGTGCGGGCGCGACTCGAAAACGTCGACGGTATAGCCGGCCTGTGCCAGCTGGTTGGCGATCACTGCCCCGGAGAAGCCTGCGCCAACGATGGCGATGTTCTTTTTCATTCCTGTGTCCTGGTGATATTGGCAATGCCGGGGGGAGGCTTGAGCTTGACTGGAACGGAAGATGACATCATCGCCTTCACATCACAGCCGGTACACGCGTCGCCGCATCGCGATTGTAATTAGTGGCAAAAGAATATCACTCAAACCCCCTTTTGCCCCGCACAATTGGACAACGGTGTTTGTACGAAAATAGGGATGCAGCCATGCGGCTGAAGGACCTTCGCATGGCTGCCGGGTTACTGCTGGGTTACTACTGATTCACGACTAAATTCATGCTGCTTCGATGCTGACCAGCAGCCGGCCAAACGTCTATTTGCGGATCGCCCCCACCACGCGCGTGGCGAATTCGGCGGCATTGCCTGCATGCCAGCGCCAGACGATGACCAGGTCGTGCTCCGGTGAAACAACAATGTCGTTGCTGCCCGCGCCCAGCGCGGCAAACGTCGTGGCCGGCATGCCGGGCAAGTTCTTGCCCTTGGTATTGAGCCACCACAGGTAGCCATAGTCCGGACCGTTCGCGCTCGGCGTGAGCGCCGCCGTGATGTAGGCTGGCGGCAGGATCTGCTTGCCGGCCCAGTTACCCTGGCGCAGCCACAGGTAACCGAAGCGCGCCATGTCCCAGCTGTCGATCCACATGCCGCCACCCCAACGCGTGCCGCCGCTGACCGAGGCCACCTGCTTGCCGTTCAGTTCAACGTAGCTATTGTGGTACGGGACCCATTTCCAGCCCGACGAGGCGCCGATCGGGTCCATGACCTGCTGCTGGAACACGTCCGGCACTGACTGGCCAAACACGCGCAGCAGCGACAGCGCCAGGCGGTTCACGCGCGTGTCGTTGTATTCGTAGAAGGTGCCCGGCGTCTTGATGGCGCGCGGCTTCTTCTCACCCTTGCCAAAGGCGGCCTTGCCGATGAAGTTGCTGTGCTTGCCCCACAGCTCGCCGTCCCATTCGGACTCTTGCTGCAGATGCTGTTTCCACGTCACGGCCGCGTTGTGCGGCGTCGCATAGCCGCCGTCGGTGACGCGCTGCGCCACCGGCTCGTCGACCTGCAGGCGCCCTTCCCGTACGGCCACGCCCGCCACGGTGGCCAGCATGCTCTTGGCCACCGAGTAGGTCGGATCGATAAAGCGCGTGTCGCCAAACTCGGCCACGACATAGCCCTTGTAGATCACCACGCCATTGGTCGCAGCGCGTTTGGTCGGCATCGAGCCCAGGCGCGTGCCGAAAATGGCTTCCTGGTCGGACAGGTCGAGCGGCCGCTCGGTCTCGCGTGATTGTGCAAATGCGATGGCGGCGGCGAGCGCCACCGGATCCATCCCGAGCGCGGCCGGGTCTTTGCGCGCCCACTCCCCGGCAGGCGGGAAGTAAGCGGCGTCGGCGGCAAGCGCCGGCGTGGCCGGGAGCGTCAGGCCCAATGCGCTAACGATGACGACTTTAATGAGGCTGCGGCGCGCGCGATGGGTCATGTCGGGGTATCGGTCCAGGTGGAATATGGCGCCTTGATCAGGCTCGAGTTGTAATAGCGTTTTTCGCCAGTGACTTCCTGACCGATCCAGTCGGGCTTGTCGAACACGGCGTCCTCTGACGGCAGTTCGATTTCGGCCAAGACCAGGCCCGCGTTCTCGCCCAGGAATTCATCGACTTCCCAGGTAAAACCGGCGTGCTCGATGCGGCGCCGAGTCTTTTCGACCAGCGGCCGCTCGCACAGGCGCTCGAGCAGTTCGGCAGCCTCGGCCAGCGGGATCGGATACTCCCACTCGCCGCGCGAGGCGCCTTCGCTCTTGCTCTTGATGGTCAACACGCCCTGCTCGCCCTCAATACGCACGCGCACCGTGCGCGTCGGGTCGGCGCACAGATAACCCTGGCGCAGCAGCGTCGCCGTGCCCAGCGTGCGCCAGCCGTCGCCTGCCAGCAGGAACTTGCGTTCGATTTCGATGCCCATCGCGTCAGCCCAGCGCTTGCAGGATTGGCTGCAGCATGGCGGCGCCCAGGCCTGCACTGCGCGCGCCGTTCCAGCCGGTGTGCGCGTCAGGCAGGTTGGCGTTGTCCTTGAACGGCATTTCCAGCGTCAGGGACAGGCATTTGTAGTGGTGGCCAACATACTTCGACGCCAGCGTGAGCAGTTCGTCGTTGTACTTGCTGGCGGCGTAACCAAACTCTTTCTGGAAGTCCGGGCTGCAGGCGATGTAGCGGTCGATGAAGGCGGTTTGCTCCATTGCCCGCTCGGCCGTGAAGTCGGCCAGCATTTCGCAGCCGGCCACGAAGTTGTACGGCAGCGCTTCGTCGCCGTGGATGTCGAAGAACATGTCGATGCCGACTTCTTCGATCTTGCGCTTCACGCACAGGACCTCGGGGCTGCGCTCGAGCGACGGGTTCATCCATTCGCGGTTCAGGTTGGCGCCGGCGGCATTCGTGCGCAGGTTGCCGCGCACCGAGCCGTCCGGGTTCATGTTCGGCACGATGTAGAACACGGCGCGCTGCAGCAGCGTGCGCGCCACCGGGTTGGCGCTGTCGAGCAGCGCATCCATCATGCCTTCGACGAACCACTCGGCCATCGATTCACCCGGGTGCTGGCGCGCGATGACCCAGATCTTTTTCTCGGCCTGCGGATTGCCGATCACGACCAGGTTCATGTCGCGCCCTTCGACCGTGCTGCCAAGGTCGACCACGCTTGCGATCGGGTTCTCGGCCACTTCGCCCAGCAGGCGCAGATGGCGCTCCCAGCTGTATGGCTCGAAGTAGGCGTAGTAGATGCTGTCCGTTTCCGGCGTGTGCTCGATCGTCATCACCTGGCCATCGAACGTGGTCGGCACGCGGAACCAGTTGTCGAGGTCATAGCTGGCCACTGCCTGGTAATCCTCGAATCCCTTCGGGTACGTGGCCTGGCCGGCGTTCAAGAAGCGCATCGTCACCGCCTGGTCACGCGCGCCCTGCAGGCGAAAATGAAACCACTGGTGGATGTCGGCGTGCGAGTCGGCGCGCAGGTTCAGGTCGATCCGGGACGGATGCTCGGCATTGACGACATCGATCGATCCGGCGTCGAACATCGTGCTGATCTTGATGGACATGGTGATCCTTTCATGGCCCGCCGTGGAAGGCGGCGCTGGGTGACGGAGCGCCGGGCACCAGCCCGGCAAGACCCCCGGACAGATGGTTGTTTACTGCGCGTCGAGGTCGATCAGGTCCTTCGTGTACATCGCCATGATCTGACGCATCAGCTCGACATTGCCGCGATCGAGCACGACGGTCAGGTCCGGCTTGGTCTCCAGCGCAAAAGTCATGCGGATCATGCCTGGCAACTCTTTGCAATTGACGTACTGGACGCGCGGCGTGTTCGGGTTTTGCCAGTCGGCCTCACCGATCACCGGGCCGGCCGGGGGCGCCTTGAGTTGCGGATCCTTGTTGACCGGCAGGTGCTTGAGCAGCCAGAACACGACGTTGGCCGGAATGTGGACGGCGACATCGCTCGCACCGATGGTGGAGAACTTGGTCAGCAACAGGTTACCAACCCGGTCGCAGGACATGGACAGGCTCTTGACTTGACGAATGACCGCTGGTTTCACGACGTTGATCCTTGGGGGAAGGTTGAAAAAGGCGCTGCGATTCTACCGCATCCCCCCGGCCTTTTGGGCAGTTTGCGCCACCGGACAGCAAAACGGGGAGCATGAGGCTCCCCGTCGATGACTGCGCCGGCGTGCTGCCGGCAACCTGCCGATTATTCCTTGGCGCCGCCGCTGCGGCTGCCGCTCCCGGCGCTCTGGCGGTTGCCGCTTCTGGAAGAGCTGCGCACCATGTCGCTGGCGCTGGCCGACTGGCGGTTGCCATGGCTCAGGCTGCCTGCGCGGCGGGCTTCTTCGGACGTGAATTCGTGCGCCGTCCCTTTGGCATGGGCGGCCTTGCCACCCTGGCTGGCGATTTCGCGTTGGCGTGCCGGATCCATCGATGCGAAGCCACGGTTGCGCGTACCACCGACGCTCTGACTATTGCCGGCCGCGCCCGATTGCTTGTTCCCTTGATTGCTTGAGGCCATGATGAGGTTGCTCCCATACTTACACGGTTGGAAACCGCCGCGTCCTGCGGCAGGCTGAGGCCTACCGACACCAGAGTAGCGACGACGATGAGCCCAAATCCCATATTAGGCACGCAATTTGACAACCGCTATAGGAGTAGTCCAGATGACTTTGTAGGACAACACGTGAGAATTAGTGCAGTTACGAAATTAAAGTTTCGGTAGTAAATTTCACGGTCAGCAGCAGTCCTACACGCACCCCCTACGTCTTCCTATTCTGTGCGGCCTTCGATGCGCGCATGATGGACCCATGTGGCAGGCATCGACCTGCCAGTTCACCAATGCACAGGAGACGACCATGGATGCGAACCAGCGTAGCGAAGTGAATAACCAGACCAACAACGGCGCCAACGAAAAATGGAATCCGGACGCCAAGGGCAACACGCGCGACGGTGCCAGCGAACAGCGCGCGCCATCGGGCACCGGCATGGCGCAGCCTGACCTGCCGAGCGCATCGCAAGGCCAGCTTGCCAGCACCGGCGCACAGCAGGGCACGACCGACAGCCACCAGCGCGCGATGGAAGCGCATTCCGGTGAGTGGGGTCAGTTGAACGAGCCCGTGGGCAATCGCCAGGGCGAGACACGCACTGCCGATAACGTGAATGCGCCTGCTTCGGTCCAGCCAGCACATGCTGGCGGCACCACCATTGGCACGGGCGTGGACACCGGCATCCTCTCCGGCACCGCCACCGAAGATCGTCATGCACGCGGCACCGAAGCCGGCGTGCCGGGCGTGCAGCATGGCGATATCTATGGCAACCGCCAGAGCGTGGACAATGCCAACGGCGAAAACCGCGCCGATACCCAGGACGCCAGCTCGAGCAAGATCCAGGAAAGCACCGACCGCCAGGGCTCGCAAACGGGCGAGACCCGCCGCGAGGTGCCGGCTGATGAGTTCCACCAGTCCAACGATCTGGCCGGCGGCCTGCCGCGCAGTGGCGGCAACAGCGGCCCGCGCACCGAGGACGAGGGTTACCAGACCGGCGGCAGCATGAACGCCGAACCGAACCCGGTGCATGAATCGAACGATGCGGCAGGCGGCTATCCGCGCAGCCCGGGCGGCGCCAACAAGCTTGCTGGCGACCGCAAGATGGATGACGACACGGGCTTTTCGCGCCAGTGATCGCGCCCGTAATCCTATGAAAGCAGGTCAGTAACACCTAACGGGGCGCCATTGGTGTCCCGTTCTGCATTGCGCTTGATGCAGCTCCAAGCCCCCCTGCCCGGCTGGAACCGGCCATCCAAACAGCAGTCGAACCGCTCGCCATCGCCACCCTTGCGCGGTGGCGCACCACCAGCGGAGACCTGCCATGTCAGCGATGCACGACGCTTCCTGCCTGCCGCCGTGCCACGCTTTGGCGCGCGCATGACACTGCATCCCTTTGACAATGACACGGGGCGCGACCTCGCGCGGCGCCAGTTGGCCATCCGTGACACATGCTTTGTTGTGCTCGCCCTTACGCTGGATACGCAACGCCTCACGCCATGCGCCGGCATCGATACCGTGATCCGGGGCGTTGCCCGGCTGCGCCAGCGGCATGGTGTCGATGCGATGCTGCTCGTCGCCGCGGGCGCCGTGGGCGATGGCGATGTCGATGTCGATGCAGAGGCCGAGCTGGCGCGGCTGCACGAACTGGTGCGCGCGCTGGCCATGACACCCCACGTACGCTTCCTGACCGCCGCGTCGATGAACGTCCTGCGCGACTGCCATGCGGCGGCCAATGTGCTGGTTAGCACGCCGTGGCGCGCGGCAGATGTCGGCAGTGCCGTCGGCAACGGCTGCGGAGCGATATGCAGCCCCTGCACCGGCGCCGTCCTCCCGCCACATGACGCCGAGGCGCTGGCGGCGTGCCTGGCCCGGTTGCAACGCCTTCCGCGCCTGGCGCAGGCAACGGCCCACGCCGCTTGCATGCACCTTGCCGACCTGCCCGCGCGACACAAGCCGGCCTTCCAATGACCATCACCGCACCGTGAAAGGCGCCCGCATGAAAGCCATCTTCCTCGACAACGACGGCACGCTGGTCGACGACATGCCCTTTGCTGCAGAGCCGCGCCGTCTTCGCCTGGTGAATGGCGCCGGGCCAGCGCTGCGGTTGCTGTCCGGCCTGGACTATCGGCTGTTCGTCGTCGCCAACCAGTCCGGCATCGCGCACGGCTGCTTTGGCGAAGACGCGATGACGCCGATGTCCGACCGCTTGCGCGACCTGCTGTTTCGCGAGCAGCTCACGCTCGACGGTTTTTATTATTGCCCGCACCATCCGCTGGGCACCGTCAGCAACTATGCCCACGCCTGCACCTGTCGCAAGCCGTCACCGGGCATGCTGCTGCGCGCTGCGCACGAGCATGACATCGACCTGCGCGCGTCGTGGATGATCGGCGACATCCTGCACGACGTCGAAGCCGGCAACCGTGCTGGCTGCCGCACACTGCTGATCGACAATGGCAACGAAACCGAGTGGCGCCTGGGCCCGCGCCGGTTGCCCACGCGCATCGCGCCCGACCTGTACCACGCGGCTATGCTGATCGCCGGGCATGGCGACCTGCGCTAACGGGCGGGTACGCCAGCGCCAGCGCTTGCACCCTGGCGCAACTCGCCCCGCGCCTGCAGGATGATGTCGCGCGCCGCATGCAGCCCCAGCAGCGCCATGATCGACGCCACCACGATGTCGGGCCAGCCGGCCCCGGTGCCGAACACCCCAAGGGCAGCGAGCATGACGGCCACGTTGCCGATCATGTCGTTGCGCGTGCACAACCACACCGAGCGCATGTTCGCGTCGCCGTTGCGGAACGCATATAGCAGCGCCGCTACCGCGCCATTGGCCACGAACGCCAGCACGCTGACCACGCCCATGGTCTGGGCATGCGGCACCTGTTCACCCGTGCCAAGCCACAATGCCCGGCCCAGCACCAGTAGGCCAAATGCGCCCATCACGAGACCCTTGGCATACGCTGCGCGCGAGCGCCAGACGACCGCCAGGCCCAGCACGAACAGCGAAACGCCGTAGTTGGCGGCGTCGCCCAGAAAGTCGACCGAGTCCGCCAGCAGCGACACCGAACCGGCCGCCAGGCTGCTGACGATCTCGACGCCGAACATGATGAAATTGATGACAAGGGCCGCCCACAGCACCTTGCGGTAGCGCCCGTCGGGCGGCGGGGCAGCAGAACTGCACGATCCTGAACAGCATGACGACATAGGCACCTCCAAAGACGATGGATGCATTAGAATCCCTGTAGTAACTACAAGGTCAATGCAAACGTCAAGGTGGATGAAGATGCGAATTGGTGAACTGGCGAAGCTGACGGGATGTCAGTCCGAAACGGTGCGGTTCTATGAACTGAAGGGTCTGTTGCCGCCACCGGTGCGTTCGCAGGCGAACTACCGGGTCTACGATGCGAGCCACGCCGAGCGGCTGCATTTCATCCGCCGTTGCCGGGCGCTGGGCATGTCTCTGGCGGAAATCGCCACGCTGCTGGGTTACCAGGACCAGCCGGAGCGCTCATGCAGCGGCGTCAACGCGCTGGTCGACCATCAGCTATCCGAAATCGATCGCCAGATCACCGAGCTGCAGCAGTTGCGCACTGCCCTGTCGACCGTGCGCGCGCGCTGCGACTCGGTGCAGACCGCTGGCCAGTGCGCGATCCTGCGCGAGCTGACCGACCCCGCCTGAGAGGGCGCCGGCGGTCGCCACCGTCCATCGTCCATCGTCAATTACATGCGTGGATCCTCGATCACGAGCTGGTCGTCCATGCGCACGTTCTCGCCCATCAGCACGCGGTGGATCACGGCGCCATGCACGCCATGCTGCTTGAGAAATTCGACGGCACTGAGGGTGCCGAGGCTGGCCTGGATCTGCATACCCTGGCGCACGATGTGGGTGGCGTCCGCGTACGGGTTCGACTGCATGTACGGCAGGCCTGCGTAGCGGCGATCAATCTGTGAAGCTTGCATCTGATTTCTTTCGTTGGGCACCAGCACAAAAAACTCCGTCGACACCGACGCCGACGGAACAACGCAAAATCCTTCGGGATCACGCGAGAGAGAGACACAGCGCCGATCTTAGCGACCCTGTATTTCAGCTTGATGACATCGCAACATCGCGCCCGCATGGCGCCGGATGTTCCACCGGGCGCACGCCGATGGCTCTACAATTGCCCATCGTTGATTCAACCTGGACAGCAGATGGCAGTATCCGGCGCGGCATCTGGCTTCAATTACGGCTCCGACAAGTCAGGCCTGGTATGGGGATTTCTGATCGACCCGGGCGCAACTGCCGTGCCTGCCGCCGCACCAACCGCCGTCCCCATCGGTGCAGCCGACGCCGTGCGCTGGATGGCCGCGCCACAGCCGGGCCAATTCATTTGGCTGCACTTTAACCTGTCGAACACGGCCAGTGAACGCTGGTTGCGCCAGCACGCCGGCCTGGCTGACGAGTTCTACGCCACGCTGCACCAGGGCTCGCGCTCGACCCGCATCGAGATCGCCGATAACGCGCTGATCGCCGTCGTCAACGATGTGCTGCATGGCTTTTCGCTCGACAGCGCCGAGATCTCAACGCTGTGGGCCCACGTCACGCCGCACGCCGTCATCAGCGCGCGCCGCAAGCCGCTGGCGTCGATCGAGCGTCTGCGCCAGGATGTCTTGCAGGGCGCGCCGCTGCGCTCGTCGAGCGAGCTGCTGGTGCACCTGCTGCGCGACCAGGCCGACGTGCTGGTCAACATCGTGCGCGATGCGGTGGCGCGCGTCGACACCATCGAAGACCGCCTGCTGGCCGGACGCCTGACGCGCCAGCGCGAAGACCTGGGCGCCTTGCGGCGCGTGCTGGTGCGGCTGCAGCGTCTGCTGGCGCCGGAACCGGCCGCGCTGTTTCGCCTGCTGCAGCGTCCGCCGGTATGGGTCGACGGCGAAGACCGCCAGGACCTGCGCCAGGCCACCGAAGAATTCACCGTGGTGCTGAGCGACCTGGCCGCGCTGCAGGAACGCATCAAGCTGCTGCAGGAAGAAATCGCCGCGCGCGTCAACGAAGACAACGCGCGCAGCCTGTACCTGCTCACGATCGTCACGGTGATGGCGCTGCCGATCAATCTGATCGCGGGCCTGCTCGGCATGAACGTGGGCGGCGTGCCGCTGGCCGAAAACGGCCACGGGTTCTGGATCGTGTGCGGTCTGATCGTGACCTTCACGACGGTCGCGGGATGGTTGCTGCTGCGCCTGCAACGAACCACATGATTGGGCGCAGTCAACGTTAAATAGAGGGAAGCTTTGAACTGATGAGCAGCCCGATGGTCCAACCCCTGTCCCCAAGGCCAGGAGTCGATCATGAAAGCGCCACGTTTCAAGAGCTGGTTCGCCAGGCTGCCATCGCTGAATCAGCCGCAGCGCCGGCAAGTGCTCGATGCCTTGCATCCTGCGGCCGGCCTCGATCAGGTGGTGGCACTGATCGCAGAGGCCAGAGCGCCTGGCCGTTGCTGTCCGCGCTGTGGCAACGCGCGCTGCCACCGGCATGGCTTCGCCAACGATCTGCAGCGCTTTCGCTGCTGCGATTGCGGGCGCACATTCAACGACCTGAGCGGCACGCCGCTGGCGCGGCTCAGGCTCAAGGCCAAGTGGCTGACGTATTCGCAAGTGCTGCTCGATTCACTGTCGGTGCGCAAGGGTGCAGATCGGGTAGGCGTGCACCGCAATACCGCCTTCCGGTGGCGCCACCGCTTCCTCGACTGGGTCAAGTTCGACCGGCCTGCATCCCTGAATGGCATCGTCGAGGCTGACGAAACATTCCTGCTCGAATCACAAAAAGGGTCGCGCACGCTCGATCGCCCGCCACGCCGGCGCGGCGGGCACGCCAACCAGCGTGGCATTTCAACGCAGCTCGATTGCATCCTGGTGGCGCGCGACCGCAACGGGCGCACGGTCGATGCCGTCACCGGTCGCGGCGCACTCACCGCCACCCAACTCGAGCGCGATCTGCTGCCCAAGCTCGATCCGCAGGCGCTGCTGGTCAGCGATGGCCATCGCGCCTATCGCGCCTTTGCACGCAAGCACCGGATTGCGCACGAAGCGGTCAACCTGCGCGCCGGCGTCAGGGTCAGGCATTCGGGCAGTCGCGCCATCCACGTACAGAACGTGAATGCCTATCACCAGCGCTTCAAGGACTGGCTATCGGGCTTTCGTGGTGTTGCGTCACGCTATCTGCCCAATTATCTGGGTTGGCGCTGGGCACTGGACGGCGGGCGGGTTAGTTCCCCAAAACAATTGCTAAGCATTGCAATCGGTGTCATCAACAGATAACGGTAAATGCGCCATGATTGCCGCGCGCCATTGGTCTTGCGCATGGTGCAGCCAGCCCGTATCTTGTCTGTTCGTACATACCACCATCGAACCCCTTGACTTCACCTTTCAGCTTCCTGGCCGGCGGCGGCGAGATGGGCGCCCTCATGCGCGCCCACGACTGGCAAGCCACACCGCTGGGGCCGCCCGACACCTGGCCCATGACGCTCAGGACCATGGTCCGGGTTGTGTTGTCGAGCAATCACCCGATGCTCATCTGGTGGGGCGACGACCTGATCCAGCTCTACAACGACAGCTACCGCCAGATCCTCGGTCATGAACGCCATCCCTCCGCGCTGGGCCAACCCGGCCGGGTCTGCTGGGCCGAAGCCTGGGACCTGATCGGCGCCGAGATCGAGCACATCATGGCTGGCGGCCCCGGCGCCTGGTACGACGACCGGCTGATCCCCCTCACCCGCCACGGCCGGCGCGAAGACCTCTGGTGGAACTATGGCTGCAGCCCGATCGAGGACGAGGAAGGCGTGCGCGGCGTGCTTGTCATCGTCAATGACGTCACGCACAACCATTTGCTGCGCCAGCGCCTCGAGCAAACCCCGTTCTTCGGGCGTCAACCGCGCCGCTGCGCTACAGCTGGCCCTGCCATGATCGGGAGCGGTCGGCAAGCCCCGCCGGTCGCGCGTCCCGGGCTGAAAAAAGTCGCCGTCAAGCAGTTACGGCCAGGAATGTATGTGGAACAACTGTGCTGCTCGTGGATCGACACGCCATTCTGGCAATCGTCCTTCCTGATCGAATCGGCGGCGCAACTCGAGCGCATCGCGACCAGTCGCGCCGCCGAAGCCTGGATCGACACCGAGCGCGGACTCGATGTCGATCCCGCGCCGGGGGCGAGCGCCACGACGCCGGCCGCAGCGCGCGCCCCAGACGACACGGTGTTTCGCTTCCGCCCCGCCCCGCGCGCCACGTTGGATGACGAACTCGGCCGCGCCGCCGTGCTGCTCGACCAGTCGAAGCGCGCCCTGTTCGACATGTTCAACGAGGCGCGCATGGGCTGCGCGGTCGAGGTGCGCGACGCCATGCCGATGGTCGAATCCATCGCCGCCTCGGTGCTGCGCAACCCCGGCGCACTGATCGGCCTGGCGCGCCTGAAGACCGCTGACAACTATACGTACATGCATTCAGTGGCGGTCTGCGCGCTGATGATCGCGCTCGCGCGCCAGCTGGGCCTCGACGACCATCTCGCGCGCGAACTGGGCCTGGCCGGACTGCTGCACGACGTCGGCAAGATGGCCGTCCCGGCCGAAGTGCTCAACAAACCGGGCAGCCTGACCGAGGACGAGTTTTGCGTCGTGCGCAGCCACCCGGCGCAGGGCCACGCCATGCTGCTGGCCTCGCCCGGTGTCGGCCCGGTCGCGCTGGAAGTGTGCCTGCACCACCACGAACGCCCGGATGGCAGAGGCTATCCACATCAGTTGTCCGGTGACGAGCTGGGCCTGTATGCGCGCATGGGCGCGGTCTGCGATGTGTATGACGCCATCACGTCGAACCGCCCCTACAAGGCGGGCTGGTGCCCGGCCGACTCACTGCGGCGCATGGCCGAATGGGCCCGCGCCGGGCAATTCGACGAAGCGGTGTTCGCGGCCTTCGTCAAATGCCTCGGCATCTATCCCGTGGGCACGCTGGTGCGCCTGCAATCGGGCCGCCTCGGCGTCGTCGCGGAGCAGCCCTGCGGCAAATCGCTGCTGCTGCCCAAGATCAAGGTGTTTTTCTCGACCCGGGCACGGGCTTATATCCGGCCGGAGTTAATCGACCTGGGGGCGCCGGGTGCGCGCGATGCGATTGTTGGATGCGAGAACGCTGCCGATTGGGGCTTGCGGGACATTGACCGGTACTGGCTTGGGGATGGCGTCGTGAAAGCGTCGTGAATGGTGCCAAACCATATCAAGCGTACACAAACTGCAACGGCATTCCCGGCTGACGTAATTCGATAGATTCTCAGGAGTAAACGTTCGTTATAATTTAACTAATACGAATAATGATCCTGGGGACGCAATGAATGATTGGCAATGTGATTTGGTTCGGTACGGCATGCGGCGACCATTCCTGAAGGAACAATCGATTTGGGCGGTCTGGCTGTATCGTCAAGGACGCCGCATTGACCTTTGCTCCGCAGGGCCCAGCAAAAAGTTTCAGACGACGCTGTACTGGCTGGCCTTTCGTGTGGTCGAAACTACGACGGGTGTCAGCCTGCCGAAATCTGCCACCATTGGTCCAGGCCTGCGGATCTGGCACTTCGGCAGTATCTTTATTCATCCCGATACGAAGATCGGCGCAAATTGTACGCTGCGCCAAGGGGTCACGATTGGCAACCGCCATGTCGATGGTCCCGTGCCTGTTCTTGGCGATGACGTCGAGATCGGCGCGTATGCGCAAATATTGGGTGGCGTCAAAATTGGCAACAACTGCCGCATCGGTGCCATGTCGGTCGTCCTGACGGATATGCCGGATGGCAGTACTGCAGTGGGCGCACCTGCGCGCCTGGTTTTCCAGCCTCAGGTGGACGTCCCGGCAAAGCCAGCCATTCCGGCTTGATCGCGCAGGGTCAGGTCCATGCATTCTTCTGAAGTTCAATCGGCACTCGTCACGTGTCACGCGCATAAAAAACTGTACTCAGGCATTGGTTGTCCGGTGACGAGCGGGGCCTGTACGCGCGCATGGGCGCGGTCTGCGATGTGTACGACGCCATCACGCCGAACTCTGCAAACGGCACAGGCTTGAACAGAAAGCGCAAATGACTTATCGATGAGAATCGTCAGCTACCTTAGATAAGATAGATAAACAAGTAGTTGGTACCGCGACCATAGCAAAAAACACTCAATGCTATGCGGGAATATCATTCCACGCAAAATAATTTCCGCCCTTAAAATTAAATTTCCCTATACTACTTACCGCGTTTATCTTGAAAATTAAAAAGATGCATTAAATTAAAAATGGTTCACCAAATGAAATAAATTTTCGTTAATTTTTGTCGGTAAAATTTACACAACCACGCGCTGGAAATGGGCTGTATTTACAACCCGTTGTAAATAAAGGATTTCATTGATGTGGCTCAGTTATTGCATACTAAAAAAGCTCATCCAATAACAGGGGAACAGTAATGAAACACTTGCTTGCTAAACTGTCAGTGGCAG
>Ga0265798_10006532_pt1 | contig 15311 bp, 11 predicted proteins | sample P3T30metagenome_FD_192430 | JGI IMG/M metagenome (GOLD analysis project Ga0265798, IMG submission 192430) | Plant litter microbial communities from East Loma Ridge, Irvine, California - P3 T30 | ecosystem: Environmental > Terrestrial > Plant litter > Unclassified | place: USA: California... | reverse complement strand
GTAAGGAAAGTGTGTGGTAAATTCAAGAAATTTTTCGCCCTCATACTCGCGCACCTGGGCTAAAAGGGTAATGGGAAGTATGAAAAGGATTGTGAGGATAATTTTCATTGGATATTTTATATGTTTTCTTTTTTTGTTAGTTATTGTTATCATGTACTAATAGGCATCGGGCTTAGACTTTCTGCTTCACAGTATCCTTAAGCTTCCACTTGCCGTCTTTACCTTCATAAGTTGTCTTAATAATGTAATCAGGGTTAGTGGAATCAAATGCTTCTTTAAAAACAGGCGCTGCCATTGTACCCTTTAGTTTGTAGGTTGCCCTGGCGGGTTCGCCATACACTCCCGAATACAGCTCGGTATGTAACTGGCCGGTTTTAGCATCATATTTTGGTTCGTTCCAAATATCGGTATCCTCTGCGGTATTGACCAGCCTTATCAGCTTGTGCTGATTTTCATCGTTTATAAAAATAAGGGTATAGGCGTTAATATGCACGTCCGTGTAGGCCCAGCAGGTAAGATCCTGATCGCCATCATGGTCAAAATCGGTAATTTCAAAGTGTGAAAAAACAATGCCTTCCATAACATGGGCATATACATAATCAGAATGTGCTATGGTTTCCTGTAACTGCCAGTTGCCTTTATTCCATGTAAGCAGTTGCGTAACCGTGTCGTTTACCGGGCGAAGTGCGTAACGCAAGGGTGTTTTGCCGTTAAGTTCAAATTCTTCAAATGGAGCATCAAGCTGCCAGTCAATTTCTGTGGCGGTTGAATCTTTAAGGGCAAAACCAATTAAACCATCGGTAATGGTGTCCTGATCCTGGGCAAAGAGTAGGCAGGGCAGCGCCAGAAGAAATATAAGGATGTTTTTCATTGATTATTTTAAATTTTTTATTTCAGGGGTTTCTCCTTTTATACCTGGCTAATGCACCCGCCCCCTCATGTTAAGGCTTTAGGCTGCTGCCATAGGATAGGACTTTAGATTTTATGATTTAATCTTTTTTTATTAATTTCCATTTGCCGTTTTCTTCAACATAGGTATTATGTACAACGTTATCATGGTCACTCAAATCAGTTTCTTCTTTAAAAACTGGCAGTATTGCTGTTTCCTTTAACTTGTATGTAGCCGTGTTTTGTACACCATAAGCTCCTGAATACAATTCGGTATGTATAATACCGGTCTTAGGGTCGTAACGCGGGTCATTTAACGCATCCCAATTATGTTCAGCTGAATTAATAAGCTTTACCAGTTTATGCTGCTTTTCATCGTTTATAAAAACAATAGTCCACCTGTTGGTATGAGCATCACTATCTATCCAGCAGGTAAGATCCTGATCGCCATCGTTATCAAAGTCGGTAATTTTAAAGTATGATTTTACGGAGTCTTTTACAACACGCGTGTATATCCAGCCAGAAGTATATATGTTTTCCTGTAACTTCCATTTACCAGCAACCCAGCATGAAAGTTGTGTAATAGTATCGCTTACGGGATGCAGGGCATAGCGCAAAGGTTTATTTCCCCTGAGCTGAAATTCAGCACGCATATCTTCGTGCTGCCAGTTAATTGAGTCTGCCAGCGTGTCATTGAGGGTGAATACTATATAGGTTTCATTGTCAAACTCCTTAACCTGGTGGCAGGCTAAGAAGCATGGCGGTGCAAGGAATAGTAAAAGGATAAGGCGATTCATTGTTTTTCAGTAATAGTTTTTAGCCTCTTCCACCGGCCATGCTCACCTTTATAGGTTGTAATAGTATAGTAATCCTGATAGGTAAAGTTTGTTTCTTCTTTTAAAACTGGCAGGGCACTTGTGCCCTGTAGCCTGTATGTAGCGGTATTTTGAATGCCGTTAGCCCCTGAATATAATTCAGTGTTTATCAAACCGGTTTGAGTATCATAATGAGGGTCGTCCCAAATGTCTGTAAACCGTGTGGCAGCAGTATTGATAAGCTTTATAAGTTTAGATTGTTTTTCATCATATAAAAAAATGATGGTCCAGGTATTAGCATTAATATTGATTGCCGATACACAGGTTAAATCCTGGTCGCCATCTTTATCAAAGTCGGTAATTTTAAAGTATGATCTTATGGAATCTTTTTCAACATAGTGATACACCCATCCGGAATGCTGTATACTTTCCTGCAATTGCCATGTGCCATCAACCCAACGTGAAAGCTGTGTAATAGTGTCGTTTACTGGATGCAGGGCATAGCGCAAAGGATTATTGCCCCTGAGCTGAAATTCAGTACGCATGTTTTCCTGCTGCCAGTTAATGGAGTCTGCCAGCGTGTCTTTTGGTGGGAATACTATATAAGTTTCATCGTCAAACTCCTTAACCTGATGGCAGGCAAAGAAGCAGGGCAGCGCCAAAAGGAGCAGCAAAAAGCGTTTCATAAAACAGTGGTGATTTGACAGTAAATGTAACGGAAATCTTAATTGAAATATTTGTAAGAAGAAAAATAATTTTAAGGCGGGTTATTTTTCATGCTTCCTTTTTGAGCAAATATTCTTCTGCAAAGTTACGATGCTTTTTTGATGGTTTAGTGAAGGCATTCTTTCAGTAAAAAAATGAGGAAAAACGCCAGATGTAAATTCCAAAATACAAATTCCAAATATCAAACTCCGAAAGTGAAATATTAAGCACTTCATCGTAAGAATTTACTGTAAAATATACTTAGCCTGAAAACTTTGACTGTGACTGCAACTTTTTGCCAATTCCAATTTCCGAAAGTGAAATATTAAGCACTTTCGTGTAAGAATTTACTTTAAAAAAAAGGCTGCAAATTAAATTCACAGCCTTTAAATTTTATAAAATATATAAGATTATTCTTTAGTCCAGATATTGTCGCTGGCGGTAATGTCAGGCAGGAACCTGCCCGGGTCAATTTCTACCTTAACAACAGCTTTATCGCTCTTAAGCAGGTATCTCCATTCGTTAGTACGTTGCCATACTTCTACCGGTAACGTTCTGATTTCTGTAGTGTTATCATCAAAAGTAACCTTGAATACAACAGGTGCAGGCATTGTGCCTGTATTGGTAAAGGTTATGGTTGTACCACCTTTAACGGTATTTACTTCCTTGATTCCCAGATCTATATTGGCATTTTCTACAAACCATCCCCTCCAGAACCAGTTAAGGTTTTCTCCGGCGGCATTATCCATAGCATTAAAGAAATCAGACGGTTGCGGGTGTTTAAAGGCCCAGTTTTTAATGTACTGACGGAAGGCGTAATCAAAACGTTCAGGTCCTAATATGTACTCTCTCAGCATTATAAGGCCTGTAGCAGGCTTATAATAAGCGGTGTAACCCAGGTTCATAGAACGGGCTACATCAGGGTAAGTAGCAATACTTTCACGGTATTTAGACTTAAACCAGTGTACCCTGCTGCGGCTCTTGGCGACATCGCTTTGATATTCGCCATTGTTGAAAGCCACTGTGCTGTAGTAGTTTATAAAGGTATTGAAGCCCTCATCCATCCAGGCATAACGGCGCTCATTGCTGCCTACTATCATAGGGAACCAGTTGTGGCCAAACTCATGGTCGGTCACATCCCAAAGTTCTGCGCCAGAACTGCCTGCGCTACAGAAAGATACGCCGGGATATTCCATACCACCGGCATTACTTGCCACGTTTACCGCCGTTGGCCACGGAAACTCAAACCAGTTAGAGGAGTAGTGCTCTATAGAGGCTTTTGTATACTCTGTACTGCGGCCCCAGGCTTTTTCTCCTGCGCTCTCAGCGGTGTAAACTGACTGTGCCATAGCCTTTTTGCCGCTTGGCAAATTGATTCGGGCGGCATCCCATATAAAGTTTTTGGCCGATGCCCAGGCAACATCACGGCTGTTGGTCATCTTGAAATGCCAGGTAACCTTACCGCTCTGTACAGGGCGTGTTTTAGCCGCGTTCCCTGCTTCATCCTGCGTAATCAGGAAAACCGTTTTATCACTGTTTTTAGCTTGCTCCCAGCGGTTTAGCTGCTCTTTTGTAAGAACTTCTTTAGCGTTAACAAGCTCACCGCTGCCCACAACAATGTGGTTGTAAGGTACGGTTACCTTATAATCAAAGTTGCCATACTCTACATAAAACTCACCTGCACCAAGGTAAGGCTCAGTATTCCAGCCTACTACATCGTCATATACCGCCACACGCGGATACCACTGCGCCATAGAGTAAGTTACGCCACCATCGGTTTCTAGGCGGCCCATACGGTCCATACCTGCCTCCGGCACGTGGAATTCAAAATTCATGCTTACAGTAGCTTCTTTGCCCGGTTTCAGGGGATCTGTAAAGAACACCTGCATACGGGTATCGCTAATAAGGTACTTGTTTGAGGTTCCTTTTGTCTTAGCAGATACGTTAGAAAGCGTTAGTCCGCCATCGGTATCGCCACTGTAGCGGTTGCCCATAATAGGGGTAGTCAGTGTGCCGCGCGATGTTTCTGTAAAACGGTTTTGTTCAACATACATCCATATATAAGGCAGTTCCTGCGGACTATTGTTATGGTATGTCATAGTTAGCTTGCCCTTCAGGATGTTGGTTTTGTCATCCAGTTCAGCCTCAATAACATAGTCGGCGCTATTTTGCCAGTATTTATCTCCCGGTACACCTGATGCCGCACGGTATTCGTTACCGCGGCGGTACATTACGTCATCAAATTTGTTCTGGTTATTGGGCACTACTTCCTGTGCCATAGCTGTAAGGCTTGTAAAGCCTAAAAACAGCAATAATTTAGGTAATCTCATTAAGTTATAGGGTTGTCTTTATATATACAATTGATGTTGAAGCCATATTTTTACCTTCTGTTGTTATGGCTCGTGCTTGGAGCAAAAAACCACATTACGGATAATACTCTTAAAATCATGAGGTTTTAGTCATGAAATCAAATTCGACCAACAAATATATACTTTGAGACCTTACAATCAAAAAATAATCTATTTTACTTATTGAATGATTTTATAGTTGATTTGAACAATGACGAATTTAATTTATCACAAAAAGAGGCCTCCAAATTGAAGTTTTGGCTTACTTTTGCAGCAATTTATATCAAAATACTTCCCATACACACATGGATAAGATAATTGCCTTTTTTTTCTCTACCCGCTTAATGGCCCTGTTGTTTATTGTTTTTGCAACAGCAATGGGCGTTGGTACCTTTATTGAAGATGCTTATAATACCGAAACTGCAAGGGTTTTTATATACAATGCCTGGTGGTTTGAAGCTATAATGCTACTGTTTGTAGTTAACTTTTTTGGTAATATTAAGCGTTACCAGCTTAACAAAAAAGAGAAATGGGCCACGCTACTATTACACCTTTCGTTTATACTTATTATTGCCGGTGCTTTTGTTACCAGGTACATTAGTTTTGAAGGCATGATGCCTATAAGAGAAGGAGAGGCCGAAAGTCATTTTTATAGTGATAAACCCTTTTTAACTGTTTTGGTTGATGGTGAATATAATGGGCAAATGAGCCGCAGGACTTTTGAAAAGCCTATTTTAATGAGCAGTAAAGAGTTTCCGCTTTTAGCCAACAATCATTTTACAATGAGTGGCGATTTTAATGAAGTGCCTTTTGAGGTTGAATATAAGGAGTTTATACTGGGTGCGAAGGACACAATTATGCCAGATGCTAAAGGCGACGAGTACATAAAGCTTGTAGAACAAACCACCGGCCAGCGCCGTGAGCACTATCTTAAAGCTGGCGAGGTACAAAACATAAGCAATATACTTTTTGCATTTAACAAGCAAACTGCGGGTGCGGTAAACATTAATAAAACCGGTGATAATTATACGTTTAATTCGCCTTTTGAAGGAACGTTTATGCGTATGGCTGATCAGTTTCAGGGGCCGGTGGCGAAAGACAGCGTTCAGCCTTTAATGTTTAGATCGCTTTATAATATGGCTGGTGCAATGTTTGTACTTCCGGAACCGGCTATTAAAGGAAAGCAGGTATACAGGAGTAACGGCGATTATAAAACCAAGGAAGAAAGTGCACTGGTTGTAACCGTTAAGAGCGGCGGCCAGGAAAAAGAGGTAACGCTACTGGGTGGTAAAAGCCAGATAGGCATGCCGGTAGCCATAAAGCTGGGTAACTTTGATTTTACCCTTATGTATGGCAGTAAAACATACGAACTTCCGTTTAAGGTACAACTTAACGACTTTATAGGTAACCGCTATCCGGGAATGGAAGGGCAGTCTGCCGGGTTTTCATCATTTGAAAGTAAAGTAACAATACTTGATAATGAGCAGAAAGATAAATTTGATTATCATATTTTCATGAACAATGTGTTGGATTACCGCGGCTTCCGTTTCTTTCAAAGTGGATTTGACGAAGATGAGAAGGGGACAAAACTGTCAGTAAGCCATGACTTTTGGGGTACGTGGATCTCTTATATGGGATACTTCCTTTTGTATATAGGGCTTATGGCAATTCTGTTTGACAAAAACACCCGATTTAAAGACCTTGAGCGTAAGCTGAACAAGGTAAAAGAAAATAAAAAAGCAATGGCAGCGGCACTAATGCTTTTAGTTGCCTTAAGCGGATATTCTCAGGATGACCACAGCCATACCACCCACGCCAGACTATCCGAAGGTGAAATTGAAACAATGCTGGAAAGGAGTAAGGTAAGCCCTGAGCATGCAGCGCGTTTTGGTAAGCTGGTAGTGCAGGACGGTGGCCGCATGATGCCTCTAAACACTATGGCTTCTGAAATATTGAGGAAACTCTACAAAAAGGATACATTTAAGGGTATGAATGCCGAGCAGGTTTTTATATCGATGTCACTGCTACAGGAAGCCTGGGTAGATGTACCAATCATTACCCTAAAAAGGGGTAACGACAGCATAAGAAAAATTGCAGGACTTCCGCTTGATGCCAAGTACGCCGCGATGAGTGACTTTTTTGATGCACAGGGCAACTACAAGTTAAGCACCCTTCTTGAAGAAGGTGCACACAAGCGTGAAATGAATGCATTTGATCAGGATTTTAAGGGGGTTAATGAACAAATAGTACTACTTAACCTAACCCTTAGCGGGCAAATGTTTAATGTACTGCCTGTGCCGAATGATAAAGGCCATAAGTGGGTGTCTTATTCTCAAATTATGGGCGATGGGATAAAAGGTATGGACACTATAAAAAACATCATACCATATTATTGGGAATCGGTTGCACAAGCATTACAGAATAAAAACTACAGCACTGCAGAAAAGGCACTTACAGGTCTTGAAAAATACCAGAAAAAGTTTGGTGCACAAGTGATGCCTTCTGAAGCTAAAATTAACGCCGAAATACGCTACAATAAGGCTAATATTTTCGAGAAGCTATACCGCTACTACATGCTTTTTGGAGTTTTGATGATGACGTTTGTTATTGTGAACATCTTTAATAAAAAGAAATGGGTGGGTATTACGGTTAAGGCATTCCATGTTATCATAGGTTTACTCTTTGCCTTGCATACGCTTGGGCTTGTAGTGCGCTGGTATATATCTGGCCACGCACCGTGGAGTAATGCTTATGAGTCTATTATTTATGTGGGCTGGGCAACCATGTTCTTTGGGCTTGCTTTTGGGCGAAAATCTCAGTTAACAGTTGCAGCTACTGCATTTGTAGTAGCTATAGTGTTGTTTGTCGCGAATTTAAACTGGACTGACCCAAGCATTGCCAACCTGCAGCCGGTGCTTAACTCATACTGGCTTATGATTCACGTGGCTGTTATTGTTGCTTGCTACGGGCCGTTTACCCTCGGTTTCGTGTTGGGCTTGCTATCGCTTTTCCTTATAATTTTTACTAATAGTAAGAATAAGGAAAAGATGGAAATAAACATAAAAGAGATTACTTATATAAATGAAATGACCCTTACTGTAGGCCTTGTTATGCTTAGTATAGGTAACTTTTTAGGTGGGCAGTGGGCTAATGAAAGCTGGGGCCGTTACTGGGGCTGGGACCCTAAAGAAACCTGGGCTCTTGTAAGCATCATGGTATATGCCTTTGTAATACACATGCGTTTTGTACCGGCACTACGCGGCACCTGGATATTCAACTTTTTTAGCGTGCTTGCGTTTGCCTCTATATTAATGACTTATTTCGGTGTAAACTTCTACCTTACCGGGCTGCACAGTTATGCAAGCGGAGAGGTGCGCACGCCGTCTTATTTCTTTTATATGGCGCTGGGCGTATTTATAATTGGGGGCATTGCCTGGGGACAATACAACAGGCATTATAAAAAGAAGTAATTTTTGTACCTTTATACAAAACAATAACAAATGAAAAATATAGCAGTACTGGCTTGTAGCCTTATGCTTTTAGGCAGTTGTCAAAATAAAGAGAATAATCCTGAAATAGCCCAGGCTAACACAGCTGAAAAAACTACACCCATGGCAAAAGAAACAATATACCAGTTTAAGGTAAAAGATATTAGTGGTAAAGATTTTGATTTTGCCTCGCTTAAAGGCAAAAAGATAATGGTAGTTAATACTGCATCTAAATGCGGGCTTACTCCACAATATAAAGAACTTGAGGCACTTTACAAGCAATATGGTAAAGATAACTTTGTAATTGTAGGCTTTCCTGCAAATAATTTCGCAGAGCAGGAACCGGGCACTAATGAAGAAATCGCTACTTTTTGCGAAAAGAACTATGGAGTTACTTTTCCGATGATGGAAAAAGTATCGGTAAAAGGAGACGATATGGCACCTCTATACAAATTTCTTACTGAGAAAAGCAAAAACGGCCTTGAAGACAGCGAGGTACAATGGAATTTCCAGAAATACCTTATTAACGCTCAGGGCGAACTTGTAAAAGTTGTAGGTCCTAAAACATTGCCAAGTGACCCTGAAGTGGTAAGCTGGATCACTGCTAAGTAGTACTAACACATAAGCCCCCTAATCCCCAAAGGGGGGACTCTTACTCGAAACCTGTTACCGTTTGAGTAGAAATTTTCCCTTTGGGGATTAGGGGGCTTAATTATGATTTATCCTAAAATACCTTTAGCACAGAGCATCATACAAATATGCCTGTCTAAAGGCATTACTGATATTGTTATCTCTCCGGGGTCGCGCAATGCGCCACTAACCATTGGCTTTGCTAACAATCCTGAGTTTAACTGTTATAGTATTGCAGATGAGCGTTGTGCGGCATTTTTTGCTACAGGTATGGCGCAGCAGCTTCAAAAGCCAGTTGCAGTAGTGTGCACTTCGGGCTCGGCTTTGCTTAACTATTATCCGGCGGTTGCCGAGGCATTCTACAGCCAGATTCCGCTAATTGTTATTTCTGCCGACAGGCCGCACGATAAAATAGACATCGGCGATGGGCAAACCATCCGCCAGGAAAACGTCTATGCAAACCACATCCTTTTTAATGCTAACCTGCAGGAAGATGCGTCTTCAGAAAATGATGCACTTATTAATGAAGCCATTGCTGTGGCACGATTTAAAAAAGGTCCAGTACACATTAACGCGCCGTTTGAAGAGCCGCTTTATGAAACAATAGAAGAGCCAACGGTTACCATACAGGTTGAGTATGTAACTAACGAAGAAAAGCCCTTAGATGCCCACCTGGATTATTACACAGAAAAATGGAATGTAGCTAAAAAGAAACTGATATTAGTGGGTGTAAACTACCCGAACACTATTGATGCAGATATTATAAAACAACTGGCTAATGACCCCAGTGTTGTTGTAATGACCGAAACAACGAGTAACCTGCACCACGAAAGCTTTTTAAACAGCGTTGATACCATTATTACGCCGTTTAAGGCGGAAGATTTTGAAGCCTGGAGACCTGAAATACTAATTACATTTGGTGGTATGGTAGTTTCTAAGAGGGTTAAAGCCTGGTTGCGCAACCATAAACCTGCAGAGCACTGGCATATAGACAGCCTGAGGGCTTATGATACTTTTGGGGCATTAACCCGTCATTTTGAGACTGAGCCAAACGAGTTTTTTAGGCGCTTTTTGCCTGAAATACATATGGTAGAAAGTAATTACAGGCAAATGGCACAGGAGCTTAATGCCTTTCGGAGGGTAAAGCACGATGAGTATTTATCTAAAATTCCGTTTAGTGATTTTAAAGCCTTTGAATTGATATTACCTTCGTTGCAGGATGGCAGCCAGTTACAAATTAGCAATAGCTCTGCTATACGCTATGCCCAACTATTTGACATAAAACCAACTGTAGAAATATTTTGTAACCGTGGAACAAGCGGTATAGATGGTAGTACAAGTACGGCTATAGGGGCAGCAGTGGGTAGCGGCAAGCCCAATGTGCTAATTACCGGAGATGTTAGCTTTTTATATGATAGCAATGCGCTGTGGAATAATTACATCCCTAAAAATTTCAGGATTATACTTATAAACAACGCGGGCGGTGGCATTTTCAGGATATTGCCCGGCCATGCCGAGACGCCTGTATTCAACACCTTTTTTGAAACTACACACAAGTTAACGGCTGAGCACCTGTCTAAAATGTACGGGTTTGGTTATCGAACAGCAAATAGCGAACAAGAGCTTAAAGAGCAGCTTACAAGTTTTATGAGCGAAGCTACACAACCACAGCTATTGGAAGTGTTTACGCCGATGCTGGAAAACGATAAAATTTTGTTACAGTATTTTAAAGAATTGATTTAGGCTATTTATCTTCTTTTTTTGCTGCAGTTGCATTTAACTTGTCGAGTGACTTGGTTATTTCATTTCCCATTTTTTCAATTTGAGGGTCATAAGCTTCAGTGTTTTCTTTTACTTTCTTGTGTAGAAGCGTAAAATATTCCAGCTTGTACCTGCTGTATTCTTTAATTAGCTTACGTTGTTCATTAACCGTTTCCGGAACGTTGAGTGTTTGAAGCGAATCCGCAATTTTTACGTTGTCCTTCCATACCGGTATAATATTAGTTTCCAGTATCTTCTTGACTTCGGCTTCGGTGGTATTTTCGTCTACCTTATAAAGTTCTACCGCTTTATGTTCGTTTTGGCTGAACGTATTTACCAGGGAGTCATATTTTGCGAGGTCATTAGATGAAAAATTATATGCACCCAGGGCAATTGCTGCACCAAGTGCAATTGAAACCCCCATGCCACCCCAATGTAACCCGGCAGATTTTTTGTTTTTAAGACCCGGCACCATAATGAGCCCAATAACAAAGCCACTCACAAGCCCACCTATATGTGCTGCATTATCAATGCCTGTTTGAGAAAAGCCTATGGCCAGGTTGAGTACCACAAAAAAGCCAATATTAGCAAACAGCTCCTTTTGCAGTGATTTATGAACAATGTTGCCTGCCATCATGGCTAAGAAAACCCCATACATACCAAATATAGCCCCGGATGCGCCGGCACTCACTACAAAATCGTTGTGCCATAAGCTTGCTGCGCTGGCAATTATACCGCTAAGGATATAGGCTGTAAGGTATCGCGATTTGCCCATAAGCGGTTCCAGTAACATACCAATATACACCAGTGCATACATATTTAAAAGCAGGTGCAAAATACCAAAATGTAAAAAACAGCTTGTAAACAGGCGCCATATTTGCCCATCTAATGTCAGCGCCTTAAAGTTTGCACCCCATGCCAGCATACTTTGCGCATCGGGTTCAAAGAAATTAACCCCTGTACATATCATTATAATGTAAACCAGTATATTAATATCAATAATCAGCGGTGTGATAAAGAACCTTTTTACCGGTATAAAAAAGGCTGCAACGGTATCGGATATTTTCTTTTTACCCTGATTCTGGCCGGTTATATCCTCATCCTGAAATGACTGTGAAATTAAATCATAATCAGCATGTACTGTCTCGGTATTTATAGCTGCCACAGCGCTTAAAAAAGCTTCTCTTAGCTTTTCTATAATATCCTGGCCGTTGGCATCTTCGGTAGTTACAGTTATGTTGCCGCTATCCCAAACAATTTTTATCCAGGTATTGGTATTCGTTTGTGCAATAAAACCTTCTTTACCGACGTATAAAATTTCCCATTGCAGCGCTGCAATTGCCTTAAATGCAGCTACTATAAAAATGTGGTAGTTTATATTGTTATCCTGCGATGTATTGTTGTATTCGTTTGAAACCATCTTTGTAAATTAGAATTGTAAATATAACCAATACGCATTATACTGCAAGGCAATTAGGCAAGTTAGCGTGTATCTTTGTACCTTTGCAGCTTCAACAATTTTGAAATGATCGAGATAGGAAAATACAATGCGCTTAAAATAGTTAGGGATACCAGCGTAGGCATCTATTTAAGCGATGGCAATGAGGATATACTTTTGCCAAATAAATATGTGCCACGCGAGTTTGAGCTTGATGATGAACTAACTGTTTTTGTGTATCTTGACCAGGAAGAACGCAAAGTTGCTACCACGCTCGAACCGCTTATTTACCTTAATGAATTTGCGTTGCTGCGTGTAAGCTACACCAATAAATTTGGCGCTTTTATGAACTGGGGCCTTGAAAAAGACCTTTTTGTGCCTTTTAAGGAGCAAGCCAGACCCATGGAAAAAAGCAAGCGCTACCTTATATACATGTACCTGGATGAAAAAACAGGCAGGCTGGTAGGCAGCAGTAAATTAAGCCAGTTTTTAAAGAACGATGAGCTAACCGTTGAAGAAGGCGAGGAAGTAGACCTTATGGTTTCTCATATTACTGAGTTGGGCATCAACGTAATAATTAACGGACTGCACAAAGGCCTTATGTATACTAATGAGGTATATGATGATTTGCGTACCGGAGACAGGCTTAAAGGGTATGTAAAGGCCATTCGCCCGGATAATAAAATTGATGTAAGCCTTCAAAAAGGTGGTGTGGAAAGTATTGAGCCTAACGCCGAAAAAATATTAGATGAGTTACGAGCCAGTCGTGGTTATCTGAGACTGACGGATGACAGCCATCCTGAAGACATAAAAACGGTGCTTAAAATGAGCAAAAAAGCGTTTAAAAAGGCCATTGGCACACTTTATAAACAACGCCAGATTGAGATAAAAGAAGATGGTATCTACCTTGTAAAATAGTAACATGGCATTCATTTTATAAATCAGCAAAAGTTACCGATATTTGCTTTTTAAACATTAAATATAATGATGAATAAAAATACAGTCCTTGGCTGGGCCACTTTACTGATGGTTATTATGGGAGGCATACTCATAGGTATGGGCGCCTTTAAATATGAAGAAGTAGCAGGATGGGGCTTTGGCACCGTGGGTATAGGATTCCTGGCTATTGCCTGGGTATTTAATGCTTTAAAAGGCAGAGTGTAGCCATAAAATTAAATAAATTAAGACTTTATAACTTTACAACTTTAACTGAAATGTCAGACGATAAGAAAGTAATATTTTCAATGTCCCGCGTAAACAAAACGTACCAGGGGGCACAAAAACCGGTTTTGAAAGATATATACCTTAGCTTTTTTTACGGAGCCAAAATAGGTATCCTGGGCCTTAACGGTTCGGGTAAATCATCATTATTAAAAATTATTGCAGGGGTAGATAAAAGCTATCAGGGTGATGTGGTATTTGCACCGGGCTATACTGTGGGCTACCTGGAGCAGGAGCCTCAGCTTGACGAAAACAAAACCGTGATTGAAGTAGTGCGCGAAGGCGTAGCCGAAACAGTGGCGCTACTTGACGAATTTAATAAGATAAACGATAGTTTTGGCGATCCTGAAGTATATGAAAATCCTGATAAGATGGATAAGCTTATGGAGCGCCAGGCATTATTACAGGATAAGATTGACGCCAGCGGTGCATGGGAACTTGACACCAAGCTTGAAATTGCTATGGATGCGCTTAGGACTCCGGAACCGGATACCCCTATAAAAGTGCTTTCTGGTGGTGAAAAAAGGCGTGTGGCGTTGTGCCGTTTACTGCTACAACAGCCTGATGTACTTTTGCTTGATGAGCCTACTAACCACCTTGATGCGGAGAGCGTACTGTGGTTAGAGCAACATTTACAACATTATGCAGGTACGGTAATAGCGGTAACGCACGACCGTTACTTTCTTGATAACGTTGCCGGCTGGATACTGGAGCTTGACAGGGGTGAAGGCATTCCGTGGAAAGGTAACTACTCTTCGTGGTTAGACCAAAAGGCGAAACGCCTTGAACAGGAAGAAAAAACAGCCAGCAAACGCCGCAAAACTCTTGAGCGCGAGCTCGATTGGGTACGCCAGGGTGCTAAAGGCCGCCAGACCAAGCAAAAAGCGCGTTTACAAAATTATGACAGGCTACTAAATGAAGACCAAAAAGAGCTTGATGAAAAACTGGAAATATACATTCCTAACGGGCCAAGGCTTGGTACTAACGTTATAGAGGCTAAAGGCGTTGCAAAGGCTTTTGGTGATAAGCTATTGTACGACAATCTTAACTTTACCCTGCCACAGGCCGGTATTGTGGGTATTATTGGGCCAAACGGTGCAGGTAAAACTACTATCTTTAAAATGATAATGGGCGAGCTGGAATCGGATAAAGGGGAGTTTGTTGTGGGCGAAACCGTTAAGATTGCCTATGTTGACCAAAGCCACTCCAACATTAACCCTGATAAATCTATTTGGGAGAATTTTGCCGACGGGCAGGAGCTTATCATGATGGGGGGAAGGCAGGTTAACAGCCGTGCTTACCTGAGTCGTTTTAACTTTGGCGGCAGCGACCAAAACAAAAAGGTAAATACTCTATCGGGTGGTGAGCGTAACCGTCTTCACTTAGCCATGACGCTTAAAGAAGAAGGTAATGTATTACTTTTAGATGAGCCTACCAATGACCTTGATATCAATACACTACGTGCGCTTGAAGAAGGTCTTGAAAACTTTGCGGGCTGCGCAGTAGTAATAAGCCACGACAGGTGGTTTCTTGACAGGGTGTGTACGCACATACTGGCGTTTGAGAACAACTCTGAAATTTATTTCTTTGAAGGCAGTTTCTCGGAATATGAAGAGAACCGTAAAAAACGCCTTGGTGGCGATTTAACACCTAAGCGTATTAAATATAAGAAACTGATAAGAGGATAAGCCTTATGCTAAATAAAAAACGCCCTAAGAAATTAGGGCTTTTTTTATTCACAACAAAGTCTAAAGATTGGCATTAATTTAATATTCTGTTATACAATAATTATAAGATTTATCGGTAATTTTAGAAAACTGAAAAGCCTGTAACCTTACTTATTAAAAGATAGTGCCATGGAACATGTAATTACCACCGGAGAGAATGGCAATGCCTTAAACGCATATCGCTATGAAATGTTTGCTAAAGACCTTGCAAAAGAAGCAAGAAAAGTTAAAGAGGCCGAAGAAGCATCGTGCTGCATGATGCTAAAAAACCTTTTAAAAACCAATTTAAA
>Ga0265798_10006530_pt1 | contig 15313 bp, 14 predicted proteins | sample P3T30metagenome_FD_192430 | JGI IMG/M metagenome (GOLD analysis project Ga0265798, IMG submission 192430) | Plant litter microbial communities from East Loma Ridge, Irvine, California - P3 T30 | ecosystem: Environmental > Terrestrial > Plant litter > Unclassified | place: USA: California... | reverse complement strand
AACTGGATCGGTAAGCAACATCGAGCCAGTCCGGTTGGTCAATGACATAGTCGGTTAGTTGCATATCATCAGCGAAAACATCGACGCCGCCGTTTGTTTTACTCCGCAAACACAATGCTCACTTCCAGCCCCGGCCGCGCATTGCGCAGCGCCAGCTGTGCCCCGTGCAACTGCGCGATCGCCGTCACGATCGACAAGCCGAGCCCGTTGCCCGGCAAATGCCGGCTCTGGTCGACGCGGTAGAAGCGCTCCGTCACCCGCTCCAGGTCCGCATCCGGCACGCCCGGCCCGTAGTCGCGCACCCGCACCAGCGCGCCGCGCTCGCTGCTGCGCGCCTCGATGTCCACGTGCAGGCCGGCGCGCGCGTACTTGATGGCGTTGTCGATCAGGCTCGCCAGCGCGCTGGCCAGCAGGTGGCGGTCGCCGCGCACCGGAATCGGCCCTTCGCCCGAAAAACGCAGGGTCACGCCCTGCTCTTCGGCGGCGGCTTCGTACAGCTCGGTCATGTCGCGCGCGATCTCGGCCAGGTCGAGCGCCTCGAAGGAGCGCGTGCGCATGCCGGCTTCCGCGGCGGCGATCTGCAACAGCTTGTCGAACAGCGAAATCAGGCCGTCGATGTCTTCGATCGCCAGGCGCGCGTCGCCCACCAGCGCCTGCGGATCGGCGGAGGCCTGCAGCGCCCGGTCGAGGCGGTTGCGCACCCGGCCCAGCGGCGTGCGCAGGTCGTGGGCGATCGAGTTCGAGACGTGGCGCACGCCTTCCATCAGCGACTCGATGCGGTCGAGCATGCGGTTGATGTCGGCGCCCAGGCGCGCGAATTCGTCGTCGCCCGCCACCTCGATGCGGCTCGAGAGATCGCCGGCGGCGATGCGCGCGGCGGTGCGGCGGATGCGTCCGAGGCGCGCTTCCAGGCTGCGCCGGAACACCAGCGCGCCGGCGAAGGCCAGCAGCACCGAGACCGCCGCGCCGCCCAGCAACGCGCGTTCGATCACGCTGCGGATCGCGTCGAGTTCGCGCAAATCGCGCCCGACCAGCAGGCGCGTGCCGTCGTCCAGGCGCAGCGCGACCAGGCGCACCGAGACCGGCGCGCCGTCGCGCTCGATGGTGGCGAAGGCCAGTTCGCCGGATGCCGGCAGGCGCGCGCGCCAGGCCGGCAGGTTGCCCGCCAGGATGCGGCCGCGCTCGTCCAGCAGGCCGACGATCTCGACGTCGCTGTCGATGCTGTCGTGCAGCTGCATGTCGATCTCGCGCCGGAGCGCGTCCGCGCCGTCCTTGCGCCAGGCCTGGGCCAGGCGGTTGGCGATGGCGCTGACCTGGTTGTCGATGGCGCGCTCGAACACGCCCACGGTGCCGAGGTAGAACAGCAGCGAGACCGCGGCCACGGCGCCCGCCAGCAGCAGGCCGTAGCCCACCGCCAGGCGCGCCGCGATCGATCCCTTCAGGCTAACGGTCGGTATTGGCATGGCCGAGGACGGGCGTGCTGCTCAGGACGTAGCCGGCGCCGCGCACGGTGTGGATCAGCGGCGGGTCGAAGTCCTTGTCGACCTTGCCGCGCAGGCGGCTGATCTGGACGTCGATGACATTCGTCTGCGGGTCGAAGTGGTATTCCCACACCGACTCCAGCAGCATCGCGCGGGTGACGATCTGGCCTTCGTGGCGCATCAGGTATTCGAGCAGGCGGAATTCGCGCGGCTGCAGGTTGATGGTCGTGCCCTGGCGCGAGACGCGCTGGTTGCGCAGGTCGAGCTGCAGGTCGGCCACCTGCAGCTGGTTGACCTCGCGCGACCAGGCCGCCCGGCGCGCCAGGTTTTCCACCCGCGCCAGCAGCTCGGACATCACGAAGGGCTTCGACAGGTAATCGTCGCTGCCGGCGCGCAGGCCGTGCACCCGCTCGTCGACGCTGTTCAGCGCCGACAGGATCAGTACCGGCGTGGTGTCGGCGCGCGCGCGCAGCTGCTCGAGGATGGCGACGCCGTCGACCTGGCCGGGCAGCATGCGGTCCAGCACGATCACGTCCCAGCGCCCTTCCTGGGCGCGCCGGTTGCCCTCGGCGCCGTCGGCGCAGGCCGTCACCTCGTAGCCGGCGGCGCGCAGGCCGTTGCAGAGATACTCTCGGGTTTCTGTGTCGTCTTCGATGACCAGGCAGTTTGGCATAGGGGCTTCGATGAGGCGGCGGATCGGGTCCGCGGCGACTATAACATGGGGTTTATAAGGAGGCGCCCAGGCGCGCCATCAGGCCGACCACGTGGTCGATCTGTTCGCGCGTGTGGCCGGCGTTGAGCATGAAGCGCAGGCGCGCCTGCCCCGGCGGCACCGCCGGGAACTGGATCGCGTCGACGTGCACGCCCTCGCGCCGCAGCGCCCGGGCGAAGTGCTGGCAGCGCTCGGCGTCGCCGATCAGCACCGGCACGATCGGCGTGCTGGTGCTGGTCAGCGTATAGCCCAGCGGGCGCATGCGCTCGACGAAATAGCGCTGGTTGTCCCACAGGCGCGCGCGCCGTTCCGGCTCTTGTTCCAGCAAATCGAGCGCGGCCAGCAGCGCATTGGCCTGGTCCGGCGGCGGCGGGCAGGTGAAACCGTAGGCGGAACTGGTCAGGCGCAGCACGTCGGCCATCTCGCGTTCCAGCGCGACGAAGCCGCCGATGGCGCCGAGCGCCTTGGACAAGGTCCCCATCTGCATGATGGTCTCGCTGTAGCAGCCGAAGTATTCCGAGGTGCCGCCGCCATGCCGTCCCAGCACGCCGGTGGCGTGGGCGTCGTCGATGTACAGGATCGCGCCGTACCGCTCCGCCAGCGCGGTCAGTTGGGGCAGCGGCGCGATCGTGCCTTCCATGCTGAACACGCCGTCGCTGACGATGATCGGGCTGATGCCGTCGGCCGCCTTCAGCAGCGACTCCAGGTGGTCCATGTCGGCGTGGCGGTAGGTGTGCTTGTCGGCGCCCGACATCAGGATGCCTTCGCGGATGCTGATGTGGTTGTACTCGTCCGTGAAGTAGGCGTACTTGCGCCGCTTCTTCGGACGGAAGCCGTGCAGGCGCGCCAGCAGGCCGGCCTTCACCAGCGTGGACAGCACGCCGATATTGGTCATGTAGCCGGTGACGAACAGCACCGCGTCGCTCTTGTGCTTGAGCGCCCCGAGGCGCCGTTCCAGCTCGCGGTAGACCGGCAGGTCGCCGCCCAGCAGGCGCGATTCGCAGTTGCCGACGCCGTAGCGTTCGAGGCCGGCCTTGGCCGCTTCCACCAGGCGCGGGTGATTGGCCAGGGCCAGGTAGTTATTCGTGCTGAAGGAAACGGCCGCTTCGCCGTCGACCCGGAACACCGGGTCCGGCAAGCTGTCGTGCACCTTGGTTTCGTGGTGGATGGCGTGGCTGTGCAGCCAGTCGGCGATGTCGCTGAGGTCGTGCATGGCGGTCATGGCGTAGGGGTCGAGCAAGCAAGGATTGAAGGGCGCACGGCGCCAATGCTGTGCGGTCCGGTGCAGTATAGGAGAGCCTCGGCCCGGTCAATGTTACGGTTCGGTAATATGCCCCGCCGCCGGCAGCTTCATTACCAAACCGTAATCCACCTGGAGACGGGTCGCGACTATCATGGTTTCCGTTCCCAATGCGCCGGCACGGTTAGTGTCGGCGCCACCGGCATATTCGCGTCCGGCCAGGCCGTGCGCTGCTTTCCTTTGATGATTTGATGGAGTCCCTTTCATGGGCACTTGTTCGAGTGACAGTTGTTGCCGGCGTCGCGCCGGCCTCGCCTCGGCAAGATAACGCGGGTTCTCTCCCCGCCGTCGTCTCGCCAAGAGCACGAGTGACGGCTTTGCGCCCCCGACCACGTCGGGGCGCTTTTTATTCGACCTCCCGGTAGACCCTGCCGCCTCCGCATGGAGGCGGCAACGGCGCGCCCGTCCCGATTCCGATTCCGGTCCCGGACACGCGCCGCTTCGACGAGCGCAATTGGAAGGTATCCCGCGATGGAGATACCGATGTCCCGCATTCACTTCCTGTCCGCCCGCCGGCCCTGAGGAGACGAACATGTTCGCCGCCTTCGTCTTCGGCCGCGCCGGCCGCCCGGTTTTTTCGACCATGCCCAACCGCTGGGACTGGGCCCTGCTGCCGCTGGCGCTGGCGCTGCCGGTCCTTGCCGCCTGGGGCGCGCTCCAGATGGGCCATCCTTTCGTGCCGGGCCAGTCCGCGTCCATCGTCCTGGAACCGGCGCGCCTGCCCGCTTACCTGGCGCATACCCTGCTGCGCATGTTCGCCGCCCTGGCCTGCGCGCTGCTGTTCAGCGCCGTGTTCGCGCTGGCGGCCACGCGCTGGCGCGCGGCCGAAAAGCTGCTGGTGCCGCTGCTCGACGTGCTGCAGTCGGTGCCGATCCTGGGCTTCCAGGCGATCGCGGTCGCGCCCTTCATCGCCCTGTTCCCGGGACGCATGCTGGGGGTCGAATGCGCCGCCATCTTCGCCATCTTCACATCGCAGGCCTGGAACATGGCCTTCAGCCTGTACCAGTCGATCAAGACCGTGCCGCCCGAACTGGCCGAGGCGGCGCGGGTGCTGCGCCTGTCGGCCTGGCAGCGCTTCTGGCGCCTGGAACTGCCCTTCGCCACGCCGGCCCTGCTGTGGAACATGATGATGTCGATGTCCGGCGGCTGGTTCTTCCTGGTGGCGGCCGAGGCGATGCTGGTGGCCGGCCGCGACGTCAGGCTGCCCGGCATCGGCGCCTGGATCGCGGTGGCGATCGAGCGCCGCGACGGCGCCGCCATCGCCTGGGCGATCGGCGCCATGTTCGCCGGCATCGTGCTGGTCGACCAGCTGTTCTTCCGTCCGCTGCTGGCCTGGTCCGCCCGGTTCCGCTTCGAGGAGGCGGCGCCGCAGGAAGCCGCGCGCCGTTCCTGGCTGCTCGACTGGTGCCGGCGCAGCGCCTGGATGCGCGCCGCCGGCGGCCGCGCGGCCGGCCTGCTCGGGCGCGCCATCGGCTGCTTCCCCGGCGCGCCGCATGGCGTCGTGGCGGTCCCGCACCACGCCGCACCGGCATGGCAGGGGCGCGCCTGGAGCGCCTGCCTGGCGATGCTGGCCGCGCTGGGCGCCTGGCGCCTGCTGCTGTTCGTGCACGCCGGCGCCGGCTGGAACGAGAGCCTGCACGTGCTCGGCCTGGGCTGCCTTACCTTGCTGCGCGTGATGCTCCTGACCGCGCTGGCCGCCCTGTTCTGGGTGCCGGTGTCGGTATGGATCGGCCTGCGTCCCTGCTGGGCGCAGAAGGTGCAGGCGCTGGCCCAGTTCCTGGCGGCCTTCCCGGTCAACCTGATGTTCCCGCTGGTGGTCTGGGCGCTGGTGCACTGGCGTTTGAACCCGAACCTCTGGCTCAGTCCCCTGATGGTGTTCGGCACCCAGTGGTACATCCTGTTCAACGTGGTGGCCGGCGCCTCCACCCTGCCGGGAGAACTGCGCCAGGCGTCCGCCAACCTGGGCCTGTCGGGCTGGCTGGCGTGGAAGCGCGTGTACCTGCCGGCGGTGTTCCCGAGCGTGGTCACCGGCGCCATCACCGCCAGCGGCGGTTCCTGGAACGCCAGCATCGTGGCCGAATACGTCAGCTGGGGCAAGACCACGCTGGTCGCCGACGGCCTGGGCAGCTATATCCGCCAGGCCACCGACGCCGGCGACCTGCACCGCATCGCGCTGGGCGTCGGCGCGATGTGCGTGTTCGTGATGCTGGTAAACCGTTTTTTCTGGCGCCGGCTCTACCGGCTGGCCGAAGCACGCAGTCTTTAAGGAGAATCCATCATGACCGACAAACTCATCGAACTGCGCGGCATCGTCAAGCGCTTCCAGGGCGCCGGCGCCGCGCCGCGCACGGTGCTGGACGGCGTCGATTTCATGCTGTGCGACGGCGAGATCGTGGCGTTGCTGGGCCAGTCCGGCTCGGGCAAGTCGACCCTGCTGCGCATCGCCGCCGGCCTGGCGACGCCCGACGGCGGCGCCGCCGCCTATCGCGGCCAGGCCATCCACGGCCCGCTGCCGGCGGTGGGAATGGTATTCCAGTCCTTTGCCCTGTTCCCCTGGCTGACGGTGCGCCAGAACGTCGAGCTCGGGCTGGAGGCGCAGGGCATGGCGCCGGCCGCGCGGCGCGCGCGCGCCGCAAACATGCTGGAACTGGTGCGCCTGACCGGCTTTGGCGACGCGCTGCCGCGCGAACTGTCGGGCGGCATGCGCCAGCGCGTGGGCATCGCGCGCGCCCTGGCCACCCATCCGGACGTGCTGCTGCTGGACGAAGCCTTTTCGGCGCTCGACGTGCTGACCGGCGCCACCCTGCGCGAGGAGATCCTGGCACTGTGGAACAGCCGCCGCATCCCGACCCGCGGCATGCTGGTGGTGTCGCACGACATCGAGGAAGCGGTGACGATGGCGGACCGGATCGTCATCCTGGGGGAATCGGGGCGGGTGAAGCACGCGCTGCGCATCGCGCTGCCGCGCCCGCGCGATGCGCAGGCGCCGGAGGTCAGGGCCTTGATCGAAGAAGTGCGGGACTTGATGACGCTGCAGCCGGCCGGCGCGTAGGGTGGACGGCTCCGGATGAATCGTGCAGGCCGGCGCCGGTTGGACGCGTGGGCGGGAGACCCGTCCACCCTGCCCGATCAGCTGAGGCCGAGCGCCTGCTTCTGCAGCAGCACCAGCTCGCGAATGCCCTTCTCCGCCAGATCGAGCAGGCGGTTCATGCCGGCCCGGTCGAAGGCCTCGCCCTCGGCCGTGCCCTGCACTTCGACGAAGTGGCCGGCCTCGGTCATGACCACGTTCATGTCGGTGTCGCAGCCGGAATCCTCGATGTAGTCCAGGTCCAGCACCGGCACGCCGGCCACCACGCCGACGGAAATGGCGGCCACGAAGTGCCTGACCGGCACCGCCGGGATCGCGCCGGATGCCGCCAGGCGCGAGAAGGCGTCGTAGGCGGCGACCATGGCGCCGGTGATCGAGGCGGTGCGGGTGCCGCCGTCGGCCTGGATCACGTCGCAGTCGAGGTGCAGGGTGCGTTCGCCGAAGGCGGCCAGGTCGAAGGCGGCGCGCAGCGAGCGGCCGATCAGGCGCTGGATTTCCTGTGTGCGGCCGGACTGCTTGCCGCGCGCGGCTTCGCGGTCCATGCGCGTGTGGGTCGAACGCGGCAGCATGCCGTATTCGGCGGTCAGCCAGCCCTGCCCCTTGCCCTTCAGGAAACCGGGCACCTTGTCCTCGATGCTGGCGGTGCAGATCACCTTGGTGTCGCCGCATTCGATCAGGACCGAACCTTCGGCATGTTTGGTGTAGCCGCGCGTGATGCGCATCGCGCGCAGCTGGTCGACGGCGCGGCCGCTCGGACGGGTGGTGACGCTCATGGGATTCCTTTGCTTGAAGAGGTGGAGGCGAATATTACTTGAGCAGCTGGGACGAACGCTCGATGGCGTCGCGGATCTCGGCGATCGCCTTCTCGATGTCGTCCTCGTCGAAGGGGTCGTCCGCGGAAGGCGCGGCCTGCGCCATGCGGGTGGTGACCTCGCCTTCGGGCAGCAGCTGGGTCGAGACCACGCTGTCGTCGCCGCCCGCCGGGCTGCCCGCCGCAGCGGCTTCGCCCGCGCCCTGCCACTGGATCGCCAGCGCGGTGGTGTTGTCGGCGCGGCTGCCGGCGATCGCCGTGGCCATGCCGATCATGTCCGGCACCGCCTGCACCACGGAACGGGTCGAGAGCTGGTGCGCGATCTCGCTGTCCGGCAGCACCGACCACAGGCCGTCGGAGCACAGCAGCAGCACGTCGCCGTCCTGCAGGCTGGCCTGGCGCGAGAGCTCGATGCGCGGCGCGCTGGAGGCGCCCAGGCAGCTGTACAGCTTGTTGCGGTCGGGATGGGCGTTGCGCTCGGCCGGATCGGCCAGGCCGCGCGCGATCAGCTGTTCGAGGTGCGAATGGTCGCGCGTGCGCGCCAGCACCTGGCCGCGGCGCACCCAGTACAGGCGCGAATCGCCGCAGTGGGCCCAGACCGCGCAGTTGTGCTGCACCAGGCAGGCGACGATGGTGGTGCGCGGGGTGTCCGGCATGGCGCGCTCGCGCGCATGGCGCACGATGTCCTGGTGCGCCTGCAGCAGGCAGTCCTCCAGGAAGCGCTCGGGCTTCTTGACGTAGGGCGCGGCCTGGGCGCGGAACAGCGCCGCCATGCTCTGCACGGCGATGGCGGCGGCGACCTCGCCGCGCAGGTGGCCGCCCATGCCGTCGGCCAGCACCAGCAGCAGCGCGTCGCGCGTGTACAGGTAGCCCATGCGGTCCTGGTTGACCTTGCGTCCGCCGATATGGCTTTGCTGGTAGACGGAAAATTGCATCTCGCTCTCCGGACTGACTAGGGACGGCCACCGCGCCCGAAGGCGCCGATGCGTTCGACCAGGCTGCGCCAGCCCGATGCCGTGGTTTGTTCCGCTGCGTTTGCCAAAGCACCCGGGCGCACCGCGTCCGGGCCGGACTGCAGTACCTTCTGCACCGCGAACACGCTTTGCGGGCGCGCCAGCGGATCGAGCGCCAGGCAGGCCTTCACCATCGCCACCAGCTCGGCCGAATAGCCGGCGTGCAGCGCAGCCAGGCGGGCCTCCATGCGGTCGTCGAGGCGGCGCTGGTCGGCCGGCTGCGGCGGCGCGCCGGCCATGCAGGCGAACACCGCGGCGCCGATGCTGTAGATGTCGGTCCAGGGACCGAGGGCGGCGGCCTTGCTGTACAGCTCGGGGGCGGCGAAGCCGGGCGTGTACATCGGCGCCAGCGTGGGCGAATCCGTATTGATGGTCTGGCGCGCCGCGCCGAAATCGAGCAGCAGCGGGCTGCCGTCGGTACGCAGGTAGACGTTGGCGGGCTTGAGGTCCAGGTGCAGCAGCTTGTTGGCGTGGACTTCGCGCAGGCCGGCGCAGACGCCGTTGAACACGCGCCGGATGAAGGCTTCGCCGGCGCGCGCGCCCCTGGCTCCCAGGCGCGCCACGTGCTCCTGCAGCGAATGGCCCGATTCGTAGGCCATCACCATGTAGACGGTATCGTTGGCGCGGAAGAAGTTCAGCACCCGCACCACGTTCGGATGGACGATGCGCGCCAGCGCCCGCCCCTCCTCGAAGAAGCACTTCAGGCCGATGCGGAACACCGGCAGGTTAGGCTTGGGCACCGTCGGCGCGAGCTCGCCCGGCTGGCGCAAGGCCAGCGTGCTGGGCAGGTATTCCTTGATGGCGACCGCATTCCCATCGCCGTCATATGCAAGATAAACAATACTGAACCCGCCGGACGCAATTTTCTTTACAATGCGATATCCACCAATTTCCAGCCCATCGGGTAAGTGTGCGTTATTTTGGGCAGCCATTTGGGAAAAGTATTCCTTGCTAAACAAGGCGATTGTGTGGATAAATCACCGCTTTGTAAAGAATAAAGGGATCTCGAAAAACCGCCGTGATCGCCGCACCATAACGCGGCACAGGTCGGCAGGCCGAGATCCCATGAAAACCCGGGGATTCCATTGAGCATTTCTAGCATGACAGGTTATGCGGTAGCCACCAGCGAAGGGGCTGCCGGAACACTGACGATCGAAATAAAGAGCGTCAATTCACGCTTCCTCGACCTGCAGTTCCGTATCAACGACGAACTGCGTGCGCTGGAGCCGGACCTGCGCTCCGCGATCATGGCCGCCATCACGCGCGGCAAAGTCGAAGTCCGCCTGTCCTTCGGCCGCAAGGCCACTAGCGGCTCGCAGGCATTGAACCACGAACTGCTGGCCGACCTCGCGCGGCTGCAGGACGAAGTCACGCGCCACTTCGTGTCGGCGCCCCTGATGACCGTCGCGGAACTGCTGCGCTGGCCGGGCGTCGTCGAGGAAGCCCAGATCGGCCAGGAATCGCTGCAGGCCGACGTGGCCGGCCTCGCCACCAAGACCATCGCCGCCTTCGTCGACAGCCGCCGGCGCGAGGGTGCGGCGCTGGAAGCGATGCTCGTCTCGCGCATCGAATCGATGGAAACCATCGTCAAGCGCATCACGCCGCTGATCCCGCAGGTCATCTCGCAGTTCCAGCAGAAGGCCGTCGAACGCATGCAGGATGCGCTCGGCCTGGCCGGCCACGGCAACCCGACCGTGCTGACGCGCCAGGAAGTCTTCGAGCGCATCCGCCAGGAAGTCACCCTGTACGGCATCCGCATCGACGTCTCCGAAGAGCTGTCGCGCCTCTCCGCCCACCTGAACGAAACCCGCCACATCCTCAAGAAGGGCGGCCAGGTCGGCAAGCGCCTGGACTTCATGATGCAGGAACTGAACCGCGAAGCCAATACCCTGGGCGCCAAGGCCTCGGTGAAGGAGCTGGCGGATGCGTCGATGGAGCTCAAGCTGCTCATCGAGCAGATGCGGGAACAGGTACAAAATCTAGAATAATCGCGGGTCAGAGCCCGGTTTTCACGGGTGGGCTCTGACCCCGACTGACTAAACGATCGCGGGTCGGAGCCCGGTTTTCACGGGTGGGCTCTGACCCCGACTGACCAAACGATCGCGGGTCGGAGCCCGGTTTTCACGGGTGGACTCTGACCCCGACTGACTATCGCTTTTCTGGCTGAACAGCCGGTACCGAACGCGTGGACGGGCTTCCGTCCACGCGTTCATTGCATTGCGCAAGCCCGCAATGCGACAATACCCGCACACCCCGTAACAAAAGGAATAAACATGCTCACGACCGCCTTCTCCGGCAGCCTGTTCGTCGTCGCCGCCCCGTCCGGCGCCGGCAAGTCGACCCTGGTCAATGCGCTGCTGGCGCAGGAGCCGGGTATCAAGCTGTCGATCTCGACCACGACGCGCCCCCCGCGTCCGGGCGAACAGGATGGCCGCGAATACCACTTCACCACCGCCGAGGATTTCGTCAACCGCGCCGAGCGCGGCGAATTCCTGGAATGGGCCGAGGTGCACGGTAATTACTACGGCACCAGCCGCCTGAGCGTGGAACAGGAAATGAAGACCGGCACCGACATCCTGCTGGAAATCGACTGGCAGGGCGCGCGCCAGGTGAAAAAGCAGTTCCCGGCCGCCGCCGGGATCTTTATCCTGCCGCCCTCGATCGCGGCCCTGGAAGAGCGCCTGAACAAGCGCGGCACCGACGAACCGCACATCATCACGCGTCGCCTGCTGGCCGCGGGCGGCGAGATCGCTCACGCTCCCGAGTTCGAATATGCTATCATCAACGAAGAGTTCAATGTCGCCCTGTCCGAGCTGAGGGCGATTGTCAAAGCGACACGTTCGCGTTTCGCCCAGCAGGCGGCCCGCAACGCCGCACTGTTTGCCCAGCTGGGTATCCACGCATTAGCACCAAACACCTGACATACCGGGGTCCGAGCCAATCGGCCCCGTTGCCGATTATTTCGATCAGTCCGTTCTAGGAGTAACACCATGGCCCGTATCACCATCGAAGATTGCCTGAAGCACATCCCGAACCGTTTCCAGCTGACCCTGTCCGCGACCTACCGCGCGCGCCAGCTGCTGCAAGGCCACACCCCGAAAGTCGAAGCCAAGGACAAGCCGACCGTCGTCGCCCTGCGTGAAATCGCTGCCGGCAAGGTTGGCATCGAAATGCTGAAAAAGGTGCCGATGTAAGTATGGCGACCGGGTCCGCTCAACGCGGCCTCGCCCATGCTTTCCAGCTTGAACACGTCGTCCCCGCGCAGGCGGGGCCCTGGCCTTCCGGTCCGGGCTCTCTCCACGCGGGGACGATGTGCGTTTGGCTGCCAGGATTTGCTCGCCGCCCCGATTGCTCGGTCGGTCCGTTATTCTGATATCCTGCTTCCACACAGCGGCTGATTCTCATAGAGTATGACTTTGTCTTCACCGGATTCCCTTCACTCAGGCACCACTTCCAAGGCAAACCGGCCTGGCCGCGCTGCCAACAAGCCCCAGGAAGCCGAAGCGGCGCCCGCGCCGGGCGTTGCCTCGATCACCCACCTGGCCAACAAGCTGGGTGAATACCTCACGCCCGTCGAACTCAAGCGCGTCAAGGAAGCCTACCGCTTCTCCGACGAGATGCACCTCGGCCAGGTCCGCAAGTCGGGCGAACCGTATATTTCCCACCCGATCGCCGTGGCCGAGATCTGCGCCGACTGGAAGCTCGACGCCCAGGCCATCATGGCCGCGCTGCTGCACGACGTGATCGAGGACCAGGACGTCAAGAAGGAAGAGCTGATCGAGCGCTTCGGCCCCCAGGTCGCCAACCTGGTCGACGGCCTGTCCAAGCTCGAAAAGATCGAATTCCAGAGCGTCGTCGAAGCGCAGGCGGAAAACTTCCGCAAGATGCTGCTGGCGATGGCCTCCGATGTGCGCGTGATCCTCATCAAGCTGGCCGACCGCCTGCACAATATGCGCACGCTCGGCGTCATGACGGCGGCGAAGAAGCGCCGCATCGCCGGCGAGACCATGGAAGTCTATGTGCCGATCGCGCACCGGCTCGGCCTGAACGATATCTACCGCGAGCTGCAGGACCTGTCCTTCTCGCACCTGTACCCGCTGCGCTACCAGACCCTGGCCAAGGCGATCAAGGCGGCGCGCGGCAACCGCCGCGAAGTGGTCAAGAAGATCCTCGACGCGGTCAAGACCACCCTGTCCGCGGCCGGCATCGAGGCCGAGGTCTACGGGCGCGAAAAGACCCTGTTCGGCATCTATAAAAAGATGCGCAACAAGCACCTGTCGTTCTCGCAGGTGCTGGACGTGTACGGTTTCCGCGTGGTGGTCGACTCGATCCCCAACTGTTACGTGGCGCTCGGCACCCTGCACGCCCTGTACAAGCCGATGCCCGGCAAGTTCAAGGACTACATCGCGATCCGCAAGATCAACGGCTACCAGTCGCTGCACACCAGCCTGATCGGCCCCTACGGCACCCCGGTCGAATTCCAGATCCGCACCCAGGAAATGCACCGCACCGCCGAATCCGGCGTGGCGGCGCACTGGCTGTACAAGACCGGCGACCAGAACATGTCGGACCTGCAGCAGCGCACCCATGCCTGGCTGCAGTCGCTGCTCGACATCCAGCAGCAGACCGGCGATTCGGCCGAGTTCCTCGAACACGTCAAGGTCGACCTGTTCCCGGATTCGGTCTACGTATTCACGCCGAAATCGAAGATCATCGCCCTGCCGCGCGGCGCCACCCCGCTCGATTTCGCCTACAGCATCCACACCGGCATCGGCGACCACACGGTCAGCGTCAAGATCAACCACGAGCCGGCCTCGCTGCGCACCGAACTGCGCAACGGCGACATCGTCGAGATCGAGACCGATCCTGAGTCGCGCCCGAGCCCGACCTGGCTGTCTTTCGTCCGCACCGGCAAGGCGCGTTCGGCGATCCGCCACCACCTGCGCACGATCAACCTGAACGAATCGGTCGAACTCGGCCAGGAACTGCTGGCCCAGTCGCTGTCCCAGCTCGGCATCCGCACCGAACTGGCGCAGTCGACCATCGAGCGCCTGCTGGCGGAATCGTCGGCCAAGTCGATGGAAGAGCTGTACGCCGACATCGGCATCGGCAAGCGCATGCCGGCGCTGGTGGCGCGCCATATCTTCGGCATGGTCGACGGCGACCCCGACGTGCTGCCGGCCCAGCCGAGCAGCGGCGGCGAGCTCGATCCGGTCACGATCTACGGCAGCGAAGGCGTGGCGGTGCAGCTGGCGCCCTGCTGCCTGCCGATCCCCGGCGACCAGATCATCGGCCAGCTGCGCCGCGACCAGGGCCTGGTGGTGCACACCGTCGACTGCTCGCAGGCCAAGCGCCTGCGCGCGAAGGAACCGGACCGCTGGATCGCGGTGCAGTGGGGCAGCGAGCTGAATCGCCGCTTCGATTGCCGCATCCGCCTGCTCATCAACAACGAGAAGGGCATCCTGGCCCGCGTGGCCGCCGAGATCGGCGAGTCCGACGCCAACATCACCTATGTCGGCATGGACGAGGACGACGAAGCCATGATGACCCAGCTGCGCTTCACCATCCAGGTGAAGGACCGGGTGCACCTGGCGCACCTGATCCGCAACCTGCGCCGCGTCGCCGGCGTCAATCGCGTGGAGCGCGAACGGGCCTGATGTCCGTTCGAGGCAATCCCCTCATGAGGCGCCGTTCGCAGGAACGGCGCCTTTTTTGTATCCGTTTTTTTTCGGCGGCCGGCGCCGACACATTTCGCTGCGCTGCGACATAAAGCGGAGATGTCCGGGACATACCGGCTTGGTTTAATCCTTGCATCGGCAACGCAATCAACCGAGTCAAGCAAATAACCAACCTGGAGAACTACCATGCACACCCTGAAAAACCTGTCGCTCGCTATCACCCTCGCCATCGCCGCCGCTTCCGCCGCCCACGCCGCCGCGCCCTCGGGCAGCGCCGCCGACTACGGCAGCGCCATCGCCGGCGGCGCCGGCGGCCGCGTGATCGAGCTCACCCCGCAGACCCGCCACATCAACGTCACCCAGGGCGAAGTCGTGACGCTCAGGATGGGCGGCGAGTCGCTGACCTGGCAGGTGCGGACCTTCCCCAACGTGAACGTGTTCCCGCTGTCGAAGATCGCGCCGCAGGGAGCGCTGCCGCAAGCGGTGTCGGTGTACGTGGCGGCGGATCCGGCTTACCAGAACGGCTGATCGCGCCCGTCTTCCCTTCCCCTCTCTCTTCGTCGTTCGTCGCCGCAGGCACGAACGACTTTTTTTTGTCCTTTGCCGTGGCCGCCTCCGGCGCCCGGTTTTTTTGTGTCCGACTGTGTCAGCCCCCGGCCGCGACACAAACACTGGCATCCGTGACATGAGCCGGAGATTTCTTCGACATACCGGCTTGGTGTAATGCATGCATCGACATGCAACGCGAACCAACCGGAGAACTCCATGCACAAGCTGAAAAACATCTCGCTGGCCATCACCTTCGCAGCAACAGCAGCCGGCGCCGCCCACGCCGCCGACAGCGCCGCTGGCGCCACCGGCCGCGTGATCGAAGTCACGCCGCAGACCCGCAGCATCAACGTCACCCAGGGCGAACTGGTCACCCTGAAACTGGCCGGCCAGTCGCTGACCTGGCAGGTCGACACCAGTCCCAACCTGAACTCGGTCCCGCTGGCGCGCGTCGCTCCCTCGGCCGCGTTCGCGCAGCCGGTCACCGTCTACGTCGCGCCGGGCCAGAACGACCGGAACGGCTGATCCCGTCCCACCACTTCCACCACCACCGTCCACAGGAGATAAACATGAAATCGAACACCGCCGCCGCCGCCGCCCTCGCACTGAGCCTGTGCGCCGCCCTCGCCCACGCCGAAGATACCAAGAAGCCGATGGAAAAATGCTACGGCGTCGCCAAGG
>Ga0265798_10006528_pt1 | contig 15314 bp, 17 predicted proteins | sample P3T30metagenome_FD_192430 | JGI IMG/M metagenome (GOLD analysis project Ga0265798, IMG submission 192430) | Plant litter microbial communities from East Loma Ridge, Irvine, California - P3 T30 | ecosystem: Environmental > Terrestrial > Plant litter > Unclassified | place: USA: California... | reverse complement strand
ACGGCACGGTCTGCTCCACACTTCCTGGTCATAAGGGTCAGATGGAATCAGTAACCGAATGAGTAGCTACCACCCCATAGAGCTTGGAGGTCCGTTGGACGCGGGGCCATCTAGGCCGTATGTCAATTCATCCACTCTGCCAACCACCGCTCACGTCTAGTGCTCGACGGACTGGATCATGGCTACCGCTGCCTTATATCCATACTGGCTTTATCGTACATCCATTCTTACCCACAGGTCAAGCTAGTTCAACATCGCCAAAATCACCTAATTTCAGAAATCGTTTCAGCTGGTCAGGTATACACCGAGCAGGTCAGACAGAAGCAGCTGGAGCTACGCCAGGCAGGGGAAACATCTACGAGCTAGCGTTGGACGTTGGAGATGAGTTCTTTGCGTTTGAAGAGTACAAATGCACAATAGAAGAGGATGGAAAAGGAGATACATGGTATCGGGGGTAAGCGACTCTACCTCAACCCCTTCATCAACAGCTCATCATCAGATTTGTGGTCCCACCAAAGACGCTGAGCGAAATTACCCCGAATCTGAGATCTCCCCCACCATATACAGCTCCGAAGCTCGAGACGCAAGTCATTGTCGGTATCTTTCCGGCCGCTATCGCCCATGTCCGGCCGGGCACGTCCAATGATGATGGCGCCTTATCAGCGGCTTTCGAAGACGCGATTCGTGAGGCGCAGGCGAGCTATACAAACGGTGGAGTAAATCATGATTCGAGTCAACCACTTCGGGAATTAGCGGAAGTGAGGGAAGAAGACGAGAATAGAGAGGTGGACAGTATCGCAGCCTCGAAAGCGGACGGTGTCATCGACGTGATTGATGTCACATCATCCCCGAGACTCCGGGCTAAGGATGCGCCGGTCAGACCGAAACGACCTAAATCGCTCGTACTTGATGGAACCCAGTCACTCGCACACCCTACCAAGCCCCAACCCCCTGTACCGGTCATCACCGCTGGAGATTCGACCGTCGCTGGCCAGGCGTGGCCGTTAGTCGATGAGATTGCTTGTGCAATCAGGGAATGGCACGAGGTACGATTGCTCGTCATGAACATAGCTGATAGCAGCGTCTGCCAACTTACCTTGCCAATCGAGAATACCGCCTTTTCGATATCGTCATGCAGCACATCGATTGCCTGTTCAGCGGAAGACGTCAACTTCTAGCTCAGACTCATACAGAAGAGGAGCTCGCAAGAGTCCGAAGGGAATGCGTTTCGCGACTTGTCAAGTGTAATGTGGCTCAGGGATTGGATGTGATCGTCCGAAGTCTACATGATGGTAGTGTGATGGTTACCGACAAAGAAAAGGCGTTCTCGGGGACGAGTTGGATTAGTGGGATCACGTGCTACGTTTACCAGATTCAGGTGAGTCCCTCAAGGCCCTACACCGTATCTGACTTGTAGTTGGCGTACATCGACCTGATACCACTCGATACCCTCTTTGGCAGCAACTCTTCCTTGGTCCCCAGCATCAAGTCGATTGCGGCAGCTCAACCATCTCGAGCGTTCTCACTCGCGGCCTCGAAGGCCGGTGAGGGACCACACGGCCGTTCAGGATCATTTCATCACCTCTTCCTCGATGTCAAGGCATTCATTGCTAGCCCCTGCGCATCAGAAGAAACTGCCGAACTGTACTTTTCCCTTTGGAACAGCGCAGACGGACGATTCGTCACCGAGGAGTACTGTGTCATTCTCAACCACCTCGGGGCTCCCGCACGCGACGCCGAAAACAGGCTCGGAAAGCTGCGCACACTCTTTACAGACCTGCAGCCTGCGGACCTAGTCTCGTCGGTCTACATGGTTTGTCGGATCGTTCGAAACGGTGCTATGAAGGCGAAAGCGGATACTCTCAGTCCCGGTACTGAGCTGGGTCGACGAACGTCCACTATGCGAGGCTCGAGGGGCAATCTGCTTTCCGACTTTGGCACGACCCGCCGTACGAGTTCAGTCTTTGATTCAAATGCCACCGATGATTCATTCTCAATCACCTCTGCTTTCAATGTGAATGCAGTACAGTCTGTCGATACTGCCAATACTGCCAATACCGCCAGCACATGTATCGTGGAGGGTCGTCCGTCTTTCAGAAGGCCGTTTGGGTGTGCGGTGTTGGAACTGCCTCAGCTGCAGAAGCTGCTCAAGGAAAGTGAAGCGAGGGATGTCGGAGTTGAATTCTCTTTACCGATCTATGTTCCCAAGGAAGAAAGCTCTTTTGCCCGCATGCACGAAGACATCATCTTTGGAAGGACAAAGAATTATGGAAAAAGCAACAAGTGAGTAATATCTATTGGCTGAGCTGACAATCAGGGCAGAGACCATCGTGGTCTGCCTGAAAGCTATGGAAGGCGTCTACTCTCAATTGGTCCGCGAGCATCCTGCTACTCTGCTCGATGTCACTCGCTCAGCTCGTCTAGGATTCCCCGATGTCGTCTATCCGGACGTCATAAGAAACGACATTTACGTCAAGCTCTGGTCGGCCGATTTCGTGCCATTCACCGCCAGTAACAATTCGGTCCGAGGGCGCAAATCCATGGCGGCTGGCAATCAGGGGGATGTCCAGATCTCGGTCGAGGTTCGAAAACCAGATGGTACCACAGTCATCGATGCTATACATGCAGGCGGATCTGGAGAGCCGGCAATGTCGACATTTCACTCCATGGTTTTCCATCTCAACGATCATCCGACATATGGCGAGATGCTCAAGATATCTCTTGAGCGATCCTTGAAGGATTGTCATATGTTTTTCACATTCCGTTCCAGGCATCGAGACCGATCGCCTGCACTCGATGCGAACGAGCTCGAGAAGCCGTTCGCCTTCGCCTATCTACCCCTTATCACTACTTCGAGCTGCATTCAGGACGGGGAACACGAACTGGTGCTCTACAAGATGGAAAGGAATCTACATCCATCGCCAAAGCTGTATTACAGCGCGCCACATGCTTCAGCCAAAGACCCCATCCTCCCCGTCGATGTCGCCAAGAGCATGACCCCCTTGCGCGATCGAGTGACTCTGAGAAGCTACCTGTGCTCGAGCATGCACACCGCGGACGATACTCTGCGACGCCTCCTCATCGAACGACAAGAGCTACTGGCTGATCCCACCAAGCTATCTGAAACGCTTCAGCTGTTCAACTTTGTAAGCGAAGAAGAGATTGCCAAATTTGTTCCAGCGACACTTGACGCACTGTTTGGCTTTATGGTCGCCAACCTCGGAGATCGACAAGACGAAGTGGACGATGCGGTCTTTCGAGCTTTGGTCAAGGTCTTGACCATGACGACCGATCGACGGTTCCCAAACTTCAATCCCGTACTCGACATCTACATCACCGAAAAGTTCAGCTTCCCCGCTTCTTCATTCCGCTTACTACGAGCTATGAAATCGACAATGTCTGATCCCTCGACCAAGGACTACCGATCGTTCATCAAGGTTTGGCACCTTATTTTCCGATTTGTCATCCGGGCGCGGGCACTGGACCGAGCCAAGGGAATTGGACTGGATGCTACTTCGGCACATATCGAGGCTGACTTTAAGCGTCAGACCAAAGGGATCTTGACCGAGATCGACACATTGATGAAGTCTAGCGACAAAGCGCTGATCGGTACCCAGACTCTGGCGGTCCAGCATTATGCCGATATCCTCCCTAGTCTCTCTCAAGTCTTTCCAGCCCTCGAAATTGCCGAGACCATCATCTCGTTTGCAGACACACTAGCTCTGGCAGAAGGGAGTATCGCTATTCACAAGCTGTTTTTGCTGCTTCAGGTGGTCAGGAGTACGTTTGATACAGCCGAAGCACGAGCTTTACTGGTACCGGCCATGATCCGATGGATTCGACCTCATTTGACGAGATATGATACGGAGCGAGAAGATGCCACGGACAATCAAGGAGCCAAGGACGCAAAGACAATCAAGTGGCTAGAGTGTAGTCGGATCGCGGTCACGGTAAGCTGCGCATGCCTTTTTCCGCTAATAAACAGGTGGTCGCGTGGATGGTCAACAAACTACAAGAATGGCTCATCTCCCCACTCATCGAGGACGAAGCGAGAGCTCAAGAGGAGGACAATCTGGAATACTGCTTGACCTTGCTGCCTAGGTACGTCGTGTCTGACTCGCGTTAAAGAAGCTAACTAGCAGTCTTCTCGGAGCCTATCAGGAATCGAATCATCCCCGCACACTCGCATTGTTGGCTCGACATCAAGGCAATGGATCTCTCTGGAAGCAGACACCCGACGTTTTCCCGATGACTTATCCTTTCGCCCTGATCGCCCAACTTCCACCTCCGTCACTGCTCGAGAGGCAAAGGCTGGAAGGCGAGGACAGCTTGCCACCCCAATCCGAAATCTTCAAGTGCAGCATGGCCGAGACAGCCGTTGTTATTCTGTCTCTCATACTCGCAAGTCCAATCAACAATTTTCACCGATGGCTATCCGAGATCCTCGATATAGAAGGCACTCGAGCATGTTCCAAATTACTGGTTTCAATGTTCACATTCGCTAAATCGATCATTGCCTTTGAAGCATTCCCAAAGACGTGGCTGACACTCTCCCTCATGGCTCACGGATCAATCGTCAAAATGCTGGGCGCTTCTGCGACGATTCTTGAAAAGGACGAGTTTATCCCGGTCGTCCGGGAATCTGGTACTTTCGACGTAACGCTGTGGACCGAGTACTTTGAAATCCTTTGCGACCTCATCGGTTCCGAGGCACTTGCGCTCGAAGAGCATACGCACCAAAAGAGGAGGGCTGGATGGGTGATCGCTGGTGACTTGAGGAATGACGCTGTGGGTCTGCTAGTCAGGTCATGGAATGCTATTGGCTGGCCGATCGAGCAGCATGATTCGACGGGCGAGAGTCCGCGATATGGAGGTGTAAGTTGCTCTTCACTTGATCATGACTTACGAAATAGTATCAGACTCGCTTCACTGGACTTGGTGGCAGGGTCTTGTCCCTCTGCATGTCTGGTCATGACGAGACTTGCCAAAGTGCTGTCGAGATCCTTTATTCGATGATCTACGCCGAATACATTCTCAATGGCTCGTTCAACGTCATAGAGACCGAGATCTTGACAAAGCTCGACAAACTCGTACGTTCAATGTTGACATCAATGATCAAGTGACTGACCGTTAGTTCTCTAGCAGAACCGTGACTGCTGGCGAGCCTGCTGCGAGGGCATGGTTCGTTACGGAGCTTCGCAATGTCTTTGAAAATGGTCCAACCATCGACGATACATTCCACAACAAAGTCGCCCTCTTCCTCGACGAGATCGAGCTATTCATCGCTCTCCTGGAGAATGTCAGGGAGCTCCCAGAAACTCCAGATTGGGCAGAAGAGCGGGCTGCAGCGACATACCAGATGCTCGACTTTATCAAACGCATTGGTCGTCAAGGTCTATACATCCGCTTTATCCATCAGCTCAAGAACCTGTTTATCAAGGAGAAGAACTGGCTCTCGGCTGGTTTGACGCTGAAACTTCATGCAGATCTGTACGAATGGACGACTGAAGGCGAAGTCGAGAATTTTGCAGAGGGCGATCTAGCCCTACCGAGTCAGACGCCTTTCGAGAGGAAGGAAGCTATCTATCGGTATTGTCTGGATTACTTTGGTATGTCGTTCAATCTTGAGATTCGCTGACGTCTAGTCGAGGCGCAGGCATATGAGCAGGCTCTCAGCTTGGCTACCGAAATGTGTGATCATCATCAGACAACCACCTGGGATGCGGAAAAGATATCGGAGCTGCTAGCTTACCAAGCCAAGCTTTGGGATCAGATCAGGACAACACCGCGTCAGAAGCCCGAGTACTATCGAGTCGCCTTTTATGGTGATTTCCGGCCTGCGCTATGCCAGGGTAAAGAGTATGTCGTGAGGGGCGAACCGTGGCAGCAGTTTTCTGATTTGTAAGCTGTTTCCCCCAATTCACCAGGGATCCTGCTAATCGAACAGCTGTGATGTACTACAGCACAAGTACCCCGAGGCAACGCTACACCGCTCAAAGATGCAGCCTTCACCACCATTACGTTCCGGACCTGATCAGATTATATGGGTCACTTCTGTTAATCCAGAGCCGGACCTCACGCACCGGGTCTTTGCGAACGGGGTCAATGAGAATGTCCAACTGTATCATCGATTCAACAATATCAAGACGTTCTCGACGCTTCGGCCATACAAGGTCCTATCTGCCTCTGCAAGGTCTGAAGATGAAAATGCTGGAGTCATGACCTGGCTAGAAAAGACTACCCTGACCTGTAAGTCATCAGTGCTTTTGGCCACTCAAGCTCACTCTTCAGGCAAGGACACATTCCCCTCTGTTCTCGCCAAAAGTGAAGTGGTCGAGGTCAAGTATGAGCATCTAAGCCCTATTCATGCTGCTATAAGCAATGTCAAAGAGGCGTCTCGCAATCTCAAAGCTCATACGTCTCCTCAGATTCGGAAACTCAAGTACGCTTTTCCCGAGCTGTCGTCTATACTGTCCTGAGCTGACTCACTAGTGTCAAGCATTTGGGTACTGCCATCAATGGCGCTGTCGATTCTCCGGTCCAGGGCGGAGTCAAGCTCTATCGTCAGACATTCCTTGATCCGACATACGAAGACGCCCATCCCGAGCAGAAGGATGATATCAAGACGCTTCGAGCGCAGATACTCGAGTATGCTAGTGTGATTGATCAAGCTTTGGATTTACACGCGCGGGTCTGCAAAGATACAGCGTTCCACGAGGCTCTAAGAAGTCGTGAGTTCATCGTCCCGCCGAATTGTGCATTCGCTGACGTCCAGTCTTCATACGGTCCTTCCCCGACGAAATTGCGGCTTTGCCAAAATCAGCAAACAGGCAGTCCGGTCCACTTCCTCCTCTTCATTTCGACACCGACCAATCACTGTTCGCATCAACGCCACGTCCATCGGACTTGTCTTCCCGACCGTCTATTCGAGTGACTGCGCCATACGATGTTCCGGCTCTACGAGTAGGACCTCCCGCGACACCTAAAAAGCAACCCTCGTTATCTGTCACATCGCCAGTCACATCGCCAACAAAGAATGCACCCATGTCATTCGTTTCTCCTACTCGATCAAAGTCACCTATCGCATCGCCCACTCGGGATAGACCGAATCCCCTGGCTATACTCGGGAATCGGTTGAGTTTCGCTGGTAGTGATACTCTTGGACCTCTTGGGGCGAGTACGAGCTCTAATGGTGGTACGAATGGTGAGATGGGATCGGTTAGTGGAAGTGTGAGGAAGAAGGGCAATCGTCTTTCCCGATTAGGAAGCTTTATGAAGAGAGGATAGACTGAGGAAAGCATGAAAGGGAGAATGCAATGAGGACATTTGACTGGTAGACTTGTTTACTTATACTATATTATACGATTTCGGACCTCGTAATGATATGACGTTAGATGTACTGGCTCATATCTTGGAGCTGGAAGGGGCCAGATTGTGTGAGCACCGATGTACGTGGTAGGCCTCAGAAATCAAGCTGCGGGATGTCAGTATGCTATGGGTGTAAAGGGGTTCGACCAATGCTACAAGATGTCAGGACCGTGGCTATTAGCGAGTCAGAACAACCCTGCTACACATCAGAAATGTCACAGCAGGATCGGATACAGGGCATGTAGATGCGTGAATTAAGCCGGAGCGATATTAGCGGTGTCTGCGGTCTCGCAATGGTCGACCATATTAAAGGTCCCCGGCTGATATATTGGTGCACATTGTTTGATGATGGGATCTTGCTTGATGTTATCCAATTTCATCAAAGCAGAGTAGGATTTCAAATGACTTTCGAGCGGTCATAGGTATCTCCATCTGTCACGAAACATTGCGAACACCATACTTGAAAGTGCTTTGCGTGGTGGATAACCACCAGCTTGACGATGTCACACACGGAGACTGGAAGGTGACCGGGAAAGAAAGGGGATGTAAGCGGAGAATCTCGAATAGACATCGAGGCGGTCCGATAAAATGTTTTGGACATTATACTTGCATGTGCATTGGAATGTACTAGGTTGTACAACTGGGGGTCGTTATATCGTGAGAAGCCGAAGGCCAGGGTCCAGTGGACTCATTTTGATGTCTGCTTGTACCCTTTGTAAATTAGCAAGACTGGACTTAAATTGGGCGATTTGCTCGACTTACGGCTCGTGTCCAGCACCATTACGCCGCAGATGGAGCAGCACCCCTTCTTATAGGCACACTTCTGACAGCGGGTGGCTTGATTCTGCTGTACTGCTTGCTTTCTGGTCAGCCTCGCATCACGTCTGAAAGGCATGGTAAGAAGGATTGAAGCGAAATGTGGATCAAATGGGCTATTTCGGCGTACTTTACAGTCCAGGCACTTGTTCCCGTACGGATTGATACCCATCTTCCCTCCCTTTGTCATCTGGTTCGGTTTCGTGTATGGGCTTGCCCTAGCTCTGGCAGACAGGAGCTTGTTCTCTCCTATTTTCCGTGTAGACGAAGATGGCTGAAATGGGTCTGGGGCGGCTAATGTCGATGTTTTCTGGGCTCTGTCAGCTTCTGAATCGACAAAGAACCGACAAGCTCACCTTCTCGCACTTCTTGCAGACCATTGTGACCACTGATGACTAGGTATATGTGATGTAGATTATGGATGATAAAGGTCGGTCAGTTGATTGCCACCTACATGCACTTGATCCAGGCACAGATCTACAATTGTCGGCGATATACGGCGATATCCACCAGCCATTCACCCTTTCAGGGAGTGTGGCACTTGATGCTTGATAGGAGGCTGTACGTCACCAGGCTATAGCTCACCCACTCTCTATACAGACCTTATATCTATATACCAGGCTCATATACCAATATCTAGCACCTATCAAGGCTAGTTATTACGCTTGTTGGTTTCATCAAGACTCGATACGCAAATCCACCGGTAACCTCAGCTCAGAACCCGGAACACCGCTACTGCGCTTCCCCCCAACATGGAATCTCGACCGCTGGTGGTGGACAATGGTACCGGAGTAAGTACAGCTCGTGCAATTCGGCATTGGACTATGAGATCTGACTGTCTAGTTCGTAAAATGTGGTTACGCCGGATCCAACTTTCCCGAACATGGTATGTTCCCCCACTCTCGCTTGTAACCGTTCAATTGACCTCCAGTCTTCCCATCAATCGTCGGTCGTCCGATTCTACGAGCAGAGGAGCGACAAGGATCAACCGCGATCCGTGATATCATGGTTGGAGATGAGGCTGCCGAGCATCGTTCCTCGCTGCAAGTAACTCAGCCAATGGAGCACGGTATCGTCAAGAACTGGGAGGATATGCGACATCTCTGGGATTATACCTTTGATCAGAAACTAAAGGTGGATACCAAGGGTCAAAAGGTTCTATTGACTGAACCTCCAATGAACCCAAAAGTCAACCGACAGAGAATGTGCGAGACCATGTTTGAGGAGTACGGCTTCGGAGGTGTCTATGTGGCTATTCAAGCTGTATTGACGCTATATGCTCAGGGTGAGTCCGCTGCATTGATCACTGCATGAACTGACGGTCAAGGTCTACAGACTGGTGTAGTCGTCGACTCGGGAGATGGTGTCACTCACATTGTACCTGTTTACGACGGATTCGCCCTCCCTCACTTGACTCGTCGACTGGATGTTGCCGGACGTGACGTTACACGATACCTGATCAAGCTACTATTGATGCGAGGATACGCTTTCGAGAGGACAGCGGATTTCGAGACTGTACGAGGAATCAAGGAGGCTTTGTGCTTTATGAGTTATGATTTGGAAATGGACAAGAAGCTGTCTGAGGAAACGACAACATTGGTCGAGAGCTACACTGTGAGTTCCTAGACCTTCATGCTGATCGTTCTGACGGTCAGCTGCCCGATGGCCGAGTCATCAAGGTCGGATCTGAACGATACGAGGCTCCCGAGTGCATGTTCCAGCCTCATCTGGTGGATGTTGAACAGCCTGGTGTTGCCGGTGAGTAGCTCTCAAGTTCAATGATGATCACAGCTAATTATCAGAACTCCTCTTCCAGACCATCCAGCAGGCCGCCGTCGACACTCGATCCGAGCTTTACAAGCACATTGTTCTTTCTGGTGGATCATCTATGTACCCTGGTTTCCCATCCCGTCTCGAGAAGGAGATGAAGCAGCTCTATTTGACAAGAGTACTCGGCAACGATGGATCCAGGCTAAAGGTACGTCACATTATCTAGTTTATGAGCTGACACGCAGAACTTCAAGATCCGTATCGAAGATCCGCCAAGGAGAAAACACATGGTCTTCCTCGGAGGTGCCGTGTTGGCTGATATCATGAAGGATAGGGAAGCTTTCTGGGTTACCAAAGCTGAATGGGACGAGCAAGGAGTCAGGGCCCTAGATAAGCTTGGTAGAGGTGATTAGGTTGTATACAAATAAGATGCATGTTGCTTTGGGACGTCTTGAGCGAGCTTGTCGGCGCTTGACTATGCGTATAGATTCTTTTCATCTGGTCGGAAGTGAGGAGGGAACCTGATGGGTCGAGGAGTGTATATAGCGCCACGTTCGAAATAACCGGCGCGTTCCATTCATTCATTTCACTTGTACCCACTCTCCCTACACCTTCACTTTGAAATCCAGCCCTCCTCATATCTCAGGAGCTACTGTCAAGTAGTACAAAAGGGCCTTGTAGTACCACTATAGTCTGATTGCATCCGAAGGTACACGCCTTTATCCCGGTGCGAAACGAGTTTACCTCGTTGTGACTCAGGGAAAGGAATTAAGGAATTCCGGGGTATAGACGACTGTGATCACTCCGTCATCATCACCAATACACTGGAAAGTGGAGTCAAGCGGTTGATATAGTCAATAGAACCACTCGGATGGAATAAGGGAGCTATTGTATAGGGAACACGTGAGTCCTGCTACTCAGGCAACAGGGGGAAGATTAACGATTAGCCCCGTGATTTCCCTTCCCTTGGCACAACTTCGGTCCTCGTCGTTACCTTTCCCTCCTCTCATCCCAAGGCACCTTTTCACCTCTTTCTGCCGACCACCATATACACGAAATACTCCAAGCACGTCTAGGTATGGACTCCCTGCCTGCACCTGCTACAGCTGGTTCTCACGGACACCGAAATAGTATATCTTTCCCTCAACCGCAATTCCAGTCTTCCGGTCCGCATTCCGCTGCTGTACCGCCTCCTCCACAATCACGTCCTCCTCCCGCCAACACAAACATGGCGTACCACTACCAACAACGTAACGACGAGCTTCAACCTCCTCCCTCGGCATCCAGTAGTTTCGGATCATTAGCCCGAAGCGCGTCATTAGGAGCAAGGAAAAAGGATCCATACGCGTACGCTTCGGATGATGTAGAATCTGGTCTGGGAAATATGGATATGGCAGATGAACAAGGCGGATGGGGATATAATCGCCCCGATACCCAAGCGCAGGGAAGGAATGGAATGTTCAACTCTATAATGCGAGATGTAGGCATGTCGTCACCTGCTGGGGCTCGACCTCTACCTGGATCTACAATGAACCCGCCGCCCATTCCTTCTCACCTTAGTCGACCACCTCAACTCAAGACTCGGACCGATTCGGCTTCCCCATCGAAACTCAGTCCTGTTGGATTTGGCGCTGTTGGCTCGGGACAGAGACCCAACCCTTATGCTCCTCGTTTGTCCGACGGTGGTTCATCCGGAAACAATCAATGGGCCGACTACCGTCCTCCGACCAACCAAAGGGTAGCTTCAGGCGGCTCGGCACGCTCGTTGATGTCGGACCCGCTCTCGCCTTACTCCCGGAACGACCTCAGCCCTCATTCACCAATGACAAACCCATACGATGGTGCTTCACCAGTTGGATTCGCGCCATACGACCAAGGCTTACTCCCGATGCATGGAAATACAATGCCAGTCTCGCCTATGCAACATTCACCGCAATGGGGAGGATACTCGCCCGTATCGCCTGCCAAAGCTCCACCTAATGTTAGGTCTCAATCTCAACAGTTGTTCCCGTCAAGTCAATCTGCCAATCCAGCATTGCAAGGTCAACAGGATTCCTCCATACGTGGATCATCTCGGACCAGCTCGAATCGAGGATCATCCAGGCAAGGATTACGGGATGTCAAGAATGTCGGGGATCTGAAACCAGTTGTGAATACACATAGCAACGGAAGGCGAGCGGATCCTACCAAGTCTGGCAAATACCTTAGCGTAAGCTCTCACTGTTGAATGAACGAGAGCATCAGCTGATCAATAGCCCCTCAAGTGCTTGACATCAGACCTCACTCAGACGTACTCGCTTTGCAACCCGCAATTCCGCTACGAGACTTCTGACAATCCACGTCGAGTACTCACCAAGCCCAGTAAACCGGTACACAACGATGGTGCCGATAATGAGGATTATGATTATATCCTCTATGTCAATGATGTTTTGGGTGGTGAACAGGGCGGTGATAGGTGAGCTAGGTGTCGCGCACTACCGGCAGAAGCTGATATCTAGGTATTTGATCCTGGATGTTCTTGGTCAAGGTACTTTTGGACAAGTTGTCAAGTGTCAGAATATGAGAACGCACGAGCTCTTTGCGGTCAAGGTAGTCAAGAATAAGCCGGCTTATCTAAATCAGAGTAAGATGGAAGTCGCCATCCTGGAATTGGTGAGTCAGATACACCAGGGCAAGCGGTTATGCTGACGTATAGCTCAACACAACGCATGATCCCCGCGACGAGCACCACATTCTACGGATGCACGCCTCATTTACCCACAAGAGTCATCTCTGCCTCGTCTTTGAATGTCTATCATCGAACCTCTACGAATTGATCAAGCAAAATCAATTTAAGGGACTCAGTACCCAGCTCGTCAAGGTCTTTACCCAGCAACTACTGGAATGTCTGGCGGTTTTGAAGGACGCAAGATTGATTCACTGTGATCTCAAACCTGAGAATATCCTCCTCAAATCGTGAGCTCCCTTCCGTTACACCCAGCTGACTCCAGGCTACAATCGCCACAGATCAAAGTCATTGATTTCGGATCGGCATGCCACGAGATGCAAACTGTCTATACGTATATCCAGTCTCGATTCTATCGATCTCCAGAAGTCTTGCTCGGTTTGCCATACTCGACTTCTATCGATATGTGGTCTTTGGGATGTATTGTTGTCGAGCTCTTCCTTGGGTTACCGCTCTTCCCCGGCACGAGCGAGTACAATCAGGTGGCGAGGATCACAGAGATGCTAGGGTACGTTCAACTTGAGTCATGGCTGACGAGCAGCAACCCGCCTAGCCATCTTCTGGAAGTCGGAAAGCAGACACACGAATTCTTCAACTGTCACGTAGACGCGCATGGTCGGAAGACTTATACCCTCAAGCCAATGGACCAGTACGCTGCGGAGCATCGAACGAATGAACAGCCAAGCAAGCAGTATTTCAAGCAAACCCGCCTGAATGATATCATCATGGAGTACTCTTTTTCCAAAAAGAACGCTAAGCAGTCTGATATCGATAAAGGTAAGCTTCTGCCAGTTCCCCTCTGGAAAATAGCTGACGACCAGAAATGGCTCACCGACGAGCATTTGTTGATTTTGTCGAGGGCTTACTGAATCTGGATCCGATCCAGCGATGGTCGCCCCAGCAAGCTGCTAAGCACCCCTTCATCACTGGAGAGAAGTTCACTGGACCTTTCCAGGTGAGCAATTCGAGGATGTTAGCATGACCATGCTAATGCCTAGCCCGGACCACCTTTATCTGCAAAACGGTCTACATTCCCAGCGACGGAAACTCCTTCCAAATCGTCTGGTACGAAGTATGCTGGGCTTGTCCAGAGTCCTGGTGGATCCCGACAACAGCCTCGAGTCTACTCGGACGCATCGGCCTACAACCAGCAATTACAGCAACAGCAGCAGCAGCAGCAAGCGTATCCCGCGCCGCAGACTCAGCAAGCGATTCGACAGCCATATGGACCTGGTCAGGGCTACGATCAAACCCAGCCATCTCCTCAGGGCGCTTACCCTCAACACCAGCAACAACACCGTATACCCAGTGGACAACAGGCTCCACCTCCTCAGCCTCAGTGGTCTGGTCCCAGGTCGGGCGGCAGTATGACCATGGGCCCTCCTCCTGGCAATTACCAGCCCAGAGTCCCATCGCAATCTATGCACCCTTCAACTTCGCATGCTGCCTTACGGCCAAATCCACCTCCGATGCTACAGCCTACCAACCCACCGCCCAATTCGTACTATCCGTCATCCCGCAACCGAGCAAACACAATCAATCAAATGGACGCAATCCCACCTGCCCTCGCTCGACTCACACATTTCGGCGCACCTGATCCTTCTGGTCAGAGAAATCTTACACCGGTCCTGAATCGTGATGATGCCATCCGCGAATGGGAACGCCGTCATGCTAGTGGACATACCAAACAATCTTCGATGCATAATGCAAGTTACCCCCAACTCGAGTATCTACAAGAACAAGCGGAATTGGCGGCAATGAGCGGAGGATGGGTGATGCCTGGTCAATATGGACCGAGTCATGTTCAACCATCCCCCGGGCGAGGTCATCGATCACAAGGCTCGGTATCATATCAAATGCAGCCACACATCAGCATGACCCCACATTCACCCGCGACAGCTTCGTACCGCTTCGACGTCCCACATACGAGTAATCACTCTTCGCCAGGATACCTTCCCGCATTCCCGCCGCCCGCTGCTACGGGTGGAAATCCAATAGGGTTCGATGGATTCGATGGAAGGGATCCATCAATGGGGATGATGTATACTCCACTTCAGCCTAGTCAGGCATATCATTCTCCGGGAGGACATCAGGCTAGAGCAAGTTTCTCGGGTCCTTACCATAATGGGAGCGCTGGAGCGCCTGGGTCAAACAACCCATTCGGTGGACCATCGGGTCAGATTCAAGGGCAAGGACAGGGACAAGGGCAGGGTAGTCCGAGATATCAAAGGCGAAGTCAGGGATATGGCCCGTAGTTCAGAGTGAAGAACGGCGACGAGGAATAGGCGGGAGTAAAATAGATAGATTCAGTTCTGGCCGAGGGGCCGTATGAAGTTTACGACATGACGAACAACACAGATACATACATGCATGCTGTATGAAAAGGTAGAAACTCGTACCAGTACATAACTGACGTATTCGAGAGATACAAGTATAGGATCTAGAACTTGAATTTCTCCTTCTCTTTGCCCTTGCCCTTTTTCGGTTCTTGGACCTTTGTTCTCTTTTTCATTTGATCACTGACGACATCGTCGAATCCGCTCCTATCCACATCTGCACCTGGTACGTGAACTCTACTAGCTGCTGAGCGGGATGCGTCGTATTTAGCCTTGAGCTGATCTTGTGTCATCTCGTC
>Ga0265798_10006526_pt1 | contig 15317 bp, 23 predicted proteins | sample P3T30metagenome_FD_192430 | JGI IMG/M metagenome (GOLD analysis project Ga0265798, IMG submission 192430) | Plant litter microbial communities from East Loma Ridge, Irvine, California - P3 T30 | ecosystem: Environmental > Terrestrial > Plant litter > Unclassified | place: USA: California... | reverse complement strand
TTGCTCCCATGCCCTAATAAACCTCTTTCGAACGATATCGAGGTCTTCTGCTTCTGCAAAAGTATCCTCATCGAGGTTGTAGCTGACATCTCGATATATATCGTCCAACAGAGATCGTAGTCGGGGTTTAGTGAGTTGATTGAATAACGTATCTAGCCCGTTCTGCTCATCAATAAACGTAAACGCAGGCGAGATATAGATCGACTGACCTTTGAGGCTGTTCTGAATTTTTGGGATAGACCGCCCAAGGCAGACAACTCGCTTTGGACAGTTGGGATGTCATTATCGATAAATACCTGCGGTAGGTTGGACGAGATTTCGTCCATCAATCTCTCGATGTAATCGCCAGAAACGTCCAAATCATTGAGGTAGATCTATCATCAGCTTCCTCCCTGACTTCGAGATAGGGGACATACGATGAAAGCTGATTTCTGATCCCTTTCCCTCCTTTCCCTCTCTGCACGATCCTGCCCAGTAGTAGCATATACCCCGTCCATTTTCTTCCTGATGATTCCAAGGTAATCCCTCTCTATCATTTGGGCTATACTAAGCCTCATTGACTTTATCGTCGATATAGATCCTATTGATAGGACACGATTAATGACTAATTTGAGGAGGTAGAATGTATCGTCCAGTATTGAAGACATGTGGGGCTTTGAGGATGTCTCGGGTGAATCTAGGCGGTGGGCCTTTTCAATTGATATGCGCAAGAACCAGATCTCGAGAGGCTCGTAATATACCTTGAGAAGATTTTCTATGGCTCTCTGGGACCCTGATTGGTCGATCATCGACATGTCTGAAGAGGGTGTGGGAATAGCTGTGACTTCATGGTCGTCACCAGGCTGCTCGGGTCGAGGATCAGTGTCTTCTTCGTCGTCCTAGTCATCAGCTCTGAATAGTCCGGGACATGTAGACTCACGGCAATCCTTCCCCATACAAATCGCTTGAATAGAGCCCACCTCCCTCCTAATGCCACCAGTTCGCCAAGAACACGGTCGACATCCCTTGAATCGGGGCCTTTCTCCTCCTCCTCGACAGGAGCAGGCGTAGGGGTAGGTGCTGGAGCACGTTGTCCACCTTTTGTGTACGACTGTAACAAGTTCCCAGCAGACGACAAGGATGTAGGCAGAGCGGAAGTAGTCGATGAGGCCAGAGACGATAATGTCATCTGGCCTGTGGCTGGGTTGAGTAGTGATGTGAATAACGGAGGAAGGAGGGTAGGTTGTGAAAGAAGGATGAATGGCGTTTGTTTCGTTTCGGAAATCAAGCGGCCCACTCGACGGTCCTCTTCCCATCCCTCCACTAGATTCCTCACGACTCGGTCACTCTCACCCACGAGCCGTCCGACGACGGTACGTGTTCTGCCTTTACCATAATACTTGTCAACAACAGGTTGATGTTGATCGATTATGTGAGCAATAGATTCAAGTAAAGAAGTTAATTGGTTCAGGTAATAAATTGGTGACGAGGCTTTTTGGTCAGCGGCGGAATCAAACGTAAATGTGGCTCACGTTTCGTGGCACCACTGCTCCTGGCTTTGACCAGACCAACGACAAAGTCCCCATATGCCTCTAAGCCCTCCTTCTCTGCTCCAATGCCTGGCCAAAGACGGAAGAACCGGCTGACTCCTGCTTGATCTTTCTTTTCTGCCGCTGCATCGAATTCGGTTCTGAACGTGTGTAGCAGTATATCTCGTAATTCGGTAAGCTGCTGAGCGGGCGGTTGGGGGTACTGCGGTGTGGGCTGGAGATCATCGGATAGTCCCTTCAATAGATAGAGTGGAAATACTACGACGTGACCTGCGAAATTGCCCTCGATAACCTGATCCCGGACCGACATGGCTCGTTTACAAGCTCTCGAAGCCGACTCCCAGTCCTCTTTGGCAATTGCAGATGACAGAGCACTTAAAGCATTCTACCATTAGCTCAGACTCAAACACCAATTGTCACTTCTGCGACTCACCTTGAGCTCAACAACCTCGGTGACAATATCAGTAGCCTCCTTGACCCTTCCCACCTCTTCATCCAGTCTCCTGACCTTCCCCCCAACCCTCTCACTCGTGTCCCATACCTTCCTCACCCTCTCCACTAGGCCCTCATCAACTCCCAATTCCTCAAAATCAGCATTCTGCTGGCCCAGTCCCCTGGTCGTCAAGCCCAGCATTCCATTCTGGAATCTCGATCCGGAGCCATCGATCTCATTTGATAGTCTCCCTGCTTTGAGTGACAAGTTCTCGAGTCTGGAGAATGCAGATTCGATCTGCGCTCGGTCTGACACTAGGGCATTGAGAGCTGTCGAGAGGTCTTGCTGTTTGCGGGAGAGGAGCGATAATTGAGCTGCTATTTGACTTGGATCTGTGATCTCCCTTGGCGAAATGATCTGAGGTGAGGATGGACGAGTATCGAGAGGAGTAGGTAGGGTCGAGGATAGGACTGACATGGTGATCAGTGAGCAGTCATGGAGTATGTTGATGATATATAGCTCGTTAGCTTAAGAGTGCTCTCTCTGTCTGTTGAATAGTCGCGTCAAGCCACAAAGCACGAAATAGGCGCGCTGTGATGATCTACGTTTTATTATGACATCACTTAGTGCTGGAATGGCGTGCCTATTCTATAAGGGACAATGGACAATAGTAAGCTACTCTACCAAAGTATTACTACTATCTGAAACAGATTCACTTTACTATTATATACATATACACAGCCTTATAGTATTCAGAAGACTCAAACAGTCCAAGAGTCAGATCAGTAATCACTCGATACAGGTAACAGAGTATCAACACTGTCACACAAACTTGTTTGGTACCGCCTTCACTCGAAAACGCCCCTATCGCGACGCCCTTTGTTCTCGCTTTCACACACTACACCTATACAACTACACCTGTCGTGTCATAATATTCAAGTGGCAAGATGCCGAGGTTATACACTGATACCACTGCTGAGCAGCTGGACCCAGAATCGGGGGTACGTCTTCTTGCTTAGTCATCCATCCCATCAGGAACGCGCTGATCGATGCTTCTTATTTATCGCCCTTCTTCCACCAATCTCCTCATCCACCTCGAACCACTCGTCACATTTCGTTCCGCTTGGGACCAACAGAAAGGCCCATCATTCATCAACCTAGATGTATTCAACCAGATCCTCGATATGGACGATGACGAAGAAGGCGATGACGAAGAGGCATTCAGTGAAGGCATCGTTGGCGGTTTCTTTGATCAGGCCGAAACAACATTTGCATCTATGGAAAAGGCATTGTATGTCTATACCACTCTTCACTGGAAGCTCAGCTGACGTGAATAGGAAAGAAAAGAACTTGGAGGAACTCTCATCCCTAGGTCATTTCCTCAAAGGATCTTCCGCCGCACTCGGTATCGTCGCAGTTCAAGACGCATGTGAGAAAATGCAACATTACGGTCATCTTCGAGATGAGGAGGAAAACACCGATCTAAAAGAAGAGGAAGCATTAAAGAGGATTGAAGGATTGATTAAAGGATGTAGGAAAGATTACGAACAGGCAAAAGTCTGGTTGACGAGTTTGTACACTGAAGGTGCTTTTGATGGTATCTCGGGTGAAGGTGAGGACGAGGCAGAAGCCTAGGAATAGGAGGACGAAGAAAGGAAGGAAGTTGTTTTACAGCAAGGAAAGAGAGGGTATTGTCAAAGTCAAAAGTCGATTTTCGGATTCTTTTCGCATGTAGCATACCTAGTACTGCAGCAGGGGGAGTTTGTATATGTCATTCTTTCATTCATTTACTGGTCTTTCCAGTTGAGTCTAATTCTAAGCGTAGGGCATCGTCTGATCACAAGTATTGGGCATTACAGTCGTTCTCGTAAAAAATCAAATTGGTCTAGTCTATCGCCCAAAGAGTCTCCCAAAACTAGACTTCCTATGTTCACTTCCAGTACCCTCAGGCGGCGATGGAGTAGGTAAGCTACCAGGTCGAGGAGGAGGAGGGCGAGCTTGTAGAGTATTCGGATTCTGAAGCAGGGGTGCAGGAGGTCGAGCAGGAGTATGTGAAGGAACGGGATTCGGAGCTGATTGTGTTTTAGAAGGCTTGGGTTTAGGTTTCAAATCAGGTAATTCGATCGAAGAGAGGTATATTGCGATATTAGGTGGTCCGGTCCATTTCGGTTTGGAGGCAGGCAGAGAGGGCGGTCTATAGTCAGCTCCAGAGCTAAATTTCGACGAGGTTCGCGATAGAAAACAGACTTACCGATCATCAAGGTTGATAACTTTAGGTCCTTTCTGTGATTGCTGCATCACTGGTTTGACCCGAATCGGATCTTCTTCGATTACGTATTGATGCAAATCCCCTAATCCCTCTCGGTGTCGATATCTGAGATCAGCGACATTCCTGCATTCTGTGACGTTGAACTCACCTGGTGACTCCAAGGGACACTTCTAGAGCCTTCTGACTAGCTGTAGCGGTTTTGGTGCGGATCACCAGGAATAACATATTTGGGTCCTGCCATCAGCTTACCCGGCCGAAACACAGTCATCGATGAGATGCTTGAGGGAGAAAGAGGGGAAGGGGAAGGGACGTACTTGCAACAACCCAATAGCTCTAGCGACATGTTCCCCGACATCCGTATTGGTCTCTACAAGTATCTCATTCGGGTCTGATTCCTACATGTCAGCTCTAAAGGGTAAGGTTGGCTTACATCCTCGAAATCTTCCGATGTAATCAATCTCGGCGGAGGAGCTGATGCTATTGCGGCAGTAGCTACTTGGGTGGGTTTCGTGGATGTACTCGGGGCTATTGGAGTTGGATTCGCTCGATCTTGAGCTGCATCGACAAAACACATCAGACTTGGATTAGCTCGCGTCCCTTTGCTGGATTTGAGAGGGCTGATGTCGATGGAGGCTCCGGAAAAAGGGCTAGAGTGGAAGAGGGTACTCACCTTGCCACTAGCAGAGTTTCCAATCCCCTCAAATCCTTAATCTCGGGGAACCTATCGATATTGTAATGTAATATTTGTAGTCTTCCAGGTGATTTCGAATCAGAATCTCTAGCTCTGTACATCAACTCATTATTTCCATTGATACAGGCAAAGGCATGGAAACCGAGCGGTAAAGGGTAAAGCTTCAGTGAGGAAGGTTGAGGGCATGGGGCATGCGATGAGAAGAAAGACTTACAGACAGATTTCGACTTTCGGATCAGGTTTCCTATCCAGTGAACAAATATAATCTTTCCCATAAACTTCTTTATTCCATCTATATTTATTTCTGGCTATCAGCAATATCCTTACTTTTGCAAAGTTCACAGACGACTACATTCACTGGTGAGTCGCCGAGAGGAGTGAAGAGGGAAAGGGAGACATACCCCTCAAAAACAAATGTCCATTCCTTCTACATCAGCTTGTCTCGTAACAAAGGATCTATGAGCTCACGAATCCTCTGTCTTCATTAGTCAGAGTTTAGACGGATATAGAGGAGCTTACATTTTACTTGTATTATCGAATCCAACACTTTCATCTGGATTATGAAGTTGTAATCTCCTATTCTTTTGTTTCTCTGATATATATCCTACAGAAGCGAGCTTAGCGCCAGTGAGAGCATCTATCGTCAGTCCAATCTCACTTGAAGAGTCATGTAATCCATAGGTTGACCCTTTCACTTTTATGTTTGTTATGTATGAGATGGGATTAGATGACTGCATAGAGGACGTACCATATATAGAGGACGAATATGCTTCATCATCCTTCACCTCTCTCACCCTCGCAAATCGATGTTCTTCCCTTCCATTCTCGGCAGAGACAAGTTCAGTCACTTTCGGATCTTGCTCGTGAGGTTTCAGCGTAAGTGTATAACATGCTAGATCCCGTAACGACATTGGTAATAAGTGATATGAGTATGGAGAGTAGATCAATAGAAGAATGGAGGTTGCACAGGTTATCGTGCCTCTTGATTTCCGTCGGAAGAAGATAACGGCATCCCTGCTCTTGGCATAACGACTTTGATTCTGCATCAATCCTCGGGCTGTTCTACGTAGGCTTGATAGTCGTCATCTCCCTCGAGATCCCTCAGCCATCGCTCAGCTACCCTATCTACGTGCACACTATCCGTCAGCAGGTGGTCTGATTGCGAGCAAGACTTCAGCATACCTTTTTGGGCTGTAGTTTACCAACTGCAGACCCTCTTTCGAGGTCACTCGTGATACGGCTGTATAAGCTTGACCTGTCGGATCAGCCTGACGCCGGGGTCCGGTACGTTACAATACTGACCAGCGAAGGAGCACTTCTTGACATCGATCTTGACTTTGTCAAGCGTCTGCCCTTGTGCTTTGTGTATCGTCAAAGCCCTGATTATCAGCCCAACGTGTGGCCATGTACATATCTCGGGATGACTCGCCAGGCAAGGATCATGGGGACTTGATTTCGGGTGGCGATCCTCTTATCTCTTGATGTCCGGATCACAAAGTCCATCGCCGAGATCAGCATAGCAGGAGGTGGCATATGCTTGCAATACCGCATTTTCGCAAATCGTATGACGGGGTACTTGACATTTCGCGGAGGATCAAAGAAGTTGGTGATAGATGGCTCTGGAATAGCAGCAATCTGCGCCTCATCACGGGTCATGTACCCCGTCACGCATCCTGATCATCAGCTGTGTAGATGGACAGGCTTACCTGTTGTTCCATTCACAAGAAAGGGTTCCTAGCCTTGTTAGCTTGACAAGGGGCTAACACACGTGGCTGACCTTCATGTTCTACGATTAGCATTACCACAGAAAGGAACATACCATTATAAGCATGACCTGAGCTCCAATCCTCAAATCCAACTTTTCCGGAAACCGTGTCTCCTGGTTCAACATCTTGGTAGCCTCATCCCTGCCTAGACGAACACCGGCAGCCGTTTCGCCAGGCGTATCCTGAGCTAGATACATGGTGGTGGGGCCTACGCAAGTTCCAAGTTCTCTCAGATTGATTTGCTCGACATCATTTCGCCCCGGCAAACTATCATCAGCTCTTTATGCCTTAGCCGTCGGTGTAACGGACAGATAAACCGGTTTCAATCCTTCTTCCATCTCCAGCTCTCTCTTGAAAGTCTTCAATAGCTTATGATCTTCTTTACTCAAGTATCCCCTGCGCATCCTCTCTAGCATTCCTCGGAAATGGCGATCTTCCTGACGATAGTTTTGGCCAAGATTGAAGCATTGGGCACGAGGGAAGAGGCGGGTCCAGACTTTGGAATCGAATGCGTACGTGACGGTCTTGGTCCCCTGGTCCTTGCGGTCTTCCCCCACGGGAGGGAGTTGAAGGAAGTCCCCACAAGCAATTATCTGACATCAGTCTCGTCACATGCAGTGATATACCTGTAGACCCCCAAAGGGGCGAGTATTTCGCCTAACCTGCCGACCAATTTGGTCGACTCGATCAAACAGTTTCCCATCAACCATCGAGACTGATGATCAGCGGTTGATTCGCGCCCAATGGTTAATCACGATTGAGGACTCACTCTCGTCAATGATCAGTGCAGCGGTCGAAGTCCACTCGTCAAGCGCTCTGGTCCTCCTGACCATCTCGACCATGTCGACCACGTCCCCTAGGCACAATCCAGCACCAATGAAAGAATGAAGGGTTGTGCCGCCAACATTTCTGGTCTTCAGCGTGATCTTTGCGCAGACGACTCACACTGCGGCGAGCCCAGTAGAAGCTGTGACCCTCAGCTTCCATTTCTTTTCCGGCAGAGGATGCGCAACCCTCTCTTCAGCTGTCATGTGTAGCCGTGAGTAATCCCCACTAGCTCTTGCTTGGGCTACAGCTCCCCGTCCCTCACTATCATCTGCCTTAGATTCGAGTGGATTTAGCGCTTCATATCGTGTATCGAAGGCTTTTTTGATCGCTCGGATCAACACCGACTTGCCCGTCCCTGCTGAGCCGTGGATAAGGACCGATCTACCAGCCAGTACCATATCGAGGATTCTTTGTTGGGGCGGGGAAAGGATGATCTCGGGTTCTGGTTCATGTACAACGACAGGGGGCAGCGGTAGCGGTACAGCAGGGGCAGTAGGAGCTGATCTTCTTGGGATAAAATCTGGGTCGATTTCTTCTATCGCTGCGGGAGGTCGAGGCAGCGTCTGTAGTCCGGGTAGAGCGGCGTACGGTGGGGGAGGAAGAGGGGGTGCCTCCGGATGGTGCACAACATTGTTGGTCACGTTGTATGTGATATTGTATACCACATTTCTGATGATGACTGGCCGGCCATCGGCGCGATTCCGTCGAGGTATCTGATCTACCGTCCCTCTTTCAAGTTCGTCAACCTCCTCAACATCCTCGATATTGATTGGCATCGCCTCGGATCCTGGAATGATGGGTTTGATATCGATTCCCTCCGCACTTGAGGATCGTTCCCTCTTCCCTCTGTTCCTCTCAATAATTGTGGATTTCGAATCCTCTTCCTCTTCCTCGAACGTCGTGATCGGCTCTGTTGGTCCTTCGTCTACGACCTCGATCGGTTCCGTCTTGACTTTGACAGGTGTAACGCGAGAGGGCGGAATGAATCGTCTCTGCCGCATAGGGGGCGTTGATGAGGTCGAAGGCGACGCCATGGATTCTTTTGGGATCTATTGTATCAGTTGAATGACTTGACGTGACCAAACCATGATCCTCACGCTCGAGATTCGCATTCCTAAAGGTGTTTGACTTCTTGCTGTCAATGGGGTTGATACTTTTGGTGAATCAGGCCAAGATCCGTTGCGTGATCGCCCATCTTCTGGGGCCGGGGTCGGTGTACGGCCCTCCATGACGATCGACTAGACGGTGGAACCTTGTAGCTGGACTTTACGGTGAAGGGTGCGAGGGAGGAGGAGAAATGATGTCGAAGTTCAATGAGGTCGATCTCGGGCTGCGAGGGAAACGCTACCAGCGGTATAGGAGTACTGCTTTGATGTAGAAACTGATGAATATGAGATGTATTAGTATTATGAGAAGTGACGAGAAATGGGAAGGAAGAGAAGTATAAAAGAGAGAAGAGGAAGGGAAACGAATATGAGGATTATCATCAACTAGGGTTGAATGATGATGACGTTCACTCAACCTCGTCCATATATTACTTCATTCGTCATATCGTAGCATATCTTCCATTTGTATATACAAAAGAAAGAACGCAATAGTCGTAGATCGTCAGTCGTAACTCATGTCGCTTCGTCAAATTCGTGATTAGCCAAAAAATCGTCCCATTCCTCCTCATTCGCCTGAGCATCTTCTAGCGGTGCTGCCCATTTAATAACCCTAGGATGTGCCATCACCCTACCATCAATACTTGTCAATATCATGAACATGACTTGGAGACGTACTTGTTCGATGAAAATCCCCTAATCTCCAAAGTCTCCAGACTGACTGCACGGGAGATCGCCACGTACGTCTGACCTGACTATCAGCTGATTACGAGCAGTAGCTAGGACTTGCTTACCCTCAACAAAGATCTTATTCAAGTCAATTTTGACCCGCTCAATCGTCTGTCCTTGACTTTTATGTATAGTCAATGCCCTAACTATCAGCTCTGAATCTCAACATGGTCCAGGAGCTCACCAAGCAAGGATCAATGGAATCTGCTGCCTTAATGCCTCCACCGTCCCTTGGGCATTCATCACGTCCACCGACATCTGAGGGATCAAAGTGAGAGCGGGATGTTCGCCTGATGCGTATTTCGCTTTGATGAAGTCGATCACTGGCCATTGGATCGAGGGGTCCAAAGAAGGCAAGTATGCCATTACTGTTCCTGGGATGTAGATCTGGCGCCTGATCGCTTCGGCCGCTGTCATGAAGCCGACTACGATGCCTGGACGTTAGGGAAGGTAATACCTAGTTGTGGCGAGCTTACCAGTTGATCCATTCACAAAGGTGTTGTCCTGTACGTCAGCACTCACTCGTCAATACTCAGAATGCCGCTGACCTGCATGTTCTACTCCGTCAGCGTTGAATCATCACAAATACGAGAAGCATACCGTAACACACATGACCATAGCTCCCTTTTTCAAGTGCAATTCCTTCACCCACAAAGTATTCCGATCAAGACACTCGGTAGCCTCCGCTTGTGACAAGGTATATCCTTTCGAATTGACCCCTGGCGAATCATAGGCCGTATATTGATGCACAGGTTCATTGATAGCCTGAAGTCGAGCATTATTGATATTGGCAACTTCCACCTTGGAGGGGTACCTAGCCATCAGCTTACGAAGTCAGGTTCATGTAGCTTACAATCCAACAGGCTCGATAGCATCATCGTACTTGATCTGTCGATTACATTTCGCCAGTAACGCAGTATCTTGTGGCCTGACTATCCCCTTTCGCATTCCTTCTAGGAGTTTTACGAAATCGTCCTCTTTCTGCCTGAATACTCGAGTCAGTCCCGACATGTTTTCCCCTGGGAATAATTTGGGCCAGCAAGTCGCTTCGAACGCGAATTTGTAATCTGGTTCACCAGGTCGTGAGACTGGAGGAAGTTGGAAGAAATCGCCAGATACGATAAGCTGAATATCAGCTACAGGCCTAAGTGGGTCGGTCAGCTCACCTGCAGTCCGCCGAATGGCTTGTCGTTTCCTCGGATATTGCGTGCTATCTGCTCGATTTTGTCAAATAGTGTGCCATCTACCATTGATACTGCACATTAGCATCCTCTCAGACCTGGGCCGGAAAAGACGAGGACGACAGGAACTCACTTTCATCAATGATCAGCGCGCCAGTTGTCCTCCACCTCTCCACCGCGATGTTATTTCTCCTTATCATCTCTGTAAGCTTGGCAACCGGGAGTTTTCCCAATCCGATCCCAGACCATGAGTGTAAGGTAGATCCCCCAATATTCCTACCATCAGCTCAACCCTCGCGATGCAAACTCACACTCCGGCCATTCCTGTACTAGCTGTAATCCCCAATTTCCATCTTGAAACGCTCTCCGCTCCGGGGGGTTTACTCTTGCCTCCAGTCTGGATGTACTCTTGCCACAACTTTTCGATGAGTCCAGGGGCGTTTGCCAACTCTTCCTTCTCCCTTTCTCTGAATGCTTTGATAATTGCTCGTAGTAAAACAGATTTACCAGTTCCAGCTGATCCGGTGAAGAAGTAATTTTCGCCTTCCAATATTCGTTTCAGAATTTCAGATTGTTGGGGCGACAAGATGGGGTCTGTAGCTTCGGTGGTGGTTCCTGTGAATGGGACGAAGTCAGCCCCCGCGTCGAAAGAGGACGCTGGCCCTTCTGGTGCAGCATCAGGTTCTGCTGGAAGTGCTGGTGGTACACCGTTTGACCACTGCGACATCGCCTGACTACCAAGAAAGGTCTACCATCAGCAGAAAACAAATAAAGAAAAGTTGATCACATACCGTAGCTTCCTCCTCCGTTTTGAACGCTTTATGAACAGCACCAGGGTATTGCTTCACCTATGAATCAGCCAACTCTAAGAAGCGGAGACCTTACCTGCGACTCGCACTCATCCCAAGTCTGGTATACCCCTGGGTTCCTACCTACTCTGACGGCGTAAAACTTGCTGCCCCTTTTCTTGGCTTTCGGAGCTTTAGGCATGGCTGCATGCTCTCTCCTCCTGGGTTTGGGGGTTCGTCTTCGAGTACTCGAGAGCTGGGTGAAGTGATCTGGGCCGATATGATATAATCGAGGGGAGGCTGGCCGAGCAAAGCTAGACGACGCGGGTAGGGCGTTCCCTTGGAATAGAGCGAGTAGCCTGGACATCAGCTCAGCTCTATGGGTGTTGAAGAAAGAAGAGACCCACCAAGGTGTTACCCAGGTCAATTGGTCTCGAATCCTGACGGAAATCCTCCCGGGCTGTGTGTAAGGCGTATATCAAACAGAAAGTGAACCTGTCCAAGCTGATCATGTCTTTACGCGTTTCAACCCTTTTACAACTTGTACATTGCCGTAATACTCTCTGGCACGATCTGGCCTTGAAATAGCACTGATCTGTTCCCTTCATTGTAGTCTCCCATTGTTTCTGACTTTAGTATCATGTCTCTATCATAGTCTTTGTATCTCTCCGTCTTCTAGATACTGTATCATCTCTGTAAAAGTCACGGATCGCCGACTTAGGATTCCCAAAACGCGAGCCCTCGAGCTATGGCGGACCTTGACTCTCGAAAAGATTATAATGCCGCCTACTCTGGTTTGGTCAAGAATTTATGGCTCACTATCGGTATTGCCGGTATTTGTCTTGTAGGGTACGAGATTGAGGTCCACATACCTCGACGACGCGGTAGAAGGGGTACATTTCGACCAATCCCCGTTCGCCTATATCAAGCGTGCACTCGCGCGTGGAAACGATGGAAAACACGCACTCCAGGGCCGCAGTCGAGTAGAAAGGCATTATGGAATTCTACGTATACGAATGATGAAAAGCTGGCTGTAGAGAGGGAGAGAATTGGGGATCGAGAGAGTTGGGAGTTTGGATACATCTATCAACCTAGATCTTGGGCTTTGAACCGCGGACCCCCTTTACCACGATGGCCTTTGATGTGGATCATTTCATCATTGAGGATCAGAGAGCGGGATATGCCTGAAAAGTGTGGCTTGGATTTGACACTTCATGCGAGGTTTCTGAGGGGCTGCTGTGGGTCCAAGCGCGTCCGAGCTGGTGGTAGGAGCTGATGAAGCAGTCTTTTATACTCTACTACAGACTTTGATCGTCCTTCCTATCCTACTCCCCCTACATATGCTCTACGCTCCAGACAATATCAACAAGACATCGATGCTTCGCGCCGGAATCGATGGACTAGTGTCCTCATCGGGATCAAAATGGCTCTGGGTCCACGCAGTCCTGGTATGGTGGATATCGATAACCTGGACATGCACCGCACTATGGATTGGATGGGGAGCGTTGGCGTATCGACGTCGGGGGATTGCTCGATTGAGAAAGAAGGTCGAGCAGGCTCGCGGGGAAAAGAGACAGGTCTCCAGAGGGGAGGAGGGGTTGTTACGAGAAGATAATGATGGGTGGGCAGTCGCGGATCAGTCGGAAGGAATCAAGAAGTTTAGGACTCTGATGGTGATCAATGTTCCTCCTGATAGTGAGGCTCTTTCGTTTCTGGGAATGGGTGGAGCTGACAGCAGTGCGTGACGAGCAAACATTACAAGACTATTTCGACTACTACATCAACCTCCACCGGATGCGTAAAGGCGAAGCAACGGCCATGGACATGATCATACCACCCGCAATCACCGGTACTCGTCCATCAACCGAAAGCGGTCGCCATTTCCTTTTGTACCCAGGCGCACTCGTCCACAAGTTTCATACAAGTAGGCGGAACCTAGGTCTACCCCCAGTCGCACCGTCAATGGAGAAAGGCGGATCATCAGGCGACGGATGCGCAATCATGAATGATAACGAAAATGGCTCAAGCGAGGTGGACGAGGTCATTCTAGTGCGCAAGCTTGGATCGATCTTTAGTTTGCGAGACCGTCGGACAAAGGTGCTCAGGCAGCTTGAGATGGTATGTTTCTTTTGGTTGCGTGGCTAATGATAGGCACATGTAGAATTGGCACAACGTGTTCTGGTTGCGGTGAGAAAGCACAAGGCCAAGTTTTATCCCACGCCTCATTCCCTCGAGGTGCTCAAGAAATCGACAAATGGTCTGGTGGATGGGAAATTGGATCGTGATACTAGAATACCAGGTTGCATCACCAAAACCCAACGATTGGACCTGTTGACGAAAGCGCTTTCTGAATATGTCGACGATGAGGATGCGCAGCTGGGCAAAACGGATCAGACCGTGTGGGATGTAAGTCGATTGATCACGACAGCACTGATGACAGGTCCTTCATTCACTTCCGCGGGACTTGCTCGATCCTTATCAAGCCCTTACTCACCTCAAAGTGGCTTCCATCTGGCGAGACAAGAACGCCCCTCTTATAGACTACCTTACCACAAAGCTAGTCTACTTGACTATGCTCCTCGATGACGCAAGGGATAAAGAACTCGACGAATATCAAGCTGCCTCGACCGCTTTTGTCAGTTTCAAAGATGCCCGCACCGCTAGGTTGGCACTACGGATCCTCGATAATCACCCAAAGAGGTCTCTAGCCTGCCATACCCTTCCCGCGCCCGACTGGACGGATCTTCTCTGGCCGCGTCTTGGACGTAGTGTATACAAATCGGAATTGATCAGGAGTTGGGTGACTTTTATTGGTGTCTGGGCTTTCACCCTCGCATGGGTATGTTCTCCTGTATACGCAGAGCTAATTACAGATCTTTCCCGTTGGGCTCTTCTGTTCCCTAACCTCCCTATCAAATATTGGCGGATTCCTGCCTCCTCTGCGCAAATGGCTGGAAGCGAATCCAAACTCTGCTACAACAATCACATCTCTCGCGCCCGTCATCTTGGTCGCTTTGCTCACTATCGCTATATGTCCGATTCTGCTAGTGGTCGCCAATAAAGCTCAGACGATAGTGACGAGGAAGGAGATTCATAATTCAGTAATGGAGCGATTCTGGAAGTTCCGTATGTCCCCGACTATAAGATATGATTTAGCTGATGACAAGTAATGGTCAATGCTGTTGTTTTCTTTGCCGTATGCCACTCCAGACTGGTAGAGCGTGGCTGATGTTCAGATTGGTCAAACTGCCATTGAAGCTTACCTGACTGCATTCCAGAGAAACACCTTTGATCCCTTCCCAGTCATTGCTTCTTCTTTCGTGAGTATCCGATCGACTGCCCGATGGAAGCTGATTTCCAGCCTATCGCCGCACCATACTTTGCTTCTTATCTCTTACTTCAGGTTGCCATCCAGCCTTTCTTTGAAATTTTCAGATTTGGGGTATGACAGCTATCTTTCACCGATATTCTAGCTGACTTTCAGCTTCCCGCCATTGTTTACGTGTTTGGGACGCGAGTCTCGAAATTGCCTAGACAGCGGGATTCTAGGACTGAACAGTATGTCTCTCCTTTTAGTAGTAGCTGATGGTAGTCCGACATTCAGTCATTTCTCTCAGGTCCCTTACCAACGTATGCCGTCTTGACGGACCTCGAATGAAAAGCTGACCGTCAGTTCTTGGTGGTGCAATCATGCACTTGTTTATGATCCTCAAGTAAGTGACCCATCTCTCTTTGGAGACTCGACTGACGTACTAGCCCGCTTGTCATTCCTTTCAGTAAGCTAAAGACAACTGCGAGTTACCGGTCACAACTAACAAATCAGCTCTCGTGTACTATGGAGCATGTTATCGTAAGTCCCTAGTAGCTTGATAGAACCTTGAACTGACAAACAGTTGTATGGAAACGACAATTCACTTATGTTTACGGACGACTTTACGAAACGAACGGCGAACGATCTAGTATACGTATTTTACGATACAGTCTTGATGCTTTGGCCCGT
>Ga0265798_10006525_pt1 | contig 15320 bp, 14 predicted proteins | sample P3T30metagenome_FD_192430 | JGI IMG/M metagenome (GOLD analysis project Ga0265798, IMG submission 192430) | Plant litter microbial communities from East Loma Ridge, Irvine, California - P3 T30 | ecosystem: Environmental > Terrestrial > Plant litter > Unclassified | place: USA: California... | reverse complement strand
CCGCATCCTGCGTCCTCCTCTTCTGCCTCCAACGCCCTTCCTTCGCCGTCGACACCCACGTCTTCCGTCTCTGCAAGTGGCTAGGTTGGGTGCCTCCCCCAGGCGATCCTGCAGGCCTCGCACCCGGTGCTAAAGGCACCTTCGCAGGCGCAAACCGCAACTCAACGTACGCGCACTGCGAAGTTAGAGTGCCGGACCACCTCAAGTACCCGCTTCACCAACTGCTCATCAAACACGGAAAGAGCTGTCCGAGGTGTCGCGCGATAACGGGTGAGAGTAGTGAAGGATGGGATGAGGGGTGTCCGATTGATCATCTTGTTCAGAGGACTGGTGGGAGGAAGGAGGGTGGTGGGAGTCCTGTTAAGGGAGCTGGGGGCAGTGCGAAGAAGGTGAAGGGTAAGAAGAAGGTTGTGGAGGAGTATGAGAGTGATGCGGTCAGTAGTGGGCTGAGCGACGCGGAGAGCGATGTGTTGAGTGATGTGGTTAGTGATGCGGAGGTGGAGGAGTCAGAGGAGGAGGCGGAAGCGTCTGAGTGAAGGAGATGAGTCTATTTTGCGTCATATCAGGGCATCTATTTCGGTGTGTAACGGCTAGGCCAGGGGCCACCAGTCATTTCCTTCACATGTACACTATCTTCCAATATATTTCACATTTAGCACATTATATTCTATCCTACCAATGCTTCCGCTGTGTCTTGTTCTCGCCAGTCGTCACATATGTCTTTCGACACAAAGTTCACTCTCGTATGCGATTACACATCCCTCATCGCAGTATGAGCCCGGTGGGTTTGTCGCGAATCAGCACATTACTTGATCCACAATACTCAATGCTCTTGAAAAAACCTTCTATTTGAAACATACAGGCACATATCGACAAATATGCCCGCTAACCTCATCAAATGCCCCCATCACCCCCCAGCGCCCCAGTCAAACTCTTCATCCGCCGCCCCAAAAGATCATCTTCACTCGCCAGACTAACCAGACTCTTTCTTCTGCCCCGGTCACTCTTCATCCTGCCCCTCTCCTTTCCAACCCCTCTAGCACCATTCGCAGTTTCGTTGCCGTCTTTCTGCGGACTCCTCCTCCCCTTCCCCAGCACCGTCATCTCCAACGGCCTATCCTCATCCGCAGAACTCGCCGTGCCAGACCTACGATGATGTCTCCTACGACTGAACTTTGGACTTGTGAGTCCGTCAATAGCATCTGCGAGACCTATCGTGCCGAAGTAATCGCCTCCTTCCCTTCTCCTTGTAGTCGTGCCCGCAGCAGGCGTATACCCCGGTGTCTCGGCGTCGTATCCATATCTTCTCGAGTCTGTTTCTTCAAAAGCTTCGGTGATCCATTTTCCGCATTTGAAAATATACTTCCAGCCTTCGGGGAATACGCCGACGAATTGGAGGAAGCCGTGGCTTATACCGGGGACGAGATCGACTACGACGCTATTCTCTTCGTTGAAACTTCCCCTTGCCCAGTCTAGTCCCAGCTCTTTCGCTGCGACCCATTCTGCGCGTTTAGCTTGTCTCAACCGCCCAGCGAAAATGACAGTGTCATCGACTAGGGGGTCGCGCTCGCCTGTCAACATCCAAGTGCGTGGGAACTTCGCTAAGAGAGATTCTGGTGCTAGAAGAGGAGAGAGGAGGTAGTCTGTGCTGAAATCGGGGCGGTGGTGCGGGCCTATGTAGAGGATGATCATGGCGCGCATCATCTCGGGGGTGAGGATGCGGTCGTTGAAGTAGGATATCATGCTGGACATTGCGAGGCGGGTTTTGATGGCTGTAGTGGGAGGTGCGGGGGTGGTAGCGGCACCAGGGGTTGGAGGTTGGGTCGCGAGAGGTGTTGGTGGGAGACTTGATTTCTGGCTGAGAGGTTGCTGGAGAGTGGCGGTACTGCTGTCTTGGCCTGTGTGTGCGGCAGAAAGTTTGATCATAGTCTGGGGAGACGTAATGTCACCGCCGTTGGCTTTGGGCATAGATCCATTGGCCATGCTCACTTTGGTGCGCTCGTCCTCACTATCCGAGTCATCAGAGCCATACGGTGTGTTCGGTGCGAGTTGTCGATAATCGTCGCTCTTGTGCCGCAAGATAGGTCGGTTCGTCTTCCTGACTCGGCGATCGCGGATGAGGGCCATTTGCTCGTCCGTCATCCAATTGCCAATGTTCATGTCGAGCGCAGGGTAGATCAACACCACGCCGATTGGAGGTGGAATAGGGGATTCGCCCTGCCATCTCCGCGTCTCGGTGGAACCACTCTGAAGTATCATGAGTATCATGGCCACAGCCAAGTTCCCACCAGCTGAATCGCCTGAGACGACGACCTTGGGCTCTGCTTCTCCTGACAAGCCCATGCAAGTTCCTCTCGACGCGATGATCATGTGATAGACGTCGTAGCATTCGTTCAGCGCATATGGATACGGGTGTTCAGGCGCCTTCTTGTAGTCCAGGCTGAGAACAGGCAGTCCCGTCTTCCCAGCCCAACCCATGAGCTTATCATCGTGATTCCTTGGGTTCATAGCAACAAAACCACCCCCGGGGATATCCAAGACAACTTTATCTTGCTTCTTCAATGCACTCCGCGGTCCGTTGAAGTACAGCCAACCAGTCACCGGCTCTTTGTACGAACTAGCCCTCGGTCGCGGTATACGTATCTGGCGCGGCGGATACACCATCAGCCTTGGTCGCATCATGCTAGTCAATGCGCCTAGATATGGTGTCGTCCCCTTGTTCCACGCTACGCGCAGATGGTCCACGGTGAGCGTTGCTCTAATCTTCCTGACTTTCTCATCCGCCTGCTCGGCACATATCATGTAGTATATGCTGAACACAATTGACAACAGATCCCTGACTCCTTTCCGTTTTATCCGCATAGCAGACCAGAAGCCAGCGTCCAGCGCAGTTGTAACCCATGTCGCGCGGAAGTATGAGCGTGAGTACAAACTCGCGAGAGGCTCAGGACACTCGAGACCAACGAGCTTGCCAAAGTTGCGTGCGACGTAGAGGTAGAGCAGTGTTATGAGGACGGATTGCCAGACGGTGAGTTTCTTGGAGAGGAGGGCAGATACGCGGCGAAGGATTGGTGGGCCATGGCGGTCGCCTCTGTGTGTCTATTAGCATACAATGATGCGGTTGTCAGAGTAGAGGTTTGCTTACCTGTAGAGGTAGAACGACCAAAAGGACACTACAGCCAGTACTTGAATCTTCCTAAACTGCACCGATGGCCGTCCTAATACGTGGTCTATCATGACTGTACCTCTCTCCCAGCACAAACAGCTATATCGAACCCAGTGAATACAGTCGCAGGTCTACTGTGCGTCATGAAAGGCGTCAAGTCGGGTCTCCACGTGGTGTCGCAGGGCTTACGATGTCGGTAATGCGTGTGTTGTAATTCGTAAGCATGTGAATGTCACGTCGCAATGTCAAACCCCGTGTGGATCCGTCTGGGGTAACGGGGAAAGGCGTGGAAATGGGGGAAGGCCAGGTCAGCCGTCCTGCGTGGTTTGTCCATGACTACAGGAATAGCCGTTCAGCCCGTCGACAAGCGGCGGCGCATTAGCTGGTTTGAGGCTGTGTGGTTGGGTGAGCGTCGAGCATGTGACAGGTTTGTGGAGGAAGCGTGCGTGCGCTGCCATCATGTGAAAGCCGCGCTATGACATATTCTCGGCTTTGTTGCTGTTCGCCCCGAGGAGGCTAGTCGCGCACGTGTTGCACTAGCGTCATCCGCCTGAGCCGCAGTCCGACATTACTGCACCACTTTATCACGCTCACTTTACAGGACTCACATGCTTGCGTCCGACGATGCCAGAGCGGTAAGCCACTCACGCGTTCCGCAATACACAACCATCATACACATAGAGCTACCTAGCTACCCAGGTACTCTCCTATGAGTATTTGTGTACGCGAAGTCGTACTCTAGTACTGTTACCTCTGTCGTATTGCCAACGCGCGACTTGGAACTTTGAAAGTGTATACAATCCCTGAACACCTATGTAACTGGTTCCTCTCACATCAGACGTTTTGCTAATTCAAGGCCTTTCGGATGATGAAAATCTCAATCATCACAGATATGAACACCTAAACATCATGGATATAGCTGAACGAGACAAGAGCATAAACCCCAAGTATATGCCGTGTCCTGTTTGCAGAAAGCTACCCGATCATTCTGGAAAACTGAGATTCGTCACCGATCTAGAGAGCTGGACTCAGTGTTGGCCTACAAGGCTGAGATTTGGTATTTGCCCACAAGGCTGAGATCTAGCCTTGCCTATCCGGCCGGGCCACAGCCACCACACTTCTGGTGATTCGACCAGGTGTCAGACGATCGCTATGGATGAATTGCTACTGGTTCCACATGTGTATCTTGATGTGGGCTCATGTACGTCTAGCCTATCAAAAAGTTAAGAAGTCTCACGGTCATGCAGTTCAACAGCCAGAACACATCTACCCCGGTTGCTTTCAATGGCTAGAATTTACTTTCTTAGGCCATACAGCCGCCGCACTTATTTGTATCTGGGGTCAGCTTCAGATTTCGTACTCTGATCGTTGCTACTGTGCGCCTGGTACTCCCTTTCCTTTACTAGACACCAGAACTTGTTTCTCCCGTTGAATTCGCAATGCCGTTTCAACACATGTTTTCCGACTGTGTGTCATGGGTAAAGCGGCAGCTTGGAGGAACCACCACCATAGCAGTCCCACTCGGTACTTCTACAGCTGATATTGCAACCATTGTTATCGGGACCGTAACTACACCTACAGCGAACGGTATAACTTCGACTCCAGCTCGGCCAATCACCAGTACGTCATTGGAAGACGGGTCGATTGCTTCATCCACAGGCCCCACCAGGACGCCGATTGCCTCTCCTACTGTGTCGCCCACACAAGCTATCAGCGGCATATCATCTGACATCGCATCGAGCGCTTCGTCGATAGGTTCAGAGAGAGATTCTAGCTCCATCATGGACTCGCTGGCTTTGAGCTCAGGAAACAGTAACAGCGCATCGACATTACGTTCGCCGGACGGCAATGGTCCCTCTACAGACGAGAATGCTACTAGCAGAAGACACCTAGGCGGCCCGGCAATCGCTGGAATAGCTGTTGCGGGCGTTCTGGTACTCGCCTTTGCTATCGGAGGATGGTTTTTCTGGAGGCGAAGACAACGCAAGAGGGTAAAGTCCCTGATCATAACGGATACTGCGGAGATTGGAACAGACGGAGGCATATCAGAGCTCAATACACAAGAGCGGCCACAAGAGATGCCTGGGAGCCGTGAGGCGCAGGCGCAAGAGCTAGGTTATTCACGATACTCCGAATATGCGATGCATGCATCTCATGAGCTAAAGAGCGAGTCTGAACCAGTCGAGTTGTTGAATGGTCCCGACGAATACACTGCGCCAGTACCATACCAAGATCCGCAGCGATCACCCGCCGAGATGACGGAGACGAAGAATAATACACCGGCGTCGAACGTCGAGGCACAACGGAGAAGAGAGATGGAATGGCTGGAAATGGAGGAGGAGAGAATACGGAAGCGGCGAGAATTGCTTGCTGCGCAAGGCGGTGCGAAAGGCTTGTAGGCGATGGACTAATACAGTCTTAGAGAAACACATGATGGACCGGGCTACGGCTTCGAAAGTCGCGCCAAGCCTGTCTCAACGCGAATGTGCCATCGGAAATCACCTTCGAGCATGCGATTGCCCAGGGGCTCCTTCACCCTTTGACCGCTTTATTCGCAACGCTCAGGTCAATGTCGAGGTGAAATTTTGCGCAAAACAAAAAGCATATCTATACCCATCCACGTCTCAAGACCAGAGAATGCCAGACGTTACCGTCTGCCGACGCATCGCACCGAGTCAAAAGCAACCAACACATTCCTGCGACCCAAACTGCGACCTCTATACCCATCACTCTACATCCTGCATCGGAATGACGATAATACCCTGATTGTACCGGTACACAAGAAATCTTCGTCGAATGAGAAGTTGGTCCTTCATGCACAGCCTTGCTCGCTTGACTGTGCCGCAAACACCATCTCCACGTTTGATTCGACCGAACGTCACAAGACCTGTGTGGAAGGGCCGATGCATGACTTTCAACGTGTAGTTAGGTGGGTACCTTTGTATCTTTGACCTATCGCATAGAAGGCATGCTCGTGGCGATGTGCAGCAGTGTGTGGAGGTACCCCGCCCGCCTACGATGATGTATACATGCTGCAAAGTCCTGCTGAACACGGGTTTATCTGCCCCTCTAACTTGACATTTGTACGAGCTTGTGCTCCGATATCCTACATCAAGCTACATACATCTATCCAGCTCTTTGCCGTCGCACGCACTGTCCCGCAATGTCCGATTCACCAGCTAACACATACCCCTGGTACGTCGAGGAGTGGAGTTCTGGGGGCTACCCAACTTCCATATCTATCTCAGACAGCGCAGACAATTGGTCAAGAACTCTGATGATACGCGTGACCCCCTCGCCGCGCGGCATCGTGCTGCCCGGAGAAACGCACATTGTAACGGTTGGAGAAAACTATGTTTTCTCTGGCATTGAGATTTCGCTCACGACAGACCCGGATCAGATATTTCTTCGCCGCAGTCCGATCACGTCAGAGTCGAGCGTTGTGGAACAAACCTTGATACCGCCGGCAGAAATTCCAAGACCAACTTCCACGAGTGATGGCGGGGATCAGACAGCTTCAGCGGCTGATGCGACCACTAGCTCAGGCAGCTCAGGCAGCTCAGGCAGCTCAAGCTCAGAGAGTAGCGCGAGTGAAATACAGCCTGGAGGTAGCAGTCAATCTACCGCAACCGCATCCACCAACGAAAGCAGCAGTTCAAGTCTAGGAGGCGGTGCGATCGCCGGAATAGCCATAGGCGGTATACTCGTCCTCGCTCTGATAATCGGAGGGTGGTTTTTCTGGCGACGAAGACAGCGTTCAAAAGCACGAACTTCAGGTCCGGGCGACGATGAACAGGGCACGAGAGTCGTGAGCACTGGAGGGCCACCGCCACAGTATTCTCCACCGGAGAAACAACCGTACATTCCAGACCACCATCAAGAAATGCCGGGGGATATAGTCATGCCAGCGCAGGAGTTGGATCCGAATCAGTCCGCCAAATATACGACGCATGCAGCACGGCATTCTACGAGTAAAGCAGCGTATCAGTATGAACCAGCGTATGAACTCCATCCTGATGGCAGACCGGCGGAGCTACCGCACGGCGGAGAGGAACATATCTCGGCAGTACACACTCACAGACCTCAAACGCCAGTAAACCAAACTGACGCTGGTGGGGAAGCTGGAGAAAGGAGTACTGCTGTGTCACCAAATGTAGAGGCGCAAAGAAGACGCGAAATGGAGTGGTTAGACATGGAGGAGGAGAGGATACGGAAGAAGAGGGAGACGCTTTCTATGCAAGCAAGCGGGAAGAGTCCATAACGCCTTTGCGGTTTCGATGGCGTTCTTGTTTAGTACATACTATCCTAATATAATTTCTAGTTTTAACAATTGGAACGCAAGATGGTGAGGCACAGGCGACATCAGCTAGGCCCAAAGGATCGAACGTCATGTGTGATGTTGGCCGCATCTTCGGCCTCAGAAACATCGAATCAATGCTCTACTGCATGTGGAGAATTGGGGGCCAGAAAACGCCGATTGGACAACGCGATCATGGAATTGGCTGCGGCACGGTGACCTTTACAAACAGTCGCCGTGAATCAATGAAGAGCAACAAGCGCATCTAGCGCAGAAAGCCGCCTGTTCCTACTTTACACCTGGGCAGCCCTTCTCTATTATTATTATGACGGTAATGCTTGGCTAACATCTAGGCCATATATTGTGTACAGCAAGCTGCATGCTTACCCGTTGGTTCAATTACATAGAGTTGGAGGACGAGACTGTCCAGCGAATTAACGGCATGCGCAGTCAGTATTCCATATTACCAGCGCTCAGAAGAGTAACGGCTTAGCTAGATACGGCGTTCAAATCTACCCCTGGGCCTGGGTGTAGACCGATGGGTTCAATCTCGCCACAATGAAACCCTCCAAGTCTCGTTCAGGCTGTATACAGGCACGCTGAGGCCCTGATCAGGGAATATATCTTAGATGGTATTACATCAAAGCAGATACCCGCGTCGTTACTGTCTAGGTCCACATTTCGAGTCTTCACTTCGTGCAGTCGCAGATTCATTGAAGTCTTTTGTTTAAGCAGCGTCCCGGTAACACAATAGCCAGAATACTGCAGACACGTTGAACATGTCTACATCGGCATGGCAAACCGAAAAGATCAACACCAACACCGATGATCCGTATACGACGACTCTGCGCAAAGACGATATCCCGCTAGCAACAATCACAGTACACATAACACCAACGCTTGAACTTCGATTCCCAGAAGCTCCATCATGACCTCAGGTCTTCTTTACATCTCCCTCCGAGGCGAAGACGATGGAATGGCGATCCTGTACTCGACTCGTACTGACTTTTCATACTCACGGAGTTTAGCCTTGGCCAAGTCGAAATCACTAAAGTTGCCATCGTCAACGAGAACTGGGGACTCGATCGCGTCCAAGTCGCCTCGGCCTGACCGAAGCTCACGCCGTAAACATACCTCAAGCGGCGCTATCGCTGGCATAGCAGTAGGGGGCGTCCTCATCCTCGTGTTCATAATAGGTGGCTGGTCCTTCTGGCGCCGAAGAAAACGCGCAAAGTCTACTACAAGCAAAAATGCTCCTGCGTCCGAAGGGCAAACGGGTCGGAATGATGAGAAGATAATCTCCGACACCTCCGTATCTGGGGCGCGTCAAGCGACGTCTGGCGACAGTCGCGTACAACAGCTTGACCCTTCGCAATCATACGGGAACGTGGCGCATGAGCTTAGATCCGATGATATACAGGAAGAAACACCGCATACTGCAGTGGGTGGAAGGAATGAGGGCGGGGACGTGGGGGTGCCAGCCACGGCCATGGCAAAAGATGATACTGCTTTGCATGTTTCGCCACATGTAGAAGCGCAAAGAAAGAGAGAGGTGTAATGGCCGAAGATGGAAGAAGAGAGAACATGGAAAAGACAGAAAATGTTTTGATGCAAGGGTGTGGGAAGATTGTAAAGAGCAGGGAGGGTGAATAGAAGTTCTTGCCACGCGAGAGATGGAGACGGATGACACGGTCTTTGTACGACGCGCACGGAGAAGATTTTCTAGGTTGAAAGAACTATTATAAAATCGAGACAGCGGGTTGGTGTGGAGATGTAGGGATGCTGCGAGATTTATCGGCGGAGACTGCCCAGATGTTGTCGCAGTTGCCGATCTTAACAAAGGGAAGTTTGCGTTGTAGTTGACGTTTTCTGGTCCAGAATCATCGAGTGTGCCTACCGGGGTATACATGTAAGCTGCATGTTCTCCCTACGCGACACAGCCCGTGACAGCCTCAACATGTCGAATCAACGTTCGCTGAGATAGACAGGGTTAGGGGCGAAAAGGCCATCTAGCGAATAGACGGCATGCGCAGCCAGTACCACATTTAGCCAGCGCTCAGAAGGGCAGCCGCTAAACTGCATACGGTGCGCAATCTATAAATTGATGTTTCCAAGTATTGTGCGCTGACGGCGACATCCAGGCTGTACCGTCCTGTCCCAGGCATATATCTTAGACCGTTGTGCACGACGCTAAAGCAAATGATTTTCCGCTGCTTCCTAGCTCCATCTTTCGATACTCATCAGCCCTAAACTTGCACATTCGTGGATTTATCCCATTTACCGCAGTCGCGATGATAGGTACTGCATAGCTGCCGATAATGACAGAGCAAGCTTCTAAAACGGCATGGGCCACCGCATCAGTCCTGAATACAATAAATGCGTCTCCGATGGTTCTGTCCTGGAATAGCTCACCGCTCACGACCATATTCGTACAACCGTCACCGTCGCTTCATCTTCAATTATTCTCCAGCGATGAACGTGAACCGCTCGTTACAATAGCAGGAGGGGAATCAGCTCGAACAGTGGACAGATTCATTGTGTCTCTCAAGACAGCCCCCGACCCGGCAATCTTGTTCACCACTATTGATTCGGAACCTACAGTAGGAGTGAGTCAAACAAACCCGTCACCAAGTCTGGCATCCTCAACAAGAGACCTTGGAGCCACCACCACAATCAAGCCACCTCGTTCTACCCGAACCTCACGGCCTAACCCTACCCGAAATCGCAAGTCCAAAACCGGCATAGGGAGCGGCGCAATCGCCGGCATAGCAATAGGCGGCATTATTATCCTCGCCCTCATAATAGGTGGATGGTACTTCTGGCGACGCAAGAAGCGGAGGACACAGCCACCCACGACTACCCTCACCGACGACGAACTAGCCAGGCGAGAAGGCGACGGCGATAAGATGGTCCTCGATACGGATCGTAATGCGACCAGAACGGGAGCGGATCAGACGGACTACCAAGAAATGTCAGGCAATGGCCTTACGCAGGAACTGGATCGGTTGCACTCGTACAAATACGCGGTGGGGGGAGCGCACGAGCTCAGGGCTGAGGATCAACCTGGGGAATTGCCGTACAATGGCATGGAAGAACATGGGCGAGCGAATGAGACCGGGGCGGTCCGATGGGGCGATGGAGGTGATGGCAGGAATGCGGAGACGATACCGATACCAGGAGCGAATAACGCGACGTCACAAGTCTCACCACATGTGGAAGCGCAGAGAAAAAGAGAAGTGGAGTGGTTGGAGATGGAAGAAACAAGAATGAGGCAGCGGCGAGAAGCACTATTGCAACAGGGTGGTGGTCAACACACGTAATACATTGGAAAGATTTTGGAGCCAACTATGATGCAACAGTGCATACAACACCCCAAATACCCTCCTATCAAGCCCATCATCGCATCCAGAAACCCACATGATACATCCTCACAGCCATCCGCCAACTTCGTCTTCATAACCTCCAACTCCCCCTTCGCATCCCTGTTCTCCTTCCCCCTCGTCCTCTCCTCCGCAAGTTCCTTCTCCAACCCCGCCACCTTCGCAGTCAACAAACCATTCTCCTGTCGCGCCTCAACCAACCGCTTCTTCATATCGTGGTCGACAACACCCTTCTTCGCTTTCTCAGCCGCAAGTTCCCGCTTCAATATCTTCATGTCGTTCTGCAGTTTGCCCTGCCACAGGACTTTGTCATCTAGTCGAGCCTTGGTAGTGCGATGTAGTGTGTTTAGTCCCGTGAAGCGCTGCTGTAGGGTTGCCATTTCAGCGTCTTTGGTCTCGAGGACGCTGCGGTGGTGGGTCTCGAGCTCGGATATGGCGTGGCGGGTTGCGCATAGTGAATTGATTGCTTCGTTGATGCGGTTGTTGGTATTAGTTACCCGGTTGCTGTTAATGGACCGAAACGCCTACGACTGCATCAAGGAGTAGTGGACGTACAGGGTCGGGGATGCGCGGCAGACGACGGGCTGTTTGGACGCCGTGGCGCGCAGAGAGTGGGTGACCTGTGGCGGATACAGGCGGGCGATTGGGCGGGGGAGTCGGCGGAGGCATGGTGGGGGAGATTTCGGGTGTTGTAAGTGTTGATGGAAGGCGAGTGGATGGGCGGTGGTTCTCGTATAGAGAGGAATGTCGCGGTAAGTGGTAGCAATCGGGCGGTAAGGTGGTGACGAAGAGAGAAATTGTGAGAGTGAGCGGGGGGTCGGAAAGCATGGTAATGAAGCGAAAGAGAGTATCAGAAGAGTTGGGAGAGGTGATGGAACTAGCACCGGTAGCGTGACCGAAATATTGAAGTGAAGGTGAGCGGTCGACGAATTAGAGCTGCCTAGAGCGTTTGCACTGCGACGCGCTATGGCTTGGGTATCGTCAGTAGATCTTTGACTTCATCGTCAATTATGGGGCTCGCGCTACTTGAGATTGCTTCGCTGTTTTGGCCTGATTGACTTGACCTCCTGGCCTTGAGGAGAAAGACGAGCAATCATCGATTGTCGAGTATGGAGACCAGGTTTTAATTTGGTGTGGGTTGGGGTGGCAGAAGGGTATTGAGACTGGTTATAACGCGCGGTGCGACTTCGACACTAGCTGGATTTGATGGCAACTAAATCAATGTCACAGTGCGTGGTGAACAGTGATCCGAAGCAGTCAATCTAGTGTTCCCTGATCTTCTCTGATAACTCTTGCACATCCACCAGTCTGTCTTGACTTCAATGGTGCCAACCCGGACAAATGTGTCCGTCGTTTTTTCGACTTGTTTGATGCATAGGCCCACATGTGTATAAATCATCAGCGCACAGCACGACTCATGTGGGTCAATGTCGAATACGACACTAACTGTCGCGGACGTGCCGTCACCGAGCTGAATTATACATGACGGAGGCAACCCTGAAGCATTGTCTTCAGTTTGTACGTCTATAATGGGCGTTACCGGTCCTGTAATACGGGCGAAGCCATCCGTAATTACGCCAAAGGGGTCCAAGCCGCTGCATGTAACCTTGCACTCTTCGAGACGGGCACACTGTTCTCTATGATACGGTATGCCTTCCTCCGCATAGAAGTAATCTATGGCGCCTTTTACCGATACCCAAGACCATGATGGAGCGGTCCATATCCTCCTTTTCTTCAGATCCCTTGATTTCTCCCCTCTTCTTTCGACTGGTAAGTATTCCACTTTGCGCAGATGACAATGCCAAAGAAGGCCATCAAGAAAGTGCGACTTCCACAGTCCGGCGTAGTATTCGTCGCCGTTAAGTTCCTGGATTATCCGAACGATGCCAGCTATCGCTGGAAAAGTGTCAATATCATAAGTCATTTCGCGCCTTGTATAATCGATTGTGAGGTCGGCCCAAGCACCGACGTCGAAATTGGCGTTCGTGCTTCTTTTCAGAGTCTCCGCCATCGTCTTGACGTCTGTTTCGTAGCCAAACGGAACGGATCTACTCAATATACACTCATACTCGTGGAATTGAGAGCATTTCCAGGTCATGTGCCTATTATCGAAGCTTAGAACACGATGGGATAGTAGGCTTTCTTGGACAGCCCACCCCCGATTTTTCAAAGGCTGGAGGTGTTAGAAGAGCTAGATTGTGAATAAAGGCAATAATTTTCCCAGTTCAACTAACCTCTTCAGTGAAATCGGGACACATTTGGAAGTACACCTCAAACGGGCCCTTCTCATCTTCAATACTTATACAAAGCGGTGGTTCGATTTGTCGAGATCCAAGGAAGCCTTCTCCACAGTGCTCTGCCCGTGAAGCGGCTATAGTCAGATACGTGTTGGAGTATACTTCCGCCATATGTGCAGCTTCGTGTTCCCAGTCTGCCTTTGAGTCTTGTAGGATACATAGACAATCGATCCATATGTACCCGATGCTCAGATAGCGTACGATCATGATGGCGTCTTGCAGAGTCCGCGGTAGTATATCAAAGCGGATGGCAGATTCGTGATCTCGCAAATTGGTTGTGGTTGTCGTCGAGGGTAGACTAGCGCCCCAACAATAGCTCAGGGCAGCGTAACGACCAATTTGACCCTTGGAAGTCTGAAGAAGCTTGCAGTTTTCACCCTGAAATTGGTCTCGCCAACCTTGATGCTTGCCGAGCATTTGATTTCGACCAGGAAGCATGCTCACGTCCAAAACTCTTGTCGGTAGCGGACGCGCTGACAGATGCGAGCACTCAGAATGGCTATTCTGACAATTGTCGAACCACAATAGCATTTGCTTTAATGTCTCTGGATGAAGTGTCTCTCGAAACACGGGACGAGGTATCAAAGGGTTTTGTATCGGGCTGTCTATTATATCTCATTAGTGTGGCATTTTTGTGTCAAAGCCTATGTCGAATTTACCGAAGCCTAGTCGTAAATGAAAGTTCAACTCCCAAGTTTCGCGACGATGTGGATTACCGAGAGAGACGATAATGCGCTTTTGATTTCGCCAACGGTCAGGAAGATCGATCCAAACCATTAGGTTCCGCGGAATGTGAGTCTTGATTTCCTCCCACGTAGCCATTGTTCCCCAATCGCCAAACCTCATGCGCCACTTGTTTCGCTTGATCATCAGCAGGATATGAGCACACAAAGAGCATGTCTTCGCGCGAGATACAATCTCTGCAACAGTGCAACGCCGCTCGTTCCAGGAAAACTCGTTTGAGACAGCTGTTGATGTCCGCCCAGCTGCATTAAACCTGAAGCCATCCAACTCAACCGTCCCCTCGTATTGTTCGCCTGTGATGAACTTTCGCCATGGTATTGATGCGCAAACGTTACATAGTGACATATTCGGGTATGTAGTGTGTGTAGTGCGAAGTGGTTTCATCACAGTCCAGCTCACATGTTGTTGTCCCCGCAGCTGTGCCACAATGCTACATATGCGCTAGCCACATTTAGCACACCTAACGCTAATGCTATTAGATAATAGGTGGCCGCCTGTTGCCTCCTGTTGTCCAAAGGTCCCAGTGCTGTATCCTGAATGTTGAAGTGGGTGGTACGAGAAGATGCCACTCTTACTCAATGTATCAATCACTGGGCGATGTAGGCTGAGTATCGTAGTTCTTCTCATTACGTTCGAAGCCGCTGTGCACTGATAGAAACAAATCGTGGGATGCTGGCCTTGACGGGTGAGTCTGTAATAGCCCAGGTGGAGGACCACTCATGGTCTATTTGTCTCCTACGATAGGACTAAAAGAGCATCATTCGTGCTGATAGAAAACCCGGGCGCCTATGTTAATGGTGGATATTGTAGATTTTCCCTCCCTTCTGTGATGTAGTCTGCAGAAGGGTCTTGCTCGTTGTTCTCCGTGCATGTGGTGAGCACATGTCTTTGACGCGCTGCATCGTCCATAAGCCATCTCGCAGCGGCAGTGCCGAAGTGGGCAGGGGGCTCGGTCGTTAATATCGCGTATCGCCTATCTATGGGTTCTGAAGAGATCAACGGCTGGTTCGGTCCTATTGAAGCAAACTCTGAAAGAATGAAAGAAGGTTCATCATCGGCTCATGTGAGGAAGACAGGCATGTGTGCGTCTGATGCACACACTGACGATACCACCTCTCCATCGACGGTGCGGCAGTGCCAACGGCTCAATGGCACATACCAACTAGTCGACGGTTTGATTAGAAGACAACTTCTGCGATTGCATCATCCCTCTGGAAAGGCCGTGAATCGCAGCGCACCTAGCCCAAGCGCGTAAGAACGATTGCGCACACCCCGCGGAAAAGACTGGTGTGAACGTGTGGCGGTGCAGCAAAAACGCAGGGTCTGGAAGCTGCGCCACGTGTACCCGCATGTGTAAACAGGGGCAGCGAGCTGAAAAGACGAAAACTCAAATTCTGTCCAGTCGACATTGCGCGTCACCTGGTGTTGGTGGAGAT
>Ga0265798_10006524_pt1 | contig 15322 bp, 14 predicted proteins | sample P3T30metagenome_FD_192430 | JGI IMG/M metagenome (GOLD analysis project Ga0265798, IMG submission 192430) | Plant litter microbial communities from East Loma Ridge, Irvine, California - P3 T30 | ecosystem: Environmental > Terrestrial > Plant litter > Unclassified | place: USA: California... | reverse complement strand
TCCTCATAACTGCGTATATAAGCAATAGATGCTGGAAAGCTATGTACAGGGTATATACAGATACCTCGGTCAACATGTATGCAAGAAGCGCGCAATTCTCGTCCTCATAAAATCCCTCGTCATATCCAGACCATTACTTCATTAGCTTGCGCGGCGGTGGAAGAAAAAGTGTCGTATCATAACCGAAGCCATCAGTACATAATGCTGAGAAAGCAAATCATCGTCAAATCATGCTGCAACCAATCCTCTTACAGAAAGAGGGCAAACGCAAACACTGACAGTAGAGCCAGGAGACAACTACCGCCAACCTGCGAAGCCGAGCCCTGTGTTGTCTGTGATGGTGATGCCTCATTTCCAGTCTGGCTAGGCTTGCTGCTCGAACTGGCTGTACTGCTCGGGGTCGTGCTGTCGCCGCCAGGCGTATTAGACCCATCGTTAGACACAACATTGAGCGTCAAACCATCAACTTGCTCGCCGTTACTTCCATACACCTTCTGCGAAACCTGCTTGTCGTTGACGTTGACGAAGGCGCCCCTCTGTGGGTTCTGAATCCCATTGTTGATGAGATCTTGACAGCCAGGACAAACAGCAGGAATGGTAAAGTTTTTGCTAAAATCTGGCGCTGAGATGAGGCTGGCAGAGCAGTCAGGGGCTTTGATGCTGGTGGATTGTGGGTTTGCGGATTCAAGAGCGCTCATGTTGAGCTTATTGAATTGAGCTTGCAGGTTGTCGTAGTCGGCCAAGAGCTTGACAGAGCCGTCCTCGTTGATTTGCACGAGTCCGTAATTAGCGGATTCTTGCGAGTACTCATACACGAGGCCGCCAGAAAGGGCGCGCATGTCGGGGCCGTAGAGAGCCTGGACTTCATCGAAGTCACGAGGCATGACGCGGTTGCAGCCGTATTCGCTGTACTTGTTGCTATTAGTCGAGATGAACATGTAGATGACATATCAAACTTACAAAAACGGGAATCGCGGAACCGTTGAACATGGTAACCAGGCCATCGTATCCAGAGGTCTGGTAGTTGTCGCCATTGCACCAGCTGTATGAATTCAGGCCAAAGAAGTCCGAAGACGAGTTGTCATTGTTATCGACACACTGCATGTAGGCCCATGTGTCTTGCAGAATCTCACGCACGTCAGCAGCAGAGTAGCCGACAGGTATGGCGCGCTTGGAATGTTTGGCAATGTAGTTTTTCATGTCACGCTGAACAGCCTGCCTTTATGTTAGCAACAAGTCAAGCCAGGTTGATGGCGGCTCAGACTTACTCGGATGTACTGTGGATTGTACTCAGCAGTGGACAAATCGTTGATGACCTCGTTTGCAGAGAAAAACCCAAGGGTGTTGGAAAAGCCCATGAAGTTCTCAATAATACCAAAAGCGCGGCTGAGGTAGTCACTGTTGTACGTTGTCCACGGTTGCAAGCGGTTGATGCTCTCTCCGGGTAGCGGTGAGTTGACATCGAGGATCATGTAGATTCCAGCGGAATTGAAGATGGAGGCGCACATGGAGTGATCCAGAGAAGGGTCAAGATTGTAGACACGAATAGTGTTCACCCCCAACTTCTGCATGAGGACAGCATCGCGCAGACAGACGTCGGCATCTGTGAGCGCATCCTGGCTGTTTGTGGGCTGGTATGCGCCTTGACCTCCGGGCTGGTAGTCAACACCAACAATCATCAACCGGTTGTTGGTGACGGTATCGATAAAGTCCTGGCCGCGCACTTCGACTGGGTGGACGGCTTTCGCGATGGTCGCAAAGAGCACAGGGAGTAGCGCGATTGCGCGAGTAAGCTATCAGCATCATTAGCGTCGCCGCACTGGCAGGGAACATGGATGTTGTTGTAGAACGTACAGATGACATATCAGCGAACGACTGTAACACAACAACGACCGTGGAACAAAGGACGGGGAAATTTTTTTTGGACTGTCGAGAACTGCGTCTACACCCAAGCCTTAAGTATAATGTTCGCTTGCCCACTTGTGCCAGAATCGCAATCGCGAGAGATATGCACCAACACTAGTTGCAGGAAGTCTTGAGCCGCGGAGGAGCAGCTAAGACGGATGGCTTGCCGGCTGCTGTTCTGTGATTCGGGCGTGAAAAAACGAAAGGCGGGCAGGTAGCTAGTCGGATTGGAACGATAGAGAGACCAAGAAGAAGTGGGCAGGTAAGAGGAAGAGTGGCAAGCTCTGCAATGTGAAAGTTGCTTGCTTCTCGTCAAGACTAAGCAGGCAACTGCACATGGACATGACGCTTCCGGGGAGGCAGGATTGCTGTTGGTCTAATCTCGGCAAGTATTGCCTTCACGATGGGCAAGAACGGGATGACCTCAAGACCCACGCTCATTGCCCATTGCCAATGCGACCCACCCGGAAGGTTCTGAAGGCATGCATCCTTCAAGTGGGTCGTAAGCTCGGGGAGCTTTGCTATTAGCGGGTATACTCGTCTTCTGTCCGCTGCATCATTTTCCAAGGAACTGCCATACTCATGCCCAGTTCGCGAACGTGACGCCATTGTCTAGTAGATCAGCTAGGGATAGCAGGATCCCAGCCACTTCTTCGCTACTTGCGCACCAATCATACTATCCCAAACTCCGACATATGCCTTGGCAGCAATGGTGGTATCGGCGGCAGAAGTAAACATGCCGGTGAAACCGACCTGAGCCAAAACCAAAGTACCTTTGAACTGAACGTTCTCTGCGCAGATCAAACACAAAGATCAACTTCAGTGGTAAAAGCCTGCCGGGCGGAAACTTGCAGTAACCAAGATTGTATGTTCACGTTGTTGGCGAAGATAGCCTAAGCCAACAAGTTTCGGTTGAACACATGTGCATCTTAATAGCCTACCAACGTTTGGATGCGTGCATCGCCTTGAGATCCATATCCATTAGGCTAGACGTAGCTCCGAACGCCGACGCTATGCATTTGTAGAGTGTCATGTCAACGGGCCTATAGACCATAGATGCTACAGAAGCTCGCAGCAGCTGACTATAGAGTGCTAGTGTCGTTTGCTTGAACGTAGTCTCGGGCAGATGGCCGGCTTGCTACTTGCTTCATCATTGGTCCAGCGTCGGCATTCCCGTGGAGAGGTACCAGAGACAGTACAGGCGCATTGCTGTACTTGTTCAGCCAGTCATATCCACATCCTGGGCCTTCCTCTTCAAACCGCCTTCGCTGCTGTCGATCTGACCTTGAAACTTGGCCTGGAGCGCTTCGAGCAAGACGTCCTTGACTACCGCAAGGCTACCCACAGCCGCATGTGTGGCACCCTCGATCAGAGCATCGGGATCTGCACCAACATCGCCCTTCATCCATATTTCCGTAATCTCGTCTCTCGAAGCAAGGTAGCCAACCACACATGCTGCAACCACGTCCTTGTGCTCTGCTGGACACGGATCCAATATCCTGGCCAGCTCTTGCTCCTGCTTTGAACCTGGACTGCGTGTGATGGCTGCGACACCGCCACACACCATGTCAACACAGTCAATGCCTGCATCTGTTATCGCAGCGCTCGCAACTGTTATGCATCCTGCTAAAACATTCAAAAGACCCCACCCACTGCCACTTGTGCTTCCCCCACCCCCAGAATCTCCCCACCACCCGTCCTCATCCCCCTCCAAGATAGTCACGACGACTTCGACTCCACTCTTTGGCCATCTTTCGCCAATGATAACTCCCCGTAGCGCTGTCTCTAGGTGAACGCCAAGATCCCGCTCCGTTGAGTCGCGTATATAGCCTCGTCTATGCCTGGTTGCGAATGGGGCGAACTTGACAGTGGTCGTGAGGAGGAGCGACGGACTGAAGGGCGCGCTTCGGGGGAGGGGCTTGGGCCCTTGTATTGAGGCGGTAATCTTCAGGGATGAAGTTGGTGGTATGAGGGTAGAGGTCGGTGAAGGAGAGGACGAGGGGATTTCTAGGTAGGCAGATCCGGATGCGGAGGGTATGATGGATGTCTGAAGGACTAGTAATGTGTGAGCAGTTTAAAGCTACATGAGACACGCTTTGCGTTGGAGCATGGATAGTCGAGGCCGCTCAGCCGAAGCTGCTCAGCGCGCAGGGAGTTGAGAGCAAGGAGACGAGGCACTCACAGATCCTACGAAGCTCATTCGGGCCTCTTGACCTTGTCGGCCTCAGCTTCTCAATGTACTGCGGGTCGCGCATAGTTCGCGCAAACACCGGCGCACTTGTTCCGCCACTTGGCGCATTGTTTCTCCTCCTGTCCATATTCGTCGCCATGGTGGGTGTGCTGTGCTTGCGGTGTTGCGGGTGCTAGTGATCTCATGGTGCTTGCGGAAAAAGCACTGACTAAGCGGTAAGGCTGCCAAGAGTTCGCAGCTAAGATCAATTTTCCTTCGCGTCCAAGCCAACCCTTCTTTCCTCTACTCACATCCACGCCCAAGGTATGTCTACACTATTTCCTCTCTCCCTCTCACTTTCATGATTGATACCCTTGAAATAGTTCTTGTGATCTCAAATGAGCTTTGAACACATGCACCACCCTCTGATCTCGTCTCCAGAGCTTCTGCTTTCGCAACAAAGTCTACGTTCTCAGCTAACTCCGACTAGATGACGGCCAACGCCGGCTTGCTTTCGCGCGTGGCAGCTACAAGGTTGCTTATACTGTAACGAATACTCAGTTGCCAAGTAACGGCTACAAGGAACTTGAATGCAGTAAGCATATGGGTCTTCAGGCCGAGGCGCCTTGGGGCTTTTGCTGGCCGTTACAACTGTCTGCGGTTGCACGACGTGCAGTTGTCACATTGTCTTTGATACCAGGCTGTATCTAGTTGCTGCGACAAAGGTGGTGGACATGCTGTCTCAGTACTAATTCTAGCATCCTCCGTGGTTTATCCCACAATATGGTAAGCTACTTTTCCCATTCGCATGCCCACCTCCAATGATGAACGTATTTTTTCAGTTCTGCTACTGAACTTTCTTGAAGAAAACACATACCGCTTACCTTTGTCTGATCACACTTTGCTCCTTCAGCTTCTGCAGTCTATCTTTTGAAAGGCACAATGCTAACATGGCAATCAGATACCCAGTGCATCCTGCGCATTGCATCCGCGCACAATGTGCACATACGGTAAGCACGCTCAATTTGTTCCCTTTCGCCAGGAGGAAAACTAGTCTATCCATTCAACGACATCTGTCGTCGGGTCACCCTCCCGCACCCTACCAGTCTCGGCCGGGATGATGGGTTGTGGAGTTGCACTGCTGGCTTGTTCAGCGCCGCGTAATTGTGGTCTTTGAGCCAATGTTTGCGGCAATCCGTCTTGGAGCGCTGCGATCAGGGGCCAGGCGACGGGGGATGATTTAACACGGCTGTCTGAGCAAGAACCCTTTGCACATAGTATTGCGACACGAGTGTTTGGGCATTGCTAACAGTGTTCAGATAGCATTCGCTTTGCACGTGAAGGAAATGGCAACGGCCAATAGAGCACTCGGTGCAGGAAGCCGGTTGTGGCTGTAGTGGTACCTCATCAGTTGTAACCATGTAGTAGTTAAGCAACCATCAGTATTTGCATCAGATGCGTTCATCTCACCACCTCGTGCTTTGTTTGCTTTCATGGTCTACCACCCTGGACTGTGCAATGTGGCATCGTGTGTTCGGTATCGTTGGAGGCGTTCACAATTTCCCTTTTGGTTGGCAATGTGCATGCCATGTGCGTGATGGATTGGCTGTGAGGTGGCAAAGGTCAAGGTTCATTCGGGCACGTCAGCATATCGCATGGCATCCGCCGTTTCTCCGGAAATGGGCGTTCGTGTCGCGGTACATGATTGCCTCTGAAACAACCCCGGAGCCATGCTAGCTGACTCGGCTTAGCCTCACAAGCGGCGGAATGGTGCAAAGTGTCCTGCACACACATATGCATCGCAGCCATCACGATCACAGCATCTCGCCAGTCTCGCGCGTCGACACATGCATCCAAGTAGAGTCGATTGATCCAAATCTCCGCTACCGGCCGCGAGTAAATTACAAAGAGCCCCCTTCTGAACGTCACCGTGGTCTTGGCGAATTAATCCAACGCCAAGTCCTGCAACGCAGGCCATCAAGACGCGCAACATTTCAAACGCAGCCAGAGTGTCATCTCAATCCACGATTCCAACGGCTGCAACCAGACAACCATTGCATCCAACACAAGTCCGCCGTAGCAGCATCCGAGGAGGCTAGAAGAGGGGTACTCGGTGCAGCAACTGGGTCATCTGGCGGGTCCCAAGTGACCGGGGGTCTCTAAGGGAGCGATCCATCGATATCTGGCGCCCGTTCCTCTCGAATGTTGCCCTTACATTCCTCGTCCAAAGGGAAGATGCAGCGCCATGCCTTCTCGAATGGGGCATATCCCTCACAAGGAGGAGGCACCTTCTCAATTCAACCCCACAAGTACGTCCAGCAGCAATGCATAGCCCGTCACTTACACGCCACGTGCCTGCGCACGTTGTCTACCTTTGCGACCCGATGAAGCACAATCCTGACATTCACTGTACTTGTAGATTCCAGCCACGCTCACAGCCTACGCTCAGACGGCGGAGAGCGCTAATACAGCGCATACTGCTGGTGGGCTCCATCTTCTTCACCGTCCTCTTCTTCTTCTTCCCCGACCTGCGACCGAATCTGGGCCCCGGCCCCCTCAGCTTGCTCTCTTCAAACGACGATGCGCAGCTCGAGACGGTGCGATACTACGACCTGAACAATGTGCAGGGTACGGCGAGGGGGTGGGAAAGGGAGGAACGCATCTTGCTCTGCGCTCCGTTGCGAGACGCGGCACCACATCTGCCCATGTTCTTTGGCCACCTCAAGAATCTCACGTACCCACACAACCTCATCGACTTGGCCTTCCTTGTCGGAGATTCCAAGGACAATACCATCTCGCTCTTGACGGAGAAGCTGGAGGAGCTGCAAGCCAACCCAGACCCAAAGCAGCAGTTTGGCGAGATCTCCATCATGGAGAAGGACTTTGGGCAAAAGGTCAACCAGGACGTTGAAAGCCGACACGGTTTTGCGGCTCAGGCCAGTCGCCGCAAGTCAATGGCGCAGGCGCGTAACTGGCTGCTGAGCGCTGCCCTACGACCAACACACAGCTGGGTATACTGGAGAGATGTAGACGTCGAGACTGCTCCATTCACCATTCTGGAAGATCTGATGAGGCACAACAAGGACGTCATTGTACCGAGTACGTTGCACTGGACATGTATAGCACAAGTCTATTACTAACATATTACGCAGACGTTTGGCGACCACTTCCAGACTGGCTTGGGGGCGAACAACCATACGACTTGAACTCCTGGCAAGAATCCGAGACAGCCCTTGCGCTTGCCGACACTCTTGATGAGGATGCCGTCATTGTCGAGGGCTACGCCGAATACGCGACCTGGCGCCCGCATTTGGCCTACCTTCGGGACCCGTACGGTGATCCAGACATGGAGATGGAAATCGACGGTGTTGGCGGTGTCAGTATCCTGGCCAAAGCCAAGGTCTTCCGTGCTGGTGTTCACTTCCCCGCATTCAGTTTCGAGAAACACGCCGAGACGGAGGGTTTCGGCAAGGTACGCTATGTGCTACTTTTGCATGGTACAAGGCTAACAGCACATGACAGATGGCCAAGCGCATGAAGTTTTCCGTCGTCGGTCTTCCTCACTACACCATCTGGCATCTTTACGAGCCCAGCGTTGACGACATCCGACACATGAAGGAGATGGAGGAGGAACGCAAGAAAAAGGAAGCCGAAGAGGAGGCCAAGAAGGCAAAAGAGAGTAAGATCAAGGAGACGTTCGACGAGAAGAAGAGCGACTGGGAGAAGGAGAAAGCGGCGGTCCAAGACATGGTTCAGAAGGCCAAGAATGAAGAAAAGGCCGAGAAGGAGAAGAAGAAACAAGAGGAAGCAGGGGCAAAAGAAGAAAAGCCAGCAGAGGAGAAGAAGGAAGGTTCGTAGAATTCACAGCACATGGATATGAGGAGCATGAGACCTAGGTCGGCATCTACGTTCAAAGCGACGACAGTAACGACTCGGGTGGAGCTGGGCGCCGGCCCAGAGGACCTCAATTTCCTTCGATGTACTTGATTTTTTTTTTTCGTCGTTGGAGCCCACAACCACTCAAGACAGCAATCTTTTGCCGAGCTGGTCTCTTCTGTGGCATTGGAGCATGTCCCTTGCCACTTGGTGGGCGCTTGGGGAGGATTATATACATTAGACATTAGTTGTTGCATTATGGGTGTTAGAGCTCCAGAGTAGACGTCAGCGCTGCGTGCGTCTGTAAGAGTATCAAACTACATATGATTTCATACTGGTTGTGTTTATAATGGCTTTGGTGTGTTTGCTGCTTTTCCATCGGATGGATGCTGGTTGGATGGACGCTTTTGCGATGAGGGTCGCGCGCCAGCCTTGGAGCACCTCCGAAACTCCGCTAAATCCAATCCGCCAAATGTTTTGACGGGGACTTATTGGAGCCTGCTCTCGTAATTGAGGACAGATATTGCGCGGACGAGATTACTTTGTGCCGCTTAAACACACTCACTGTCTTTATCGCCAGGCAGCCATCGTATTGGGAGGATGCGTGTCATGTTGCAACTCGACTGAACTAAACGCATAGCTGTCCATATGTGCCCTCGACCATAACCACGCCTTGCGCGCACCGCTTCTTTGTCGCATACACATCCATACCGCAAACCGGCCGTCGCCATGTCGAGCACCGACGGTGACGACCATGCCGCATCAAGGCTGCAAGAGACGATTGCGAGCCTGGAGCCCCGACCCATTACGGTAGCAGTCAACCCGGTAGCTCTCGTCGTCACGGAATGTATTACTGTCACGTCGGCAATGCGAAAGCATGCACGCTGGGCACACTCGTCAGTCGCGGCCATATTGGGGAGCTCTTCGAACAAGACACCGGCTGTCCAGCGGCGTGATCGTACCGGCCAGGGCATTGCAGGACCGGGAGAGCAAGATGACGCCGTCCCAAGCAGGTGGGGACTGCGAGGGAAGAAGGGCAAGAGCATGCAAGATAACCCGCTAATGTCAGCATTTGCGCGCTTGAGGAACGACTTAAAGGGCTGCAAAGGTAGATGGCACTGTTAAGACGGCACAGAGGCGACTACTAATGCTAATGCTACACCAGACATCAGAACCTTTGATACTCCCTCTATGCTTCACCCTTTCCTTCAGGTTATCCGCTCCTCATCCACTTCGGCGCCCATAACCTCGCTCGCCCTCATCGCCATAACCAAGTTCCTGTCATATGGTATCGTTAGCCATGACTCCCCACGCCTCCCCGAGGCTATGCAGCAACTCTCCTCCGCCATTACACACTGCCGTTTCGAGGCTAGCGACTCTGCAGCCGACGAAATCGTCCTACTTCGCATACTCCGGCTTATGGAAGTCATGATCTCCGGCCGCGGAGGCGAAGTACTGGGCGACGAGAGCGTGTGCGAGATGATGGAGACAGGTCTGAGCATGTGTTGCCAGGCAAGGCTATCAGAGCTGCTTCGGAGATCCGCCGAGATTGCCATGGTGTCCATGTGCCAGGTCATATTTCGCAGACTGAAGACGCTCGAGGTCCAATCGCCAGAGGAGTTGGACGCCATGGATGAAGAGCTGGACGGCAAGGATGACCAGGACGGGCTGCGTATGGATCCGACGGCAAATGGCGAAAGCGACTCTGCGCAACACAAAGTCGAGGCTCTTCAGCAACCGAGCGACCCGGAGAAAGGCCTGGAAGACAATGATACCGCCAATCCGGCTAGCAGTACTCTGGATCTTCCCGCAACAGCTGCAGACGGACAACCACAAGCACCAGTCGAGATCAAACCCTACTCTTTACCGTCCATAAGAGAGCTATTCAGAGTCCTTGTTGATTTGCTGGATCCGCACGACCGACAACATACCGATACTATGCGTGTCATGGCATTGCGCATTGTCGATGTTGCCCTTGAAGTCGCCGGACCTTCGATAGCAAGCCATCCCAGCCTAGCAAACCTGGCAAAGGACACTTTATGCCGGCACATCTTCCAGCTGGTCAGATCAGACAACATGGCCATTCTGAATGAGTCATTGCGAGTTGCCGGTACATTGCTGGCGACATGTAGAAATGTGCTCAAGTTGCAGCAGGAGCTATATCTCTCATACCTGGTAGCCTGTCTCTTCCCACGAGTCGAGATACCACTAGAGCCCGGCATCGAACCTTCATTGTACGAAGGCGTCCCACATGCGCCCAGTCTTATCAAGCAGCCACCAAAGCAACCCAATGGAAGTGGCCGGGCAACCCCGGTACCTGTGAAGGACAGAAAGAAACTGGGACTCGAAGGTGGCGCCCGAAAACCTGACGCTCGGGAAGCCATGGTAGAGAATTTGGGTGGCCTAGTTCGGATACCATCGTACATGGCAGAGCTCTTTGTCAACTACGACTGTGAAATCGACCGTGGGGACGTCTGCATGGATATCGTAGGTCTTCTCTCGAGGAATGCTTTCCCAGATTCTGCAACGTGGAGCACGGTCAATGTGCCTCCCCTTTGTCTGGATGCCCTGCTCGGTTTCGTCCAATCCATGGCAGATCGTTTGGATGACGAGCCTGTAACCGAAGGCTATCCTAGTGTAGAGTCGCTCCGCGCGCAGCGAGCGCGCAAGGCCATTATTATCCAAGGCGCAACCAAATTCAACGAGAAACCCAAGGCTGGTATCGCTTATCTAGCGTCCCAGGGCGTCATTAGAGACCCGGACGACCCTCAGTGCATCGCCGAGTTTGTTAAAGGAACCACGAGAGTTGACAAGAAAGTTCTTGGAGAATTCATCTCGAAGAAAGGAAACGAGGCGATATTGAGCGCTTTCATCAGCTTGTTCGATTTTACTGGACAACGAATTGATGAAGCGCTTCGACAGCTACTACATGCTTTCCGTCTTCCGGGAGAATCCGCTTTGATCGAGAGGATCTTGACAGAATTCTCAGAACAATATTTCTCCAAGGTCCAGCCAGAGGACATAGCCAATGTTGACGCCATCTATATTCTTACATACGCAGTCATCATGCTGAACACTGACCAGCACAATCCAAACCTGAAAGAGAAACGAATGCAGCTGGAAGACTTTAGGAAGAACGTCCGTGGCGTAAACGATGGGAAGAACTTTAGTCCGGACTTCCTGGAAGCGATCTACGAGTCCATCAAGAACCACGAAATCATTCTTCCAGAGGAGCATAGCGACCGCAATGCTTATGACCATGCCTGGAAGGAATTATTAGTCAAGTGTCAATCGACCTCTGACATTGTCATCTGCGAAACAAACATCTTCGACGCCGACATGTTTGCCGCGACTTGGAAGCCAATCATTGCGACCCTGTCGTATGTGTTCATGTCTGCCACTGATGATGCCGTCTTTTCCCGCGTCGTGCAAGGATTTGATCAGTGCGCCCAGATCGCTGCAAAGTATGGCCAAACTGACGCTCTGGATCGAATCATCTCGTGTCTGTCATACATCAGCACATTGGCGCCAGACGTGCCACCAAGTACGTCACTCAACACTGAGGTGCAGGCTGACAAGAAGAGCGTCATGGTCAGCGAGACAGCAGTACGGTTCGGTCGTGACGGCCGGGCACAGCTAGCAACTGTTGTGTTGTTCCAGGTCATCAAGGGTAACGAAGCATCAATAAGAGATGGTTGGCAACATGTAAGTCTACTGTACTTGTTTCTGTCGTACTTCTAACACCCTCTAGCTCATCCGTATCATGGTCAATCTGTTCGTCAACTCATTGATACCACCCTATTTCCTCTCCTTCCAGAAAACCCTCGCGCTATCTCCAATACCACTCCAGAACCCAGCACAGGTCATCGATCGCGCGGAACGCCCGGCCGATACTGGTATTTTTTCCGCGTTGACTTCATATGTCTCGAGTTTTGCCAATGACGAACCCCCGGAGCCCTCAGACCAGGAAATTGAGTACACGCTCTGCACTGTGGATACGGTTAAGGAGTGTCACTTTGAGGACATTCTTGCCAATATCAGCCAACTCCCGGTGGAGTCGCTACGGTCGTTGCTAATGTCGCTGTTGGAGCATCTACCAGAAGATGGCTCACCAAGAGTCATGGTAGTAAAGCCAGAGATACCAGGGGCCAGTCCGCGAACGCCTGGTCCAAGACAGAAGGGCAAGGGTCCACTCTATGATCCAAGCCTGGTGTTCGTTCTCGAGCTAGCGACTGTACTGGCCTTACGGGACGACGAGACTGTGAGGGAGCTCGCAAAGGATGTGACGGATGCTTTGGTATCTGTCATTCGAGATGCTCCCAAACATCACTATGTGGTGATTGCACGATCGGTGTACTACCTCCTTAGTCTGCTCAAGGCTAGCAACGTAAGTGACGGAAGATTTTGTCTATACAGATTCGCTAACATGTGCAGGATTACGACTTCATCCGAGCACCTGTCCTCATGCACACCTTCTCAAGCTTCAATGATTCGCTCTTACACGAGTGCGCCCAACCAATCCTCAAGGGTCTCACAGACTGCTGCAAAGGGCCGAATGCTCTCCGCAGCGAGCTAGCTGGCTCACCAGACTTCTGGACCATCTTGAATAGATTAGCTAGTGTGCCCGACGCTGCCGGAGATGTGTTCCAGCTAGTCGAAGATCTCACTACTTCACCCCAGCCCGGGATAACCGCGGACAACTATGAGGCTGCAATTGCACTTCTCAACGAGTTTGCAACTGCAGCTCAAGTAGGAGCTAGAGAAGAGCAACTGCACGATCAGGCAGCAAGGCGCAATAAAGGACAGAAGGCCAAGAAGCCTGAGAATAGTGAGGTTGTTGTACGCGGAAGCACAGCTATGAGCATCGTCTTCCAACTTTCCAGCAGAGTGCCAAACTTCATCGAGCAATCACATCTCGAGACAACTGAAGGTGAGCTCATTTCATTTCTAAGCCTCGGCGTACAGTTACTGATATAAAGACAGCATGGACAGCATACTGGTCCCCGATTCTAAAAACACTCGCGCACCAATGTCTCAACCCCTGCCGCACCCTCCGTCAGCAAGCCTTCTCTTCCCTTCAACGTACTCTGCTTTCCGCAGATCTCGCTTCCCCTGACCACAAAGAATGGACGGCCATCTTCAGCGAGGTCCTCATCCCTCTAGTCACCCAGCTCCTCAAACCAGAAGTCTACCAATCTGACCCCCTGGGCATGAGCGAGACACGCGTCCGCGCTGCCACCCTCCTAAGCAAAGTTTTCCTACACTTCCTCACCTTGCTAGATGGTATTGGTGAAAAGGCATTGTTCGAGGATCTCTGGATTACTATTGTAGGTATTATGGATCGACTGGGAAACTCGGGTCAAGGCGATATGGAAGAGGCAGTAAATGAGAACTTGAAGAATATGCTCCTTGTGCTGAGCAGTGGCGGGTATCTGGCGCCGCCGGATGAGAAGCCAGAGCGAGAGAGACTGTGGGTCGAGACGTGGAAGAGGATCAATAGGTTTCAGCCGGGATTGTTCAAGGAGCTGTTTCCCGAGGAGGCGAGCAAGCCGGTCAAAGCGAGAGAGATGGATGTTGCAGTGCGTGGGGGGAGAGAATCGGCTGGCGAGGAGATGGGCGGTCAGGGTGGAGAGGAGAAGGAAGAGGAGGGAGGGAAGGAAGACTAGGAAGTATGAGAGGTGGTGTAGCTGTCAATATAGTTTTCCTGTAGATGTAATCGGGGTGGGGTGATGTGCAATGGGACGGAGGTTAGCCTAAATCACGGAAACGAGACCATTCGTTCATCAAGAAGTCAAGTGGTGATGATGTTCAATAACTCTCACCCAGTAGAAGAACATGGAGACTCTGTTGATCGTTACAGGTCCATCTTCTTATGCTTAATATCATTCAGCTGGCAATGCTGGGTGTCTGAGAATGCCATACACAGATGGCTAGGCATAGAAAGCAGACTCGGTTCTCGGCATGTGGAGTATCACAACTTGCTGATCATACACTTCAGTAGTTGGACACCCAGCCCTTTAATCAGATCCGACTTTTTTTTCTTCTTTCTTCTGTAGCATCACAGCCCCACTATCGTCAATGCCGCTGAGTGGAGGTGCCAGACCGGAGTTGTGGTGTTTGAGATTCGCCTTCACCAAGATCAATAAGCTACCCACTTGCGGAGCTATAATTCTTTTTCGCTTCGTTGTTGGCCGTGTACGAACAGTTTCAATGGGCTGGCAATGACGTAATATTTTCTCTACAACTGTCTCATCTTTCGCTTGAATGAGGTTTAGTGGTATGCGTAAGAGATGGCCGTAAACTCCTACCGAGGCATTCCAAAGGTTGGCAATGTGGACTGCGGTCAAAACGTTCACTTGTAAACTCGACGCCACAACCGCTGATTGTGCGGCTGAGGCTTAACGGCGCCGATGATCTTGGACATGCGTTTTTGTTTGTTGCGCACCATGGACAGATGAATTGTATGTTGGGTTGCTGAGACGCGGCAGCGCGGAACACGTCGCCGCCCTCCTCCTTCTTGCCTTGCAAACATTGTCGCAAACACCCGCCTCTCCACCACAGCGTCTCTCGCTCCCATCTCTTCATGCTCCCTCTCGTACTCAGCCGCCAAACGGCCAGCAAAGTCCGAAGTTCCGAAAGCCCGACATGGCGCCTAGTTTCCAAACGTTCTCTCGTCTCCGGCACTTGAGCGCCCCACTTATCTTCAAACAGTAGACAGCACAACGAAGCTTGGAAGCCGTTTACCCATGTGTATTTTGCTAGCGGGATCCGATGGACAGGGTTTGTCAAACATCGTTTAGCTGCACGGTGGTGATGCGAGGGCTTAGCAGTGGGGGGAAGAGGGCTTGGCTGGTTGTTGATAGGTGCGTTTGGGGGGCGTGGTGATCCTCAGGCTGGCAGGCAAATGTTTGAGATGGCATCGTAGGAGGAGGAGAGTATGTATGAGACTTGGTGGTGGTGTGGATGCGTGGTGGGTAATCGGCTTCTTCAGGCGCCACAGGTGGAGGGCGCATATACAAAAGGTAAGTTGAGGCAGATGCCGTGATCTGCTTCCTCTGATCTCCTCCTTTGTTCTTTCATCGTTCGTTCTTGAGTCTTGATTATCGTTCTTTATTCTTCTTCTGCTACGGAACCGTAGACCGGTCTTTACCTAATCTCTACTTTCTCTTCCTTCTCGTACCGTTGAACGGTACCCGTATTCGTTTCGCCTACTATTTACCCAGAGATACTCACACTACGGCCCGTCTATTTCCAAAATGAAGTCTTTCGTCCTCTCCCTCATTCTAGCCGCAACTGCTGCCGCGCTCCCTGGCCCAGCATTCAAACCTATCAACAAACTACCCGGCATCAAATGTACTTCTCGCCTTCTCA
>Ga0265798_10006523_pt1 | contig 15323 bp, 9 predicted proteins | sample P3T30metagenome_FD_192430 | JGI IMG/M metagenome (GOLD analysis project Ga0265798, IMG submission 192430) | Plant litter microbial communities from East Loma Ridge, Irvine, California - P3 T30 | ecosystem: Environmental > Terrestrial > Plant litter > Unclassified | place: USA: California... | reverse complement strand
CAGCGCATCGCCGGCGTAACCGAACAGCTCTTCCATCTTGCGGTTGCAGCGCAGGTTGCGGCCTTCTTCGACGACCGAGATGCCCAGCACCGCGCTGTCCAGGATGGCCTGGTTTTCCAGCAGCGCGTTGCGCAGCGATTCCTCCGCCGCCTTCTGTTCGGTGCGGTCCTCGATGATCCAGATCGTGCCCTGCGTGGTATCGGCCGGATTGACGAGATACCCGATCACTTGCGCCCAGAACGTCGTATCGTCGCTGCGCCGCATCTCGACTTCCGTATGGATCGGCTTTGCCTCGCGCAGCAGCGGCGTGGCCAGCGCAAGGAGCGCCGCGCTCCCTTCGGGCGTCGGGTGCAGCCGCGCCGACGGCAAGCCCAGGCACTCGTCGGCACGATAGCGGAACATCTCCATGAAGCCGCGGTTGCAGCGCGTGATGACGCACTCGCGCGTAAACAGGATGCTGACCGACGCGTTGGTCATCAGCGCCTCCACGTCCATCTGCAGCTCGCGCGACTGCGTCACGTCCTCCAGGATCCAGATCGTGCCGGCGTTGCTCTGCTCATGGTCTACCGCCTTGGCGCGCACGCGGCACCAGAACAGCGTGCCATCCTTGCGTTGGAACGGGACCTCCTTCTGCTCGAACGGCTGGCCCGCCAGCAGCGCCCGCCCCGCCTCGCGGCCGAACCGGCTGTACATGTCCTGCGACGCGAACACGGCGCCCGCGTGCAGGCCGACCATCTCGTCCGCCGCGTAACCGAACATCTCGGCCATGCGCGGATTGCAGCTCACCATGTGCTGCTGTTTGGTAAACAGGATGCCGACGGAAGCGTTGTCCAGGATGGCCTTCTGCTCCAGCAGCAGCTGGCGCGTGGCTTCCGTGGCGGCGCGCTGTTCGCTGATGTCCTCGACGATCCAGACCATCCCTTCGGCCGCCACCGCCGGGTCGATCAGCCGGCCGTAGCAGCGGGTCCAGAACAGCGTGCCGTCGCGCCGTTTCATCTGCACGTCCAGGGTCACGGAGCGCCCTTCGCGCAGCACCGGCAGCCAGCGCTCGCGCCGCTGGCGGAACTGGTCGGGGTCCGGGTAGAGGATCACGCTGGGCGCCCCCTCCAGGTCGGTGCGCGCGTAGCCGAACATTTCGGCCGCCCGCAGGTTGCACTCGCGGATCTGATCGTGCTGGCTGTAGATGATGCCGACGGCCGCGTTCTCGAGAATCGCCTGCTGCTCCAGCAGCGCCTTGCGCAGCGTGCGCTGATCGCGCTGGACGGCACCGATATCCTGCAGCACGACGGTGGCGCCGCGCTGCCCGCAAGCGGCCGGATACGGCTTGACCGTCACCTGCACCGGAACGTGGCGGCCATCGTCCCCCGTGACGCAGCTTTCCCACGTGGCCCGCGCCGTGCCGGCCAGCGCCGCCGTCAGCGTCGGCACACCGTCGGCCACTGCATGGCGGGCGAACAGCGTGCTTGCTCCCTGACCGCGCACGTCGCGTCCCAGCAGCGCCGCCAGCTCGTCGTTCGCCGCCACCACGGTGCCATCGGCGTCGCAGGCGCAGGCCGGCATGCCGACCAGCTGCAGGGCGGTGGCGATGGGATCGTGCTGGGACGGGGCGGTGGTCATTGTCGTTATAGGAATTGCATGCTGCCGTACGGCAACGAAGTGCTAGGATCATAAACGAGCCGTCCCGCAATAGCCATCTTCCCCGGCCCCGAACGACGAGGCGCGGGGCCTGGATACAACAACGGGACGGCATTGCCGTCCCGTTGGATATTTTAAGATCAAGAAAAGGTCAGAACGCGTCTCCCGGCACGCGCACCCACCCTTCCATCAGCACGCGCGCGCTGCGGCTCATGATGGCTTTCGTCACCTGCCACTGGCCATCCACCAGGGTCGCCTCCGCGCCCACGCGCAACGTGCCGGACGGGTGGCCGAAGCGCACCGCCGTGCGCGACCCGCCGCCGGCCGCCAGGTTGACCAGCGTGCCTGGCACCGCCGCCGCGGTGCCGATGGCGACAGCCGCAGTGCCCATCATCGCGTGGTGCAGCTTGCCCATCGACAGGGCGCGCACCAGCAGGTCGATGTCGCCCGCCGCCACAGCCTTGCCGCTGGACGACGGGTAGTCGCGCGCCGGCGCCACGAACGCCACCTTCGGCGTGTGCTGCCGCTTTGCCGCTTCCTCGACCGAGCTGGCGAGGCCCATGCGCACCGCGCCATGCAGGCGGATCGTCTCGAAGCGCGCCAGCGCCTGCGCGTCGCCGTTGATAGCCTCCTGCAGTTCCGTGCCCGTGTAGCCGAGCGCCTCGGCTTCGACAAAGATCGTCGGGATGCCCGCGTTGATCATCGTCGCGCGCAGCGTGCCGACACCCGGCACTTCCAGGTCGTCCACCAGATGCCCGGTCGGGAACATGGCGCCGCCACCCTCGCCCTCCTCGGCTGCCGGGTCCATGAATTCCAGCTGCACTTCGGCGGCCGGGAACGTGACGCCATCGAGTTCGAAGGCGCCCGTCTCCTGCACGGCACCATCCGTCATCGGCACGTGCGCGACAATGGTCTTGCCGATATTGGCCTGCCAGATGCGCACGACGCAGATGCCGTCGCGCGGCACGCGGCTTGCCTCCACCAGGCCGCTGGCAATGGCAAACGAGCCCACCGCCGCGGACAGGTTGCCGCAGTTGCCGCTCCAGTCGACGAATGCCTTGTCGATGGACACCTGGCCGAACAGGTAATCGACGTCATGCCCGGGCCGCGTCGACGGCGCCAGGATGACGGTCTTGCTGGTGCTGGACGTGGCACCGCCCATGCCGTCGATCTGCTTGCCGTACGGGTCGGGGCTGCCGATCACGCGCAGCAGCAGCGCGTCGCGCGCAGCCCCCGGCGCCTGCGCCGCCTCCGGCAGGTCCTGCAACCGGAAGAAGACGCCCTTGCTGGTGCCGCCACGCATGTACGTGGCCGGGATTCTGATCTGTGGCGTCATCATGCGGCCTCGCTGGTCGGGACGGTCGCGGCCAGGAAGTCCTGCGCGAAGCGCTGCAGCACGCCGCCCGCCTCGTAGATCGCCAGCTCCTCGGCCGTGTCGAGCCGGCACAGCACCGGCACCGTCAGGCTTTCGCCGTTGGCGCGGTGGATCGTCAATGTCAGCGTGGCGCGCGGCTGGCGTTCGCCCACCACGTCATACGTTTCCGTGCCGTCCAGGCCCAGCGTCAGGCGGTTGATGCCGCCCGTGAACTCCAGTGGCAGCACGCCCATGCCCACCAGGTTGGTGCGGTGGATCCGTTCAAATCCCTCCGCGACGATGGCTTCCACACCGGCCAGCCGCACGCCTTTCGCGGCCCAGTCGCGCGACGATCCCTGCCCGTAATCGGCACCGGCCACGATGATCAGCGGCTGCTTGCGCTCCATGTACGTCTCGATGGCTTCCCACATGCGCACCACCTTGCCCTCCGGTTCGATGCGCGCCAGCGAGCCGGCTTTCACCTGGCCGTCCACGACGACCATCTCGTTCTTCAACGTCGGGTTGGCGAACGTGGCCCGCTGCGCCGTCAGGTGGTCGCCCCGGTGGGTGGCGTAGGAGTTGAAATCTTCCTCCGGCAGGCCCATTTTCGCCAGGTACTCGCCCGCGGCGGAGTTCAGCATGATGGCATTCGACGGCGACAGGTGATCCGTCGTGATGTTGTCGCCCAGGATGGCCAGCGGCCGCATGCCGCGCAGCGTCCGTTCGCCGGCCAGCGCTCCTTCCCAGTACGGCGGACGGCGGATGTACGTGCTTTGCGCACGCCAGTCGTACAGCGGGCTGACCGCCTCGCCCGCGTCTTCGGTGCGGGCAAACATCGGGATGTAGACCTTGCGGAAGTGGTCCGGCTTGACGCTGGATGCGACGATGGCGTCGATCTCCGCGTCGCTCGGCCACAGGTCTTCCAGACGGATCGGCTGGCCGTCGGCCGTCGTGCCCAGCACGTCCTTTTCGATATCGAAGCGGATCGTGCCGGCAATCGCATACGCCACCACCAGCGGCGGCGAAGCGAGGAATGCCTGCTGCGCGTACGGGTGGATACGGCCGTCGAAGTTGCGGTTGCCCGACAGGACCGCCGTCGCATACAGGTTGCGCTCGACGATCTCCTGCTGGATGACGGGGTCGAGCGCGCCGGACATGCCGTTGCACGACGTGCAGGCATACGCGACGACGCCGAAGCCCAGCGCTTCCAGTTCCGGCAGCAGACCCGCCTCTTCTAGGTACAAGGTCACCGCCTTCGAGCCGGGCGCCAGCGAGCTTTTCACCCACGGTTTGCGCAGCAGGCCGTGGCGGTTGGCGTTACGCGCCAGCAGGCCCGCGGCGATCATGTTGCGCGGGTTGTTCGTGTTCGTGCAGCTGGTGATCGCGGCGATGATGACGGCGCCGTCGGGCATGCGTCCCGGCTCGTTCTCGACGATGCCGGAGATGCCGCGCGCGGCCAGCTCGGACGTCGGCACGCGCTTGTGCGGGTTCGACGGCCCGGCGATATTGCGCACGACGCTCGACAGGTCGAAGCTCAAGGTGCGCTCGTACTCGGCATCCTTCAGGCAGTCCGCCCACAGGCCCGTCTTCTTCGCATACAGCTCGACCAGCGCGACCAGCTCCTCTTCGCGGCCCGTCAGGCGCAGATACTTTGTCGTCTGCTCGTCGATGTAGAACATCGCCGCGGTGGCGCCGAATTCCGGCGCCATGTTCGAGATCGTGGCGCGGTCGCCCAGCGTCAGCGCGGCCGCGCCTTCGCCGAAGAATTCCAGATACGCCGACACCACCTTCTGCTGGCGCAGGAATTCCGTCAGCGCCAGCACGATGTCGGTGGCCGTGATGCCCGGCTGCGGCCGGCCCGTCAGCTGCACGCCGACGATGTCGGGCAGGCGCATCCACGAGGCGCGGCCCAGCATGACCGTCTCCGCTTCCAGCCCGCCCACGCCGACGGCGATGACGCCCAGCGCATCGACCATCGGCGTGTGCGAGTCGGTGCCGACCAGCGTGTCCGGATACGCCACGCCCTGGTCCACCTGGATTACCGGCGACATGCGCTCCAGGTTGATCTGGTGCAGGATGCCGTTCCCCGGCGGGATCACGTCCACGTTGCGGAACGCCTTCTTGGTCCAGTCGATGAAGTGGAAGCGGTCCTCGTTGCGGCGGTCCTCGATGGCGCGGTTCTTCTCGAACGCCTGCGGATCGAACCCGCCGCATTCGACGGCCAGCGAGTGGTCGACCACCAGCTGCGTCGGCACGACGGGATTGACGAGTGCCGGATCGCCGCCCTGCTCCGCGATGGCGTCGCGCAGTCCCGCCAGGTCCACCAGGGCCGTCTGGCCCAGGATGTCATGGCAGACGACGCGCGCCGGGAACCACGGGAAATCCAGGTCGCGCTTGCGCCCGATGATCTGCTGCAGCGATGCGGTCAGCTGCGTGGCGTCGCAGCGGCGGCACAGATTCTCCGCCAGCACGCGCGACGTGTAGGGCAGCTTGTCGTAAGCGCCCGCTTCGATCGCCTCGACGGCGGCGCGCGCGTCGAAGTAATCGAGGTTGGTACCGGCCAGCGGCGTGCGGTACGCGCTGTTCATTGGAATACTCACGGGATGCCTCTTTATTTCCGGTCCGCGATCGGCACGAACTGCAGATCCTCGGGACCGACATAGTTCGCGCTCGGGCGGATGATCTTGTTGTCGATGCGCTGTTCGATCACGTGCGCGGCCCAGCCGGACGTGCGCGAGATGACGAACAGCGGCGTGAACATGGCCGTCGGCACGCCCATCATGTGGTACGAGACGGCGGAGAACCAGTCCAGGTTCGGGAACATCTTCTTGATCTCCCACATCACCGTTTCCAGGCGCTCGGCGATGTCGAACATCTTCATCGAGCCGCCTTCCTGCGACAGCTTGCGCGCCACCTCCTTGATCACCTTGTTGCGCGGGTCGGAGATCGTGTAGACGGGGTGGCCGAAGCCGATGACGACTTCCTTGTTCGCCACGCGGGCGCGGATGTCGCTTTCCGCCTCGTCGGCGTTTTCATAGCGCTCCTGGATCTCCAGCGCCACTTCGTTGGCGCCGCCGTGCTTCGGTCCGCGCAGCGCGCCGATGGCGCCCGTGATGGCCGAGTGCATGTCGGAACCCGTGCCGGCGATGACGCGCGCCGTGAAGGTCGAGGCATTGAACTCGTGTTCCGCGTACAGGATCAGCGACGTGTGCATCGCCTTGATCCAGCTCTCGGACGGCGGCACGCCGTGCAGCAGATGCAGGAAGTGACCGCCGATGGTGTCGTCGTCCGTCTCGACTTCGATGCGCTTGCCGTTATGGCTGTAGTGGTACCAGTACAGCAGCATCGAGCCGAACGACGCCATCAGGCGGTCGGCGATGTCGCGCGCGCCGGCGATATTGTGGTCGTCCTTTTCCGGCAGCGTGCAGCCCAGGGTAGAGACGCCGGTGCGCATCACGTCCATCGGGTGGGCGCCGGCCGGCAGCGCTTCCAGCGCCGATTTCACGGCCTGCGGCAGGCCGCGCAGCGAGCGCAGTTTCGCCTTGTAGCCGCGCAGTTCGCCGCTGTTGGGCAGCTTGCCGTGCACCAGCAGGTAGGCGATTTCCTCGAACTCGCAGCTGTCGGCCACGTCCAGGATGTCGTAGCCGCGATAGTGCAGGTCGTTGCCGGTCTTGCCGACGCTGCACAGCGCCGTGTTCCCCGCGGCGACGCCGGACAGGGCGACGGATTTCTTGGGCTTGAAGGTGGTGGCTTCGGTCATTTCAGAAAATCTCCTGTTATTGTTTGTTGGCCTGGAACAGCGCGTCGAGCTTCTGTTCGAAATCGTGGTAGTTGATGCGCTCGTACAGCTCCTCGCGCGTCTGCATCGTGTCCAGCACGGCCTTCTGCGTGCCATCGCGGCGGATGGCGCCGTAGACGTTTTCGGCGGCCTTGTTCATCGCGCGGAAAGCGGACAGCGGATACAGCACCAGGCCCACGTCGGCCGTCTTCAGTTCTTCCACCGTGAACAGCGGCGTCGAGCCGAATTCCGTGATGTTGGCCAGCACGGGCACCTTGACGGCGTCCACGAAGCGCTTGTACATCGACAGCTCCGTCATCGCTTCGGGGAAGATCATGTCGGCACCCGCTTCGACGCAGGCGATGGCGCGTTCCAGCGCGGCATCCATGCCCTCCACCGCCAGCGCATCCGTGCGCGCCATGATGACGAAGTTCTCGTCCGTGCGGGCATCGACGGCGGCCTTGATGCGGTCCACCATTTCCGCCTTGCTGACGATCTCCTTGCCGGGCCGGTGGCCGCAGCGCTTGGCGCCCACCTGGTCCTCGATGTGCATGGCGCCCGCGCCGGCCTTGATCAGCGACTTGACGGTACGCGCCACGTTGAAGGCGGAAGCGCCGAAGCCCGTGTCGACGTCCACCAGCAGCGGCAGGTCGCATACGTCCGTGATGCGGCGCACGTCGATCAGCACGTCCTCCAGCCCGGAGATGCCGAGATCGGGCAGGCCCAGCGACCCGGCCGCGACACCGCCGCCGGACAGGTAGATGGCGCGGAAACCGGCGCGCTGCGCCAGCAGCGCGTGGTTGGCATTGATGGCGCCCACGACCTGCAGCGGGGCTTCTTCACGGACGGCCTGGCGGAACGCGGCGCCGGCGGAGAGTTGACTCATGATGACCTTTCAATGGTGGCTATGGCAAAAGATGGATTTCGTATTGCAAGGCGCGTGCCACCGATACCACGCGTGCGAAATCAAGCACTTGCAACGTTTCGCGCTCTCTGCGGTCGTTTCAATATGAAACATTGAAACGGTGCTGCAATATAATGTGAAACATGGCCCATCCCCTCCCCCTTCCCGACCCGGACAAGCCCGTCATCTGGACGGTGTCCGTTTCCCGCCTCGCCGAACTGTTCCGCGACATCACGCTGGAGTACGACGCGCTCGCGACGATCGAACCGATCAACCTGGGGTTCGACGACGCGGTACGCCACATCCGCGAGCGCCTGGCCACGGAGCGCTGCGACGCCGTCATCTCGGCCGGCTCGAACGCGGCCTGGCTGAAAAGCCGCCTGTCCGTGCCCGTCGTCGTCGCCAAGGCTTCCGGCTACGACATGATGGGTGCGCTGGCGCGGGCACGCCGTGCAGCCGCGGGCGGCTCGATCGCCGTCGTTACGTACGGCGCGCCCGTAGCGGACCTGGCGCAGTTTGCCGACACGTTCGGCATCGGCATCGTGCAGCGCACGTATGCCACCGAACAGGATGCGCGCGCACAGATCGCCGACCTGAAGGCGGCGGGCGTGCGCGCCGTCGTGGGTGCGGGGCTGATCACCGACCTGGCCGAGGAAGCAGGCCTGACGGGCGTATTCGTGTATTCCGCCGCGTCGATCCGCCAGGCGTTCGACGACGCGCTGGAGATCGCCCGGCTGGGGCAACTCGAGGCACAGCGCCACCGGGGACGCGGTGCCACGACGACGGACACGCGGCGGGCCCGCCACGGCGTGGCCGACCTGCGCGGGCAATCGCAGGCGATGGAAAAGGTGCGCCAGGGGGTCGTGCTGTATGCCCGCTCGCCCGCGACGGTGCTGATCCAGGGCGAGACCGGCAGCGGCAAGGAACTGGTGGCGCAGGCGATCCATCGCGAGAGCCCGCGGGGCAGCAGGAGCAAGGCGCCGTTCGTGGCCGTCAATTGCGGGGCGATCGCCGAATCGCTGCTGGAATCGGAACTGTTCGGCCACGAGGAAGGCGCGTTCACCGGCGCGCGGCGCGGCGGCCACGCGGGCCTGTTCGAGGCGGCCAATCACGGCACGTTGTTCCTCGACGAGATCGGCGAGATGCCGCTGGCGCTGCAAACGCGGCTGTTGCGCGTGCTGGAAGAGCGGGAAGTGATGCGCGTGGGCGGCACGCGGCCGGTGCCCGTGGACGTGCGCATCGTCAGCGCCACGCACTGCGACCTCGAAGCGCGCGTGCGCGAAGGCCGCTTCCGCGCCGACCTGTTCTACCGCCTCGCCGTGCTGCGCCTGTCCCTGCCGCCGCTGCGCGAGCGGCTTGAGGACATCGTGCCCCTGGCCGAATGGTCGCTGCGCAATGCGCTGGCGGCATTGGGCGCGCGGTCGTCGCCGAACCTGTCCGCCGAACTGGCGGCCTGCGGCCCCTTGCTGCGGCGGCACGCGTGGCCGGGCAATGTGCGCGAACTGCGCAACCTGGCCGAGCGGCTGGCACTGTTCCTGGCGGCCGAACCGCTGCAGGCGCTCACGCCGGCTTTCGTGCTGGACGTGGCCCCCGAGCTGGCGCAGGCTCCCGAGTCAGCGCCAGCCGGCCCGGAAAGCGCCGCCGCCGTGTTGCGCCGCTTCGACGGCCGGCGCGACGCGGCCGCCGCCTACCTGGGCATCAGCCGCACGACGTTGTGGCGCCGGCTGCGCGAGGAAGGCGAAGCCGGTTGATGGGATTGGCGATGCGCCTGCTGCGCGCCCCGCGCACGATTGCGCCGCTACAATCGGCGCATGGCTGCATGAAGGACTCGCATGAACCCACAAGAACAAAATGAATCGGAAGAGGAAACGCTGAAGGAGCAGATGGGGCGCCTGATCGAGGAAGCCCGCATGGTGCTGCCGGGCGTGCAGGCCCTGTTCGGCTTCCAGACGGTGGCCGTCTTCAACGAACGCTTTGCCGACCTGCCGTTCTACGTGCAGGCGGCGCACACCGTCGCGCTGGGCCTCGTCGTGATCGCCATCGCGCTGGTGATGATGCCCGCCGCCTACCACCGCCTGGCCATGCCGGGCAAGGTCTCGCGCCACCTGATCAAGGTCTGCTCGCGCGCCATCTGCTACGGCCTGGCGCCGCTGGCGGCCGGCCTGTCGCTCGACATGTTCGTCGTGCTGCACGTCGTCTCCGATCACGACGGGTTCAGCATCGCCGGCGCGCTGGCGTCGTTTGCCTTGTTGATGGCCTTGTGGTTTGCCTATCCATTGCACCGGCGGCGGTTGCATGGGTATGGCAGTACCGATGCGGGAGCTTAGCGGTTGGTGGTTGTCGGTTGCTGGCACGTCGGGGACAGGCACCTCGCGGGCCGTCCGGCCCGAGAGGAGCCAGTCCCCGGTATCCCCGGCGGCCAACGAGGTATTGGGGACTGGCTCGTGTCTCAGGGCGAACGCCCTGTGACAGGAGCCTGTCCCCGACGTAAAAGCCGCCGACGTCTTCCCGTTCGCGTCGCGGCGCGCCGTTCTGCAGTCGATGGCGCGGCGCAGGAGACAGATTAGTAATTCAGCGCCGGAATCGGCTGCGCCTGATAGCGGCGTACCGGCGACTCGGCGATTTTCTTCTTCAGCATCGCCAAAGCCTGCTCCAGCTGGCGGTCTTCGCCCTTGAACGTGGCGTTGGGCAGGTTGTCCACTTCCACGTCCGGCACCACGCCCACGCCTTCGATCAGCCAGACGCCCTTGTCGGTGTCGAACTGGCCCATCTCCGCCACGCGTACCATGCCGTTGTCCGCCAGGCGGTTACGGTCGCTGAGCCAGACGCCGGCGCCGGCGGTGCGCTTGCCCACCAGCGGTCCCAGGCCCAGCGCCTTGACGCCGGCGGCAAACGTCTCGCCGTCCGAGTACGTCAGTTCGTCCACCAGCACGACCAGGTGGCCGCGGAACGTGTTCTGCATGTTCGGCGACGTCTGGCCGACCGGCGTCGTCCAGAACGCCCATGCCTTGCGCAGCAGCTTCTCGATGATCCAGCTGTCGATATTGCCGCCCCGGTTGCGCCGCACGTCGATGATCAGGCCATCGCGGTTGACGCTGGCGTAGAAGTCGCGGGCAAAGGCGGCGATGTCGTCGCTGCCCATCGCGCGCAGGTGCAGGTAGCCGATACGGCCGTCCGATGCCTGCGCGACGCGCTCCGCCCTGCCCTGCTCCCAGTCGCTGTACTGCAGCGCGGCCTGCCGAGCCATCGTCACGGGCAGCGCGATGACGGCGCGCGCGGCGCCCTTCGCCGGCTGGACGTTCAGCAGCACCTGGCGGTCGGCCTGGTTCAGCAGCAGATCGGAGATGTCGCGCGCTTCCAGCACGGACTTGCCGTTGACGGCCGTGATCACGTCGCCCTCCCGCACGTCCACGTCGGCCTGCGCCAGGGGCGAGCGTTCGCCCGGCAGCTCGCTCTCGCTGCGGTAGACGCGGTCGACGCGGTAGCCGGTGCCGGTGCGCGTCAGCACGCCACCCAGGCCCGCCGGCGTGCCTTCCGGCGCGCTCTTGCGGATGTCGCCGGGCGCCACCTGCGAATGCAGCGCGCCGACCTCGGCCACCATCATGCCGAGGATGTCGTTCAGCTCCGCGCGGTCCGTCACCCGGTCCACCAGCGGCAGGTACTTGTCGCGCACGCCGGCCCAGCTGACGCCGCGCATCTTGACGTCGTACAGGAAGTCGCGGTGCATGCGCCACGCGTCGTTGAACATCTGCTTCCATTCCTGGCGCGGATTCGAGACGATGCTCCAGTCGTCCACCTTGACCCTGGCCTTGCTCGTGTCCGCCGGCGCTTTCGCACCCGCCTCCACGATCAGCATCTCGCCCGGGTTGCCGTTGCCGGTCCTGTAGTACAGGTGCTTGCGGTCGGCCGCCAGGTCGAAGTCGCGCACGTTGGCGGCAAACGTCTCCGGCTTCGGCTCCGTGCGGGCGATTGCCAGCGTGCGCAACGCCGGCCGGTTGTCCGCGCCGTCGGCGTCGATGAAGTACAGGCGCTTGTCGTCCACCGCCAGCTTGCGGTAGTTGCCCGGCGTGAGCGGCACTTCGAACAGCCGCTGCGCCAGCCCGGCGTAGACGACGCCAGGCAGTGCCGGTTTCGGTGGCGGCACCGGCTTCGCTTCCTTGGCTTGCTTACCATCCTTGGCCTTGTCGGCCGCCAGCTTGTCCACCGCCTTCTCGACGGCCTTTTCCGCTGCCGTCTCTTCCGGGCTTTCCGCCGGCTTCACGGCGGCCTTGCTCAATTCATCGTCCGGCTTGAACGGGAAGCGGTTGCCCGGTTGCAGCGCCAGCGCGAAGATGCCCGTGCGCTTGTCGAATACGGGGCCCATATTGCGGTCGCCCCACGGCGAGCCGTTGCCCAGCTTGAAGTGGCGGGCGGACAGGAAGTACAGCCAGCGCCCGTCCGGCGAAAACGCGGGGTCGGCGGACGTGTAGCGGTCCGACGTGACGAACAGCAGCTCCTTTGTCGCGACATTGACCATGCCGATCTGGTCCCGCTGCTCGCTGCTGGCGCTGCGCACGAAGGCGATGTTGCGGCTGTCGGGCGACCAGACCACGTCGTCGTGCTGGTCGATGCCCGCCTTGCCGGCGTCGTCGATCAGCGTGTTCTCGCGCGTCTTCAGGTCGAGCAGCCAGAAGCGGCCCTTCTTGTCCGTGTGGCCCAGCCAGCGCCCGTCCGGCGACGGGTACAGCGCCCAGCGGTGGTTGTTGCCGTCTTTCGTCAGTTGCTCGCCGTGGCCGGAGCCGTCGCTGGCAAAGCGCCAGATCTCGTTCTCCCCCGTCGTATCGACGATCGCATACACCCACTTTTCGTCGGCGGAGAAAATGGCGTCGCGGGCGCGAGCGCCTTCCGGCACGGCGATCTCCACGCGGCGCTGGCTGCCCGTGCCGGCAATGCTGACGCGCCCGCGTGCCGTCAGCACGATGCGTTCTTCCTTGCCCGACAGCTGGACGTTGGTCAGCGTCTCCAGCGGCGAGCGGATCAGGCGGGTGCGCTGCTGGTCGAAGTCGGACACCAGGCTGACGTTCAGCTGGCGCGCGCTGCGCTGCGCCAGGTCGAACACGTGCAGGTCGGCGCCCAGCTGGTACGCGATGCGGCCATCGCCCAAGGTGGCGTTGCGCACGTCCCAGTCCTTGTACGTGGTGAGCTGGCGCACGTCGCTGCCGTCCGCCGCGGCCGTCCACAGATTGTCCGTGCCGCCCCGGTCGCTGACGAAATACAGCCGGCCCTGCCACCACATGGGCCGCTTGTTGTTGCCGGCGTCGCCCGGGAACACGGGCCGCGCTTCCGCCTTGCCGTCCAGGTCGAAGCGCCACAGCTGCGCATGCGCGCCGCCGCGGTAATGGCGCACGTTGTCATTCGTCAGCACCAGGCCGTAGCGAGTGAAGTACAGCGTCTTGCCCGCATCGTCCAGCACGGCATCATTGGCATCGGCGACCGGGAACACGCGCCGCGCCAGCGTTGCCGGCGAGACGGCGGCAACGATGCGGTGCGCACCCGGCCCGACGGAGTTCTGCGTGCTGACGAGGACTTCGCCCTGCGCCGTCCAGCCCAGCACCGTGACGCTGCCGTTCTCGAACGTCAGCCGGCGCGGCAGGCCGCCCGCGAGCGGCATCACATACGCTTCCTGTGCGCCTTCGTAGCTGCCGGCGAAGGCCACCCAGCGGCCGTCCGGCGAAATGGCGGCATGGGTTTCCGCGGCCGCATGCGTCGTCAGCCGCTGGGCCGCACCGCCGGCAGCGGGGACGCGCCATAAATCGCCTTCGGCCGTGAAGACGACGGCATCGCCACGGATGGCGGGATAGCGCAGGTAAGGTTCGGCGGCGGCGGCCTGGACGGCGGTGGCCAGCAGGCCGGCGGACAACAGGAGACGGGTAAGGCGGCGGAGCGAAGGCATCGGCAGGCGGGAAGAGAGGTGGAACATGATTCTGGCACAGTTTTCGTCGCGGAAATAGTAGCGGCGTTGGCGGAAGGCGACTGTCGGAAAATCTTACAACGGTCCGCGCCACGTCGCACCCCGCGGGGCTACGACTGGCGCAAATGTGGCGGCACGAAATATGCATCGGTGCTGTGTCTGCTCAAATCAAGCGAAGGTACGCCATGAACTTTCATTCTGTTAGCCGCCTGCTGGTGGGCGGATTACTGGCCCTGGTGGCCCACGGTGCCTCGGCACAGATCTTTGACGACGGCATCCCGGCCTCCTGGCACTGTGTCGGCGCCTGCGGCACCTCCGAGACCGATGGCGACGTCCTGCTCGCCCCGAACGGCGGCAACCGCTACGGCTGGATCTCCACGAACGGTGGTGCCGCGGGCGTGCTGCTGCCGGGCGTGAACTCGTCGGCGGATTCCGGCGGCGGCAGCCTGCTGCAGTCGCACCTGTTCACGGCAACAGCCGGACAGGCGCTGACGTTCCAGTTCAATTACGTGACCACCGACGCCGGCGATTTCAGCGACTACGCGTGGGTGCGCCTGATGCGGGCGGACGGCAACCAGGCCGCCCTGCTCGCCACGGCCCGCACGTCGCCGGGCGGCGGGTCCGTCCCCGGCTTCGGCATGCCGCCCGCGGCGGCCACGCTGACGCCGCCATTCGCCGATGTGTCCGGGCCGCCGCCGTTCTGGAGCCCGCTGGGCGCCGATTCCGGCACCTGCTACGTGGAACCCTGCGGCGTGACGGACTGGATCGGCGCCGCGTACACCATCGCCGCCAGCGGCACTTACTATCTGGAGTTCGGCGTGATGAACTGGTATGACGCGTCGGCCGACTCGGGCCTGGCGTTCGACGCGATCGCGCTCGACGGCGGCGCCCTGCCCGCGGTGCCGGAGCCGGCCGCGTGGACGATGCTGGCCGGCGGACTGGGACTGATCGCGCTGCTGCGACGCCGACGCTGATGCGCCTGCCCCACCGCAATCCCGTCGCCCCCGGGGCTGCCGCCTGACGCATGGGCAAGCACGTCACCATACTGCGCACCCATGCCGGCACCAGGCGGCCCCTCGAACCCGCCGAAATCGCGGCCGCCCTCACGCGCCTGGGCAGCCCGTACGTTCTGATGCCGGACGCGCGTGCCGATGCGCGGCTTACCGATCCGACGGCCCAGGACGATACCGGCGTGATGTTCCTGCAGGCTGGCGAGGTGTGGGCCAGCAATCCGGGAGATGCGCTGCTGGCGTTGATGCTGGATCTGGCGCGCGAGCTGGAAGCGCGTGTGCGCGACGAGGCGCTGCGGACGTATCGCAGCGCCGACGAGACCTACGTCCACCCGGACGACGTCGAACTGCTGGCGCGCCTGCCGCAGCCGTTGCAGGCCCGGCCGCCACGCCGCGCGGTGGATGCACTGCTGCCGATCTGTGTCGGGGCGCTGCTGGGGATACTGGTGCTGTTGTTGCGGCGGTAGGACGTGGCGTCCTCCGCACTGCTGCATCGGGCTTTCACGTCGGGGACAGGCACCGGTCCGTTGGACCGGTGCCTGTCCCCGGAGAGCGGCGGCCGCCGATCTTCGGCGGCTTTTGGTGCCCGCGGCGGGGAGAGGCACCGGTGCGCGGCAGTCGCGGATCTTCGGCGGCCTTGGGTGCTCGCGCCGCTGGCCAGAACAGCCAGCCGTCGAACCGCTGGGGACTGG
>Ga0265798_10006520_pt1 | contig 15330 bp, 9 predicted proteins | sample P3T30metagenome_FD_192430 | JGI IMG/M metagenome (GOLD analysis project Ga0265798, IMG submission 192430) | Plant litter microbial communities from East Loma Ridge, Irvine, California - P3 T30 | ecosystem: Environmental > Terrestrial > Plant litter > Unclassified | place: USA: California... | reverse complement strand
AACTCTGGACATGCCAGGCAGAAGTCTTCTGGACACTTCAACCCTGCAGCTGTCACGTTCGAACCTGGCAACCCGTCAACCGTGCCCTCCTCAGGCTTCAGTTTCTCGTCCAATGGCCCCTCATTTGTACCTGACGCGCCAGTCTTTCAGCCAAACAGCACTGATCTTGGGTCCTCTGAGAATAAGATCTTTGGCAAGGTTGCAATCCCGGAGATTGTCAAGCCTTCCAAGAAGTCTGCAGCTGTCCCGATCCTTGTGCCCGTCGAAATGTCGCGCAACACAGAATCTGGCACCGAAGTGGAGGACTCTGACGGCCGAACCGTTCGCAAGAATGAACGCCAGAAAAGGCAGCGTGCTCTGGGTGGTGACGACGGCGACGAAGTACCACAGTTTGCCGAGCCCACTCCCTTGCCTGTTCTTACGACACAGCCTGAGGAGCTGTTCCCTGTGGCGGCAACACCAGACGCGTCTCCTAAGAGGTCGTCCAAGAAACCGACCATCAAAGAAATCGAGAGCGAGGCGACCAAGGCCGTTGACGAAATTGCCACCGAGAATCAACAAAACACCACTTCGCCTGCTGTCCAGAGGCCGAGTGAAAACATTACACCAGCTGCTGACGAGAAATCTGCCTACCAGCATGGCCACAAGAAGTCGAACAGTTCTCTCTCCGCCATGGCTCCTCCTTTCGTGTTCCACGGCGCGCAAGCATCACGAGAGAAGACCAGCTCGCCTATCAAGTCGCCCAACAAACCCATCCACGTTCCTCAGGCATCCATCAGCGAGTTGGAGGAAGGCGAAATCTTGGAGGACGAGCCGCAGCCCAATTTTGGTAAACTGGACGAACGCCTCCATGATCGCGACTCCACGGCTTCCCCAGCAGTACCTCTCAGGCCTCACAACTTGCCCGAGAGCCTGGATACTAGCGATGACCCACGAGTGGAGCCAACATTCGACGAAATCGATGCTATCATGCAGCAGATGAACGATGTTGAAGCTGAGCCAACTACGAGCCCCGTCAAGGACGCTGTACGGTCACGCAGCCCTGATCTTCTCCAGCCTACGAATGGCGTTACCTATCTTCCAGGTTGGCCTCGTAGTGATGCCCCAAGCCCAAGTCCCAAGCGCCAGCAGCCCATTTACCAACAGCACAACGACTCCTCGTTCACTGCCCATGACCGAAGCGACAGTGGTGAGCTCCAGGGTATGAATGGCTGGCCTCCACAGCGTATCAACAAAGACGACGAAGTGCCTCACAGTGACTGGTCTGGCCTGTTGTCGCCCATCGACGAGGACAAGTTGCAGTCACGCAGCATGTTCTTCGATAGTCACATCGACAGCATTATCGGGCGTGTTGTTGATCGCCGCTTGCAGCCACTGGAGAACAGCCTTCGCGCAATTCAAAGCACTGTTAGCAAGCGCGCGAGGTCTTCCGACCAGCAGCTTACACTGAAGCCTCGTAGCTCCTCGATTGCGGAAAGCGATGCCGACGACGAAGACGACGTCAACGACTCCCAGCGCAACCGCCCTGTCTCCCGCGGTAGGGACCAGAAGCTCAGTCAAATCAAGGCTATCGTCATGGAAGCTATGCGCGAGCAGGGCCCTGCATCTGGGCAGTCTTATCACGATATTGCTGATCTTCACTCTGCACTCGCTGACATGAAGGTCTCGTTTGCTAGAGCTGCATCAGCCAGCCTCGAGCTTGAAGACATCCGCCTCATCGTCGAAGAAGCTGTCAAGAGACAGCCCGCAGCGATCATGCCAGTCGAGAAGGACGACGCCGAACTGTCGACTCGCCAAATTTCTGAAATGCAAGGCCGACTTGACGAGACTCTCGCGAACGCCCTTGAAGATGCCAACCACAGGCAGCAAGCCGAGGCGCGCGAGGCTGACGTTAGGCGCATGTTGAAGCTGGCTGAAGAGGAATTGAAGCTTCTACGTGAGTCTAGCCAAGATGACGACGCGAGACTGCATGCTCTTGAGCAAGAACGCCAGGAACTTCGCCATCGCGCCGAGTCTGCGGAAAGAGCCCAAGAAGATGCCGACGAGCGATGCCAGAGTATGGAGGCCGAGCATGAGGCGATGCAGGCCACGCTTGAGGAATACCGCACCTCTAGCAACAAGTGGCGCCAAGAGATCGAAGAGACCAAGTCTGAGCGCGATGAGCTTGAGACTGCCGTCGGTCTGCTTGAGCAGCGTCTTCAGTCTGAGCAAGATGCTGCTAGCCGTGAGAAGCTGGAGCTTGACAGCACCGTCACGGAACTCGAGCAGCGCCTGCAATACGAGCAGGAGGTTGCTAGCCGTGAGAAAGCAGAAATGTTGAGCGCGGTGGCTGAGCTCGAGCTGCAACTGGAGAATGAGCGTAAAGCTAGCAAACTCGCCAAGAGTGAGTTGGAGACCACTCTTGCTGAATTTGAGCAGCGCATCCAGAACGAGCGTTGGGATGGAGAGCGCGAGAAAGCAGCACTGGCCAGCACTGTTGCTGAGCTCGAACAGCAAAACCAGGCTGCGCGTGAAGATAACAAGCGTGAACGCGAAGAGCTCGAGAACACCGTCGCGGCCCTTGAGCGTCAATTCGAGGATACTCAGGATTCTGGCAACGGGATGCGCCGCAGACTCGAAAAGCTCCACTCTGACATGGCCACCGCTGCTGGACAATTGGCGAGCGAGAAAACTAGCTGGAAGAATCTTGAGGAAGAGTACCTTGCACGTTTCGAGGAACTCGAAGCGCAGAACAACACTTACGCACGCGAGAAGGCTGCCCTTGAGGACGAGGTTCGCGAGCTTCGCACCGTCGCTTCAGAGTCAACAGATGCAAAGCTTGCGCTCGACAATCTTCGATCTTCCAAGTCTTCACTTGACGAGATGGTCCGCAAGCAGCAGGCCGAAATCCGGGAACAGCAGGTGGAGATCCGCGAGCAGCAGGCGCTCGCTACGAGATTCGAGCGTGACTACCAAGATGCCAGGGAGTCCGCTCGTGTTGAGATTCAGCGCACTCGTATGTCTCTCGAGACTGATGTTGAGGCTGCCAACCACCAGGTCAACATCGTCCGCGCTCAGTACGACAGCGAGCTTGCCCGTGTTCGTGCCGAATATGAAAGCGAGATCTCTCGTGTTCGCACTGAATTGGATCATGTCCGCATGGACGCCGACACGGCAAAGGAGCGTCATGCGATCATGCTCGAGGCAGAGTCTGACGGCAAACGCGAGGCTCTGCGCAAGGTCAACCACGACAACAGCGTTGCACTCGACAAGGCGAGACAAAACTACGAGTCTGCGGTTCAGGACCTCAAGGTACAGCACAGCCGTGCACTCCGCCATGCTACCGAGGACAAGGATCGTTCCGAGTACTTCTTGAACGAGCGCCTGAGACTTGCCGATGCCAAACTCGAGCACTTCCAAGACCGTGTTGTTCATTTGGAGGAACGCCTCGAAGTAACAAAGTCAGCGGCACAGGCAGCTGCCATGAGCGCTCAAAGCAAGAGCCCGCAGGCACCAATGACCAATTCGCGTAGTACCATTCCGGAGAAGGTCTCTCCTCAAGCACTTCGCGAGTCCATCCTTGTTCTGCAAGAGCAGCTGCAAGAACGTGAGTCTCGTATCGAGCAGTTGCAGAACAAGGTCAAGGTTGAAGGACCGGAGAAGATCAAGGAGCGCGACACCGAGATCGCGTGGCTGAGAGAGCTTCTTGGTGTCCGCAACGAAGAACTGACTGAGCTCATCAACGCGCTGTCCCGCCCGACCTTCGATCGTGAGACCGTCCGTGACACCGCCATTCGCATCCGCGCCAACCTTCAGATGGAGCAACAAGAAAAGGAGCGATTTGGCCAGAACGGTTCGCTTCCTGGTCAAGCTTTGGCCAGCCTGACAAGTTTCGCCACTCCTAAAGCAGCGAGTCTATTCAACAAGTGGCGCAGCAGCATGGAAAGCACTACGCTCAAGTCGCAGCAGTCTAGAGCTGGTAGCGCCGCAGGCTCGCGATCCAACACTCCCTCCAGACCCTCCGTCTCCGCTCGTGTCCCGCCTTCGTTCAAAGCCGGTCTCATGACGCCTCCGGCAACCAACCTTCGTGCCTCTCCCGCTCCAGAAGCCACACGCTCACTACCTGCGCCCACTCTTGGTCGCGTCGAATCTCGCGACCATAAGGAGTCTGCCCCTGTTGAAGTCACATCGAACGCCCAAGGCAAGCAACCCATGACAGAATTCACCGCATCAACAGAGGACCCGAGCACGCCGCCCGAAGAATTCACGGCAAACGATTTCGATCAGGACGCTTCGGATGCCCACGCCCAGATCCCAGACTTCGATGACGATCCTGAGCCTGAGGCGGACGGCGACGAGAGCCTCGATGATCTCGACGACAACCAGCCTCCTGCCTTCCGCAGCTTGAAGGATGAGCTCGACGATGAGTCCACGATGGCAGTAGGCGAGGACGAGGGCGCTTAGTTGCACACCCCCCGGCGCACATCCGATCAGCACTTTTACGGCATTAATTTTTCATTTGTTTCTCGAGAAGATTGAGACGTCACTCGGCTGTTGTTGTTGTGACAATAATAATGGCTGGCTTTTGTGCATTTCCACCCCGTCTGCCGCGAAGATACCCGGGCCAAAGTCAAATTCTATGCTTTGGATCCTGTTCGATGGTTGTTTTTTCCTGTCCTTTGTTTGAAAATCTGCGATTATACCCAGACTGGACTTTGGATTAGTAGTTAATCTCTCCTATTTTTTCCTATGTTCATTTTTGCGAATTTCGTATATAGAATGTTTCCTTTATGTCCGCGTATATTGTTGTTTATAAGAGATATGATACTCTACTCTACTCTAGTTTTAATACCAAACGATTATCAATATTACTCTCCATGTTTCCTCTCTCAATACATAGGCGGTGCATTGACTGGATCAATAAGGTTATCATTGCCACGTAATGTACCATGTAGGTTTGGAATGCCTCGTTGTTGCCACATGCTCTTGCTTCCATGTGAACATTGAAGTCAATCGACCACGTCATGGCGCTGGGGAACTTTTAAACGCGACTCGCGCTCTCGCGCTCTGACTTCACTCGACTTTCCTGGACAAGCAATGCTTCCTTGAAACAACAGACTCTTCCTCGCAGCATGAAAGATTGAGCAGCAAGCTGCCATGTCAAATGGAGTTGTCGGAAATGTCGGAGTGAAAGAGCGGAAGAAAGCTTCTACAGGCATGTAGCGACCCAAGCGCATCACATCAAATCCATCGCACACTCATGCGACGACCAACAAGAACAACCTCACTAATACAAGCTCTCCAAAAACAGGCTTCCACTTCCTCGCCGGCCTCGGCTCCGGCTGCACGACCGCCTTCCTCCTCCAGCCCGCCGACCTGCTCAAAACCCGCGTCCAGCAATCCGGCGACCGCTCCACAACCATCTCCCACGTTCTCCGCCAGATCCTCGATGGCCCGCGCCCCGTCCGCTCGCTCTGGCGCGGCACCACGCCCTCGGTGATCCGCACGGGCTTCGGCAGCGCCCTCTACTTCGGCATGCTCAACAGCATGCGCAGCTACGCCGCCCGCCTGCCCAGCATCCCCGCCGCCGTCGGCGTGACAGCCGGCAACGGAGGCGCAGGAGTCGGCGGCGGAACGTCAAACACCTCCTCCGCGCTGCCGAAGCTAGGCAACATCGCCAACCTGGCCTCCGGCGCCGCCGCCCGCGTCGCAGCCGGCTTCATCATGAACCCCGTGACGGTGCTGAAAGTCCGCTACGAGAGCTCATACTACGCCTACACCTCGCTCGCCAGTGCCGCGAAACACATTCTGAGCCAAGAAGGCGCGCGCGGCTTCTTCGCCGGTTTCGGCGCGACGGCCGTGCGCGACGCGCCGTACGCGGGCCTGTACGTACTGGTGTACGAGCAGGCGAAAGCGAAGCTGGGGGAGCTGAAGCAGGCAGCGGCGGTGGTGGAGCGCGGGGCGGAAGCGCTGCATGTGCCGACCGCGACGAGTGCGGCGGGGACGAATTTCGTGTCGGGGGTTGTGGCTGCTGTGTCGGCGACGGCGCTTACGAACCCGTTTGATGCGATCAAGACGAGGTTGCAGTTGATGCCGGCCAAGTATGGGAACATGGTGCAGGCGGCGGGGATGATGTTGAGAGAGGAGGGGGTAAGGAGCATGTTTGCTGGGCTGAGCTTGAGGATTGGACGGAAGGCTATTAGCAGTGCGTTGGCGTGGACGGTGTATGAGGAGATGATTAGGCGGGCGGAGGCGCTTGTGTGATGTGATGTAAGAGTATGGGACAGGGAATTCTGTAAAACTAAACTCCACTGTTGTTATTAGAGCGAATACATGTACATATTCTTGACTGCAACTTCTCCGTTCGACGATCGTTCGAAAGGTGCTGGCCTTAGGCTGAAATCAACGCTGTAGCACCAGATATGGCTCAACCGACCTCCATGCCACCGAAAGTCTCAGACTCCTGCTCCAACACCAGCTTCTGAACTTCGTCCAGTTTCTCGACCAGCTGTCCGAACCCAGTCTCCCCTTTGACCTGCCCAAGATCATCCATATCATCATCTCTCGGAAGGTCATCTCTCGGAAACCAAGTCTTCACGCCATCATCCCAGTCCACGCTCTCGCCAATAGGCAAGTGCTCGTTCCTCGCAAACAGCGTGTCCCAAACGCTATGGTAGACCTCAATGCCCCACCTGGGCTCGTAGACCTCCGCCTCAACGCCGCCAGGACGGTCAGGGAAGACGCGATCCTGGAAGCGCGTGAGCTCGAGGGTGTAGTTGGAGTTTTTGAGTGCGAAGAGGTAGCTTGTGCGCTGCTGTAGACTCTTGACCGGGGCATATGGGTTCCATTTAACGAATTTCTTGTCCAGTCTTTGGGCGCGGGCAATGGCCGCATCGGGACGCACTGAGTTGGCTATGTTGTGGAATTCGGGCGCGAGGCGGCTGGTTTCGATGGCTTGGGAGGCGGAGAGGTCGAACTTCCATGCTGAACTTTTGCTGGGGTTCAGCATGCTAATATCGAGGAGCGAGGATGATATTTCTGCGCTGCGGTCCAGACGGGTCCAGGTTCTGGACAGCTCGACGAGCTCGCTTCTGTTCGAGTCGGGGCTGTCTTCGACTTCGTGCCATGAGATTTCCAGGCGAATGTCTCCGGGCTTGTCTGCGAATGTGAAGACGGCAGTGTAGATTGGCTTGACATCTGATAGTTCGTAGTCTGTGTTGCTACGCGGGTCTAGCAAGGAATTTGCAGATTGGAGGGTCTTCAAGGCGTTCTTTTCGCAGTACTGCTTTCCCAGTCTGGAATCGCATTAGCGACGTTGCACAATGTTGATACGCCAAGCCAGTACTTACTCCGGTGTGACCTCGCCTGCGAACTGCGATTGCTTGATCATCTCGTTGAAGTCGTCGAGCGGGTAGTCTTCGTTCGAGCTTATCTTGTAGTGCGTGGCCAGAAACGTGCCGAGACGGATGCGAAGCCTCAGGTGGCCGCGGTAATAGTGCAGTTTGGAAATCATGAGCATGATAGTCTTGCCAGCAATCTTGACGTCGTACATGCTTGTCTCAACCAGCTGCTGTTTGGTGGACCTTGATACGACTTTTCCTTGGCTCCTGGGCGATTTTCCCGTATGCCCTGGTATGGTGGAAGCTACCGAATCGATGCGTTTGATGCGTTGGTAGTCCTCCAAGGTCACATGGCTGTGAATCTCATCTTGCGCGTTGCCAAAGTCGAGAATGTATTTCCGGACAGGAGCGATCTGGCGTGCCGCAATCTGAAAGTAGGCTTTGCGAATGCGTATCAAAGCTGTTTTGACGTTCGTATCCTCGCCCAAGACATGGAATCTGGAATCCGGAGGACTGAAGATGATGTAACAAGAGCACCCCATACGGATGATGTCGAGTGCCTCGTAGCTGTTGCCCAGTACCTCATTGGGCTGGTAATCCTTCATCGGCCAGTGGAACGATCCAATGGCATCAAATGGAGTACCTAACTACATGTAAAGTCAGTACATATGTCACGTCGTGAGGAAATCCAGGGTTCAATGTGTACAGGAGGACTTTGCCTATATCTTTGCCGGCGGACTTCCTGGATCCACTTCTTCTCTGCCGATTGGCGTTGCCGAGGGAGAAGAGATCGTTGCTTTGAGAAGGCGTTCGTTCCGAGCGTATGCTTGGAGGGCGCCTCGCGCTTGATCCAGTCATGGATCTCCTGTCTCGTATGCTTGACCGCCGATGCTTCGCCCCAGATTCCGAACCGGATGCCTCCATGGCCAGCACTTCCTCCTTCGCTGGTGACGAACGTGCCATACTTCTTGGCGATGTTTTCATGATGCTGGTCACTCCAGGCGAGCTCGGGAGGGACAAGTATCGATTCCACAGGGCGTTCATGACGGCGCCAGGCGGCCTCAGCAGCATTGTCTGCATTCTCAATTAGGAGAGGAACATCGTCGCCCGCCTGCTCGCGCGCCCTCACGCCTTCAGCAACTGTCCACGCAGACTCATTTGTAGGTCGTGGGCGACGTTCACGGGCATTTGTGCGACGACCAGTGAGATCCTTTTGTTGAGCCGGCCATCCCTTGGCTGGACTTGGCTGGGCTGGTTGGATGTGGGTGCTGGCCGTCGGTCGCTGGGAAGCTGGAGTTGTGGTCTGAGGTTGGCCATGTTTGCGTGCGTTGGATGGTCCTTTGTGGTTGAGGTCCCACTCTCGAGCATTCGTTTTCTCGTAGTCGTCGTCCATGCTGGTCTGCTTGTTCGATGGGTGAGTGGGCAGGCTGGTGGATGTGAGAGGGACGAGAAGGTGTTGTTGACTGAAGACTCGTTTTTGACTGGAAGTGAAGACATGGAAAGAGCGACGACCGCGTGATGCGCTGCTACCACCTCAAAGAAGGCAAGAACAAGGCCGTATTTATTTTCTTCACTTTTTCTCTGTCTCAACAGTCAACATAGAAGTGCCCATTCACATGTAGGTATGCCGTGCTCATTCGCGTCTCAACACCTAACACATAGGTAGTCATCGTCCAAAGTCATCTTCGTCGACCTACCACCTAGGTAGGTCGGCGCTGCATTCGCACCTTGGCCACCATGGCCGAACGACACATCCAAGATTGCCAGCAGATCAGACCTTCTCGCCATTGAAAGCGACTGGACGCTTCAGTGAAAGTCGCACGTAAAAGAGGCGCGATCCGTTGAGAGTCATAGCATTCCCTCTCGTTGGCATGTTCATGTTCGTTCCACAAGGAGGAGTCACTGTACTGTACACCGCGGGCTGAAAACACCAATTTCACGGAAACACGAAGTCGCGCGCGCCGCAGCGCGTCAAGCTTGTCGCGTCTTCCGCAAACGCAGACGAGACCACGATTTTCTACCACACACACTGGCAACAAACAATGCCTCCAAAACGGAAGCGTACCAATATTGAGAAGGCGAGACATTACCTGTCCGGAGGTAGTGTTCTGCGAGAAGACTCCGACGATGAGCTCGGCTTAGAAGACCACCCTTGGGACTTCATTCATGCCACCCACGACGAGTCCACTGCTGGCGCAAACTCTTCCAGCAATGGCAAAGAGAAGATCATTGGTGCCCGCATGGGCGATTTCGAATGTTACATCGGCGACACAGTCCTGCTTAAAGCACCGGCCGGAAACGAAGCCTGGGTAGCAATCATCTACGACCTCTCCGAAGGTGAGCTGGAAGACGACGACGGCGAGATGATCATGCAAAAGAAGGCAACGATGATGTGGTTCTCGTCGGAAAAAGAGATCAGAGGCAAGAACAAGCGTACCGATTTTCTGCCCAACGAATTGTACATTACCGCCAACTTCGATGACAACCCTTTGACTACAATCAACGGCAAGGCGAAGGTCATGTCCGAAGACAAGTTCACGTCCCTCTATCCGAGCGGAAAAGTAGCGAAGAACTCAAAAGACAGCGGCAAGATTTTTGTCTGCAGAAGAGGTGCGAATATCAAGACGGCCACCTATACCGAGGACTTCATCTGGGAGGATGTATTCAAGAGCAGAAAGGAGGACATGGACGGCCTGAGCGAACTGGTAGAAAGTCAAACTGTCAAGACGCGAAGACGCAAGCCCACAAAGAGACGTGAAGAGGAAGACTATGGCTTGGAAGACATTGATGAGGAAGGCGTGGTTGGCGATCCAGCAACACCCCGAAAACGACGCAAGATGACATCGAAGACTGTGACTCCTTCCAAGGCGAAGCAAGGTACGCCGAGGAAGTTCATGACACCAACGCAGAAACGTATTGTCACCAAGAAGCCACTCGAATTCACTCCGCTTGGTACACGCATGCTCTCGCCTGGATCAACACACGCTTCTCCGTACCAACTTGCCCGATCCACATTGCATGTGTCTGCTGTACCTCATGCATTACCCTGCCGAGAGGCCGAATTCGATACTGTGCAATCACATCTTGAAGCAGCAATCACTGCAGGCACAGGCGCATGCATTTACATTTCTGGAACGCCGGGTACTGGAAAGACTGCCACTGTGAGGGAGGTTGTTGCGTCACTACAAGGAGCTGTTGCAGATGAGCAACTTGACGACTTCTACTTTGTTGAGATCAACGGCATGAAAGTCACGGATCCCCATCAGTCATATAGTCTGTTGTGGGAGGCGTTAAAGGGTGATCGAGTCAGCTCAGCGCATGCTTTGGAGCTTTTGGAGAGGGAGTTTACCACACCTTCGCCTCGACGCGTACCTTGCGTGGTCCTAATGGACGAGCTAGACCAGCTTGTCACCCGGAATCAGGGCGTTATGTACAATTTCTTCAACTGGCCTCAGCTACGGCACAGTCGCTTGATTGTCTTAGCCGTCGCAAACACCATGGATCTGCCAGAGCGGACCCTTAGCAACAAGATCAGTTCGCGTTTGGGTCTTACTCGCATCACATTCCCCGGCTACACTCACACGCAACTGATGGCCATCATCCAGTCTCGACTTGAAAGTGTCGGCCAGGTGATCGTAGAGTCTGATGCTGTACAATTCGCCAGCCGAAAAGTCGCCGCAGTTTCCGGCGATGCAAGACGCGCTCTTGATATTTGTCGTCGTGCGGTCGAGATCGCCGAGCAAGAGAGCGCGGATGCCGAGAAAGAAAAGGAGAACACCGCGCCCGACACTCCAAGTAAAACTCCAGCAAGACAAAAGACACTTCCACTCGGTCTCGCGCAGAAAAAGGGCATCGTTAACATCGCTACCATCAGGCGTGCGATCACTGAAGCCACTTCCACACCCATGGCAGCATACCTACGTTCATTACCTTTGGCAAGCAAGCTCTTCCTCGCAGCACTGCTAGCCCGCCTCCGACGAACCGGCATCACAGAGTCCACTCTTGCAGAGATCGTCGATGAAGCCAAGCGAATGAGTACGATGTCACAGTCGAAGCCTCTCGAGCAATACCTCCTCACTCCGGACGCCACGCCACCACAGCAAGGCGAAGAGGGCGCGCTGGGAGTAACGCAGACCCCTTCCAAGCGAGGACGGCCAGCCGCAAAGAAAGAACCCGAAAGGGCTGCCAGAGTGATGGGCATGGGCAGTGCCGCTGTAGAGTTGGCGGAAGCCGGTATCGTAGGACTCGAAAGCAGGCATGGAGACCGAGTCGGAAGGGTCCGACTGGGCGTGGGAGAGGAAGAAGTCAGAAACGCTCTGAGGGAAGATCTCGAATCTCAAGGCCTGGGATTCAACGCTTGAGTGATAAGGAGATCAGAGGCGAGACTAGACGCGACGACTTGATTGCATTGATACCCAGGATGAAGCCCAATAACACTCGCTCCTCAAACCAAGAAGACTCCCCTACGAGTGCCCCGAAATCGCCTTCGGCTTGTAAGGTTCTTCCAGATACTCCTCTTCCTCCTTACTAAGCTCCTCCCCCCCAGCATTCAACGCCTCATCCATCCTCTCCACCGAACTAAACCCAATAATCGGCGACGAAACCCTTCGGTTAATCCACGCCAGCGCCACATGGCTCATCTTCCACCCCTTCTTGTCAGCAATTTCCTGCACGCGCTTGACAATCTCGCGATCAGCTTCGCTCTGCTCCGCCCCACTCTTCTTCTCCCCCTCGCTCCGCGTCGTAGACCCAAAAGCCTCCAACGGCCGCGCCAAATGCCCGCGACTCAGCGGCGCCCACGGGATCAGGCCCACGCCCGTCGCGTTGCAGAAGGCGTTCATCTCGCGCTCTTCCTCGCGGTAGAGCAGGTTGTAGTGGTTCTGCATGCTGATGAACTTCGTCCAGCCGTTTTTTTCGGCGGCGTGTTGGAGGAGCGAGAACTGCCATGCCCACATGCTGCTGGCGCCGATGTAGTGCACTTTGCCGGCTCGCACGAGGTCGTGGAGTGCCAGCATTGTCTCTTCGATCGGCGTGTCGGGGTCGAAGCGGTGGATTTGCAGTAAGTCGAGGTGCTCGAGTTGGAGGCGGGCGAGGGAGGCGTTGACTGCTTCGAAGATGGCGGTGCGGGAGAGGCCTGATATTGGGAGGAGTAAGTATCAAGTTCAGGTCCTCGATCTCTGAACCCCCGAACACTCTGCAGTGAACGCGAAACAACCCGAAATGAAAAACCCAAGGGAAAAAAAAACTCACCACCCCGATTAACATAATCCTTACTCTTCGCAATATCCTGCCCATACAAAATCCCCCTCACCCCCGGCTCCTCGCCCACATACCCATAACATTTACTCAAGACCACAATCTTGTTCCGCGGGATCTCGTACTTCCTAATCGCCTTTCCGATGATCTCCTCACTAACGCCATTGCTATACACGTTCGCCGTGTCCCAGGTGTTGAGGCCGCGGTCGTAGGCCGCTTTCAGCAGCGGCAGGGCCTTTTCTTCGTCGATGACCCACGGTTGCCACGCTGGGTCGCCGAAGCTCATGGCGCCGAAGATGGGGACGCTGACGCGCAGGCCGGAAGAGCCAAGGCGTTTGTAGGTTGCTTTTGTGTTTGCGATGGAGCGCAGGACGGGGTCTTGCTCGGTTGAGCCATTGGGGGTGGACATGTTGTTGGTGGTTGGGAGGGTTTGTTTGATTGGGAGGTGTGTGTGAGGGGAAGGAAGATGGGGAAAAAGGAGATGCAATGGGGGATGAGCTTCCTCGTCTACTTTACCTTGTCTTCGACGATGAGCATTCTACAGTACGCTTGTGTGATGCAATCCGTTACCTTGTACCACGGCATATGCAAAGGCATGCAGATGTGGTGTGCTCGCCTGCGAAATGATGTTATTAAGATGGTGATGTAAGTGAGGGGTTGAGCTGTTTATCACTGCGGTGTGTCTATTGTGCGAGGGTTTCAGGCTGTTTGGTTTCGTTAGGGATCAATCGTTGCAGATCGTCGTCGGCTGGATCAATCGAAGAGAACGATTACACTCCGTTTCGATATTTGATGGAAGTGCGGTGTCGTTATCCTTGATCGTAGAAAGAGTTGTAGAGATCGATCTTGAGGGTTAGGGTTGGGGTTAGACAAGAAGAGGTAGGCAATATATATTACGAGAAGAGATAGTATTCATATCATTTAATTGGGTGGGTGAGTGAGCCATAAGTACCGCTGGCGGCTTTAAGTGTTGAACAATATGAAAGTAGGTCTAGGACATGATTGTTGCTGGCTGTCGCCTTTTTGACGTTAAAGCAGAAAAACGAGTCGACGACTTGGACAACAGGAAGTTGGTGATATCAAAGGCACCAACACAGCATTAAAATCTCGAACACTGCGCTATGGGGTAAGTTGCATCGTAAATTGCATCGATAGACAGCACCTGGACTCCATGCATTAATTGCTTCCTATATTTCAGTAGTCTCTGTATCAAATATTGTTCACCACTGCCGGAGTCGACGGCGCATATGAAGAAAGAAGTGCGAGACATCTTGTCCTTAAGCGCATTCGAGACCAATAGATTGTGAGCACACACAAATACAAGATACTGATGTATGCGCTCTGTGACTAGTCCATTATCTAACAACTTTCGACACCTTAAATCTGACCCTTGACCCAAGCATCCAACCAACGCACAGCCTGGAAGTAAGCGCCCTCCTGCGCAAAAGCCTTCTGAGGAACACTCAGATTGGTGCGGACAGCAAAGCCGTGCTCTGCGTTCGAGAACAAACTAGTCTGGTAAGTCTTGTTGCCACCGAAGAAAATCTCCTCAATGTTCGACCTGTTCTCAGGCGTGCTGCTCTGGTCCAGATCTCCAAACGCAATGCTGATGGGTGAGGCGATGGCGTCCCATTCCTCGGGTTGCGTGTTGGAAGGGTGAGCCGCGAAACCGGCTTCGATGCCTTTGCCTTCTGCTAGGTAGCGGGCGACGTATTTTCCGCCGAAGCAGTATCCGACGGAGCCGATCTTGGTGATGTTGTAGGTGCTGTGGATAGAGTTGATGGTTGTGTCGATGATTGACTCGATCTCGGCCAATGGATGGCGTTGTTGCCACTCTGGCAGACTGTAGTTTGAGGCTGGGTCCGAGAGGGCGTCTTCGGGGACTGGTTCGCCGCGGAAGAGGTCGGGCATCACGACTAGGTAGCCGGCTTTGGCGATGCTGTCGGCGAGACTAGGAAGAGTGAGTGGTGTGTTTTGTTGTTCGCGTGAGCTTTCTGCACTTACAGCTTGTTGTTGACAAGTGCGTTGCCAAAGATGTCCGTCAGGTACAGCACTGCAGCCTTTGCTTTATGTTCTGGAGGGTAAGAGACGTAGCCGGTTTCTATGTGTGTTAGTTGTGTCTTTCCAAGTCGTCAATGACAAAATCAAGAGTATTACCATTGCCGAGAGATACCGTTTCTCCAATCGCTGTTCCATTGCTGATAACGCCATCGTCATCGGGACATGAGTGTCCTCCGTGGACGCGATTGAATACCCCACCAGCATGTTCGGCCTTCAGGTCAAGACCGCTAACACTGCTTGCAAGCAATGAGGCTGCTGCTGCCCAAGCGAGACTGGTTCTCATGATGTTGGTAAGACTGCGTGATGGCGAAGCTGTAGTGTTGGTAGTGGATAGAGTATCGAGGAAATTAGCACAAGTTCAAGACCCAAGTCTTATAAAAGCTGAAGAGAGATGCAGGAACGGGAGCGGACATTTGGACCTTACATGCTTGCCAGGACCCTATCTCCGAGCGCAGAGGCGATCTTCAGAATGATGTTTCATGCCAAGTAGTCCATGCCGAACCCATGATGCGCGCTCCACTCGCACGTGTAAATGAGGGTCTTGCCCTCAACTCAATCAATAATCATCCACGATTGCACCTTCAACGGGCTTACCAATGCTGATCTGCGCTCGCATTGTCAGATCTAAGTCCGGCGGCGTCGATGTTTGATGGCGCAGTCGCTTGGTTTCTTACTTGGAAGACCGAGACGTTGA
>Ga0265798_10006516_pt1 | contig 15334 bp, 12 predicted proteins | sample P3T30metagenome_FD_192430 | JGI IMG/M metagenome (GOLD analysis project Ga0265798, IMG submission 192430) | Plant litter microbial communities from East Loma Ridge, Irvine, California - P3 T30 | ecosystem: Environmental > Terrestrial > Plant litter > Unclassified | place: USA: California... | reverse complement strand
GCGGCGGGCCGACCGGCGGCCGGGCGGACGCGTCGGCGCCCCGGGAGGCGCCGCGGGCCTCAGCTGCCCCGGTACGTCGAGTAGGCGAACGGGCTGAGCAGCAGCGGCACGTGGTAGTGCGCCTGCTCGTCGACGAGGTCGAAGTCGAGCACGACGCGCGGCCAGAAGGCCTCCCGGCCCGCGGCCTCGAAGTACGCTGCGGTGTGGAACACGAGCCGGTAGACGCCGACGGGCAGCGCGTCGGGCCCGAGCTCGGGCACGCGTCCGTCGTCGTTCGTCACGCCGCTGGCGAGCACCGCTCCCGTCGCGTCGGCGAGGTCGACCGCGACGCCGGCCGCGGGGCGGCCGAGCGCGGCGTCGAGCACGTGCGTCGTGACGTGGCTCACGCGGCCGGCCCCCGCGGCGAGGCCGTCTCGGCGCCGCGTCCGGTCTCCGCGCTCGACTCGCCGAACATCTGCCGCAGGCGCAGCGCGGCGATCTCGACGAGCTGCTCGCCGACGATGCGCTTCTCCGACTCGTCGTCGAGCGTCAGGCGACGCTGCAGCTCCTCGACGATCTCCTCGCGGCTCCGCCCCGCGGCGCGGATGAGGAACACCCGGTCGAAGCGCTCCTCGTACGTGGCGTTGCCCTCGGCGAGCGCCCGGGCGAGCCGGGCGTCGTCGGTCTGCTGCGACGCCTCCTGCTCGCGGCGGCTGAACTCCTGCGCCGCCCCCTCGCCGGTCGGCGACTCGCCGATGCGCGGGTGGTGCGCCATCGCCTCGTCGATCTCGGCGTCGGTGAGCGGGTCGCCGGCGCGCTCGGCGGAGGCGACCAGCGCCTCCACGTCCTGGTACGGCGCGCCGGAGGCGACGTCGTCGACCCAACGGGAGACGGAGAGGGCTGTCGCGAGGCGCTCGCGCAGCTCGCTCTCGGGGAGATCGATCATGGAGGTCACTGTACTGACGGACCGCTGGGCCGCCGGGCCCGCGACGCAGGCCGGCTCGACCCGAGCCGGGCGGGAGGTGCTCGCGTGGACCTGATCACCGTGCGGGAGGTCCGCACCCCGTCGACCCGGGCCGAGCTCCGCTTCGACCCGGGCGAGCTGCCGCTCGGCGGCGGCACCTGGCTCTTCTCGGAGCCGCAGCCCGGGCTGACCGGCCTCGTCGACCTCACCACGCTCGGCTGGAGGCCCCTCGAGGTCGGCGACGACGTCGTCACCGTCGCGGCGACCTGCACGATCGCCGAGCTGACCCGGCTGCCGGCCCGCGACGACTGGGCCGCGCACCCGCTCGTCGCCCAGTGCGCGAACTCGCTGCTGGCCTCGTTCAAGGTGTGGAACGTCGCGACCGTCGGCGGCAACGTCGCCACGAGCCTGCCCGCCGGGGCCCTGACCTCGCTGCTCGCCGGGCTCGACGCCACCGCCGTCGTCTGGACGCCGGACGGCGGCGAGCGGCGCGAGCCCGTCGCGCGGCTCGTCACCGGGGTCCGCACGAACACGCTGACGACCGGCGAGGTGCTGCGCTCGTTCGAGGTGCCGACCGCCTCGCTGCGCTCGCGGGCGGGGTTCCGTCGCGTCGCCCTCAGCCCGCTGGGCCGCTCGGGCGCCCTCGTGACGAGCCGCCTGGCCCCCGACGGCGAGTTCGTCGTGACGATCACGGCCGGCACGACGCGTCCCGAGCAGCTCCGCTTCGACGAGGTGCCGGGAGCAGCCGCCCTCGCCGACGCCGTCGCCCGTGTCGGCACCTGGTACGACGACCCGCACGGCGCCCCCGACTGGCGGCGGCACGTCAGCGCCCTCTTCGCGGAGGAGCTCCGCACCGAGGCCCTCCTGCCGCAGCAGCCCCCGCCGGCGGCGCCCTTCGTCCACCGGCCGGGCCCGCTCGGCAGCGCGACGGGCGACGCCGCCGCCCGCACCGCCGTGCCCGCCCCGATCGCCCCCGCCCCCGACGCCGCCGCACCACCCGCCCCCGACCCCGAAGGAGGCGCGGCATGACCCCCCGAGACCCCTCACCCGTCCCGTCGGTCGCCGCCCTCCCCTCGGCGACCCCGGCCCGCACCGTCGCGTTCGAGGTCGACGGCCACGCGCTCGAGGCCCCCGTCGCCCCCGGCCAGGTGCTCCGCACCGTGCTGCGCGAGGCCGGCGTGCACAGCGTCAAGAAGGGCTGCGACGCGGGCGACTGCGGAGCCTGCTCCGTGCTCGTCGACGGCGACCCCGTCCACTCCTGCATCTGGCCCGCGCACCGGCTCGACGGCCGCGTGGTCACGACCGCGGCGGGCCTCGGCACGCCCGAGCACCCGCACCCCGTGCAGCAGGCGTTCGTCGACGCCGCCGGCTTCCAGTGCGGCTTCTGCACCGCCGGCATGGTGGTGACGGCCTCGACGTTCACGGAGGCGGACCGCGACGACCTCCCGCGCCTCCTCAAGGGCAACCTCTGCCGCTGCACCGGCTACCGGTCCGTCGGCGACGCGATCTGCGGCGTGTCGAACACGGCCACGCCGGCCGCGGGGACGGCCGTCGGGCAGTCGGCGAAGGCACCCGCGGGCCTGCGGGTCGCGACCGGCACCGAGGAGTACACGCTCGACTTCCGCTCCCCGACGAAGCTGCTGCACCTGGCCGTGCTCGGCAGCCCGCACGCCCACGCCCGGGTCGTCTCGATCGACACGACGGCGGCGGAGGCCATGCCCGGCGTGCACGCCGTGCTGACGCACCACGACTCGCCCGCCACGCTGTTCTCGACCGGTCGCCACGAAGACCGGGAGGACGACCCCGACGACAGCCTCGTGCTCGACCCGGTGCTCCGGTTCCGCGGCCAGCGGGTGGCCGCCGTCGTCGCCGAGTCGGTGCGCGAGGCGCGGCTCGCCCTCGACGCGCTCGTGGTCGAGTACGAGCTGCTGCCCGCCGTCTTCGACCCGGAGGAGGCCCGCCGGCCGGGCGCGCCCCTGCTGCACGGCGAGAAGACCAGCGAGGCCTCGCGCATCGCCTTCCCCGAGCGCAACACCGTGGCCGCCATGCACGGCGAGACCGGCGACGTCGAGGCCGCCCTGGCGGCGGCCGACGTGACCGTCGAGGGCACCTGGCAGACCCAGCGGGTCAGCCACGCGGCGCTCGAGACGCACGCGACCCGCGGCTGGCTCGACGACGACGGTCGACTCGTGCTGCGCACCTCGAGCCAGGTGCCCTTCCTCGTGCGCGACGAGGTCGCCCACGTCTTCGGCCTGCCGGAGGACCGCGTGCGGGTCTTCACCAAGCGCGTCGGCGGCGGCTTCGGCGGCAAGCAGGAGCTCATCACCGAAGACCTCGTGACGCTCGCCGTGCTCCGCACCGGCCGCGCCGTGCAGTTCGAGTTCTCGCGCGAGGACGAGTTCACCGTCGCCCCGACCCGGCACCCGATGCGGGTGCGCGTGCGGCTCGGCGCGAGCGCCGACGGGGTGCTCACCGCGATGCACGTCGACCAGCTGATGGACACCGGCGCGTACGGCAACCACGGCATCGGCGTCATGTACCACTCGGTGCACGAGTCGACCTCGGTCTACCGGTGCGCGAACAAGCGCGTCGACGCCGAGTCGGTCTACACGAACAACCTGCCCTCGGGGGCGTTCCGCGGCTACGGCCTGGGCCAGGTCGTCTTCGGCGTCGAGTCGGCCATGGACGAGCTCGCCCGCCGCCTCGGCCTCGACCCCTTCGAGCTGCGCCGGCGCAACGTCGTCGTGCCGGGCGACGCGATGGTCGTCACCGACCCCGACGAGGAGACCGACCTGCTCTTCGGCAGCTACGGGCTCGACCAGTGCCTCGACCTCGTCGAGCAGGCCCTCGCCGGCCCGAGCGACGACCCCGCGGTCGCCGCGGCCGACGTCGTGCCCGACGGGCCCACCTGGTCGGTCGGCACGGGCATGGCACTCGCCATGATCGCGACCATGCCGCCCCGCGGGCACTTCGCCGACACCTCGGTCGAGCTGCGCGCCGACGGCGGCTACGACATCGGCGTCGGCACGGCCGAGTTCGGCAACGGCACGACGACCGTGCACGCGCAGATCGTCGCCTCCGCGCTCGGCACGACGCCCGACCGCGTCAGCATCCGTCAGTCCGACACCGACGTGGCCCGCTACGACACGGGCGCGTTCGGCTCGGCGGGCGTCGTCGTGGCCGGCAAGGCCCTGCTCGCCGCCTCGCTGAAGCTCCGGGCCGCGATGGCGGAGCGTGCGCTCGAGGCCGCCGGAGGCGCGGCACCCGTCCACGACGGAGCCGCCGCCCCCGAGGTGGTCGACGGCGGGGTCGTGGTGCACCGCGCCTCCGGACCGGTGCTCGTCGGCGTCGACCGCCTCCTGGCGGACGGGCCGCTGCGGGCCGACGGCAGCCATGACGGCACGCCGCGGTCGGTGGCGTTCAACGTGCACGGGTTCCGGGTCGCGGTCGACCGCGCCACGGGCGAGGTGCGCATGCTGCGCTCCGTGCAGGCCGCCGACGCCGGCACCGTGCTCAACCCCGAGCAGCTGCGCGGGCAGGTCGAGGGCGGCACGGCCCAGGCGATCGGCACGGCGCTGTACGAGGAGGTCGTGCTCGACGGCGAGGGACGCGTGCTCACCTCGGCGTTCCGCAACTACCGGGTGCCGAAGTTCTCGGACGTGCCGCGCACCGAGGTGCTCTTCGCGTCGACCCACGACGAGCTCGGGCCGCTCGGCGCCAAGTCGATGAGCGAGGCGCCGTACAACCCCGTGGCGCCCGCCCTCGCGAACGCGATCCGCGACGCCCTGGGCGTGCGGCCGCACGAGCTGCCGATGTCACGCGACCGGCTCTGGCGGCTGGCGCGCGACGCCGGTCCGACCCCGCCGACGGGCTCGGGTCAGCCGATCGGCTCGGGCATCGGCGACACGGCGTAGGCGACGCTGATCGTGTCGTCGGTCGTCGGGTCGTGCAGCTCGACCGACCACGCGTCGGCGAACTGGTCGACACCGGGGGTCATCGCGACCGTGCCCGAGATGAGCACGGTGCCCGGCTCGCGGAGGCCGCGCTCGGCCAGCACGTCGAGCCAGTAGTCGGGGGTCAGCAGCGCGCCGAGCGTGGAGTCCTGGATGAGCCGTCGGTCGTCGCCCGTGCCGACGAAGCCGCGCAGCGCGATGTCGTCGAGGTGGTCACGGACGTCGTCGAGCCGCCAGGCGCGGGTGCCGAGCACGTCGGGGCTGGCGTTCTTGCTCCACGCGACGCCGTGCACCTCGAGGGCGCGGTCGGTGTGGTCGCAGGCCGCCGTCAGCAGCACGTCGTCGTCGGTCACGACGAGCGCCCACTCGGCCTCGCCGCTGGTGCGGTCGTGCTGCACGGCGACCTCGTCGACCTGCTGGGCCAGGTAGGGCGACACCGGGTAGAGGGCGGGCGTCGTCGTGGGGCCGGGGACGCCCAGCTCGGCGAGTTCGGCGATGTGCGCCTGGACCTCGTCCTGCTCGCGGCCCGCGTAGCCGGCGTTCAGCAGGCGGGTCACCTCGACCGCGCGGACGGTGCCGTCGGGCAGCGTGAAGTGGAGGGTGCTCATGGGTGCTCCTTCGTCGGTGGCCGTGTGTCGATCATGTGAAATCTGGTCTCGCAGGGGTCACGGGCCTGGTCGGGACCGGCCTGCATGCTTACTGTATACACACGGTATTGCCAGACCGCCACCTCGGTGGCAAGCTCCTCTGAACGGATCCCCCGACGACGGCCCGGCCGTCACCGACCCCGAAGGACCGCCCATGACCACCGCCTCCCCCGCTCCCGCCGACGGCGCCTCGCCGCCCGTCTCGCGGCGCTCGCTCGCCAAGGCCTTCACCGCCTCGCTCACCGGCACCTCGCTCGAGTGGTACGACTTCGCCGTCTACTCCGCGGCGTCGGCCGTCGTCTTCCCGAGCGTGTTCTTCCCGTCGAGCGACCCGTACACGGCGACGATCCTCGCGTTCTCGACCTACGCGGTCGGCTACGTCTCACGCCCGCTCGGCGGGTTCGTCTTCGGCCGCCTCGGCGACAAGGTCGGCCGCAAGCCCGTGCTCGTCACGACGCTGCTCGTCATCGGCATCGCCACCTTCCTCATCGGCGTGCTGCCGGGCTACGCCACCATCGGCCTCGCCGCGCCGATCCTCCTCGTGCTGCTCCGCTTCGCCCAGGGCGTCGGCGTCGGCGGCGAGTGGGGCGGCGCCGTGCTGCTCTCGAGCGAGTTCGGGAACCCGAGGAGGCGCGGGTTCTGGTCCAGCGCCGCCCAGGTCGGTCCCCCCGCCGGCAACCTCCTCGCGAACGGCGCCCTGGCGCTGCTGACGGCGGTGCTCACGGAGGACGCCTTCCTCGACTGGGGCTGGCGCCTCGCCTTCCTGCTGTCGGCGGTGCTCGTCGGGTTCGGCCTCTACATCCGGCTCAAGCTCGAGGACACCCCGGTGTTCCAGGCCCTCGAGGCCCGCGGCGACGCCCCGGCCGCGCCGGTCCGCGAGGTCTTCAGCACGCAGCTGCGTCCCCTCGTCGCGGCGATCCTCTCCCGCATCGGCCCCGACGTCACCTACGCCCTGTTCACCGTCTTCACGCTGACTTTCGGCACGACCGCCCTCGGCCTCGAGCGCAGCCAGGTGCTGGTCGCGGTGCTGATCGGCTCGGCCTTCCAGCTGGTCTCCATCCCGCTGGCCGGCGCCCTCTCCGACCTGATCAACCGGCGCCTCCTCTACGCGGTGGCGGCCGTGGGGGCCGCCGTCTGGTCGTTCGTCTTCTTCGTCGTGACCGACGGGTCGTCGACCGTCGTCCTGACGATCGGCATCGTGCTCGGGCTCGTCTTCCACTCGCTGATGTACGGCCCGCAGGCGGCGTTCATCATCGAGCAGTTCTCGCCCCGCCTCCGCTCGACCGGCAGCTCGCTGGCGTACACGATCGCCGGCGTCTTCGGCGGCGCGATCGCCCCGCTGATGTTCACGATCATCTACGAGCGCACCGGCAGCTGCTTCGGCATCGCGCTCTACCTCACCGTCGCGGTCGTGCTGACGCTCGTCGGGCTGGCGCTCGGACGCGACTCGGACGTGCGCGAGGACGAGGAGTACCTCACCGGCCCGACCCCCGTGGTGTCGGAGGCCTGACGTGTCAGCTGCGCAGGAGGAGGTCGAGCGTCACCGTCAGGTGGCGGTCGATCGCCTCCCGCGCGGCCTGCGGGTCGCCCGCGGCGAGCGCGGCGACGATCTCGTCGTGCTCGACGCAGACCCGCTCCTGCCGGTCGGTGCGGCGGAACAACGCCTCCACGCCGACCAGCACCTGCCGTGCCCGGAGCTTCTCGTAGCTGCGCGACATGAGGCCGTTGCCGGCGGCGTCGACGAGCAGCTGGTGGAAGCGGCGGTCCCACTCGATGAACTCGCGGCCGCTCTCGGTCGGCTCCTGTTCCTTGAGCTCGTGCTGGCGGGCGAGCACCTCGCGCATCTCGGCGAGCGGCACCCGGCCCGTCTCGAGCGCGACCGTGGCGGCGTGCCGCTCGAGGACGCCCCGCAACTCCATCAGCTCGGCGATCTCGCGACCGGTGATGACCGGCACGCGGGCGCCTCGGCGCGGGATCATCTCGACCAGGCCGTCGGCCGCGAGCATGAGCAGCGCCTCGCGCACCGGGGTGCGGGAGACCCCCACCTGCTCGGCGAGCTCCTGCTCGCTGAGGAACGCGCCCTGCATCGAGGGATCGACCAGCACGTGCGCGTAGAGGTGCTGGTAGGCCTTCTCGCGGCCTGACAGCGCCTCGCCGGTCTCGACGGGGTCCGGCTTCATCTGCATACAGTACGTATACACCAACGACGGAGACACCATGCGCATCGCCCTCGCCCAGATCGTCAGCTCGGCCGACCCGGCCGCCAACCTGCTCGGCGTCGAGCAGGTCGCCCGCGACGCGGCCGCCGACGGCGCCGAGCTCGTCGTCTTCCCCGAGGCGGCGATGTGCGCCTTCGGCAGCGACCTGGGCGCGGTGGCGGAGCCGCTCGACGGCCCGTGGGCCGGGCGGGTGCGCGAGCTCGCGGCCGAGCTCGACGTGACGATCGTCGCGGGCATGTTCACGCCCGGCGACGGCGGCCGGGTGCGGAACACGCTCGTCGTCGCGACGCCGACCGGCGACGGCGACCACTACGACAAGATCCACCTCTTCGACGCGTTCGGCTACGCCGAGTCCGACTCGGTGCAGGGCGGCGAGCGCGCGGTGACGGTCGACGTCGGCGACCACCGGGTCGGCGTCGCCACCTGCTACGACATCCGGTTCCCGGGGCTGTTCCTCGCGAACGCGGCCTCGGGCGCGAAGGTCAGCGTCGTGTGCGCCTCCTGGGGCGCCGGGCCGGGCAAGGTCGAGCAGTGGCAGCTGCTGGCCCGTGCCCGCGCGGTCGACACGACCACCTTCGTCGTGGCCGTGGGTCAGGGCGACCCGGCGACGCAGGGCGTCGAGGCGACCTCGTCGGCCCCGACGGGCGTCGGGCACAGCATGGTCGTCTCGCCGTTCGGCGCGGTGCTCACCGAGCTCGGCGCGGAGCCCGGGCTCGTGGTCGTCGACCTCGACCTCGCCGACGTCGACGCCGCCCGCGGCACGCTGCCCGTGCTGGCCAACCAGCGCTTCGCGGTCGCGACCGGCCCCGGCGCCTGACCCGCGCCTCCCCCGACTCGCCGAATTCGCGAGAACACGACGGCACGACCCGGCGGCAGCCGCCACGTACCGGGAGCCAGCCCCGGAGATCTCTCGGTATCCGGCCACGTGACGTCCCGGGCGTCGCCCCGAACGCCTCAGCCTCCCTCGCTCGTCGCCGCAGGACCGACCCGCGACCGACGGGCTACGGCGCGCTGGGCGACTCGACCGTCACGTCGCCGGCGACGATCTGGTCGCGCAGGGCGTCGACCTCGGCCGACAGCTCGGCGCTGACCGACGAGGCCAGGTCGTGGAACGGCGCGATGTCGACCCCGCCGTTCTCGAGGGTGCCGACGTACGGCTCGCTCGTGAAGCTGTCGTCCGTGGTCGAGACGGCGATCTGCTGGACGGCCGCCTCGGTGTCCTTGAGCACGGAGGTCAGGAGGATCGGACGGTACTCCGCCGGCAGCGTGTCGTAGCCGTCGTTGTCGACCCAGATCACCGAGACGCCGTCGGCGTCGAGCGCTGCCGAGGCCGCGCCCTCGCCGACCTGGCCGGCGACCGGCATGACGACGTCGGCCCCCTGGTCGATGAGGGCCTGCGCGAGCTGCTTGCCCTTGTTGACGTCCTCGAAGTCGCCGGTGAACGAGCCGTCCTGGGCCTCCTTCGACCAGCCGAGCAGCTCGACCGCGGTGCCGTGCGCGGTGTTGTAGGCGTCGACGCCGTCCGAGAAGCCGTCCATGAAGAGGGTGACGGGGGGCTGGTTGCCGCCGCCGAAGGTCGCCACCTTGCCGGTCTTCGAGACCCCGGCGGCCAGGTACCCCGCGAGGTACGACGCCTGGGCCGTGTCGAACAGGATCGGCTTGACGTTGTCGCCCTCGACGGTCTCGTCGACGATCGCGAAGTCGATGTCGGGGTTGGCGGCCGCCTGCTCCTGCGTGGCGGCGGCGAGCTCGTACCCGACGGTCAGCACGAAGCCGCAGCCCGAGGCGACGGCCTGGTCGACGTTCGGGGCGAGGTCGGTCTCGCTGGTCGACACGAGCACCTGCGCCTCGATGCCGTCGTCGGCCTGCGCCGCCTGGAGGCCCGCCCAGCTCGACTGGTTGAAGGAGCGGTCGTCGAGCCCGCCCGAGTTCGTCACCATCCGGGCGCAGTGCTCGCCGGTCGTCGCGTCGTCGCCGGAGTCGCTCGGGGCCGCCGAGCACGCCGCGAGCAGCGCGACGGACGAGACCGCGATCAGGGCCCCGAGGAGGCGCGGGGCACGCGAGCGGGACGACGGGCGGAACGAGGGGGCGAGCACGACAGGAGACCTCCGGGGGCGGCGCGCTCGCGGACGAGCGCATCTCGGGACGCCGCGGGCCGCGGACGCTGACCAGCATCATGGCAGGGAACGACCGCGCCGCGGAGGACCGTGACGGGATCGAGACGGCGGTCAGCCCGGCTGCTGCCCGTCCACGCCCGCCCCCGGCACGCCGTCCCCCGCCTCGCGCGCCAGGAGCGCGAGCTGGACCCGTCCCCCGACGCCGAGCTTGTCGTAGGCGTGGCCGAGGTGGGTCTTCACGGTCGCGAGGCTGACGTAGAGCTCGGCGGCGATCTGCCCGTTCGACAGGCCGCGGGCGACGCCCGTCACGACCTCGGCCTCGCGCTCGGTGAGGACGGCGAGCCGCTGACGGGCCGCCGTCTCGGCCGGCGTCGGCCCGACGGGTGCCGACGACGCGTCCCGCGAGCCCGACCCCGACCCCGACCCCGACCCTGACCCCGACCCCGGCCCCGCCCCGGGCGCCGGGCCCGAGCCCCGCCCCGCCGCCGCGATCACCGTGTCGAGCACGGTCGGCGACAGCGTGGCCCGGCCCCTCGCCGCCGCGTGCACCGCGGCGACGAGCTCCGCCGGCGGGGTGTCCTTGAGCAGGAACCCCCGGGCGCCGACGCGCAGGGCCCGCAGCACCATGTCGTCGGCGTCGAACGTCGTCAGCACGAGCACCGCCAGGCCGGGATGCCGGGCGAGCTCGCGCTCGGTCGCCTCGAGCCCGTCGCGGCGCGGCATGCGGATGTCCATCAGCACGACGTCGGGCTGCGTCGCGTCGATGACCGACTCGGCCTCGAGCCCGTCCCCGGCCTCGCCGACCACCTCGACGCCCGGGTCTCCCCCGAGCAGCAGGGCGAGCCCGGCGCGGACGAGCTGCTCGTCGTCGACGATCACGACGCGGACCGCGTCGACCCCGCCGGAGGCGCGGGGAGGCACCGCGCGCCCCTCGCCCGCTCCCCCGCTCACGCCGGCCACGGCAGTCGCACCTCGACGCGGTGGCGGGCCTCGTCGTGCACGACGACCGCGGAGCCCCCCGCGAGGCGGGCGCGCTCAGCGACCCCGACGAGGCCGTGTCCGCGGGTCGGCTCCGACGAGGCGACGGCCCGGTGGGTCAGCGGGTTCTCGACCACGAGCAGCAGCTCGCGGCCGGGGCGCCCCGACACGGCGACCGAGACGGGGCGACCGGACGCGTGCCTCCGGGCGTTGGTCAGACACTCCTGCAGGATGCGGAAGGCGTGTCGGCCCGTGGTCGGCGACACGTCGGCGAGGGCGACGCGGACGGCGTCGTCGATCTCGAGGACGACGTCGGTGCCGCCCTCGCGGGCGTCGAGCAGGAGGTCGTCGAGGTCGGCCAGGGTCGGCTGCGGCGGCGCGACCCGCGCGTCGGCCTCGGCGCCGTCGACCCCGGTGGGCTCGCGCAGCACGCCGAGCACCTCCCGCAGCTCGGTGAGGGCCGACCGGGCCGCGTCGCGCACGACTCCGGCCGTCGCGGTCGCCGCGGCGGGGTCGAGCCCGGCCCGGTACTCGAGGGCTCCCGCGTGCAGGGCGATGAGCGAGAGGCGGTGCGCCAGGACGTCGTGCATCTCCCGGGCGATCGCGGTGCGCTCGTGCTCGCGGGCCTGGGCCAGGCGCGACTCCTGCTCGGCCTCGGCGAGCCGGGCCCGCTCGCGGAGCGACCGCAGCAGCTCGCGGCGACCGCCGACGTAGAGGCCGGTGAGGACGAGGGCCGCCGTCACGACGAGCACGAGCGCGAGCGACATCCACAGCGGGACGTCGTCGGCGGTGCGCAGGACGACCTGCTCGGACGCCACGGCGGCCGCCACGGAGACGCCCCCGACCACGCCGATCTCGACGGGACGACGTCGCGTCGCGAGCGACACGAGCATGAGCGCCGCCGCCACGGCGCCGAGCGACGAGACGGACGCCAGCACGGCCGCCACGGTCGTCAGCGCGACGGGTGCCCGGTGCCGCAGCGGGAGGAGCACCAGCGCGACGACGCCGAGGGCGACGTCGAGCAGCACGAGCACCGCGAACCGGGTCGGGCTCATGCTCGCCATGACCGCGTCGTCGCTGAACCACACGAGGAGGAAGAGGAGCAGGCCGAGCGAGGTCGACAGCAGGAGGCGCCACGTCTCGCCCCAGAGGCGCGCCGCGGCCCCACGGCGAGGGAGAGTCGAGGGATGCGAGGTCATGCCCCGAGCGTAGGGAGCCCGCGGCGCCCCGAGGATCGACCGATGGGGGGAGATGACCTCGGCCGAGGGGCTCCCCGGACGGGGGGTGCGCTCGACGGACGGATGCGGCCCGCCGGGGCTCCCCGTCGGTAGCGTGACGAGACATACTCACTCTCGATCACGGAGGACCCGACATGACCGACGCGTACCCGCCCCAGGCCCCGGCCGCAGCACCCGCCAACGCGAACAAGAAGACGATGGCGGTGCTCTCGCTGGTCTTCGGCATCGTCAGCATCGTGTTCGCGTGGATCTTCCCGATCATCTGGATCCTCTTCGCCATCGCCGCCGTCGTCCTCGGCTTCCTCTCGCGCAAGCGCGAGCCGGCCGGTCGCGGCATGGCGCTCGCGGGCATCGTCCTGGGCTTCGTCGGCATCGTGCTCAACATCGGCTCGATGATCGTCGGCGCCCTGCTGGCCACGGCTGCGTACATGCAGTAGGCGTTCCCGCGCACGAGAGAGGGCCCCGACGACGATGTCGTCGGGGCCCTCTCGTCTGCCGAGGCGCGGGGCTCAGCCGGTGTTCTGCAGCCCTGCCGCGATGCCGTTGACGGTGAGCAGCAGCAGCCGGTGGTCGGCGTCGGCCGGGTCCTTCTCGACCGCCCGGCGGATGCCGCGCAGCGCTCGCAGCTGCAGCAGCGAGAGCGCGTCGACGTACGGGCTCCGGAGGCGCACCGAGCGCTTCAGCACCGGTCGCCCCTCCAGCACCTCGGCGTGGCCGCTCGTCGCGAGCACCCACTCGCGCGTCAGCGCCATCTCGGCGAGCACCCGGTCGGCGAGGTCGGTGCGCTCGGCGAGGCCGAGGTACTCGCGGGCGATGTGCTCGTCGGTCTTGGCGAGCGACAGCTCGACGTTCTTGATCATCGTCGTGAAGAGCGGCCACGACGCGTAGGCCTCGCGCAGCACGTCGACGTCGCCGACGGCGGCGAGGGCCGAGCCGAGGCCGTACCAGCCGGCGAGGTTGATGCGGGCCTGCGTCCAGGCGAACACCCACGGGATCGCCCGCAGGTCCTCCAGCGACTCGACCGAGAGGCCGCGGCGGGCGGGTCGCGACCCCAGGGCGAGCAGCCCGACCTCTTCCATGGGCGTGACGGTGGCGAACCACTGCGCGAAGCCGTCGGCCTTGACGAGGCCGAAGAAGGCGTCGCGCGAGGCCTCGTCCATGGCCGCCGCGAGGGGCGCGAAGCGCTCGGCGGCCGCGGCGTTGCGCGCCGCCGTCGCCGGCGTCGAGGCCTGCAGGGTCGCGGCGGCCATCTGCTCGATGTGCCGCTGGGCGATGGTCTTGTTGCCGTAGTTCGCCAGGATCACCTCGCCCTGCTCGGTGATCTTGAACCGGCCCTCGACCGACCCGGGCGGCTGCGCGCGCACGGCCTCGTGGGCGGGTCCGCCGCCGCGGCCCATCGACCCGCCGCGGCCGTGGAACAGGGTGAGCACGATGTCGTTGCGCTCGGCCCACTCGGCGATGCGCGCCTGGGCGTCGTACAGGGCGAAGGTCGCGCTGACCGGCCCGACGTCCTTCGACGAGTCGGAGTAGCCGAGCATGACCTCGAGGCGGCGGCCCGTCGCGTCGAGGCGGCGCTGCACGGCCTCGGTCTGCAGGGCCTCGTCGAGGATGCGCGTCGACGCCTCGAGGTCGGCGAACGTCTCGAACAGCGGGATGACGTCGAGCACGGGTGCGGCCTCGGCCGAGCCGAGGGCCAGCTCGGCGAGCTCGAAGACGTTCGCGAGGTCGGCCGACGACTGCGTGAACGACACGATGTAGCGAGACGCGGCTCGACGGCCCCGCTTGGCCTGCAGGAGGGCGACGGCGCGGAACACGTCGAGCACCTCGACGGTCATCGGGCTGAGCTCGCCGCCGGCACGCGCCTCCTCCAGCGCGGTGCGGTGCACCTGCGAGTGCTGTCGCACCTCGAGCTCGGCGAGGTGGAACCCGAAGGTCTCGACCTGCCAGACGAGGTTCTGCAGCTCGCCGTTCGCGGCCCGGTGCGCCCCGGCGGAGCGGAGCGAGGCCTGCACGGTGCGCAGGTCGACCAGCAGCTCGTCGGGGTCGGCGTAGGCGAGCTCGGGCTCGCCGCGACGGGTGGCGTCGAGGCGGGCGGCGACGAAGAGCAGCACGCGGCGGTGGCTCTCGTTGGGCGAGCGGATGCCGATGCGCGAGGCGACGTCGGCGTCGAGCGCGCGCTGGCTCTCGGCGAGCGCGACGAGGCCGGCGTCGCCGGGGGTGTCGTCCTCGTCGAGCGTGAGCGTGCTGCCGATGCGGGTGGTGGCGCGGTGCAGGCCGATGAGCACGTGCTCGGCCGCGATCTCGGCCGCCGCCGTCGTGACCTCGGCGGTGACGTGCGGGTTGCCGTCGCGGTCGCCGCCGATCCAGCTGCTCAGCCGCATGAAGGCCGGGGCCCGCACGGGCTCGCGGCCGGCCCCCTCGCCCTGCAGCCGGTCGTCGAGCAGGCGGTAGACGGTCGGCACGATCTCGAACAGCGTCTGGTCGAAGACGTTCATGGCCGTGCGCACCTCGTCGAGCGGCGTCGGGCGGGTCGTGCGGAGCGGGGAGGTGCGCCAGAGCGTGTCGATCTCCTCCAGCAGGCGGCGCTGCGTCTCGGCGCCGGTGACCTCGTTGGCGGCGACGTCGCGCTCGGCGAGGAGGTCGCTGATGCGACGGATGGTCGACGCGACCGCCCGGCGTCGGGCCTCGGTCGGGTGGGCCGTGAAGACGGGCTGGAACCGCAGGTCGGCCAGGCGTCGGGCGGCCTCGTCGGCGCCGAGCTCGTCGACGAGCGACTCGACGACGGCCGGCAGCGAGTCGGGGCCGCTGCCCCGACGGGTCAGCACGCGCACCCGGTGGTGCTCCTCCGCCAGGTTGCTGAGGTGGAAGTAGCAGGTGAACGCCCGCGCCACCTGCTCGGCCCGCTCGTGGTCGAGCCCCTCGACGAGCTCGCGGGCCCGCGTCACGGAGTCGGCCTCGCCCTCGAAGGCGCCGATGACCGCGGCGCGCAGGGCCTCGACGTCGGCGAGCAGTTCGGGCCCGCCCGCCTCGGTCAGCACCCTGCCGAGCAGGCTGCCGAGGAAGCTGACGTCGGCGCGCAGCGAGCCGTCGACCGCCCCTCTCACGTCGTCTCGGGAGGTGTCGCGCGGACTGCCGTCGGGGCGTCGGGTGCTCTCGGTGGTGTCGGTCACGCGACCATTCTCGACCACGGGGCGGTCCCGTGACGCACACCGCGCCTCCGGGTGCACGAGCGGGGGCGC
>Ga0265798_10006515_pt1 | contig 15335 bp, 14 predicted proteins | sample P3T30metagenome_FD_192430 | JGI IMG/M metagenome (GOLD analysis project Ga0265798, IMG submission 192430) | Plant litter microbial communities from East Loma Ridge, Irvine, California - P3 T30 | ecosystem: Environmental > Terrestrial > Plant litter > Unclassified | place: USA: California... | reverse complement strand
AGGCGCCGAAGGTCGACATGGTGATCTGCCGCCCCTCGAAGCCGACATAGCGGTCCCAGCCGAGCGAGCCCGCCATCTCGATCGCGACGCGCGCGGTGACCGCCTTGGGCAGCACGCTCTCCTTGTAGGCGGCGTCCTGGCGCTCGTAGCGGAACCAGCTCGGCATCGAGACGACGCGCGCCTTCACGCCCTCGCCGACGAGCTGCTCATAGGCCGCCACGGCGAGCCCCACTTCCGAGCCGGTCGCGATCAGGATGACGTCGGGCACGCCGCCCTCGGCCGCGTCGGCCAGCACATAGGCGCCCTGCTCCACCCCGTCCGCGCTCGCATACTTGGAGCGGTCGAGCGTCGGCAGCGCCTGGCGCGACAGCACCAGCGCGGTCGGGTGGTCGGCGGACTTCATCACCGCGCGCCACGCCGCCGCCACCTCGTTGGCGTCGCCCGGGCGGATCGTGTCGAGGCCGGGGATCGCGCGCATCGTCGCGAGATGCTCGATCGGCTGGTGGGTCGGGCCGTCCTCGCCGACGCCGATCGAATCGTGCGTGAAGACGTAGACCGCGCCGATCTCCATGATCGCCGCCAACCGCACCGGCGCGCGCATGTAATCGAGGAACACCAGGAAGGTGGAGCCGTAGGCGCGCAGGTGCGACAGGGCCATGCCGTTGACCACCGCGCCCATCGCATGCTCGCGCACGCCGAAGTGGAAGTTGGTGCCGCCGTAATTGCCCGGCTCGAACGAGGGCGCGCCCTTGATGTCGGTCTTGGTCGAGGGCGCGAGGTCGGCCGAGCCGCCGACGAGCCACGGCACCTTCTTGACGATCGCGTTGAGCACCTTGCCGCCCGCGTCGCGGCTCGCCACGCCCTTGGCGTCGGCGTCGAAGACCGGGATCTCGCTGTCCCAGCCCTCGGGCAGCTCGTCCTTGAGCAGCAGGTCGAGCTCGCCCGCCTGCTCCGGGAACTCGCCGCGATAGCGGTCGAACAGCGCCACCCATTCGTCGCGCGCCTTGCCGCCGCGTGACGCCACCGCCTCGCCGAACGCTTCCTTCACCCCCTCCGGGACGTAGAAGTCCTTGTCGACCGGCCAGCCATAAGCCTCCTTGGTCTTGGCGACATTCTCGGCGCCGAGCGGCTCGCCATGCGCCTTCTCGGTGCCAGCGCGCGGGCTGCCCCAGCCGATCACCGAGTGGACGACGATGAAGGTCGGCCGGTCGTCGGTCTTCTTGAACGTCTCGATCGCGGCCGACAGCGCGCCGACGTCATTGGCGTCGTCGACATGGATCACGTTCCAGCCATAGGCCTGGAAGCGCGCGCCGACGTCCTCGTCGAAGGCGAGATCGGTGCCGCCCTCGATCGAGATATGGTTGCTGTCGTAGATCCAGCACAGATTGCTGAGCTTGAGATGCCCCGCGAGGCTCGCCGCCTCGGCCGCGACGCCCTCCATCATGTCGCCGTCGCCGCACAGCGCGTAGACGTCGTGCGAGAACAGGTCATAGCCCGGACGGTTGTAGCGCGCCGCGAGCCAGCGCTCGGCGATCGCCATGCCGACCGAATTGCCGCAGCCCGCGCCGAGCGGGCCGGTGGTGGTCTCCACGCCGGTGGTGTGGCGATATTCGGGGTGGCCCGGCGTCTTGGAATTGAGCTGGCGGAACTGCTCGATATCCTCGAGGCTCACCGCGGGCTTGCCGCTCTTCTGCCCGTCCGCATCGATCTCCTCGACCCCGGCGAGATACAGCAAGGAGTAGAGCAGCATCGAGGCGTGGCCGACCGACAGCACGAAGCGGTCGCGATTGGGCCAGTCGGCGTGGCGGGGGTCGTAGCGGAGGAACTTGGTCCACAACGTCCAGCCCACCGGGGCGAGCGCCATCGGCGTGCCGGGGTGGCCCGAATTGGCCTTCTGCACCGCATCCATCGACAGGGTGCGGATGGTGTCGATCTGGAGCCGCTCGGGGCTGCCGTCCTCGTGGACGTCCGCGTTGATGGTAGCGGTATCAGTCATGTCAGCCCCTCGCCTCGTCTAGTCGCAACAGGTTCGATCGCACCGTGAGAATATAGGCGCGCGCCGGGCACGTCACCGCCCCGGACCTCGCGCACTCGAACGCACCGGCGCACCGCCGGTTGCCCGATTCACCGCATCCTTAACGCCTCGGCGCGGCGCGTTCCAGCCGCGTAACGACGCCACCCTGTGCCACATAGGCGGCATCGACCTCGTCGAGGAACAGGCCGTGCCCCATCACGCCGGGGGTGGCGTCGAGCGTGCGGGCGAGCTCGCGTGGGTCAGGGAAGGTGGCGAAGCGCGCGTCGAGGATGAGGTTGCCGTTGTCGGTGAGCGAGTCGCGCGGGGTGGTGGCGGCGCCGAGCGCGGCGAGCCGCGCGGCGACGAAGGCGCGCGCGAAGGGGATCACCTCCACCGGCAGCTTGGCGGCGCCGATCGCGGCGACCTGCTTCGAGCCGTCCGCGATCACCACCATCCGCGCCGAGGCGGCGGCGACGATCTTCTCGCGCAGCAGCGCGCCGCCCGCGCCTTTGATGGCGTAGAAGCGCGGGTCGAGCTCGTCGGCGCCGTCGACGGTGAGATCGACCTGCGCAACGCTGGCGAAGTCGTCGACCGGGATGCCCGCGGCACGCGCGCGCTCGGCGCTGGCGCGGCTGGTGGCGACGGCGCGGATCGCGAGCCCGTCGCGGACGCGCGCGGCGAGCGCGTCGATGAAGTACGCGACGGTGGAGCCGGTGCCGAGGCCGACGCGGAGGCCGGGGGTGACCTCGGCGACGGCGGCTTCGGCGGCGAGGCGTTTGTCGTTGGGCATGGTCGTTGTAACCCCTTCTCCACCAGCTTTGCAGATCGCCGATCCTAGGTGCATTGTGGCCTTCCCGCACCGAGCTCGGAGCCAGAACCTGTGCCAACACGCATTAGGGTCAACAACCCTCCACTTCGACGCGAATTAATCTTGGTCGAAGAGGAGGATCCGAGGCTAGACACGGTTCAAACGCTGTAAAATTTTTGGACGAAAGCATGAAGCGGGAAGCCAGAGCTCTCCATACAAAGGCCGTCGATTCCCTTGTTCTTGCGGTAGATCATTTCAATCGCTGCTGGGATCGCGGACGAGCGGAGGCAGTGCTCATCTTTCTTGATAGAGCATTCGAGCTCTTAATGAAATCTGTTATCCTTGCGAAGGACGGCAGCATCCGGGACAAGCGCGATCGCGCCCTAACGATTGGCTTCGATCAATGCCTTCGCAAATGCGTTTCGGATCAACAGGTTAAATGCCTCAACGACGAAGAGGCAATGAGCCTACAGAACCTGAACAATCTTCGCGACGCAGCTCAGCATTATATTGTCGAGCCATCTGAGGGGCAACTTTATGTCTACGCGCAAGCAGCGGTAACCCTTTTCTCTAAAAAATTACCAGGAATGCTTTGAAACTACCCTTGCGAAACGACATTCCGGATCGAGTTTGCCTTGTATCTGCTCTGCCGCCTACCGAATTTGGCGCGTTGCTTGATGCCGATTTCGCCGAAATCGCAAGCATGGTCTCTCCAGGTTCTCGTAAGCGACTTGATGCCAAAGCGCGCATACGCACGCTCGCCGTTTTAGAAAGCTCCATTAGCGGCGAAAAGACACAGCCTACGGATCGCGACCTCGACAGAACCGTAGCTCGCATTAACAATGGGGAGGGTTGGCGCACAATCTTCCCTGGTGTCTCGACGCTACGCATCAACCCTGAAGGCAACGGTCCGGAACTCACACTACGCATAACAAACAATCAGGGTGAGGCCGTTCGTCTTGTAACGGAAGATGCGCCCGGCGCCGCTGTTGTCGCCGTTCGCAAAATCAACGAGCTTGATCACTTCTCCTTGGAGTTTAACGTCCTTGCGAGAAAGCTAATTCGTAAGTTCCCCGCCCTTAATAGATCATCGGTCATAAAGCTTATTGCCGAAGCCGGCATTAAAGCGGACGCTAGTCTTTACAAGAAATATATTCTAAGCGGTGTTCCACACCAGCGTTACAGTGCGGCTGCACTTGACCGCTTGATAAAACTACAGGAATCGAAGGCGTCGCCGGCGACAAGCGCGTAGCCATCCACCTTATTACCCCCGCCCCTTCAACCCACCGAAGAACGCCGTCGCGACCCGCGTCACCGCGTCCCCGATCTCCTGCTCGCGCGTGCGCTGGCCACCACCGGCGCCCGCCGCCGCGGCCCCCGCGCCCGCCCCCGCCGCGCCGCCCGCCGGCGCCGCGCTCCTCCCGGCCTTCTCCGCCGCCTTGGCCGCGACCGCGCTCGCGGCGACGCCCGCCACCGCGGTCAGCGCGCTCGCGATCGCCTGCTGGCCCGCGGGCGACTGGGCGCGCTCGATCCACGCCTCGCCCTGGCGGCGCAGCTCCTTGGGCAGCTTCACGCCGAACAGCTCCTTGGGCAGCTTCGCCGACCGGCCCGCGCCTTTGTCCGCGTCCTTGCCGGCGCCCGCGCCCGAACCCTTGCCGTCCGCACCCTTCTTCTTGCCCATGCGCACCTCCTGTGTGCCACAGAGGTAAGACACGCGCGCGGGCGATCAACCCTCGGCGCGCGCGGCCTCGCGACGCTGGCGCACATAGGCGCGATAGGCGGGATCGTCCTGCCACGCGCCGCGCAGCTCCCACTTGATCACCTGGGTGGTGTGGCTCGTCATCGGCCGGCCGTCGCGCCCGACCGCGGGGGTGAAGCGCGCGCGCAGCCGCGCCGCGTCGCAGCCGGCCTTGTCGAGCGCCTCGCTGCCGCTCGGGATCACGGTGCGGCACGCGCTGACGCGCCCGTCGGTGGCGATCGTCCACAATTGCGCCGAGGTGCCGAGCTCGCCGCGCGCCACCGCCGCCTTGGCGTAATCCTCGGGGCCGATGAAGCGCGCCGGGTCGCCGCGCGACTGCGCCTCGGTCGCCACCGCCGCGCGCTCGCCCGGCGCGATGCCCCAGCCGCGCGCGATATCGTCGTTGCAGCGCGCCAGCGCGGCGAGCGCGCGCGCGGTGCCGACCAGCGACACCGCCAGCGCGGGCTCGCTCGAGGGGGTGAGCGTCAGCACCGCGCGCTCGGGCAAATCGGCGAACAGCGCGGGGTTGGTCCAGCCGCGCAGCGTGCGCAGCTTGTCGCCGGTGCCGTTGAATGCCTCGTAGACGGTCTCGTCGCCGCGCCCCTCCACCGCGATCGCGAGCACGCCGCGGCGCAGCCCGCGCTGGCCGAGGCGGCGCTGCACGCTGAGCTCGACGCGGTCACTGAACGGCAGCGAGCGCCACGCCACGATCACGGGCGAGTCCGACGGGCCGAAGGCGCGCGCCATCGCGCAGCCGCGCTCGCCGTAATTGACCACCCATTTGCCCTGCGGCGCGAGCGGGGCCGGGCCGGGCGGCGCCGCGGCGGCGAGCGCGAGCGCGCTCCCCAGCAGCGCCGCGCCGGCCAGCGCGCGCGCCGCCGCCACCCCGCGCCGCTCCGCTCGCCCGCGCTCCCGCCCGTTCCGCCGCTCGCTCCGCCGCATCGCCCGCTCCCGTGCCGGCGCGTTCCCGTGTGCGCCTTGTCGCCCGCAGCCTAGCGTCCCACATCGCGCGGGCAAGCGCCCGGCGCTGGACCTGCCCGAACAAATCTGGAACAAACAACCGCATGGCCCTTACCACCCTCTCCGTCCGCGGCGCGCGCGAGCACAATCTCAAGGACGTGTCGGTCGACATCCCACGCGACACGCTCACCGTGATCACGGGCCTGTCGGGCTCGGGCAAGTCGAGCCTGGCGTTCGACACGATCTACGCCGAGGGCCAGCGCCGCTACGTCGAGTCGCTGTCGGCCTATGCGCGCCAGTTCCTCGAGCTGATGCAGAAGCCCGACGTCGACCATATCGAGGGCCTCTCCCCCGCGATCTCGATCGAGCAGAAGACGACCAGCCGCAACCCGCGCTCGACCGTCGCCACCGTCACCGAGATCTACGACTACATGCGCCTGCTGTGGGCGCGCGTCGGCGTGCCCTACTCGCCCGTCACCGGGCTGCCGATCGCGGCGCAGACGGTCAGCCAGATGGTCGACCGCGTGATGGCGCTGCCCGAGGGGACGCGGCTGTACCTGCTCGCGCCGGTCGTGCGCGGGCGCAAGGGCGAGTATCGCAAGGAGCTGGCCGAGTGGCAGAAGGCGGGCTTCACCCGCGTCCGCATCGACGGCGCGGTGCATGAGATCGACGAGGCCCCCGCGCTCGACAAGAAGTACAAGCACGACATCGAGGTGGTGGTCGATCGCCTGGTCGTGCGCGAGGATGTCGCGACGCGCCTCGCCGACAGTTTCGAGACCGCGCTGAAGCTCGCCGACGGGCTCGCTTATGTCGACCCGGCCGATCCGGTCGAGCCGCGCACGCCCGAGAGCGTCGTGCTGGGCGACCACGCGCCGCCCGGGCGGATCGTCTTCTCCGAGAAGTTCGCCTGCCCGGTCAGCGGCTTCACCATCGCCGAGATCGAGCCCCGCCTCTTCTCGTTCAACGCGCCGCAGGGCGCCTGCCCGGCGTGCGACGGGCTCGGCGAGAAACTGGTGTTCGACGAGGATTTGATCGTCCCCAACCACGAGCTCAGCATCAAGAAGGGCGCGGTGGTGCCCTGGGCGAAGAGCAACCCGCCCTCGCCTTATTACATGCAGGTGATGGCGAGCTTGGCGCGCGAGTTCGGCTTCTCGCTCGACACGCCCTGGGGCGAGCTCCACCCCGAGGTGGCGGACAAGATCCTCTATGGCACCGAAGGCGTGCCCGTGACCCTCACCTTCATCGACGGCAAGAAGAGCTACGACGTCAAGAAGCCGTTCGAGGGCGTGATCGGCAACCTCAACCGCCGCATGCTCTCCACCGAGAGCGCGTGGATCAAGGAGGAGCTCGCCAAGTACCAGTCGTCGCAGGCGTGCGAGACCTGCCACGGCGCGCGGCTCAAGCCAGAGGCGCTCGCGGTCAAGATCGCGAACGAGGACATCAGCCACGCCACCCGGCTGAGCGTGGTCGACGCGCTCGCCTTCTTCACCGATCTGCCCAACCACCTCGGCGACCAGCAGCGCGCCATCGCCGAGCGCATCCTCAAGGAGATCATCGAGCGGCTCGGCTTCCTCAACAACGTCGGGCTCGACTATCTCAACCTCGACCGCACCTCGGGCACGCTGTCGGGCGGCGAGAGCCAGCGCATCCGCCTCGCCTCGCAGATCGGCAGCGGGCTCTCCGGCGTGCTGTACGTGCTCGACGAGCCCTCGATCGGGCTGCACCAGCGCGACAACGACATGCTGCTCGCCACGCTGCGGCGGCTGCGCGACCTCGGCAATACCGTGCTGGTGGTCGAGCATGACGAGGACGCGATCCGCACCGCCGATTACGTCATCGACATGGGGCCGGGCGCGGGCGTGCGCGGCGGCCAGGTGGTGGCGCAGGGCACGCTGCCCGAGCTGCTGGCGAGCGAGGGATCGGTCACCGCCGACTATCTCAACGGCGTGCGCGCGGTGCCGGTGCCGGCCAAGCGCCGCAAGGGCTCGGGCAAGAAGCTGACGGTGCACAATGCGCGCGCCAACAACCTCACCGGCGTGACCGCCTCGATCCCGCTCGGCACCTTCACCTGCGTGACCGGCGTCTCGGGCTCGGGCAAGTCGAGCTTCACCATCGACACCCTGTTCGCGGGGGCGGCGCGCCAGCTCAACGGCGCGCGCGTGCTCGCGGGTAAGCACGACAAGATCACCGGGCTGCAGCACCTCGACAAGGTGATCGACATCGACCAGTCGCCGATCGGCCGCACCCCGCGCTCGAACCCGGCGACCTACACGGGCGCCTTCACCCAGATCCGCGACTGGTTCGCCGGCCTGCCCGAGTCCCTGGCGCGCGGCTACAAGCCGGGGCGGTTCAGCTTCAACGTCAAGGGCGGGCGCTGCGAGGCGTGCCAGGGCGACGGCGTGCTCAAGATCGAGATGCACTTCCTCCCCGACGTCTATGTCACCTGCGACGTGTGCCACGGCGCGCGCTACAACCGCGAGACGCTGGAGGTGAAGTTCAAGGGCCACTCGATCGCCGACGTGCTCGACATGACGGTGGAGGACGCCGCGGGCTTCTTCGCCAACGTGCCGCCGATCCGCGACAAGATGGCGATGCTGGTCGAGGTCGGGCTCGGCTACGTCAAGGTCGGCCAGCAGGCGACGACGTTGTCGGGTGGCGAGGCGCAGCGGGTGAAGCTCGCCAAGGAACTGTCGCGCCGCGCGACGGGCAACACGCTGTATATCCTCGACGAGCCGACGACGGGGCTGCACTTCGAGGACGTGCGCAAGTTGCTCGAGGTGCTCCACGCTCTGGTGGAGCAGGGCAACACCGTGGTGGTGATCGAGCACAACCTCGACGTGATCAAGACCGCCGACTGGATCATCGACCTGGGGCCCGAGGGCGGCGTCAAGGGCGGCGAGATCGTCGCAGTCGGCACGCCGGAAGAGGTGGTGAAGGAGAAGCGGAGCTATACGGGGCGGTATCTCAAGCCGCTGCTGGGGAAGCGGGGGGCGGGCGTGAAGGCGGAGGCTGAGGCGGCGGAGTAATGCCACACCGCCCCGAACTGCTTCACGTGCTGGCATCGCTCGCGGTCGAAGAGCGTGTGCGCCAGGAAGCTGGAGACGGTCAGGGCGTCGGCGGCCTTGAAGACTGACATCGCCGCAGACTGGCAGGGTCGCGTGATCGAGCACAGCGATCTCGTGTCTCACCTTGCTGCCCGACGGGAGGCGATCGGGGAGGCGGCGATGCCGCGAAACGCCGGCAACCGAGGCTCGGCGAGCAAACGGGCGCTCCTTGAGGCGCTGGATCAGCACGGGTCGGACTGGTAGGTCGGGTCATCACGGTGGTCGAGCCGCAGGGTCGCCTGCTGCTTGGCGCGCAGCGCGCGGACAGTCGGGGCGAGTGTGCATTCCGCTCGCTGACCGAGTCGCTGGGGCTTCGCCAATCTGAGGCAACGCGGGGGAGGCAAGACGAAGAGCGCGCTTCCGCCCCAAGCCGCCGTCTTATATGATGCAGAAATGGCGGAGCTACCGACCGACACGGCCACCGCGTCGTCGCACGACGAGGCCGCCGCCTATGACGCGTGGTTCCGCGCCAAGGTCGAGAAGGCGATGGCCTCTACCGAACCGGGCATCCCGCACGAGCAGGTGATGGCAGAAGTCCGAGAGATCATCGAGCGCGCACGCTCCCGTTGACGAGGACGCTCATCTGGCGGCCGGCCGCTCGACGCGACGTGACCGCCATCCTCAGATACATCGCCGATCGTCATGCCGCGGCAGCCGCGGACTTGGCACAACGGTTCGAAGACATCGCCAGGCGCCTGCTGGCTTTTCCCTTCCTCCACCGCCCCGGACGCACGCCGGGTACGCGCGAGGCAGTGGTTCACCGCAATTACCTCCTGATCTACAGCGTCTCTCGCACGACTGTCGACGTACTCGCCGTCGTCCACGCGCGGCGGCGCTATCCCTGAAGCCCCGCCGCCTTCCTCAGCGCGTCGTTGATCCGCCCCTGCCACCCCGGCCCGTCGGCGCGGAAGCGCTCGACCACGTCGGGGTCGAGCCGCAGCGTCACCTGCTGCTTGGCGCGCGCGCGTTGCGGCGGTCGGCCGCGCACCACGCCGTTCGGGCCGAGATAGCCCGTCGCGGGGCGGATGACCTCGCCGCCGATCGAGAACTCGGCGATCTCGAACAGCTCGTCGGTCATCTCGGGCGCGTCATCCGCCGGGTCGAGCCAGGCGGGGTCCGTAGTGGGCGCGTTCTCGCTCATTGGCCTTCCTCATCGAGATCACGCGGCGTCCGTTCGCCGCCTCGGTCCACACCAGCGCCACCATGCGGCCGTCGAGCAGACCGTAGGTGGCGAAGCGGCGCTCCGGATAGGCGAAGCGGACGTCCTCGAACTCGACCACCGGACCGGCGAATACCGCCCCCGCGTCCGCGAAGTCGAGCCCGCGGCGTTCGAGCGCCCTCCGCCGTTTCTCCGGATCGAAGCTGATCTCCATCCCTACATTATGTAGCTACATAACCGCCGACAAGCCCTGAGCTCATCTTTCGCCGACCCGATGCGGCGCCCGCTGTCCTACACCGTCCAACACCGCGCACCCTCGCCGCCTCCCCCAGCCGCAGCGAGCCGCGCCCATGACCGTCATGACCCCGATGGAAGGCATCACCGCCCCCGCCCGCCGGGCCGACACGCCCCCCGCCCCCGACTCGCTAACCGACCCGCTCGCCGCCCCGTTCACCGCCTCGCGCCGCGCCGACGGCTGGTCCGCCGAGCGGCAGCGCGCCTTCCTCGAGGCGATCGCGGAAGGCCATGGCGTCGAGCGCGCCGCCGCGCGCGTCGGGCTCTCCGCCACCTCGGCCTTCGCCTTCCGCCGCTCGGCCAAGGGCAGCGCCTTCGCGCTCGGCTGGCGCGCCGCCACGTTGGTCGCGCGCGAGGCGGTCGCCGAGACGCTGATGGTGCGCGCGCTCGAGGGCCAGACCGACAGCTACGTCCGCGCCGACGGCAGCACCGTCACGCGCCACCGCCACGACAACCGGCTCGCGCTCGGGCTGCTCCACCGGCTCGATCGCCAGGTCGAGTCCGCCGCCGCGGCGGACGCGCAGGCGGCGCGGCTGGTCGCGCAGGAGTTCGACGCCTTCCTCGACTGCGTCGCGGCCGAGGGCGGCGCCGCGCGCGCCGGGCTGTTCCTGGCGCGGCGCAGCGGCGCGCTGCGCGAGCTGCTCGGCGGCACTGCCTCCGCTAACCCCGCCGCGCCCGACGGCGCCGCCGCCGCTTCGCCCGACCCCGCCGTCGCCGACGCGCTCGCGCGCGAGCTCGCCCCGATCCTCGCGCTCGCCGCGGCGGACCGGTTCCAGCGCGTCGGCGCCGCACGCGCCGAGGAGGTCGACGTCGCCGATCTCGACGCCGCGGCGCGCCACACGTGGAGCGCGGCGCAATGGGCGCGCGCCGAGGCGGCGGGGCTGGTGGTGCTCGCCCCGCCCGCTCCCGATCCGGCACCGGCGGAGGACGCGCCCGAGGCTCAACATTCGCAACATTCGGGCGCGCCGGTGTGGTGGGACGAGGCGGCGCGCGACTGGCGCACGCGCTTCCCGCCGCCTTATGCCTTCACCGGGGAGGAGCAGGGGCTGCCGGGCGATCGCGCCTATGCGCGCGCGCTCACCCCGGCCGAGGCGCGCGCGATGGGGCCCAACCCCGCTCGCTACGCCGACGACGAATATGACGCGCTGTTCGACGCGCGCGACGCCTGGTTCACCGCCGCCGCCGCGCGCGCGGGCGTGCCGCCGCCGCCGACCGCGCGGAGCACGCGCGACGAGCAGGCCGCGGGCGCGTGGGACCGGCGCCGCGGCGGCGCGCCGCTCAGCGCGACGCAGGTCGAGCTGATCCGCCGGCTGCGCCTGGCGGCGCGCACGCCGCTCACGCCGGAGGAGAGCGATCCCGCCAACTGGGGCAGCTACGAGGAGGGTGATGCCGAGTCGATGGCACTGCTGGCGGAGTGCGACGGTGAACCTTCGTGGCGACGCGACGTTGCCGGGGACGACCTGGACCTGATGGGAGTTGACGGCATGAGCATCTTCGGCGCGATCAAGAGCGCGATCTTCGGCGACAAGGGCCCGCTCGGCGGTCAGTTCGGCGGCCACAAGGACGCGCCCGCCGCGCCCGCGACCCCGGCGACGCCTGCGACCCCGGCCACGCCCGCAACTCCGACCGCTCCCGCTGCCCCTGCCGCGCCGGCGGCGCCCGCCGCGCCGGCCGCCCCGGTCGACGTCGAGCAGGTGCTCACCGCCACCGCGCAGGCGAAGGGCAACCCCGATCTCAACTGGCGCACCTCGATCGTCGACCTGATGAAGCTGCTCGACATCGACTCGAGCCTGTCCAACCGCAAGGAGCTCGCCACCGAGCTCGGCTATACCGGCCCGCTCGACGGCTCGGCCGAGATGAACATCTGGCTGCACCGCGCGGTGATGCGCGCGCTGGAGCAGAGCGGCGGCATCGTCCCCGACTCGCTGCGGGGGTGACGCCAATATCCTCCCCTGCAAGGGGAGGTGGCAGCGCGTCAGCGCTGACGGAGGGGTGTCGCCGGTGGTGAGTGTCGAGACCATCGCGCGCCTGGACACCCCTCCGTCAGGCCTTCGGCCTGCCACCTCCCCTTGCAGGGGAGGATCATCCCTTTCTCACTCTCCGTCGAGCTCGGGATAGTGGCGGAAGATGCCCTCCTCGCTGAACGGCAGCCGCCGCTCGCTGGCGAGATAGGCCCGCACCCCGGGAAGCGCGACGACGCGGTCGTGCAACGCCGCCAGCCGGGGATAGCGCGGCGCCAGCGTCGCCATCCGCCGCGGGAAGGCATAGCGCAGCCCCGCGATTACCTGGAACAGCGAGGTGTCGACATAACTCCAGCGCCCGCCCGCGACCCACTCGCCCTCGGCGGCGCGAGTCGCCGTCTCGAAATGGTCGAGGAACTTGGGAATACGCTCGTCGCGGAATGTAGCGGCGGCGCGCGCGGCCTCCGGCTTCTGCTCGTCGTAATAGGCCGTCGCCGCCACCGGGTGATGGACGTTGTGCGCCTCCGCCACCAGATCCGCGACGGTCAGCTGGAGCTGGTGGACCCAATAACGCTCGGCGATGCTGGAGGGCGCCAGGCCGTGGCGGTCGCCGAGGTAGAGCAGGATGTCCGCTACCTGCGCCACCGCATGTCCGTCGAGTGCGAGATAGGGCGGGGCGAAGGGCGCGCGTGGGGTGCGCGCCGCCATGTCCGCCATCATCGCCTCCGCGCCGTGCACCCGCGCGCTGTCCTCATAGGCGATCCCGCCCGCTTCCAGCGCGAGCCGGACGAACTCGCCGCGGCCCTGGATCGTCGGCCAGTACCAGAGCTTGTAGCCGCTCACGCCGGCTCGCCGGGCGCGGTGGCGCGGATCGCGAGCGCGTGGACATGGTCGGCGAGCAACTCGGCGAGCGCGCGATTGACCAGCCGCTGGCGCTCGACCCGCGACCGGCCGACGAAGGCGGGGCTCTCCACGACAACGCGGAAGTGGCTCTCGCCGCTGCCGTCGTCGCCGGCGTGGCCGCGGTGGAGCGCGCTCTCGTTGATCACCTCGAGCCGCGACGGGGCGAGCGCCGCGGTGAGACGGGCCGTGATCTCGGCCGCGATCGGCCCGGTGGAAGCGTCGGTCATCGCTCCCATATACAGTCCTTTGTTCCGGAAGCGACGGCAGTCAGGTGAAGCCCAGCAAGGATCGACCCCATACCCGGTTCCACGGTCGCGTCGAAGGCGCGGCGCAGGCGTGCGTCCACCCCGGCTGCGCCGAGCCCGGCGAGTTCCGCGCCCCCCCGCTCGAGGGCGCGGGCAATGGCGAGGGCCCGCCGCGCTTCCGCTGGTTCTGCCTCGACCATATCCGCGCCTTCAATGCGGGGTACAATTACTTCGACGGCATGACCGCGGAGGAGATCCACCACGCGCAGCGCCCGCTGGCGGGGTGGGAGCGCGAGACCCGCGCCTTCGCGCGCGCGGGCAGCGGCGACCAGGGCCCGCGCTGGGCCGACTTCACCGACCCGCTCGACGCGATCGGCGCGCGCTTCCGCCGCACGGTCGCGCCTGAGCGAACCGATGGCAAGCCGCTGTCGGGCGAGGACCGGCGCAACCTGGAGACGCTGGGGCTGGCCGCGGACGCGGACCGTGCCGCGCTGCGCCGCCGCTATTCCGAGCTGGTGCGCCGCTATCACCCCGACCGTAACGGCGGCGACCGCAGCCACGAGGCGATGCTGGCCAAGGTGATCAGCGCCTACCACCAGCTCCGCCAGGCGCCGGCGTTCGCGTGAGGCCGCGGTGGGTCAGCGCGGGGGCTGACCGCGCGGCGGGGATGTCATATGACGTCGAGCACGAGGCCGAGGTCGCGTGCCTCGTTCGCCTCGATGTACCAATTGTCGGGCGCGCGCTTCTTGAGTTCGTCGAGCGTCACCTGGCTGCCGCGGACGAGGTCGGCGAAGCCCTCCTCCTGGATGCGGATCGAGTCCGCGATCTCGTTGAGCTTGGCCTTGAGGATCGGCGGGATCGTGTGGAGCGGCCCGGAGAGCTGGAGCGTGCTCGTCATGCTGCGCTCGTGGATCATCAGGCGCGAGTTGCGCGTGAGGAAGCGGTTCTCGACCGGGAAGGCGGACATGAAGGTCGCGCCGGCGGAATAGACTGCGACCTTGCCGAGGAACAGCGCGTCGCGGCCGGTATATTCGCGCAACAACCGGATCGAGTCGCCCATCGCGCGCGCCATCTCGGGGTCGCCGCCGAGCGTAGTGAGCGAGACCACGATGGGCCCCTCGGCGGGCACGGCAGCGAGTTGCTCTTTGAACCGTGCATACATCATGTCGTCCACGGTGCCGTGGAGCTGGATGTGCGGGATGGCGAGGAGCGGGTAGCGCGCCGCGTTGCTGTCGGTCATGGCGGCGGTAAGCGACGGGGAGGATGAGGGTTCCCTGCTCGGCTCGAGAAAGTCGCTGGATCGCTTGACCGCGCGAGGGCGGCCGATCGTCGTGGCCATGGCCTCGCTCATCCACCCGCGCGTCAGCGTCGACCCGTCCATCTGCGGCGGACGCCCGGTCATCGCGGGGACGCGCGTGCGGGTCAACGACGTGCTCGACATAGTCGCGGGCGGGGCGAGTATCGCCGAGATTGTCGCCGACTTCCCTTATGTGAGTGCCGAGGACGTCGCCGCCGCGCTCGCCTTCGCCGCGCGCGACATGGCGCGCGGTTGAGACGCTCTCACCTGCGACACTGACACTACTCCTGCGCACGCAGGAGCCTAGAGCCACGAGCGCCATCCCTGCCGCCCTGGGCTCCGGCGTTCGCCGGAGTACGCTCCAGCTTCGATGACTTAGTCTCTATTAGCTCGACCAAGGCACGCTGATCAGTACACGCGCTTCTTCGGCTTGATGTACTCGACGTCGTCGGTGAGCGTGTAATCGTGCACCGGGCGATAATCGATCGCGGTGGCGCCGCCCTTGCCGCCCCAGCCCTCGAAGGTCGTGATCGTGTGCTTCATCCAGTTGGCGTCGTCGCGCTCGGGGAAGTCCTCGTGCATGTGCGCGCCGCGGCTCTCCTTGCGGTTCGCCGCGCTCTTCATCGTCACCACCGCCTGGCCTATCAGATTGTCGAGCTCGAGCGTCTCGACAAGATCGGTGTTCCAGATCAGCGAGCGGTCGGTCACGCCGACGTCCTGCACGCCCTGGTAGATCGCCTCGATCTTCTCGACGCCCTCGGCCAGCAGCGCCGAGTCGCGGAACACCGCGCAGTGGCGCTGCATCGTCCGCTGCATCTCGCCGCGCAGCTTGGCGGTCGGCGTGCTGCCAGC
>Ga0265798_10006514_pt1 | contig 15336 bp, 10 predicted proteins | sample P3T30metagenome_FD_192430 | JGI IMG/M metagenome (GOLD analysis project Ga0265798, IMG submission 192430) | Plant litter microbial communities from East Loma Ridge, Irvine, California - P3 T30 | ecosystem: Environmental > Terrestrial > Plant litter > Unclassified | place: USA: California... | reverse complement strand
GCCCAGCTGAGACCGAACGGTGCCGGGGGAGCGGCTCAGGCGTTGATACGACCGGCGCGCATGACGCGTTCGAGCAGCAGGTCGAAGTTGCGCGCCATCTCCTGCGCGCTCTCGCCGGGCCACATGTGCAGCGGCTTGGCCGCGCCCTGCGCCTGCTGCAGCGAGGTGCGCTCGGGCAGCTGCGGGCTGAGCACGAGCGGGCCGAACATGTCGCGCAGCTCCTTGATGCGGAACTGGTGCTCGAGCGACTGCACGCGGGTGCGGTTGACGACGATGCCGAGCGGCTGCAGCCGGGGGGAGAGGCCGCGGCGGATCTCCTCGATCGCGCGCAGCGCGCGGTCGGCCGCGGCGACGGAGAAGAGCCCCGGCTCGGTGACGACGATCACGCGGTCGCTCGCGGCCCAGGCCGTGCGGGTGAGCGCGTTGAGCGAGGGCGCCGAGTCGATCAGCACGAGGTCGTACTCGTTCTCGACGTGCGCGAGCGCCTCCTCGAGCTTCCAGATGTCGCGGATGCTCGGGTGCGGCCCGTCGAAGTTGATCGCCGAGGGGCTGCCGATCATGACGTCGACGGTGCCGGGGCGGCCGCGCGTCCATCCGCTCGGGGCGATGGCCTGGCGCACCGTGCGCTCGCGCGGGGCGGTGAGCACGTCGGCGACGTTGAGGTGGCCTGCGACGGCGATGTCCATGCCGGTCGACACGTCGGACTGCGGATCGAAGTCGACCACGAGCGTGCGCAGCCCCTTGGCGAACGACGCCGAAGCGAGACCGAGGGTCACCGTGGTCTTGCCGACACCGCCCTTGAGGGAGCTGACGCTGAGTACGTGCACGATGAGTAACGTTACCGTCACGAGGCTGGGAGGCCTCCCACCAGCGGCGGCGCGCCGCGACGTGTCGAAAGGACACCATGTTCTCGAAGATCCTGGTCGCCAACCGCGGGGAGATCGCCATCCGCGCGTTCCGCGCCGCCGTCGAGCTCGGGGCCCGCACCGTCGCCGTCTACCCCTACGAGGACCGCAACTCGCTGCACCGTCAGAAAGCGGATGAGGCCTACCTGATCGGCGAGCCGGGCCACCCGGTGCGCGCCTACCTCGACGTCGCCGAGATCATTAGGGTCGCGCGGCTCGCCGGCGCCGACGCGATCTATCCGGGCTACGGGTTCCTCTCCGAGAACCCCGAGCTCGCCGAGGCGGCCGCGGCGGCCGGCATCGCCTTCATCGGGCCGCCCGCCGCCGTGCTCCGCTCGGCCGGCAACAAGGTCACCGCGAAGGAGCAGGCGATCGCCGCGGGCGTGCCCGTGCTCGACTCGACGCCGCCGTCGAAGGACCTCGACGAGCTCGTCGCCGGTGCCGAGCGCCTCGGCTACCCCGTCTTCGCGAAGGCCGTCGCGGGCGGCGGCGGCCGCGGTATGCGGCGGGTGAGCACGCCGGAGGAGCTGCGCCCGGCGCTCGAGGCCGCGATGCGCGAGGCCGACAGCGCCTTCGGCGACCCGACCATGTTCCTCGAGCAGGCGGTCGTGCGGCCCCGGCACATCGAGGTGCAGATCCTCGCCGATGCGCACGGCGAGACCGTGCACCTCTTCGAGCGCGACTGCTCGGTGCAGCGGCGGCACCAGAAGGTCGTCGAGATCGCACCGGCGCCGAACCTCGACGAGTCGATCCGCCAGGCCATGTACCGCGACGCGATCGCCTTCGCCCGGTCGATCGGCTACGTCAACGCCGGCACGGTCGAGTTCCTGCTCGACACGGCGGGGGAGCGCGCCGGCCAGCATGTCTTCATCGAGATGAACCCTCGCATCCAGGTCGAGCACACGGTGACGGAGGAGGTCACCGACGTCGACCTCGTGCAGTCGCAGATGCGCATCGCCGCCGGCTCGTCGCTGCAGGAGCTCGGGCTGACCCAGGACCGGCTGCAGCTGCGCGGCGCGGCACTCCAGACCCGCATCACCACCGAGGACCCGAGCGCCGGCTTCCGCCCGGACACCGGCAAGATCACGACCTACCGCTCGCCGGGCGGCGCGGGCATCCGGCTCGACGGCGGCACAGTGGCCGCCGGCGCGCAGATCAGCCCGTACTTCGACTCGATGCTGGCCAAGCTCACCTGCCGCGGTCGCGACTTCGACGCGGCGGTGCTGCGGGCGCGCCGCGCACTCGCGGAGTTCCGCATCCGGGGCGTCTCCACCAACATCCCCTTCCTGCAGGCGGTGCTGGCCGACGACGCCTTCGTCGCCGGCGACCTCAGCACGGCCTTCATCGAGGAGCGCCCCCAGCTGCTCGACGCGAACCGGTCCAAGGACCGCGGCACCAAGATCGTCAGCTGGCTCGCCGATGTCACCGTCAACCAGCCCTACGGCGCCGGCGACGGTGCGATCGACCCCGCTCGCAAGCTGCCCGCCGTCGACCTGACCGCGCCGGCCCCGGCCGGATCGCGCCAGCGGCTGCTCGAGCTCGGACCCCGGGGCTTCGCGCGGGCGCTGCGCGAGCAGACCGCGCTCGCGGTCACCGAGACGACCATGCGCGACGCGCACCAGTCGCTGCTGGCGACCCGGGTGCGCAGCCGCGACCTGCTCGCCGCGGCACCCTACGTGGCACGGCTCACGCCCGAGCTGCTCTCGGTGGAGGCCTGGGGCGGGGCCACCTACGACGTGGCGCTGCGCTTCCTCGGCGAGGACCCCTGGGAACGGCTGGCCGCCCTGCGCGTGGCGCTGCCGAACGTGGCGATCCAGATGCTGCTCCGCGGCCGCAACACGGTCGGCTACACCCCGTACCCGACCGAGGTGACCGACGCCTTCGTCCGCGAGGCCGCGTCGACCGGCGTCGACGTGTTCCGCATCTTCGACGCGCTCAACGACGTCGAGCGGATGCGCCCGGCGATCGACGCCGTCCTCGGCACGGGCAGCACGCTCGCGGAGGTCGCGCTCTGCTACACGGGCGACCTGCTGAACCCGGCCGAGGACCTGTACACCCTCGACTACTACCTGCGCCTGGCCGAGCGGATCGTCGAGGCCGGCGCGCACGTCATCGCCATCAAGGACATGGCCGGCCTGCTGCGCGCCGGCGCCGCGGAGCGCCTGGTGAGGGCGCTGCGCGAGCGCTTCGACCTGCCCGTGCACGTGCACACCCACGACACGGCCGGCGGCCAGCTCGCCACCCTGCTCGCCGCGGCGCGGGCGGGAGCGGATGCGGTCGACGTCGCCAGCGCCCCCATGGCCGGCACCACCTCGCAGCCCAGCGCCTCCTCGCTCGTGGCCGCGCTCGCCCACACCGAGCGTGACACCGGCCTCTCGCTCGACGCGGTGAGCGACCTCGAGCCGTACTGGGAGGCGGTGCGCCGGGCGTACCGCCCGTTCGAGTCCGGACTCGCGGGCCCGACCGGCCGGGTCTACCGGCACGAGATCCCAGGCGGGCAGCTCTCGAACCTGCGGCAGCAGGCGATCGCGCTGGGGCTCGGCGACCAGTTCGAGAAGGTGGAGGACCAGTACGCCGCGGCCAACCGCATCCTCGGCCGTCCGCCGAAGGTCACCCCCTCGTCGAAGGTCGTCGGCGACCTCGCGCTGCAGCTCGCGGCCGTCGACGCCGACCCGGCCGACTTCGAGGCGCACCCCGAGCGCTACGACATCCCCGACTCGGTGATCGGCTTCATGGCCGGCGAGCTCGGCGACCTGCCCGGCGGCTGGCCGGAGCCCTTCCGCACCAAGGTGCTGGCGGGCCGAGACGTGCGCATCGGCGTGCAGCCCATCGCCGAGGAGGATCGCGCGCTGCTCGACGGCAGCGCCGAGCAGCGCCGCGGCGCCCTCAATCGGCTGCTCTTCCCGCAGCCGACGCAGCTCTTCCAGCGCTTCCGCGACGAGTACGGCGACCTCTCCTCGGTCGGCACCGTCGACTACCTCTACGGCCTCAAGCCCGGCACCGAGCACGTCGTCGAGATCGAGCAGGGCGTGAGCCTGTACATCGGGCTCGAGGCCGTCGGTGAGGCCGACGAGCACGGCATGCGCACCGTGATGACCTCGCTGAACGGCCAGCTGCGCCCGGTCGTCGTGCGCGATCGCGGCATCGCCGTCGAGGCGGTGTCGGCCGAGAAGGCGGATGCGGCGAAGCCGGGCCACGTCGCCGCACCGTTCTCCGGCGTGGTCACCCTCAAGGTCGAGGAGGGCGCGCGGGTCGAGGCGGGTGCCGCCGTCGCGACCATCGAGGCGATGAAGATGGAGGCCGCGATCACCACGCCGGTCGCCGGCACCGTGCGACGCCTCGCGATCCCGACCACCCAGCAGGTCGACGCGGGCGATCTGCTCGTGGTCGTCGAGTAGCGCGGAACCCGACGGCGCCGGAACCCTGCACGGTAGGATGAGTGTTCCCCGTGCATCGAAAGGCAGCCACCGTGGCACTCAATCGCAAGAAGCCTCTGGGCGACGACGAGGTCTTCCCCGACTACGTCGACGCCGGCGACGTCGCGCGCCTGCCCGGCGGGCCGCTCGAACCCTCGGGCGAGGACCTGACGCTGACGGTGCCCGATCACCTCACGTTCTCGGTCGATCTGCCCGAGCAGGTGCACGACGCCCCCGAGGACGAGCGCGCCGTGGCCATCGAGGACACGACCGTCGACCCCGGCCGCCTGGATGCGGGGCCCGCGCCGACGACCTCCATCCCGGTCCAGTCCGCCTTCGACGAGCCTGCCGGCGACGGCCCGAGCCGTCGCGATCGCCTCAAGGGCGGCACCTCCGATGTGCCCGAGTCCGCTGCGATGCTCACGGCCGATCGACTCATCGAGCCCCGCCGTCGGCACCGCCCGGCGCCCGAGGGCGGCTTCAACTCGTTCCTCTACGCGGTCACGTTCCACAACGTGAACCTCGGCGACTCCAAGAAGGTGCGCGCGCGCAAGGAGATCGAGGCGCGCATGGCCAAGAAGTTCGAGGGCGGCACCCGCTTCGTGCCCGTGCTCACCCGCAAGGGCGGCGTCGGCAAGACCACGATCACGACCCTGCTCGGCATGGCGCTGGCGGATGTGCGCGAGGACCGCGTCATCGCGATCGACGCCAACCCCGACCGCGGCACCCTCTCGGAGCGCGTGCACAAGCAGACCCGCGCCACGGTGCGCGACGTCGTCACCAAGGCGAGCTCGGTCGTCGGCTTCACCGACTTCGCGAACCTGGTCTCGCGCGACATCACGCGCCTCGACGTGCTCGCCTCCGACACCGATCCGCTGCTCTCGGAGGCCTTCAGCGAGGACGACTACAACGTCGTCGCCGACCTCGCCCAGCGCTTCTACTCGATCGCGCTGACCGACTGCGGCACCGGCATCGTCCACTCGGTCATGCGCGCCACGCTCAACCGGGCCGACTCGGTCGTGATCGTCTCCGGCGGCAGCGTCGACGAGGCGCGCCTCGCCTCCGAGACCCTCACCTGGCTCGAGGCCAACGGCTACGGCGACCTCGTGCGCAACGCGGTGGTGGCGATCAACACCGCGACGCAGGGCACCCAGCTGGTCAAGCTCGAGGAGATCGAGTCGCACTTCCGCTCGCGCGTGCGCGCGACGGTGCGGATCCCCTACGACCCCCAGCTCGCGGCCGGCTCGGTCGTCAGCTACCGCGACCTGCACGCCGTCACGAAGCAGGCGGCGCGCGAGCTCGCGGCGCTGGTCATGGACGGGTTGCCGGCCCGCCGCGACCGCTGACCGTGGCGGAGCGTCCCATCCGGATCTTCGGCGATCCGGTGCTCAAGACCGTGTCCGACGCGATCGCGGATCCCGCATCCGCTCGCGCGCTCGTGCAGGACCTGCTCGACTCGGTGGCCCTGCCGGGCCGCGCCGGCGTCGCGGCATGCCAGATCGGCGTGAACCTGCGCGCCTTCAGCTGGAACGTCGACGGCGAGATCGGCTACGTCATCAACCCGACCCTGGTCGAGGTGGCCGGCGAGATCGAACTGCTCGACGAGGGCTGCCTCTCCGTGCCCGAGCTGTTCTTCACGACCCCGCGCTACCCCTTCGCCCGCGTCGTCGGCGTCGATCTCGACGGCGAGACGGTCGACGTGAGCGGCACGGGTCTGCTGGCCCAGGCCCTGCAGCACGAGTGCGACCACCTCGACGGCCTGCTCTACCTCGATCGGCTCGAGCAGCCGATCCGACGCGAGGCGCTGCGGGCGATCCGCGGCACCAGCTGGTTCTGAACCGCACGCACGAGGGCCCGGCAGCATCCGCTGCCGGGCCCTCGTCGCATCCGCTCGCTCAGTGGGCGAGCGACTGCCCCTGCGTCTTCGGGGCGGAGTCGTACATCTCGGTGATCTCGGCGGCGAAGTCGGCGAGGATCACGTCGCGCTTGATGCTGAGCTTCGGCGTGAGGTGACCGCTCGCCTCGGTGAGCTCGATCGGCAGCACGCTGAACTTGCGGATCGACTCGGCGCGCGAGACCAGGGTGTTCGCGGCGTCGATCGCCCGCTGCACCTCGGCGACGACGGTCGGATGCGAGGCCGCCTCGGCGAGGCTCAGCGTGCCCTGCACGCCGTTGTTGGCGAGCCAGGCGGGCAGCATCTCCGGGTCGAGGGTGACGAGCGCGGCGATGAACGGCTTCTGGTCGCCCGTGACGACGACCTGCCCGATGATCGGGTTCGCTCGGATGGGGTCCTCGAGCACGGCCGGGGCGACGTTCTTGCCCGCGGCGGTGACGATGATCTCCTTCTTGCGACCCGTGATCGTGAGGTAGCCCTCGGCGTCGATGGCGCCCAGATCGCCGGTGCGGAACCAGCCGTCTTCGGTGAAGGCGGCCTTCGTGGCCTCCTCGTTGCGCCAGTAGCCCTGGAAGACGTTGTTGCCGGTCACCTGCACCTCGCCGTCCTCGGCGATGCGGATGCCGACGCCGGGCAGCGCGGGGCCCACGGTGCCGATCTTGAACTTGGCGGGCACGTTGACCGATGCCGGTGCGGTCGTCTCGGTGAGCCCGTAGCCCTCGAGGATGCGCACGTCCATGCTGCGGAAGAAGTGGCCGAGGCGCGGGCCGAGCGGCGCGGAACCCGAGACGGCGTAGCGCACATTGCCGCCCATGGCCGCCCGGAGCTTGCCGTAGACGAGCTTGTCGAACAGGGCGAACTGCAGCTTGAGCGCCAGCGGCACGCTGCCCGCGTCGAGCGCCTTGGAGTGCGCGACGGCGACGTCGGCTGCGCGGCGGAAGATCTTGCCCTTGCCGCCGGTCTCGGCCTTCTGCTCGGAGGCGTTGTAGACCTTCTCGAAGACCCGCGGCACCGCGAGCAGGAAGGTCGGCTTGAAGCTGCCGAGCGAGGGCAGCAGCAGCTTGGTGTCGGGCTGGTGGCCGACCTTCACGCCCGAGTGCACCGCGAGCACCGAGATGAAGCGCGCGAAGACGTGGGCGAGGGTGATGAAGAGCAGCGTCGAAGAGCCGGGGGCGACGACCTCGGCGAGCTCCTTCGCCGAGTTGCGCGCCAGCTCGACGAAGTTCGAGTGGTTCAGCACGCAGCCCTTGGGGCGCCCGGTGGTGCCGGAGGTGTAGATGAGCGTGGCGATGTCGTCGCCGTTCGCCAGGCTGCGGCGGCGCTCGATCTCGGCGTCGGGGATCGCGGTGCCCGCAGCGGAGAGCTTCGCGAGGTCGCCGGTGTCGATCTGCCAGACGCTGCGCACGTCCGGCAGGTCGGCGTGCACCTCGTCGAAGCGGGCGAAGTGGTCGCTGTTCTCGACGATCACGGCGACGGCGCCGGAGTCGGCGAGGTTCCACTGCACCTGGGAGGGGGAGGAGGTCTCGTAGACCGGCACGAGCACGCCGCCGGCGAACCAGACGGCGAAGTCGACGAGGGTCCACTCGTAGCGGGTCTTGGCCATGAGCCCGACCTTGTCGCCCGGTTCGATGCCGCTCGCCGCGAGGCCCTTGGCCAGCGCGGTCACCTCCTCGAGGAAGCGGCGCGCGCTCAGATCCGTCCAGCCGCCACGGCCGTCGGGCAGGGCGAAGAGGGGAGCGTCGGGGGTGGCCCGAACCCGCTCCACGAGCAGGTCGGTCACATTGGCGGTCGGGTCGGCAGGGACCACGGCGGGCACGATCTGATGGTTCACGGCAACTCCTTCGGTACCGGTCAGCGTAGAGCTCGTGCTCACCCTATCCCGGGGCGCCGAGCCGCGGCGGGGCCGAACGTCCCCCGTGCCGGCAGCTCCGGGGGACGGATGGCTGGGGGTAGAGTGGCCTGGTCCGTCTCGAGGTGAGGTCTCCATGTTCTACTGGCTGATGAAGCATCTCGTCGCCGGCCCCATCGTGAAGGTCGTCTTCCGCCCCTGGATCGTCGGGCTGCAGAACATCCCCGAGCACGGTGGCGCGATCCTGGCCTCCAACCACCTCTCCTTCGTCGACTCGGTGTTCCTGCCGCTGGTGCTCGACCGTCGGATCAGCTTCCTCGCCAAGAGCGACTACTTCACCGGTCGCGGCATCAAGGGCTTCCTCACGCGGCTCTTCTTCGAGGCCACCGGGCAGCTCTCCATCGACCGTTCGGGCGGCAAGGCCAGCGAGGCCTCGCTGAACACCGGCCTGCAGGTCCTGCACAAGGGCGACCTGCTCGGCATCTACCCCGAGGGCACCCGCAGCCCCGACGGCCGCATGTACCGCGGTCGCACCGGCGTGGCGCGCATGGTGCTCGAGGGCAAGGTGCCGGTCGTGCCGATCGCGATGATCGACACCGAGAAGATCATGCCGATCGGCACCAAGATCCCCACCGTGCGCCGCGTCGGGATCGTCATCGGCGAGCCGCTCGACTTCTCGCGCTTCGAGGGGCTCGAGGGCGATCGCTTCATCCTGCGCTCCATCACCGACGAGATCATGTACGAGCTCGGCAAGCTGAGCCAGCAGGAATACGTCGACGCGTATGCGTCTTCCGTCAAGGAGAAGCGCGGCCCCGCCGCACGCCGATAGGCTCAGCCACGGTCCGCGCTCTCCGCCGGATCGTCAGGTCCGGCGCCCACCCCGCCACCCATCGAAACTCCAGAGGAACCACCGTGGTCGACTCCACCGAACCCGTCATCACCGCAGCTCCGGCCGTGATCGAGGGGCTCGACTACTGGCGCACGCTCCCCGTCAAGCAGCAGCCCGCCTGGCCCGATTCCGCGGCGACCGCCGCCGTCTCCGCCGAGCTCTCCAGCCTTCCTCCGCTCGTCTTCGCGGGCGAAGTCGACCAGCTGCGCGAGCGCCTCGGCAAGGCGGCGCGCGGCGAGGCCTTCCTGCTGCAGGGCGGCGACTGCGCCGAGACCTTCGCCGGCGCTACCGCCGACCAGATCCGCAACCGCGTCAAGACGCTGCTGCAGATGGCGGTCGTGCTCACCTACGGCGCCTCCATGCCGGTCGTCAAGATGGGGCGGATGGCGGGCCAGTTCGCCAAGCCGCGATCGAACGACTTCGAGACCCGCGGCGACGTGACGCTGCCCGCCTACCGCGGCGACATCGTCAACGGCTACGACTTCACCCCGGAGTCCCGCGAGGCGGACCCGCGCCGCTTGCTGCAGGGGTACCACACGGCCGCCTCGACCCTGAATCTCGTGCGCGCCTTCACGCAGGGGGGCTTCGCCGACCTGCGCGAGGTGCACAGCTGGAACAAGGGCTTCGCCGCGAATCCCGCGAACCAGCGCTACGAGCACCTGGCCGCCGAGATCGACCGGGCCATCAAGTTCATGGAGGCTGCGGGCGCCGACTTCGACGAGCTCAAGCGCGTTGAGTTCTACACCGGCCACGAGGGCCTGCTCATGGACTACGAGCGCCCCATGACGCGCATCGACTCGCGCACCGGCGCCGCGTACAACACGTCGTCGCACTTCCAGTGGATCGGCGAGCGCACCCGCGAGCTCGACGGGGCGCACGTCGACTTCTTCTCGCGCGTGCGCAACCCCATCGGCGTCAAGCTCGGCCCGTCGACCACGCCCGAGACCATGCGCGATCTCATCGAGAAGCTCGACCCGAACCGCGAGCCGGGCCGGCTCACGTTCATCACCCGCATGGGCGCCGGCAAGATCCGCGACGCCCTGCCGCCACTGCTCGAGGCGATCAAGGAGATGGACGCGCTGCCGCTCTGGGTCACCGACCCCATGCATGGCAACGGCATCACCACCTCGACCGGCTACAAGACCCGTCGCTTCGACGACGTGGTCGACGAGGTCAAGGGCTTCTTCGAGGCGCACCGCGCGGCCGGCACGCACCCGGGTGGCATCCACGTGGAGCTCACGGGCGACGACGTCACCGAGTGCCTCGGCGGCTCGGAGCACATCGACGAGGCGACCCTCGCCACCCGCTACGAGTCGCTCTGCGACCCGCGCCTCAACCACAAGCAGTCGCTGGAGCTCGCGTTCCTCGTCGCCGAGGAGCTCGGCGCCAAGCGCTGATCCCGCAACGACGGAGGGGGCGGATGCATCGCATCCGCCCCTCTCACGTGTCCCGGTGTCAGCCGGTCAGGCTCCAGCGCAGCGTGATGGTGTCGCCCACGCGCGCCTCCTCGCCGGCTCCGGGGGAGATCTCGGTGACCGCGGCGAAGGCGCCGAAGGGACCGGGGTCGCTGTAGGCGACCTTCAACCCCTCCGCCTCGAGCGCGGCGACGGCCTCGTCGACGTTCTCGCCGACGACGTCGGGGATCTGCACGGGCTGCGGTCCGTCGGAGATGTTCACGACGATCACGGTGCCCGGTACGACGGGCTGCCCTTCGTCGACCTGGGCGTACCAGTCGATCACCCGTCCCTCGGCGACGTCGTTGTTGTAACGTCGCTCGCCCTCGCGATACTCGAGTCCCGCGTCCGAGATGATGCCGCGTGCGGAGTCAGCGGTCTCGCCCGCCACGTTCGGCACAGGACCCGCGGAGACGGTAAGCGTGATCGGCTGCTGTTCGGCGTACTGCTGCCCGGCCTCGAGGGCGACGTTCCCGCCGTCCGCATCGACGCCGGTCGCTCGGATCACGTTGCCGGCTTCGACGTCGTCGTTGAACTCGAGCGCATCGTCCTGGAGCAGGAAGTTCTGCTCGAGCTCGGAGCGAAGGTCGCCGACGGGGCGGTTCGCGATCTCCGGCAGGTCGATCAGTCTGGGTCCCGCCGAGACGACGAGATCGACCTCGGAGCCCGGCGGGAGCGCCGTGCCCTCGCCCGGGTCGGACTCCATCACGATGCCGGCTTCGACCTCGAGATCGGGCCGCAGCGTGATCTCGCCCTGCACGAAGCCCGAGTCGCGGATCGCGGTGAGGGCCGCGTCCTGCGTCTCGCCGATCACGGTCGGCACGGAGGCGTACGAGCCGGGCCCGGCGAGGAAGTACCAGGCCGCGGTGCCGCCGCCGCCGAGCAGCACGATGAGCGCGATGATCAACGCGACGAGCGGTCCGCGGCGCTTCTTGCGCGGCTCCTCCTCGCCGTCGATCTCGCTGTGGTCGTCGGTGGCGCCGTCGATCGGCCCGGTGCCGCGTCGTGACGGGGCGAGCACCTGGGTCACGCCCTGGTTCAGCTCGCCGGTGCCGAGCGCCGGATGCAGCACCCGGGTCGGCTGGTAGGACGACGTGCCGTTCATGGCGACGGTGGGCGTCGGCTGCGTGGCGTCGGGCACGACGATGCGGCGCGCATCCGTCAGCTGCTCCAGCAGGCTGCGCGCGTCGCGCGGCCGGGCCTCGGGCTCGCGGGCAGTGGCCCAGAGCACGAGCTCGTCGAGCTCGACGGGCACGTCAGCCACGACGTCCGACGGCGGCGGCACGTTGTCGTTGGCGTGCTGGTAGGCGATCTGCATCGGCTGCTCGCCCTTGAAGGGCTGCTCGCCGGCGAGCATCTCGTACATCATGATGCCGACCGCGTAGATGTCGCTGCGGGTGTCCGCGACGCCGCGGGTGACGAGCTCGGGGGAGAGGTAGGCGATCGTGCCGAGCAGCGCCTGGCCGGTGGCGGTGTTCGCGCTCACGGCGCGCGCCAGGCCGAAGTCGCCGATCTTGATGCGGCCGTCGTCGGCCAGCATCACGTTCTCGGGCTTGAGGTCGCGGTGCACGATGCCCGCGCGGTGCGCTGCGGCGAGACCGGAGAGCACCGCCTCGGAGATGTCGAGCATCTGCTCGGGCGTGAGCCGCCCGTACTCCTGCAGCAGGTCGCGCAGGGTGATGCCGGGCAGGTACTCCATCACCAGGTAGGCGGTCTCCGCCTCCTGGCCCTGGTCGAAGACGTTGACGACGTTCGGATGCGCCAGGCGCGCGGCCGAGCGCGCCTCTTGGATGAAGCGCTCCTTGAACTGCTCGTCGTCGGCGAGGTGCGGATGCATCACCTTGATCGCCACGCGGCGGTCGAGCCGCAGATCCGTGGCCAGGTAGACCGTGGCCATGCCGCCACGGGCGATGCGTGAGCGCACCTCGTAACGACCATCGATCAATCGGCCGACGAGGGGGTCCTCGGTGGGGTTGCTGCTCACCCTGCGAGTCTAGGGCTGGGGTGCCGGACGGCTCGCCCGAAACACCGATCGCGACGCGGAACGCCGCGGGCGATCAGCCGAGCTCCGACAGCCACGACCAGGCCGAGGCCTCCCACTTGGCGTAGGCGGTCGGATGCGCGGAGATCTGCACGGCCTGCGCCGCCTGGGTGAGGGTCATGGACTGCCACCCGCCGATGTCGAGCAGGCCGCGGTTGCCGTCGGCGGTGCCGGTGTAGAAGGCGCGGGCGGCGAAGGCCGGGTCGAGGATCTGCTCCGCGCTGCCCCAGCCGAAGCTCGGCCGCTGCTGGAAGAGGCCCACCGAGTCGCGGTCGCCGTAGTCGATGTTGCGCAGCGACGACTCCTGCATCGCGGTCGCGAGCGCGATGACGATGCCGTAGTCGGGCACACCGAGCTGGCGGCCGACGTTCACGATGACCTGCGCGTTCGCGCGGGTGGTCGCGTTGAGCGTGGTGATCGCGCCGGTCGCGCCGCCTGCCGGCGCCGTGGGGGCGGGGGTCGAGGAGCCCCCCGAAGGCGACCCGCCGGAGGTAGAGCCGCCGGACGACGAGCCGCTGCCCGTGGAGGCGCCGGGGATCACGAGCTCGCTGCCCGGGTAGATGATGCTCGAGCGGCTGAGCCCGTTGGCCTCGAGGATGCGCGTCACCGTCACGCCGTAGCGGGCGGCGATGGCGCTGATCGTCTCGCCGGCGCCGACCGTGTGCCGGGCGCCGTCGACGGATGCTGCGGGCGCCTGCACCGCGACGGCCTGCTCCACGGGCGCCTGCTCCGGTTCGGCCTCGGCCGGCGGGGCCTCGGTCTCGTGGGCGATGAGCTCGGGCGCGCCGGGCAGCGCGGGCACGACCCGGTCGGCCCCCGGCAGCACGATGCTCTGGCCGGGGAAGATCGTGCTCGACCAGCTCAGGCCGTTGGCCTCGAGCAGATCGACGGTGGCGAGGCCGTGCGCGGCGGCGATGCCCGCGATCGTGTCGCCCTCCTGGATCGTGTAAGAGCCCGAGCTCGAAGCGGCGCCGGCCGCCGTCGGGGCGGCCGCGATGCCGTTGCGCAACGTCAGCGTCTGACCCGGGTAGATGGAGGAGCGCCAGCTGAGGCCGTTGAGCGCCAGGATGCCGGCGGTGGAGAGGCCGAACTGCTCGGCGATGCCGCTCACGGTGTCGCCGTCGGCCACCGTGTAGCTGGAGGGTACGGCGGCGAGGGCGCGCACCGGCTCGACGCTGGCGACCCGCGTCGCCGTGGCTGCTGCAGCCATACCGCGCACGCCGTCGTGGTGCTCGCCGGGCTCGTCCGGCTGGGGCTGGGCGACGGCATCAAGGTTGCCGGTCAGGTTCAGGGTGCTGATCGCCACCGCGCCGGCGATGACGATCGGCATGGTCGCGACTCGACCGACGCCGCGCTTCGCCGGCTTGTCCGCGGTCTTCGCGACACGGGGCTGCTGGCGCTGCGCGCCGCTCACGGCGGAGTCCTTCCAGAACGGCGTGCGCTCGGCGTCGCCGCGGCTGGGGCGGAGCCCGCTGAACACGGCGCGCGCGATGGCGTCGGTGTCGCGGGTCGTGGTGCTGTCGTCGGTAGCTCGATCGTCGCTGCGATCCATGGCCGTCACCCTCTGGATTCGTGGCCCGCTCAGCCGGTCTCGGCGCGGCGGGGTGTGGTTGTACCCCGTCAACGCTGTCACAGCGGTACAGGCCCGTCAACACGGGCGCGCCGCGATGCGGCGGCTGGGGCGCCCTCGTGGCACTCTTATCGGGTGACTGAGAACGCCGCCACCTGGTTGACCGTGCCCGACCTCGTCGAGGAGCTCGGGCTCGGCGTGGGACAGATCCACCGCCTGCTCGAGGACCGCGCGCTGCTCGCGGTGCGCCGCGACGGCGTGCTGGTCGTGCCTGCCGACTTCATCGTCGACGGAGCCCCGGTCGTCGGTCTCGCTGGCACCATCACGCTGCTCGCCGACAGCGGCTTCTCGGACGAGGAGACCATGCGCTGGCTGCTCTCCGAAGAGGAGTCGCTGGGCCGCGCGCCCATCGCCGCGCTCCGCGAGGGCCAGAAGGCGCCCGTGCGCCGCGCTGCGCAGTCGCTCGCCTTCTGAGCCAGCCGACGGTCACGCCTCCCGGCGGATGACCGCCTCGCCGAGCCTGCGCAGCTCCTCGCGGGCCGACCGGCTCAGCGGTGCCGCCGCGAGTCCGTCGAGCGCCTCGCGCAGGCCCGCCTCGATGCGCCGTTCGATCTCGGCGACCGCGCCGGAGTCGCGCAGCGACGCCTGGATGACCTCGATCTGCGCGCCGTCGAGATGCGGATCGCCGAGCATCTCGTCGAGCAGTCGTCGCGATCCGCCCGGCAGCGCCTCGCGGGCGAGCGCCACCAGAACGGTGCGCTTGCCCTCGCGCAGGTCGTCGCCGGCGGGCTTGCCGGTGACGGAGGGGTCGCCGTAGACGCCGAGCAGATCGTCGCGCAGCTGGAAGGCGATGCCGAGCGGGATGCCGAAGTCCCGCAGGGCCTGCACCTGCTCCGGCGTACCGCCGCCGAGGCTGGCGCCGATCACCAGCGGTGCCTCGACGCTGTACTTGGCCGACTTGTAGAGCACCACGCGCGCGGCGCGATCCGCGAGGCTCGCCTCCGGCGCGTGCATCCAGGCCGCCTCCTCGAGGATGTCGAGGTACTGGCCGACCGTCACCTCGGTGCGCATGCGGTCGAACTCGGCGCGCGCCGCGGCGGTGCGCTCCGGGCCGAGGCGCTGCAGTCCGCGCAGCAGGATCTCGTCGGACCAGGCCAGCAGCAGGTCGCCGAGCAGCATGCCGCCGCCGAGTCCGAACTGCTCCGGCTCGCCGGACCATGCGCCCTCGCGGTGCAGCTGCTCGAAGCGCCGGTGCGAGGCGGGCAGCCCGCGACGCGTGTCGGAGCGGTCAATGATGTCGTCGTGCACGAGCGCGGCG
>Ga0265798_10006512_pt1 | contig 15339 bp, 15 predicted proteins | sample P3T30metagenome_FD_192430 | JGI IMG/M metagenome (GOLD analysis project Ga0265798, IMG submission 192430) | Plant litter microbial communities from East Loma Ridge, Irvine, California - P3 T30 | ecosystem: Environmental > Terrestrial > Plant litter > Unclassified | place: USA: California... | reverse complement strand
AAACAACCGTAATCAGGTCGTTGCCCTTAAGGCTTTTAAAGTTATCTACCAGTTTTTTACCGGCGGTAAAATTAGTTATCTTAAAGTATTCCTGTTTAAGGCCGCTCATGCCCAGGCGTTTAAGTTGTTCGGTTAAAAACTCGCCTTCGAACATATTTTTTCCGCCCTCATCGACATCATTTTTCCAGTACTGCGGATATTTTTTTTCCATTTCCAGTGGGGTAAGTCCGCTAAAAATAGCATTACGCGCATATTGTGTAGCTGTAGGCAGTATAGAGAAGTATGCCAGTTCTTTTTCAAGCTTGTAGTGGTTGTTTATAACGCCCTCAAATGCTTTCCACTGGTCATAGCGCAGGTTATCTATCACTACAAAAAGTATGGGCTGTTTCTTTTTAATTTCCGGCGATACCAGCTCACGGAACAGGTTATGGCTTAACACAGGCTTTTCTGCCTTAGGATCAAACCAGTCTTCGTAATTGCGCTCGATAAATTTACCAAACTGTGAATTTGCTTCCAGCTTTTGGCTTTCTAATATTTCTACCATGCTCTGGTCTTCAATATTTTCAAGCTCCATTTCCCAAAAGATAAGCCTTTTGTACATGTCTACCCAGTCTTCATACGTACGCACCATACCCATATCCATAGATATTTTGCGGAACTCTTTTTGATAATCAAGGGTAGTTTTGCTCGATACCAGGCGCGAGTTGTCAAGGTTCTTTTTAAGCGAAAGCAGTATCTGATTTGGGTTAACGGGTTTTATAAGGTAATCTGCAATTTTAGAGCCTATGGCTTCCTCCATAATCAGCTCTTCCTCACTTTTGGTGATCATGATTACAGGTATTGACGATTTTTTTTCTTTTATCTCTGCAAGCACCTCAAGACCGCTGATGCCGGGCATATTTTCGTCAAGAAAAACAATGTCAAAATTCTGTTTATCAAATATCTCAAGGGCATCACGCCCGTTATTTGCTGTAGTTACCGTATAACCTTTCTTTTCAAGGAAAAGTATGTGGGGCTTCAGCATGTCTATTTCATCATCAACCCAAAGTATATTTATCTCATTCATGTCTATGAGGGAATTTTCGTTCTTAATTTATCGTGCAAGTTACCCTTATTTAACGATTTTTGTATTAATTATTTTATAAAAAAGGAAAGTTTTTTAAGGAAATTTATTGCAATATTTTTCACAAAGTAGGGGCGGAAATTTCCAAAATTAAAAATTGAATTTTCGAAATTTGATCTTAAATAGTTACTTTTTACAATGCTGATATACAAGTTCCTGCACCTCGTTACCGTAAGCTTTAGTATAGCCAAGGTCGAGTGCTTTTTGGAGGTCGGCACAGGCATCTTTGGTTTTTTTATCGGCAATGTAAACCAGTGCACGGTTTTTATAGGCATAAGGGTTATCCGGATCCATTTTAAGCGACGCATTAATGTCTTTAAGAGCTCCTTTTTTATCGCCCAGCTTAAACTTTGCGAACCCGCGGTTGTTTAACGGGGCGGCATTTTCTGCACTACCGGCCTCAATTATGGCGCCGTCAACCTCATAGGTTTCTTTTCCGCGCGCATCGATTACTTTTATAAGTGCGTCGAAGGTTTCCACCGCTTTTTTGTACTGGGCATCCTGGATATATTGAAAACCGAGGTTGTTGTAGCCGGCCGTAAAGTCAGGGTGTTTTGTAACCAGTGTTTCCAGCCTTGTAATAGCTTCTTTATTGCGGCCCAGATCGCCCAGAACAGAGGCAGAGCTTAACAGTGCGCCCATCTCAGTAGCTTTTATGGGGTTGTTTGCCAGCGAGCTATCATAATCTTGAAGCGCGCTTTCCAAACTTCCGTTGTGCATTTTTGCTTCTGCGCGCTCATAATAGGCAAGGCTTTTTTCATCAAAGTTATCGCCGGCATATTCTATGGCTTTGTCGGCATCGCGTATCGCATACTCAGAATAATTGAGCTGGTTGAAAAGTATGGCGCGGCGGTTGTAATACTTCGCGTTTTTAACATCGAGCAATATGGCGCGGTCAAAATCATTTTTTGCCTCACGATAAAGTTCCCTTGCCTGATAGGCAGAAGCCCTGTCACAATAAATCTGGGCATTTTTAGGTTCAAGGCGCAAAGCCATTTCATAAAAGGGAAGGGCGCCATCATAATCATTAGCTTCTTCTTTTTCGGTAGCCATGCGCAAAAGGTCGTTTACGCTATCTATTTGTGCGTTGAGCAGGGTAGTGGCAAGTAACAGGAGTATTGTGAGGGTGTATTTCATGGCGTAGTACTGCGTTTGTATATTTTTTTGCCGAAAAAAAGTATCGGCCCCTTAACCTTTATATTGAATTTAAGCGCGTTTACACGATGGTTTAAGAGCACCTCAATATACCTAATATTTTTATCGTCTACAATATAGCTAAAGGTGTATGTTTCTCCTTCTTTCTTGTAATCAATATACTTTTGCTTTTTTAAGATATCCTCATCAATTTCATCATTATCCTTACCCTTCCATATAGATGGATTGCGTTTACGGTTGGTGTTTACCTGGAGTTTGTTTATCGGGTAAAAATCGCAGCTATATTGAATTTCAAAGCTGAGCGTATCGCCCACATAGGCCTCAATGACGCCAGTTTGGGGTGTAGCTACATCCAGGCAAGGCTGCATCCAGCTTATTATATAAGGCACATCTTTATACTGCTGCTTATTGTTTTTTGAGCTGTAGGGTGTTTTATCTTTGGGGTAATGATTACGGTGAAATTTATCTTCGGGCGTTAGCCAGTAATATTCTTCAAAGTCTTTTATAAACTCGTCCAGTTTGCCATTATCTTTATAAGTGCAGCTCCCGGCAGCCCAGGTAGCATCAAGGTAATAGTATTTTCCATCGAGGATAATGCCGTTCCAGGCATGGTTTAAAACACCCATTTTACCAACCATGCCCGGAACATCTTTAGTGTAACCCGAAATAATATCAGTTTGCAGGCCGGCATAATCGCACATACGCTTAAAGAGCATAGCATATCCCTGGCATACTCCCTTTTTACTGCGCAACACGCCATCAATGTAAGCATCTAAATACGCTATGCGCTCTTTATCACAATCAGCTTTATTGCGGCATTTAAAAGGCCGCGGCTTTTTGTTCTTGTTATAGGCCCTGACATCATAGGCTATGTTATAAGTAATCCAGGCAAAAATGGCGCGCGCTTTTAATAAATCAGTATCATAGCGATCTGTAAGCTGGCTTACAAGCAATTTCAGGTCGCCATTGTACGTGTAGGTATGGGCAAGGCTGTCTATAGTTTTGAAATCGGTTTGACAAATGCATTTTGAAAAACACAGCAATAATAACACGTACCATGCCTTCATTATTCTCCTATTTTTAGTGTAGCTATAATAGCCTCGAAATCTTTTGAAGAATCATATTTTTCATCTTGCCCATCGATACATATAATACTGAAAAAATATTTTTTATACGGAATTATATACATCCTATTTTTTACCTTCGCAATAGTGCCGTTAGGCATTTCAAAATCATATTGAAATATACTGTAAAGGCTTTTAATGCCTGATATTGTTATTTCTGCAACCTTTTGCTTGTAACTAAAATTTTTATACTGTGGTTTGATGTTGTTTTCAATACTCCATTCTAGTGTTTTTTTAAATGCTACAAAATCTCCAGCCTGTTTATTTACAGAGGCTTCAACTGTTATTCTGGAATTTACAGCATCTTTATTCCAAGATATTGTTTTGGTGAAGTTTGCAATATAATAGCTATCCTGATGGTAACCCTTTTCAGCATCATTAACAGATTCATTTTCATTAAAGAATGATTTATTCCAATCATCGGGCATTATTACTGTAAAACCAAAAGCCTTATTAGAATACGTTTTTTGGCTATAGGTAGCCATGCCTGTGCAAAAAATAAGAAAACCGAGGATAATCTTCATGACGGTAATATGTATTGTGCAAACATAAATAAAAAAGGCATCGTTAGTGATGCCTTGAAATAGATTTTGAGTAATATGCGTTGTAACGCCCAATGCTATTTGCCTGCCATTACTCCTGCCACATATCGGCAACTTCGCTTTTAAGGTAGGCAATGGCTACGCTACTTGGGCTTGCTTTATCAAACAAGTCGGTTAATATAACCTCGCGCAGTTTGTTGGCGCTGTCTACATTGGCGCTCATGTTTGTTTTGCGGATGGTTTGTATTGTGGCGTTTTTAGCCGTTGTTATAATATCCCAGCTTTGTGCTGAAATATAAATTTGCTGGGTAAGGTTATGCTCATACTCCTGTTCGATTTGAGATATTACGTACTCTTCATAATCATGCTTGTTGCTGGATTGCGGTGTAATGCGTATAAGCAGCTGTGCCGGGCTTATGCGCTCTAAAAAAAGCACCAGCCTTTCATAAGCCTGAAGGCGTAGCGGCATGGCATGTTTTTGCGCTTCTTTACGTATGGCATAGCGGCGGCGGCCTTCTTCATTTTTAATAAAATTCTGGAAAAAAGTATAGGCTACAGCTCCTGTAATTAGGGCAGGCAGGGTATAAAACAAGAGTTCTAAAATTTTGTCAGGCTCCATGTGGCGGTTTTAGGTGTTAAGTGATGTAGTAACGTTGATTTTTAATAAATAATTGTGAAAAAGCGAAAATAGGGAAATATTTTATTTGTTACACAAAGTTTCGCGAAGAAGGCGCAAAGTTTCACAAAGACAGTATTCTATTGTTTTTTTAGACACAATTCCACAAATTTGCACGTATAATATCATGAATAACTACAGAAGTCGCCCCGCCTTACGGGCACCCCTCAAGATGGGAATAGCTTCACTCATGCCCATAATGCTGACTCCTTTAGGGTTGGGGTGCGCTGTAAATTGGTGTAGAATGTCTCAAAAAAACTTCGTGTACGTTTGTACCTTCTTTGCGGTTCTTGTGGTATAAAATACCTCCAAATTGATTATTTTTGCGGTTATGAAAGTGGATATCAATAAATATATAAGCCAGTTAAATGAAGCCCAGCAGGCACCAACCCTGCATAAAGACGGGCCGATGATTGTTATTGCAGGTGCAGGATCGGGTAAAACGCGCGTACTTACCATTCGCATTGCCTATCTTATGAGCCTTGGTGTAGACTCGTTTAACATCCTGGCCCTTACATTTACCAACAAGGCTGCGCGCGAAATGAAAAAGCGTATAAGTGATATTGTGGGCAGCAGCGAGGCCAAGAACCTCTGGATGGGTACATTCCACTCCATATTTGCCAAGATATTACGCTTTGAAGCTGATAAACTCGGTTTTCCGAGCAACTTTAGTATTTATGACAGCCAGGATAGTGTGCGCCTTATATCGTCTATTATTAAAGAGATGCAACTGGACCGGGATATCTACAAGCCCAAACAGGTGCTGGGCCGTATATCATCTTATAAGAACAGCCTTATTACCGTTAAGGCCTACTTTAATAACCCGGAGCTACAGGAGGCCGACGCCATGAGTAAAAAGCCACGCCTGGGCGAAATTTATGAGGCCTATGTAGAGCGTTGCTTTAAGGCGGGAGCTATGGATTTTGACGACCTGCTGCTGCGTACTAACGAGCTGCTGAACCGTTTTCCGGAAGTGCTGGCTAAATACCAAAACCGCTTTAGGTACATCATGGTAGATGAGTACCAGGATACCAACCACAGCCAATACCTTATTGTTAAAGCGCTGAGCGACCGTTTTCAAAATATATGCGTAGTGGGCGATGACGCCCAGAGTATCTATGCATTTCGTGGGGCTAACATTAACAACATCCTTAATTTTCAAAAAGATTATGATGGCGTGCAAATGTACCGATTGGAGCAAAATTACCGTTCTACCAGAAATATTGTGGAGGCGGCCAATTCAATAATAGATAAAAATAAAGTTAAGCTTGATAAGGTGGTATGGACTGCCAACGATGAAGGGCCGCGAATTAAGGTGCACCGCAGCCTTACCGATGGTGAGGAGGGACGCTTTGTGGCCGGTACCATTTTTGAGCAAAAAATGCAAAACCAGCTTAGCAACGGACAATTTGCCATTTTATACCGTACCAATGCCCAAAGCCGTGCTATGGAAGACGCCCTACGCAAGCGCGATATTCCGTACCGGATTTATGGTGGGCTGTCATTTTACCAACGTAAAGAAATTAAAGATGTACTGGCTTATTTAAGGCTGGTTATAAACCCTAAGGATGAAGAGGCGCTTATGCGTGTTATTAACTTTCCTGCAAGGGGGATAGGTGATACTACACTGGAAAAGCTTACCGTGGCGGCCAACCACTACGGGCGATCAGTCTTTGAGGTGATGGAGGTAATTGACCGCATTGACCTGAAGCTGAACAGCGGCACCAAGAATAAGCTGAGCGATTTTGTAACCATGATAAAAAGCTTTCAGGTTATAAACGAGAGCCAGGATGCCTTTTTTCTGGCGGAGCATATTACCAAGAAAACGGGCCTTATACAGGAGCTTAAAAAAGATGCCACGCCCGAGGGTATTGCCCGTATAGAAAATATTGAAGAGTTGCTTAACGGAATACGTGATTTTATTGAAGGCCAAGTGGAAGTTGATGGGGCAAGGGGAGCACTATCTGAATTTATGGAAGATGTTGCACTCGCAACGGACCTGGATAAAGATACAGGAGATGATGACCGTGTAGCGCTGATGACCATTCACTTAGCTAAGGGTCTTGAATTTCCTCATGTGTTTATTGTGGGTATGGAAGAAGACCTGTTTCCGAGTGCTATGAGCATGAATACGCGCAGCGAGCTGGAAGAAGAGCGCCGCCTTTTTTATGTAGCCCTTACCCGCGCCGAGCACCAGGCGTATCTTACGTATGCCCAGAGCCGTTATCGCTGGGGCAAGCTGGTTGATAGCGAACCGAGCCGTTTTATTGAGGAAATTACCGATACCTACCTGGAATATCTTACACCGGTAGAAACTAATTATAAGTACAAGCCAATGATTGATGCGGATATCTTTGGCGACGTAGATAAATCTAAACTGCGTCAGGCAAAGCCCACTAACGGCACACCACCCAATTGGGTTACCGGCAACGAGCCCAGGCATGATATGCCCATCAGGCGCTTAAAACCGGTAGATAACAGCAGGCCTGCCAAACCCGGCAGTAGCGCTGCCATGCCACCTGATAAACTACAAACAGGAAACATTGTGATGCATGAGCGTTTTGGTAAAGGAAAAGTACTTAACCTTGAGGGTGTAGGGGCCGACCGTAAAGCCGAAATTCATTTTGAGGTGGGAGGCATTAAAAAACTGTTGCTGCGTTTTGCCAAGCTTGATGTGATAGGGTAGTTTAAAAGTTGCAGAGAGGCAAAGTAGCAAAGTAAAAAGTAGGGAAGTAGCAAACAGAGAGGCAAACGTTAGTCTTGAAGCTGTGCTTACAAACTGTGGAGGTCAGTAATTAACTTTTAAAGGGTCGCATGGTTCATAATGCAAAATTGTCTGGAAAAAAAATAAAACAGGCCTGTAAGCCGGATTCTGTATCCTTATAAATAAGAACCCTTATCATTTATCTGGCGCTAACATTACTGTTTGCATCTATCTGCCTACCCCCCGGCATCGGGCGGGCAGCCCTACATATAGCCGGTATACATGGCATTTCACCGCATAGAGTTTACCTGGTTTCACTACAGCATTACCTGTACATACTTTCTGTTGCACTTGTCCTCCCACGCCTTGCGGCGTAGTGACGGGCGTTACCCGCTATGCTGCCCTCTGGTGTCCGGACTTTCCTCCCTTTATGTTTAAAAGAGCGATAAGGCGGCCTGTTTCGGGCGCAAATATAGGGTTTTTAAAGTTTCCAGTCGCAGTCGCAGTTTCCAGTTGCTCACTTCGATTTAAAACGTTGACTTATTTTTTAACTGCGACTTTCCTCGTATCAATGATATAAATAATCTTCCAGGAACCATTTTCTTTCATTAGGCTAAAGGCATTATTACCACTGTGGCTCAGCTTTTTATTTACATAAAACTCATAGGGTGTCCATACCTGCGCTATAAAGCCATCCTGCTGAATTTTATAATCCAGCAGCCGCTCTTCAAAAATCAGATTTTTAGATATTTCGGCCATCATTTTATAAAATTCTGCCCTGTTTTCGCTACTTAATTTATTTCCACCCGCCTCAATAATAACTGTTTGCAGCGACATTGTTTTGTGGCAAACCGATTTTATCATCACTGTATCGCGGGCATACATCCCATCAAAAAAAGTTTGTATACATTTTTTAATAGCGGCATCTTCCTGGGCAAAAAGGGCCTGAACGCCAAACAGCAAGGTAATAAGTAGTATTTTTTTCATGAGGTTATATTTTAGTGTATTATGAAACAGGCATCTGATTTTATTAGAGTTGTTCCTAATAAAATCGCAACTGTAAGCCTTATTTTACCGCAATTTACTACATTTACCCCTTAAATTTTACAAACTATGTCAGTTGCTAAAAAAGATTACAAACGCATTACTACCAAATCGCTTATAGAAATGAAAGCCCATGGCGAAAAGATATCCATGCTTACCGCCTATGATTATACTATGGCCAAGATTGTAGATGTTGCCGGTGTAGATGTTATTTTAGTAGGCGACTCAGCAAGTAATGTAATGGCGGGCCATGAAACTACATTGCCTATAACACTGGACCAAATGGTATACCATGCCTCATCTGTAGTGCGTGGTGTAGAGCGTGCGCTTGTGGTGGTAGACCTGCCTTTTGGCACCTACCAGAGCGACCCTAAAGAGGCGCTTCGTTCGGCCATACGTATTATGAAAGAAAGCGGTGCCCATGCCCTTAAGCTTGAAGGCGGCGCCGAAATTAAAGATTCGGTTAAAAAACTGTTGCATGCAGGCATACCCGTAATGGGCCACTTGGGGCTTACACCCCAAAGTATATATAAATTTGGATCGTATACTGTTCGTGCAAAAGAAGACGCTGAGGCAGAAACGCTTATAGAAGATGCCCAGCTATTAGAACGCCTGGGATGTTTTGCTATAGTACTCGAAAAAATTCCGGCGGCATTAGCAAAAAAAGTTGCCGAAAGCCTTACCATACCTATTATAGGAATTGGCGCCGGTGGAGGTGTAGACGGGCAGGTGCTTGTAATACATGACATGCTGGGTATGAACAATGAGTTCAGCCCGCGTTTTTTACGCCGTTACATGAACCTGTATGATGGCATGACGGCTGCTATAGGCCAGTATTCGGCTGATGTTAAGAGCGGTGATTTCCCGAATGAGAAGGAGCAATATTAATTTAGGCTGCTAGTATATTAGTATTTTGGAATTTTAGACAGAGCGCATGCATAGGTTTAAAGAGTTAGAGGTTTGGAAGCAAAGCAGGAAATTTTGTTCTGATATTTATGCGGTAACATCCTCGTTTCCTGAAGCTGAAAAATTTGGTCTAACCAATCAATTACGCCGTGCAGCAGTTTCTATTCCATCTAATATAGCGGAAGGTGCTTCAAGAACATCTAATAAGGATTTCTCAAGATTTTTAGAAATAGCTATTGGTTCGGCATATGAAATTGAAACACAATTACTAATAGCTTCAGATTTAGGTTTTATTAACCCAGCTAATCTGGAAATCTACATTTTAAAACTCGATGCTATTGTTAAGATGGCGTCGCGCTTAAAGTCAACGCTTTTATAGCTTCTATTCATCCTAATGATTCCAAAACGTCTAAAAATCTAAAATACTAATACTCTAAGAATCCCTTTGAAAACCCTCTCTAACAAAAATAACCTGGATGTTCTTTATGAAGACAACCACATTATAGTGGTTAATAAGCGTGTGGGCGATATTGTGCAGGGCGATAAGACCGGCGACAAGCCCCTCAGCGATGTTGTAAAAGAATATATTAAAGATAAATACAATAAACCGGGCGAAGTGTTTTTAGGCGTTGTGCATCGCCTAGACCGGCCCACAACAGGTATTGTGCTGTTTGCCCGTACAAGCAAGGCCCTTACCCGTTTGAATGAGCTTTTTAAAAACCGGGAAACCCAAAAAACCTATTGGGCTGTGGTTAAAAAACATCCGGAACAGGAGCGGGGCACGCTGGTGCATTACCTTACCCGGAATGAAAAAAACAACACCAGCAAGGCATTTATTAAAGAGGTGCCAAACAGTAAAATGGCCAGCCTGGACTATAAGGTAATTAAAAAGCTGGACAATTACACGGCTCTTGAAATTGACCTGCACACGGGGCGCCATCACCAAATACGTGCACAGCTGGCCGTTATAGGGTCGGCCATAAAAGGTGACTTAAAATATGGTGCCGACCGCAGTAACCCTGATGGGGGTATACACCTGCACGCACGCAAGTTGGTTTTAGTGCACCCTGTTACGAAAGAGCTGCTCCAGATTACCGCTCCGGTACCCGAAGACTCCCTGTGGAAGTCTATCTAAAATTTTTCGCTTTCTGAATGTAAATTGTTAAGATGCATTTTTATTAACAAAAAATTAGCCAAATAAGCAATTATTGTACGCTGATAATTTGATTATCTTTAATGCAACCTACAATTAACCAGACAAATGAAAAACACCCTATTATTTGCTTTTGCGCTTTGCAGTGCTGGCGCTTTTGCACAGCAGCATTTTGCAGGTATAAATACCTCTAAGCGTACTGGTATACTCAACGCAAACCTTAACCCGGCTGAGCTTACTAACCTGAGTACTGAGTATGAGGTTAATGTGCTTGGTATTAGTGCTAATGTTGCCAATAACAAAATAACGTTTGGCGATATTGTAAGTGGAAGCAATTTTGACGACCTTATTTTTGCCGGGTCTGAACCTACAGATTTGCGTATGGACATAGAAATATTAGGTCCGGCATTTGCTATGAAGTGGGGCGAATGGGGTTTTGGCATATCATCTGCCGCAAGGGTTCGTGCCGATATGGTAGATGTTAACCCTGCACTGGGTAATGCAGTAAGCAACGGGCGTATTGATAATATTGCGCAGGCTTATAATATTTTAGCCGATTATAACCAGAAAGCCATGGCTACCTCATGGGGTGAAATTTGCTTTAGTGCCGCCCGTAACATCTATGAAGATGATGAGCAAAAGCTTAGTGCCGGCCTTACGCTTAAGCTGCTCTTCCCGGGGTCTTATGCTAATATGGGCGCCAGTGATTTTAGCGGTACTATTACTAATAATTTTGGTGATGTAGCCCTTACCGATGCACATGCTACGCTAAATTTTGCCTACTCCGGGTCGCTTGCCAACGGGTTTACAAATAATGATAATTATACCAAATTTTTTGCGGGTGGGCTTAACGGCCTTGCGGCAGATGTGGGCTTTAACTACCAATGGAAAAGCGATGAAAACCCCGATGGCTATTTTTTAAATGCAGGCCTTGCCGTTAAAAATATGGGGAGCCTTACCTTTAAGGATAGCAATAATGAAGATAATCTTTATGACCTGAGTATTAGCGGCAACCAGGCATTAGACCTAAACCAGTTTGAAGATGTAGATGATATTGAGGAAATTGAGGATATCCTGCTTGCCAGTGGCTACGTTACACTGCAGCAAAACAACAGGGACTTTAAAATAAAACTGCCAGCCTATATTTCGGCGTATGCCGATGTAAATGTATACGGCGATTTTTATGGTACGATTTACTGGCAGCAAAAACTGAACAAAGACAATAATAACGACCAGATTGCTGTGCAAAACCTGTTGACTATTACACCGCGCTATTCTACCAGTATTTTTGAGGCTTACCTGCCGCTTTCTTTTAATGAAGTGTCTGATTTTACCGCGGGTATTGGTTTTCGTGTGGGAGGTTTTTACCTGGGTTCAGGATCAATACTTTCTGCGGCTTTGGGCGATACAAACCAGGCCGATGCTTATGTTGGATTCCGGTTCGGATTTTAAGCTTCGCATTACAACAATCAAAAAAGCAGCAGGTTAGCCTTGCTGCTTTTTTGATTTAGGGAAAGTGCTAAATTGATGATAAAGTTTAACGGGGCACTTTAATTTTACCTAACTTTCAGTAACATAAAAATTCTTACAATTATGAAATGGGGAGGCAGAAGACAAAGTGATAATATGGAAGACCGCCGTGGCGTATCGGGCGGGCAGGTTGCCGTGGGTGGCGGTATTATAGGGGTTATTGTGCTGCTCATTAATATGTTTATGGGGAGCGATGTATCTGTATTAAACGATATTACAAGCCAGCCATCGCAACAGGGGCAGCCTGTAGAACTTAGCGCCCGAGATAAAGAGCAGGGGGAGATGGTAAACGCCATACTAGTTGATACTGAAGATGTATGGACAAAAATATTTCAAGAAAATGGCATGAGCTATAAATACCCTAAGTTGGTATTGTTTAGAGATGGCGTGCAAACCGCCTGTGGCAGTGCATCATCTGCGTCGGGGCCATTTTATTGCCCGGAAGACCAAAAGGTGTATATGGATTTGGCGTTTTTTGACGAACTGCAATCGCGCTACGGCGCCAAGGGTGGCGACTTTGCCGTGGCTTATGTTATCGCCCATGAAATAGGCCATCATGTGCAGACACTTATGGGGACTTCCTCTAAAGTTAGGCAGATGCAGGAACGCGGGGATGAGCGCGAAGCCAATAAGTTATCTGTAGCACTTGAGCTACAGGCCGATTTTTATGCCGGCGTTTGGGCGCATCACGATCAAAAAATGAAGAATGTACTTGAGGAGGGCGATATTGAAGAAGCTCTTAGCGCTGCAAATGCCGTGGGCGATGATGCGCTTCAGAAACGATCGCAGGGCAGGGTGGTGCCCGACGCTTTTACGCATGGCACTTCAGAACAACGTATGTACTGGTTTAAAAAAGGCTTTGAAACAGGCGATATAAAGCAGGGCGACACCTTTGCTGAACTGCAATAAATTTTGCCTGAGTGGTTGCGGCTTGTCGGCTTTTTACTACATTGCATTAAAAATATAAGATGAAGCTTACATATACCCTTGCTGCCCTTTTTATGTGTGCCCTTACTTTTGCACAATGTTCCGAATGCAAATCTGTTGCTGAGGCAGAGAAAGACCCTTCCAAAGTGATTTCGCTTAAAATGAACAGCTACATGAGCGATGAGGCGTTTGAAGAATTTCCGCCCGTGATATTTAGCTTTGTAAACATCGAAGAGCTTTACCTTACCGATTTTGAATTTACCGAAATACCTGCCGCAATTGGCAAACTAACCAAACTTAAGACGCTTAGCTTTGCCGGCAACAGCCTTGAAAAACTACCGGAAGAAATTTTTGAGCTTAAAAATTTAAAGGAGCTGTTGCTTAATAACAATGAGTTTAGCGATGAATATAAGGCCTATATAAAAAAGACAGCCAAAGAAAAACTGCCTAATACAAAGCTGATGATCAATTAGTTTGCTGACGTAAAAAATCAAGCGCTGCCTTAATCTTTTCGGCGTGTTGAGCATCGGCAATATAAAAGGTGCGGCTGTTGCCTGAAGGCTTGTTATCCATATCTTTATATGGGCCATTTAAGGTCAGCCACCACTCGCTGCCCTTTTGGGTCAGGGTTATACTTGTAATTTCCTGCCACACAATGCTTGTAAACTTGCCCTCTTTAACCTTAAGTTTTTTAAGGGCTTCCTCATTGCCTTCCAGGTAATCTTGTTCAGCAATTTTGCCTTTATAACTATGCACATAAATAGCATCTTCATACTCAAATTGCAGCATTACCGGGTCAATCCACATGCTGCCTTTCTTTTCCTGGGTGGTGGTTGTAAAATGCCCATCTAAAAAGAGCAGCGCTTCATCGGCACTGGCAAAGGCTTCCTGGGCATGTAATGTGATACCTGAGATTAAAGTAAGGAAAAGAAGTAGGATTTTCAAATTTTTTTGTTTTAGTGAGTATTCAACGAGATCAATTTAGAAACATTATCTTAAATCCCTTTGTAAATTATCTATTATATCCTCGGTACGCAATATTTCCGGATAATATAAGCTTAGTGACTCTGTTGTGACAGGAAATTCATCTATAAAATTTAAATTTTCAATGTGATGTAACGAATAGTCTCTCATTATGCTTACAAATGATTCCATATTCGTGCCCCAGTATTGTATATATTTCCCTTTTTTTACGAAAACTTCGTTGAGCAACATTTCATCATGATATAATACCCCAAATTCCAAAAATCCATCCATAGATAATTCTTTAGAGTACTGCTGGATTTTCTCCAGCAAAGAATGTTTGTCCCGGTACGCACTATAATTAGGTTCTGAATCACTATGTCCATAAATTAGGCATACCTGCTTTGGTAGAGAAAGCACTAATGACTGAAAAAGATTCCATAAATTATGGTTGTCAACATTGATTTCACTGAAAAAAGTAAAAGGAAGATCTGCTGTAGTATTATAGCTAATCCTATAACCTTCAACAATATTGGCATCCTGACCTTCTAAAATATGTTCCTGAACATTTGCTTCATTAGGCACTTCATCGTTTCTGGCGAGACGAATGTTGACTGGTAATTCTAATTTTTTCATATTCTATTCCTCTTCACCATCACCATCATCTTCAACATCGCCATCGGTGCCAAACTCATAAAACGTAAATATGGAGCCACCGTATTTTTTGTTGAACGAAAAATTAGTGGTGTGTTCCATTTTGGTGTATTTGCTGTGCTCAATAACCATAATACCGTCTTCGTTAAGCAGCTCATTTTCAAAAATAAGGCTTACCAGCTCTTCAAATTTTTGCTGTTCCATGTGGTAAGGCGGGTCGGCCACAATAACGTCATATTGTGCCTTGTGCCCTTTAAGAAATTTAAACACATCGCTTTTTATGGCCGAGATGTTAAACTCAAATTCAGCAGCGGTTTGCTTTATAAATTTTATACAGCCAAAATCGCCATCAACAGCCACAATGTTTGAAGCGCCGCGCGAGCCAAACTCATAGCTCAGGTTGCCGGTTCCGCTAAACAGGTCGAGCACCTTAAGGCCTTCAAAATCAAGGCGGTTGTTAAGTATGTTGAACATCGATTCCTTGCTCATATCTGTAGTAGGGCGTACAGGCAGGTTTTTGGGCGGGCTTATCCTGCGGCCCTTGTATTTTCCTGAAATAATTCTCATGAGTTCAATAGTATAAAGTTTCGCGATGCCTCCTGTACGGTTATGCCGCATCGGTTTGCAAGCGTTTCGGGCTCAAATAAGGCTACATTGCGCACGTATGTATAGGCTGCTTCAAAAAGCGGGCTTTCGGTTCTTATATCGCCCAAAAGCCACATTTTAATAGTTTCGGGGTTCAGCATAAGCTGTTCCAGCGTAAAGAGCAGGTAGTATAAAAAATCAGTAGGTGTGGCATAGTCAAACGAGTTGAACAGCAGCAGCTTGTTGCCGCTTA
>Ga0265798_10006511_pt1 | contig 15340 bp, 13 predicted proteins | sample P3T30metagenome_FD_192430 | JGI IMG/M metagenome (GOLD analysis project Ga0265798, IMG submission 192430) | Plant litter microbial communities from East Loma Ridge, Irvine, California - P3 T30 | ecosystem: Environmental > Terrestrial > Plant litter > Unclassified | place: USA: California... | reverse complement strand
CCGGACTCGAACCGGGAACCTCCTGCTCCCAAAGCAGGTAATCTAGCCAATTGATATACTACCCTGAAAATGGCCTTAAAACAAAAAATCCCCTTAGAGCTATCTAAGAGGATCGTGGCATATTGTTATATTTTATTCAATACATACCCATTCACCTCCGATAGATCGGTTGCGGCAATTGTATCTGTATTGTTGTTGTTTTCATGCTGCAAGTATACAGCTTAATTTATAAATCAAGAAATTTTCTGTAAAATTTTTTAGTCAACCAACACATCACTTATTATCGTTAGGGTACCGCCGTTAAATATCACCCTAAAATAACTATTGTGCTTTACCAATGTTGAGTTAGCAGGAAGCAACGCTATAAACTTAACCCATTTCGTAAACGCTATAATAGCTGTTGTGGTCATTAAGCTGGCGGCAAGTATTTTGTCATCATAATGAACCGTGCCGATATTGATATAAAATCTGTTGTAGGGCACATTGGCATTAGGTAACCAATAATAGCATTCAAAAATCCTTGTGCCTGTTTCTCCAGCTCGTGATACCCGAAAATTCAACTGTACATTGATGTCGATATCGAGAGCACTCAACGCATCTTCAACCTGCGATGTTTTAAGCACATAACTTAAGCCTTTAGGTAACTTGGCTTTGTATATGGTGAGTTGCAATTTGTAAATATAAATGTAATTCCCCCCACTGTCAGTGGTCTCGCAATTACAGACTACCATGCCAAAGTATTCCAGTCTTCCCTAAAAACCGTTCACGAAAGCGTTCATAAACCGTTCAAAAGCGTTCATGCGTGAACACTTTTGAACGGTTTTTAGCCACAAATTCCGTTTTCATCATCCCCAAAAACACTACCTATATGAGGAAAAATGAAGTTTTTTGAAGTTTTATGAATAAAGAGGACACTTTTAGGGGTTACTTCCTTGGTAATAAACTCATCTCACGTATGCGCACACCTCATCACTAACTTTTTTTAAAATAATTTCACCTGCGCAAATACACTGCGCAGTGCCTCTATTTCTTTGTATCAACAAATAAGAAATAAAGGAGGTTCATCATGAAATTCAACCTGTTAAGCAAATTAAAAAACCAGACCGTTAACCACGCAGGTGCCAAAGCGTTTCGCTATCGCCCGAAATGGAACTGTATACCGCCGTGGTTACCTGGAGCTTAAACGATTCCTTTTATGAAAAAGACGAGGCTCGTTTAGCCCGCCTGCGCAAACTGATATACGAATGCAAACCTGAGTTTGTGGGTAAGCTGGCCGTATATGCCCGCACCAAAATGCATATGCGTTCGGTACCGCTGGTGCTGGTTACCGAACTGGCTGCGCTGCACTCGGGCGATAACCTGGTTGCCCGGGTTACCGATGGTGTGATCGGTCGTGCCGACGAGATCACCGAGCTGCTGGCCTGCTACGAAACGCTGAACAAACGTACCGGCACCAAAAAGCTGAACCGCCTGAGCAAGCAATTGCAAAAAGGTTTGAGTACCGCCTTTAACCGGTTCGACGAGTACCAGTTTGGTAAATACAACCGCGATGGAGCCATTAAACTGCGCGATGCCTTGTTCCTGGTTCATCCCAAGGCAAAGGACGAATTGCAGCAAGTACTGTTCAACAAAATTGTGAACAGCGACCTGCAAACACCATACACCTGGGAAACCGAGCTATCGGCATTAGGTCAGCTAAATTTTGACAGCGACGAGGCTAAGGTCATAGCGTTCCGCGCTAAGTGGGAGGAGTTGATAGACACCGGCAAGCTAGGCTATATGGCCCTGCTACGTAACCTACGCAACATACAGGAAGCCAGTGTAAGCTATGTACACTTTGAAAAAGTATGCGCTCGGTTGGGTAATGCTGACGAAGTAGCCAAAGCAAAGCAGTTTCCGTTCCGATATTTGGCCGCTTACCGTGAGTTAATAGCCCAAGATACAGCATCGCCGGTAAAAGGTCTTACTAAAAAGCTAAGTGCCTTGTTGCTGGGTAATAAAGGTTACACCGGCGAGTTGCTGGATGCTTTGGAAAAAGCCGTACAAGCAAGTGCTGCCAATATAAAAGGCTTCAGTCATGAAACCCGTGTGCTGTTAGCGTGCGACGTTTCAGGATCTATGCAAACACCTGTATCGGCCAACAGCAAGATATTGCTATACGATGTGTGCTTAATGCTGGCCATGCTGTTGCAAAGCCGTTGTAAAAACGTAGAGGTAGGCATGTTTGGTGATATCTGGAGAACCATCGTAGTGCCACGTAACAACATCTTAGGTAACGTACAGGAGTTTTATCGCCGCGAGGGCGAGGTGGGTTACAGCACCAATGGCTACCTGGTTATCCAGGATATATTACAGCGCAGGGTACCACTGGACAAGGTGTTTTTATTTACCGATGCCCAGTTATGGAACAGCAATAACACGGCCGACCATATCCAAACCTTGTGGTTACGCTATAAGGCAGAGGTATCGCCAAATGCCAGGCTCTACCTGTTCGATTTGAAGGGTTACGGACAGGCGCCATTGCAAATATTACGCAATGATGTTTACCTGGTGGGGCCGGCTGGAGCGACAAAGTTTTTGAGGTGTTAGCTGCCTTAGAAAACGGAGGCTCTGCATTAGATGCTATCAACAATATAGAACTGTAAACTAAGTATGGGGAAGCTAACGCCCCATACTTTAAAAGAAATTTAAAATATAAGGATGCCGTAGAAACGGGTTACTTCGCTCCACTGGAGGGGGAGGGCAGTGTGGTTAAACATGCTGTGGGTTCGAGTCCCAATAAGCGGTCCCCCATCCCGCGTTCGCCTGTTGCTCCTTATTACAAAGATGGTGTCGTAAATAAGTCTTACTTCGTTTCGGACGCTGGGGTTGGCGGTTCGAATCCGTCCCCGCAAGGGTAGCTCAACTGGATAGAGCACAGTGCAGATTGGCTTATTGCTTTTTACCCTTCTTTTTAAAAGAAATTGAAAATAAAGAGGGTGCCGTATTAAAGTATTGCTTCGTTTCAGGTCTGAAATGCCGGTTCAATCAGGCCCCGTAAGGGTAGTTTAAATAAAACGCAGGGTAAGGTAACTTTGAGATAGTTGCCCCTCTTTAAAAAAAAGGTGTCGTTAATAAGTGTTACTTCGCATCCACCGCCCAGGTCGCCGGTTCGATTCCGGCCATTGGTTTAGGCCAGTGTAGCTCAGTTTGGTTAGAGCAGGAACACCGCAAGGTGTATTTCACTTATAGTTTGTTACCCTTTTAAAAAATATTAAGGTGCCGTAGATATGCGCTACTTCGTGTCGCCGGTTCGATCCCGGCATGTGGGAAAAGTCCTGCAGTAGCTCAGTTGGTAGAGCAGTGCAAGCGCATATTGCCCATCGCCCTTTAGAAACAAAGAAGATGCCGTAGACCAGCATTACTTCGCCTGTCAAGCTTTATATAAACGCTGGTTGAATATTGCTCTTCTTTTAAAAACTAAAAGTGCCGTAAACTGGTGATACTTCGGTATGACGTTTCCTTAGGAAAAGGTGCAGATTCAAATTCTGCCTGCAAGCAATTGCAGTAGTCTAATCATAAAAAACCTCACCGGTTACTTTTTGCCCTTTTTTAAATATCGGGAAACTGGAAGCTGATCTGTCCAAGCACTTGCCGGGCAGTACGCTTGCTTCAGTCATCAGCCGGTCATCAATCAAAAGTTAGAAGACTTCTGGCTTGAACCGGTTTCCTACCAGCAAAGTTCTGTCATCTATCAGCTGGTGGTATCACTTAGATATTATCTATCGGCGAAAGCTATGGTGAACGAGAGAGAGCTATTTCTGTTTGTGTATAAGTTAAACCTGAATTCTGACCTGATTTTTAACAGGTTCAAGCAAAATGCACTTACCTGTTCCCTGCTGAGTGCAAATGATACCCGCCAACTTTTAGAGGAACGGGCGAGATCGGTACAATCACCATTCGATCTCCATCGGGTCTCTTTGGAAGATCTGATCTTGACCTAGTTGGGCGGCGTTTCAGGAACGCAGGAGAACGAGCCGGCACCGCGCATACCCTTATTGAAGGTTCCGCTTACCTTATCGGTGGCGCAGTTTTCTATGTTCATCAGGATTTGTTATAGAACAGGGTGTTTTTCACTCAACAACGCAGCGGAGATTATTCGTTTTTTTGCCACAAACTTCACTACCAAAAGACAGGATGCGGTATCGGTTAAAAGTTTCACGAAAGGGTTCTATTCAATGGATCAGACCGCCGCAGCCGTAATTCGCGACTTCCTGCAAAGGATGATCGCATTGATCAATAAAACCTATTTTTCCTAAAATTCAGCCTATGATAAAATCCTTATCCAAGGGAATTGTTCGTTACACCTGCTTTTGAAGCGGGTGGCAATTCCCGGTCATTAAATTCAATTACCATGATTGCCAAATTAAGTGAACGGCTTTACGCCGATCTGAATTAAGCCCTGAACGCAATTACTGGATGACGAACAGGTGATCAAAAGGCTGGAAAAGTCCATCCATATCTATTTGAAATGCTTAAGAAAATTAAAAGATTATTCAAAGCTGAATGATCCTGCAATGCCTGAAGAAGAAATTACTTTTTTAAAGGAATTAAACCCAGGTTCAAATCTGAGCTGATCTTTCACCAGACACTACAAAATATTGAGATCAGAAAGCCTATCGGCGAGGGCCAAGTGGTGCCGATGATCTGCATGCCGAAAATGTGTTAAAAGCATCATTGGAGATTGCTGAGTTTGTACGCGAACGCAAAGCAAATTTAGGAGATAAAACCTTCAATGTCCGCATGGGCATCCATTCGGTCAGTGTAGTTGCCGGTATAGTGGGGGTTAAAAAATTCGCCTATGATACTTGGGGCGATACCGTAAACACGGCAGCCCGGATGGAGCAAAAATTCCGTGTCGGTCAAGATTAATGTTTCTGAAACAACCTATAATTTGGTCAAGATCCCTTTGCCTTTACCTATCGCGGTGAAATTGAAGCCAAGAATAAGGGCGCACTAAAAATGTATTTTTTAGATGGGCTGACAGATCAGAAGGTGATGCAAACGTAGTGTCGACGGATAAATTAGAATACAACGCTATATGAGTACTTAGCGACCCCTCCAATTATGTACCTTGGTTGGCAATATAGGCTATACATTAGCTGAAATAATTCAACAATTGAATTCAAGGGGTCACCCGAACGCTGTTTTCCTACAAGAAAACGGCGTTTTTGTTGAATGGCTAATAAGCAACAGCCTTCTACGTAAAGAAGACTGTTGCTTATTTATTTAATAACCAATGTTTTGCGTCCAGTTACTGCGTGTTTTTAATTCATTTTGTGGAATAGGCAATAATAGATCCTTTTTAGTAGGCAACTGCCCGTTAAGCTTAGAATGATAGTAAGCTGTAAATGCAGACAATGTACTAATGGCCTCAGTTTCTCCCCAGCGTACTAAATCGAAATATCTGCGACCTTCACCAATAAACTCAAGTTTGCGTTCTCTTTTAATATCATCGAGCGTTGGGTCAGCAGCCAGGATGGCTAAACCTGCACGTGTTCGTATGGCATTTACATACTGGCGTGCCGCTCCGGCTTTACCGTTTCGAATTAGCGCTTCGGCATACATTAAATAAACATCGGCATCTCTAATGATGGGGAAATTCCTTGGCTGATCATTCCATGCCTTAATTTTGGTGTTGGTAGGATCTTTCTCTAAAAATTTGGTCACAATGTTTCGCGGAACGAAAACCCGGGTGGTAACCGTGCTAAGCGCACTATAGTAACCGGTATCTATACTGGCTAAAAAGCGAAGATCTTTACTGGCTTTCATTTGTTTTACCACGGTACTGTCTACCCGCACATCCTGCCCCTGCACTGTATAAGTAGAATATAACCACTCCGGAAATGGCGAACCGGAACTCGCACCACTGGTTGTATAAGCACCCAGGCTTGAGCCAGTATTTAAACCACCCGAAGCAAACTGGATAGAGAACAGATCGTATTTATTTTCGTTGGCAAGCGTAAATAGCTGTGCATATACCGGCGCGAACCGGGAAGTTACATCGCCGATAATGCCTGTATAAACCGTTTCGGCTTTTGCATAGGCCGAGGCATCGTTCATTGGGTAACCGGCCATCGTCATATAAACCTGCCCTAGCAATGCATTGGCCGCCAGGCTGCCTACCCGGCCCGCATCGGCACCGGTATAAATCTTTTGAAGATTAGTAGCAGCATACTGCAAATCAGCAATAATTTGCGCATAGATTTCCGTTGCTGATGCACGGGGCAGTGATACCGCTTCTGAGTTTTCAACAGGTGTTGTAATTAATGCAACCGGGCCAAATGAGCGCAGCAGTTCGGAATAAGCATATGCCCTTAAAAACTTAGCTTCAGCGCGGTAACGCATGTATTCACCTTCTTTGGTGTAAAATAAAAGGTTATTAGCTTCTTTTATAATTTGGTATAGTCTCGAAAATATTGCTGATACCGTTCCTGATGTTGGTGTTGTAAGGTATTTCCTTAACTCCAATTGATCATTTTGAGCCGATGTTTCGCCGGCAATATACAGTAGGTCCGAGCGGTTTTCGGAGGCCAGCCAAAAATAGTCTGTTGCAAAATCAGTATTGGTGCCGTTTCGACCCAGTCTGGCGTAAATGCCTATGGCTGCCTGCTTAATTTCCAGCTCACTTGAGTAGAAGTTATCAGAGGTGTTGTTTTCTATGGGTGCAATATCTATATTCTTTTTGCACGATTGAATTAGCACAGCCGAGCTCGCCAGAACAATCAGGTAGTTTTTTAATGTTTTCATGCTTTTAAGTTGCTATTAAAATGTTGCGTTCAGGCCAAATGAAAGTGTCCTTGCCAAAGGATATGAGCCCCAATCGGCCGATCCGTTATCCTGTGTGGCACCTTCTGGAGAATAACCGGGATAATAAGAATCCCGCAGGTAAACGTTATCGCATGAAGCGTATACTCTCAAGCGCTTAAATGCTTTCTTCAATACAGGCAGGTTATAGCCTAATGCAATGTTTTTGATTCTTAAGTATGCCGCACTATACATCCAGTTGGTATCGTACTGGCTGGTAACAGCCGAAAAGAAGGCTGGTACTTTTCCATTTCCCGGTTCAGCTTCAGACCAGTAAGCGTCTTTTAACCAACTGTCCATATATTCATAGCGGGTATCATTGGTTGCCCTGTTCCAGGCGCGTGACCCAATGGATAATAGATCGCCGCCAACCCGTCCCTGAACCAATACCGTCAGATCCCAGTTTTTGTAAGTCCAGGTATTGGTAATGCCAAAATCAAATTTAGGCTGGTAGTTTCCTGCGACTACATAATCGTTAGCATCAATTTTGCCATCATTGTTCACATCCATGTATTTGGTATCTCCGGGCTTTTGACCAGAATAAATAGGGATTCTAGCAATAAAGTTACCGCTGGCATCCTTGTTAAAATCAGCTTCGCGCAACACACCTGTTGCCTGCAGCAAATAGTAAGAGTTGATAGGATAGCCTACCCTTTGGATAATTGTATTTCCCTGACCTATTTTGATGTCGGCATTATCGTTGGTTAAAGACAGAATTTTGTTACGGTTGAAAGAAACGTTTAACGATGTGTTCCAACGAAATTTGCCATGAATCACATTCACCGTATTCAGTTCTACTTCAAAACCCCGGTTCTCAACGCTGCCAATGTTATCATACATGCTCGAAAACCCTGTTGATAAAGCCACCGGCGCGTTAAGCAGCAGATCGGTGGTTTTTTTGTAATAAGCATCTAATGATAAAGTTATTCTGTTTTTCAGCAACCCAAGGTCTAAGCCTAAGTTGTAACTATCTGTTTTTTCCCAGCGTAATCTGGAGTTCGAAATATTTCCAACTACAAAGCCACTTGCCACTGCTTGGGCATCACCTAAAGGATAATTTAACGCCGCCATGTTGGATAGGAAGGCTGAATTACCTATCCGGTCATTTCCTGCCTGTCCCCAGCTGAACCTTAATTTAGTAGTTCCCATCCAATTTACATTTTTCAGGAACGACTCCTCGCTGATGATCCAGCCTGCAGAAAGTGACGGAAACACACCCCATCGGTTGTTTGGGCCAAATTTTGACGAACCGTCTGTGCGTAACGATCCGGCAAATAAATAACGGTTTTTGAAGCTGTATTGAACCCTTCCAAAATAGGATATAATGGCATTGCTTGCACCATATATGGTATTAGCGTTTACCGTTGTGCCACGGGTGATATCAAATATGTACGTTTTATCGTTTGGAAAGCCGGTTACAGACTGATTGGTGGTTTCTTCCTTATAGGTTTCTTGCGAGGCACCCAGCAAAAAGTTGAAAGAATGCTGGCCAATATCTTTAATATAAGTAGCTGTAGCCTGATACAACAATCTGTTCGAATTTAATGTGTTTTTTGTATATGTAGACAGTTGCCCAGGTGTGGCAGAATCCCAGGTGGGCTGAATCCAGGTTGGGCTGTAAGTTCTTTGCGAGTTACCACGATAATTCCAGCCAATTAAACCGTTAATATCCAATCCTTGTATAACATTAACGGTAGTATTGAATGCACTGTTTAAACGAACATCACTGTTGATACGGTCGTTATAAACTGCCTGCACATACGGGCTAACCACATTTGGGCCAGGGCCCCAGCCGTCATAATATTTATAAGGTGAAGCCCCCGCCATCTTTCCGGAGCCTGCAAGCACCCAACCAGGGTAACTTAGTGCCCGGGCTACTGCATTATCCTTCCCATCCACATTAGGGCCTTTAACGGTGCCAACAGAAGGTGCCAGCATGAGACCGACTTTCACCCGGTCACTTAATTTCGCTTCTACATTTGACCTAAAAGAGTAACGGCTGTAAGAAGATCCTACAACAATGCCGTCCTGACGGTAGGCGCCGCCTGAAATAGCGTAGTTCACAATATCATTGGCACCAGATGCACTTATTTGCAGATCATGGACAGGTGCTGTACGTAAAACCTGATCTTGCCAGTCAATCTTCTCTAAAGCACCATTGCTCCAATAAGGGTCGTAAATACCGTAAGTAGCCCGGATGGCCAAAAGGTCATTTCTTGTAGAATATGTTTTTCCGTCTGTACGGCTTGCATAGGCGATACGATCTGCCTGGCTTATGCCTGCACTTTGCCCGGTCTTTAAAACCCATTGCCGGTCTAACCACTTTTTGTTAAATTCAATCCATTCGTCAGAATTTAATACCTGTACTTTTCTTTCAGCAGTAGCAAGAGCAGTGTATGCTGAAACAGAGAGAACCGGTTTTCCGGTTTTGCCTCTTTTAGTGGTGACCAATACTACACCGTTTGAGCCGCGTGATCCATAAATAGCCGCTGATGATGCGTCTTTTAGCACATCTATAGAAGCAATGTCGGCTGGATTTATACCCGAAAGGTTATCTAAGGGAACCCCATCAACCACATATAACGGTGCTGAACTTCCTGATATAGATGCTGCACCACGCACGTTGACGGTAATATCTGAGCCAGGTGAACCTGAATTATTTCTTACCTGTACACCTGCCAGTTGTCCTTGCAGCGCCTGTTCAACGCGGGTAATAGGCCTTTCGTCGATTTGTTTGTCGGTTATTTTGGCTATGGCCCCGGTTACGTTACCTTTCTTTTGAGTGCCATAACCAACAACCACTACATCCTGCAAGCTTTTCTGGCTGGTTTCAAGTTCAACATTTAGCGTGGCAGCAGTTACCGACACCTCCTTCGAACTATACCCAATGCCACTAAAAACCAGCATAGTACCTGCAGAAGCATTTATGCTAAATCTGCCTTGAGCATCTGTTAAACTTCCACGTGTTGTATTTTTAACTGTAACCGAAATTCCGGGGATTCCACCCGGGTCATCTTTGGAAGTGACTCTTCCACTAACTACTATATTTTGAGCAAAAAGTTGAAAAGAAGTTAACCATACCAGCAAACATGCTAGTATGAAACTCCCGATTTTGGGCTGGTGAGTAATTTTTCTCATAATTAACTATTTAAATACTTAATTGGTTAAAAGATGATGCATTTAGGCATAGCAAATCACTATTGATTGGTGCAACAGCTTAATTGTTTAACATTAATGGTTTAATTGGTGAGATAAATGTATCTCTCCCGAGCACTAAAAAAAATGGATAAGAGCTCCTTAATGATGGATTATATTACTTTTTAATTTGCTTCTATTCAGACTATTTCATCAACACTGCAATTAGCATTCTTATGTTAGCCATGTTTAATTTGACCAGATATATAAAATGCAGTGAGAAATGTAAAATCATTAGTAAGGCTTTACAAACGGTGTATTAATCTGCCGAATTTTTACTCAAAAATAGAAGCAGCACTTTATTCATAACTTGGGAATTAAATTGCACATAAAAAGAGATGGATTATATAACTTACCCGAAGCAAATTGAAAGTTAGTTACTATTAATTCATGACGAGTAATATCTCCAAAAAAATAAAAGAAGGATTTATCGGACAACGGATGATTGTTGTTCCCCCTGATGTTAAAAGGCTGGTTGGAAAAAATGAACTCATTAATGATTTTAATGTCACGGCAATAGGGTACTACCCCCATGCAAGTTTCCATGACAGAGAACGAAAGTTTGGCACCAACCAATACATTCTTCTGTATTGCACCGAAGGAAAAGGAGTGATTAAGCTGGAGGGCAGAGAAACTCATATACACCCTAATACATTTTTTATCATTCCCAGAAATTCGCCCCACCACTACCAAAGCTCTATCGAAGACCCATGGACCATATACTGGGTGCACTTTAAAGGCAAAAAGGCTGATTTAATTTATGCACGATGTCTTGAACGTAAACGTACAGATAACCTGTCAATTCCTTACACTATAAGCCGAATACAAACCTTTAATGAAATTTATCATCTCCTAGAACAGAGTTATCATCCGTTAGTGATGGAGATAGTCAACATTAAGTTACTCGAGTTCATCGCATCATTTGTATATTATGAACAAATAAACCCTGCAGTGCTTGAAGATGATGCCATAACCCATAGTATTCGCTTTATGAAAGAAAATATCAAGCAGTTGTTTACAGTTGAAAACCTTGCAAGGCAGCAAAATCTCTCGGTTTCACATTATACAAGGTTGTTTAAAACTAAAACTGGTTATACCCCTATTCAATACTTTAACCAACTGAAGATACAACTATCCTGTCAGTACTTATATTTCAGTGATCGGAAAATCAAAGAAATTTGTAACGAGGTCGGGTTTGTAGATCAATACTATTATTCGCGACTCTTTAGAAAATTGATGGGAATCTCTCCTGCTAAGTACAAATTGCAGAAAAAAAGTTCATGAGTCTGATTGCTTCTAATATATGATTTAGTTAATGTGCGTAACAGGAGATCATACTACCCGGAGTTATTAACTAACTATATATCTGCAATGGCAACCGTACAAAGAATTAAAACGATTAGTGAGTTCCACCGCACCCGGAACCTGCCGCCCCTGAGCATCCCATGATCAGTGTGGTCAATTATGCTGATGTAAAGCTACCCCAGGATGATAAGGGCAACAGTTGGGTATATGATTTTTACTCTATATCGCTAAAGAGAAACATAGGCGGCAAAATCAGGTACGGTCAATTGAAATATGACTTTGATGAGGGTATTATGTTCTTCATTGCGCCGGGCCAGGTATTCAGTATCGAAAGGGATGGAGTAATAACCGGAGAGCGGTCAGGCTGGATACTGATGATCCATCCGGATTATTTCTGGAACACATCGCTTGCCAGAATAATTAAATAGTATGACTATTTTGGCTACACTACCCACGAAGCCTTGTTTGTTTCCCAAAAGGAAGAAGGCACGATGAAGGGTATCATAGAAAATATCAGGCAGGAGTACCATGCTAATATGGACAATTATAGCCAGAACATTATCATATCCTAGATTTGAGACATTGCTGAACTATTCGGAGCGCTTTTATAACCGGCAATTCCTAACCCGCAAGAAAGCTAATCACCAGCTACTGGACAGGCTGGAAGAAAAACTAACGAATTACTTTGAAAGTAAAGAACTGGTCAGCAAAGGACTGCCTTCCGTCCAGGATATTGCTGAAGCGTTGAATGCATCTCCAAAGTACCTGAGCAGTGTTTTAAAACTTCTTACCGGGCAAACGGCCCAACAGCATATCCATGAAAAACTGTTAGAAAAAGCTAAAGAAAAATTGACGACTTCCGAAGCATCCGTGAGCGAGATCGCCTATGAATTGGGCTTCGAGCATCCGCATTCGTTCAGCAAATTATTCAAGACCAAAACAGGACTTACGCCACTTGAATTCCGGCAGTCATTTCAGTCGTACTGATAAGAAGTCATAATATTGACATCTGTTGAGTATTAAAATATCCACAATCAGGCTACTACTAGAATTAAAAAAATATCAAATGTTGAACGCTAGTTGCAGCTGGACATATATCATAGTGCTACCAGCTCAGTAGGTGTTAGCCCAAAGTATTTTTTAAAAGCAAATGAAAAATGGGAAAGATTTTCAAAACCTACTTCTAAATATACCTCTGATAAGCGTTGATTTTTTTTGAGATCAAATAATGAGCCTGCTCCAAACGCTTTTGCTGCAACCACTTTTCTGGTGTGGTTTCGAACATATTTGTGAAATCCCTTTTGAAGGTGGACAGGCTGCGGCCGGTGAATTTGGCAAATGATGATAGCGGAATATTGTACTTATAATTATGGTTCATATAAGTCTCCAGATTTATTTTATGTGGTTCATGCAAATCAAACAAAAAGCTTTGAAAGGCATCACCGGCTTGAAGTAATAACTCAATGGCCTTATATGTTTTCAGCTCCGCAATTTTGGGGTAAGCTTTCCGGGATGACTAATATACGGCAGCAACGAGGCAAAAAAGCCTTTCAAGAACACATTGCCTGTCAGGTCGATCATAGCTCTGTCTCTATAAAATACCCGGCTTTGAAATCTCATTCTCTGTGGCGTATTGGTGTAGCGTTGTTTGATCCAGAAAAATGCTGATCAACGAAGGCGGTTCACCGTTTGGTCCTGCTTTTTTGAGCTTTTTAAATAACTGGTTCCTTCGCATGAGACATACGGCACCCTCTTTCATGATGAAGATTCCTTCATTTGAGAAATGATGCGATTCTCCGGATAACATGATTCCTAAAGCGTGGTCGGAAAGTAATGTTCGCTGCTTTGCGTCTTCTGATGACCACTGGAATACAAGAAATTTTACTGAAGAATTAATTGATCTTCCATGGTTCTCATTTTAACTGATTCATAATTAATTTATCCATTTGCCTATCGGATAAAATCCTTTTTAAACATAGTAAAACCGAGGAAGCCATTTGTGATGTGGTGTATCTTGCTTTAGGCCTTTCTGCCTCTATTCCATTCCTGACCAATTTAGCGATTATGATCGGGTGTGCAACATCATTAGATAGCCGGGTGAATAAATCGTGCGTTTTGGCGGTTAAGTCTTTGTAAGCGGTATGGCCCGATACTTTAAGAAGGATGTCTGTTGCCACATTACCCCATTCGGACTTGGTCGCCCCTGGTTCAACCACGATAATGTCGACACCAAATCCCTTGATTTCATCGCGCATACTATCTATCGCTTAATGCTTCTAATGCAAATTTGCTGGCATGGTACCACCCGCCTAATGGAAAAGCGACCTTACCACCAACAGAGGAGATATTAATGATCTTACCGTATTTGTTTTCCCGCATTTTTGGCAATATCAGTTGTGCCAGTCGCATGGCACCAAAAACATTTACTTCAAATTGGCACCGTGCATCTTCCATGGGCAGGTCTTCGATGGCTCCTTCCAAACCAAACCCGGCGTTGTTACCAATATATCAATGCTACCTGCTTCCTTAACAATTTGCTCGACGTAAGCCACAACGCTGTCCTCTTTGGTTACATCCAACGCTATCGGTTTGATACCATGCGTTGTCAGATCCTGCATTTTATCTGTTTGGCGCAGCACCATAAACATTATAATTGTTCTGCGCTAATAAATTGCGGTTGCTTTACCAATCCCTGCTGAAGCACTTGTTACTAAAACTGTTTTTTTTCATGACCATTTATTTTATAGAACAAAGTTGCTTTATAACAGCCATATATGGTTTCTTGAAACGTCCAATGTTGTGTGTTGAAGAGTCAATATAATCGTTTATAAATTCATAGAGCATCTGCTTGCTTGAATACCTGGTATCACTAGATTTCAGGGGCATAATCAGATATTGATAAACATCAATGAGTTCCAAGACGCCGTGGGATAGTTTCGTCTCATTCCAAAAGGGAATGAAATCAAAACCATACGACATGAAAAACACTGAACAAAAATTATCACAAACCCTACCGTTAGCTAACACTACCTACCGCTTAGGTATTGCATTTATGATAGCAATCCTGCTGCTTATCCTTTCACCTGCCAAAACGATAGCAAAAGGTTATGTGGAAGGCGTAAATATATCCTACGAGCATATGCCCATGAAAGTGGAGCCCCCCACAGGTGACCAGAAGTTTACCGGAACAATTTGAAGATCGCCACTCAATACCTATACTCCTGACGCCCAACAAGTCCAAATACCTGATCGTTGGCGGTAACCTGGAAGCCTTTAACTTTTCAGGCACCCACCCTGCCTTTGACGTCAAACGGGTTTACAGTATATCACCGACTTTCGGTTACAGCACTATGGTAACTCCAACATTTAATCTGACTGCCTTACTGGCACACACAATGAACAGCGAGTATAAAAACGTTAAGAGTTCAGACATTAAGTTTGGTGGTATCGTAAGAGGCAGCTGGAAGGTAAATGACAATCTCACCTTGAAGGCAGTGCTAGGTTACAGAAGACAATTCTATGGTGCTCAATACCTGGTTACGGTGGGGATGGACTGGAAAGCCCGTGACAGATGGCGGATCTTCGGTGACGTGCCCAAAGACCTTACCATCAATTATACTTTAAATGAAAAGACCAATACCGGATTTAACCTATCTGTTCAAAATTCAACCTATCGCCTGAACAACCTGGACCGCTACTTTGAGTATAACACAGTAAATCCGGGTCTTTTTGCAGAACGCTACGTTAGTTCTAAGTGGGCAGTAAGGGCAACAGCCACTTATACACTGATCAGAAACATGGAGATCTATAACAAAACGGATAAAGCAAAGGCATTTGTTGACTTCGCGGAGTTAGGCGACCGTGCCGACCCAATCAATTTGGAAGTTTCACCTGGCCTGGCCTTTAAAGTTAGTTAAGCTACAGGATCGTTCCGGGTAAAAAATAATCACCACTTAACTTAATCATGATGACCAGAATAATTATTGGACTAGCC
>Ga0265798_10006510_pt1 | contig 15344 bp, 8 predicted proteins | sample P3T30metagenome_FD_192430 | JGI IMG/M metagenome (GOLD analysis project Ga0265798, IMG submission 192430) | Plant litter microbial communities from East Loma Ridge, Irvine, California - P3 T30 | ecosystem: Environmental > Terrestrial > Plant litter > Unclassified | place: USA: California... | reverse complement strand
CGGACGACCCCACTTATTTGCCCCCGCGCCGATTTCCAACAAGCTGGAAAACTGGCCCCAGGTGCCCATCTATGACTTTGACCCGCAGACGGGCATCAACTTCGACATGGCTAGCCGGCATCAGGACTTTGCCAGCATTGACATGGACGTGTGGGGCCGGCAGTTTTTTACGGCCATCGATTACGTATTATCGCCCGAATACACGGCCGCCATTCAGCTGATAGATGCGCACCAGCACACCACTTACTACGCCGACATTCTGCACTATAAAACACGGCTGGCTGATATTGTAAAAGACTGGCTGATACCCGTGTTTCGGGATGCGGGCAGCCTAGATGCCAAGGCCGTGCGCGAGACTTTCCGGCAGCTGCTGCTGGTGCAGCTCGGCAACGCCTACACCACGAGCGCGGCCGTGCAGTTTGCCGCCGAGGTGGCCGCGCAGGTGCCGCCGGGCATTGCGCCGCGCCTGTACGGCGCCCTCAACCCCAACTTCCGCTTCCTGGGGGCGGCCCTCGACAAAGAACAATCTCAGCGGCTTACGCTTTTCTTTAGCGGCGAGCTCAACGCCGCTGCCGCAACCAACCCGGCCAATTATAGCCTGGCCCCGGCTCTGCAAGTGCAGGCGGCGACCCTCGACTCCGAAACCCGTAGCCGGGTAACGCTCACGCTGAGCGGCCCGGCCGCCGTGGGTACCACGCAGGTTACCATCTCTCGGGCCTTGCTCGGTAGCAGCGGCAGTAGCCTGCTGCCCCCGCTGAGCCTCCCGGTGGCCGCGCACGTAGCCGCCGGCAACTACAGCACGGCCGTTTCGCTTACCTCGGCCAAGCTGGAGCTAGCCCCGACCAGGGGACTGCCCATTGCGCCGGCCGCGCCGCAGCCGCTCACGTTCCTCATCACCTCGCCCCAGGTAGTAAAAGCCGCCGACGGCGCCGTAATTCCCTACCTCGACCTCGACCTGACTTATGCCGCCAGCCAAATTGAGCATCAGGTAGCTGACTTAAAAAACGGCAACGGCTACCAGGCTTCCTCGTGGCTCAACTTCCTGACCGAGGAGGGGGCGCAGGCCTTTGCCGCCGACCTGGGCCAGTTTAGCGTGCCGCTGCTGCTGCGCTCCTTCCCCACGCCGCCCGCTCTGCTCAAGCAGGGGGGCCAGGCATCGGTGAGCGAAGCGCTGCCGGGCGGCCAAGTAGACTTCGCTACCCTGCTCAACTGGGACTACTCCCTGACGTATTCCGAGCCCTTCCATTTTCCGCAGGATAAGCTCTCGTTCACCATCAACTTCAACGTGCGGGATGAGCTGGCCCTGAAGCGGACCAAGCTAGAAGATGCCTCCGGCGAGCTGGCCGAGTTCGTTACCGTGTTTCCGGCGGTGGCGGCGGCCCTCGCGACCTCCCTAGCCGGCATCAGCGCCACCTCCACCGGGGCGCAGCTGGCCGTGGGAGAGGTGCCGCTCAAGGCTTTTGTTGAGCTGGTGCGCCGCGTAGTGGCAAAGGCGGATGGCGGCGCGGGCCTGCGCATGGTGCGCCGCCTCGGCCAGCGGATTAGCCACGAGGCCCTGCCCTACGCCTTCGACATGCAGGAAGGCCAGGCGACAATGGACGACGGCGTCGAGGCCCTCGTGATTAGCCTGAGTGCGCCCGCCCCCGATGGCATGGTGCCGTGCGTGGAGCTGGACGACTGCCAGACCTACCCGTACCCCGATGGGGAAGGGCCGGGCGCTGCCTACGCTTTCTACTTCAAGGACAGTACCGGGGCCATCGTGACGGCGGCCGAGGGGCAGCAAAAGCCCCGGCGCACGCTGGTGCTGGGCGGCCTCAACATCTTGCAGCGCCAAGATGCCGAAACGGTAGTGGAGCTCAAGCGCAATGTGGAGCCGATTAAGGGCCGGCCCTCGGCCGAAGACTTTGTGTATACCACTGGCCCGGTCAGCTTCTCCGACAAGGCGCACCCGACCATCAACCAGAGCGAGCTCATCGATATCTCGACGCTGCCCGACCACCCGGCTACGCACAATACCCTGCCGCTAGCCCAGCACCTGGATAACCTGCTCGACGCCCTGCTGCTGAAAAACACCCAGCCCACGCTCTATTTTCAGGTGAATTGCAGCTATGACTACCCGCTGGCCCCCGGCCTGAGCCACGTGCTGCTGCCCGTGCTGCTACAGCCCCTGACGTTGGTGCAGGTGCAGGATGGGCCACCCACCGCCACCACCACGCGGGCCCAGCTGGTGGCCAACCTCGCCGGCGGTATCCGGCACTGGTACCAGGCGTACCAGCCCAGCAGCACGGATGCCGCTTTTCAATTTGACCTGACGCTGTTTTCCAACCTTACGGAGCATGCCTCGCCGCTGCTGAGGCTCACTTGCCTCTCGCTGCCAGTGCAGTACGTTACTGACCTCTAGCGTAATGGCCGGGTAAGGAGCCGCCGACCGCTGGCAGTTCCTTCCCCGGTCAGCGGCGGCTTGGCGCTACAAAGAAAATGGTGTCTCGCATCAGGCGGCTGGCTCCCGCCGTGCCAGATGCGTGCGCAGCCCCCACGCCGGGGCTTGCCGGGTGTGGGGGCTTGCACTACGTTGGCTACGGGTAGCTTGCGCAAGTGTGGTATTTCCCGCTCAAGCAGCGAGGTGGTAAAAACGGCCACTTCAAAGCCGGGCCGCGGCGCGGCGGGTGGCGGCAGCAGCGCCTGCGCCTCCAAAAATTTCGGGCTGCTCAGTGCGGGCATCAAAACGGCGGGGGCAGCGGGCAGGTGATAAGGTGATAAAAAGGGCCGAACGCCGGGCTAGCCGGGTAGCGCTAGCTAGCCGCTTCCAGCGGAAAATAAACCAAGAAGGTAGACCCTACGCCTAGCTCACTTTCTACTTCAAGCGTGCCGCCGGCATTTTCCATAATTTTCTTCACCATGTAAAGCCCTACGCCTGAGCCTTCTACGTGGTCGTGCTGGCGCTGAAACAGCCCGAATACCTTGGCCTGCTGGCCCGCGTCGAGGCCCAGGCCATTGTCTTCTACGCTGAGGACGTGGGCCTTGCGAGTAGAGTAGCAGCGGATGGCTAGCTGGGGGGCACGCTCGGGGTGCCGGTATTTCAGGCCGTTGCTGAGCAGGTTGTACACGATGCTGCGCAGGTTTTTTTCGGCAAAGTGCAAGATGGGGCAGCCGCTTACCTCCACCGTTAGCGTGCCAGCGGCGGCGGCAAACTGGGGGGCTAGGTCTAGCTGCACCTCCGTGATGAGCCGCCGCAGGTCGGTGGCCGCGGCAGAGGGTGCGTGCGTTTGTGGCAGCCGGGCCACGTCCGTCAGGTCGCGAATCGTGCGTTTGAAGCGCTCTACCGAGGCCTGCATCAGTTCCAGCAGCTGGGCTATCTCGGCCGGGCTAGCGGGCAAAGCCAAGTCGTGGCGCAATGCCGTGAGCAGGCCATCAATGTTGCTAATGGGATTCCATAAGTCGTGCGAGGCCGTGTAAATGAAGTTATCCAGGTCTTCGTTGGTGCGCCGCAGGAGCCGGTTGCTGGTGTGCAGCTCCTGGTTGCTGTGCCGCAGGGCGTCGTTGAGGTGCTGCACCTGCTGGCGGGCCTGCACCTGCTCGGTTACCTCCACGGCGACGTGAATAAGGCCCGTCACCCGTCCCTGCTCCCTGAATGGCGTGCAGGAAACGTTGAAAAAGGCCGTTTGCAACTCCCCATTGGTGCGCAGGGTAATCGGCAGCTCATTTTCCCGAAACGCCTGTCCCGTTTCGGTCGCTTCTCTCGCCCTGCGCAACATTTTCTGCGAGGCTATCTCCGGCAGTACCTCTGCCATGCGCTGGCCCAGCACGGCCGCGGCGCTGGGCTGGCCCAGCAGGTGCAGCATGGGTTCGTTCACGGCCTCAATGACGACCTCCGGGCCGCGGCTGAGGGTGATGGCCACCGGGGCCTGCGCCACCAACGCCTGGAAGCGAGCCTCGCTGTCGGCTGCCTGCTGCACCGCCTGCTGCACCGCCCGCTGCTCGTTATCGGCCCGCAGTTGGGCCGTCATTTCAACGCTCGTAAACAGCAGGTACCGCACCTCGCCCTGGGCATCGAGCACGGCCTGGCTGCGGCCCGACCAGTAGCGCTCTTCAAACGTGCCGGCGGCAGTAGGCACGTCGTAGCGCATCAAGGGCAGCAGGTGCGGCTGCTTGTCGCGTAGCGAAGCTTCCAGGGCAGTCTGCATCTGCGCCGGCCCCGAATTGGCAGCCTCCGCCAGGTTGGCGGGGTACGCTACGAAGACGCTTTGGCCAACTACCTGCGCCGCCCGGCGATTGGTCAGGCGCAACAATTCCTCGCTCATGGCCACGATGGTGAAAGTGGGCGCATCGGGCAGCATCAGGATAAAATTGCCCGGCAGCGTCGCAAGTATCGCGTCAAAATGGGCGGGGTCGACTGGTAAAACAGGCATGGGCACAGGCAATAAAAAACGGGATAAAAAACGTTTTATACTAGCCGAAGCTACGTGCTTTTTGGGTTGTATGCAGGTGCTTCGGCTGGCTAAGGCGGGCTGGAAATAGCCGCAAAGCTGGGGCATAAAGGGGTTTTTCGATAGCTGTGAGCGCTCCATAGGACCTGGCAACTCCTGTGTTAACAAGCGTTATAAGCTTATCAAGCAAGGCTTAAGAATTATTCGCGCTGTGGCAGCACACCGCATAAAGTTTCGGTCAGCAAAGCAGCTGATTTTCGCCTCCTTTAGTTTCTTGCCCGCCCGCTCCACCCCACGCGTGCTTCCCGCGCCAGCCCCAGCAGCAGGTCAGCTCGAAGCCTCCACTTTGGCTGGGGTAAGCCATGAAATTTTTACGTGGCAAGCAAGCGCTTGGCAAGGCGCATAAAAGCGTGCATGGCCACCCGCCTCGCCCCAGATTCAGCCTTCATGGCCCGGTGGCGAGCACTGCGGCCGCCCTTTTCAGCCTCGCAGATTCCACCTGAATGTTAACTGTTCAACGCAGGATGCCACTGCGAAATGGCAGCCCACGCTCAACGGCTTATTGTACGCCATTGGGCAAGCGGGAGCCGTTTGATTACCGCAGCTAGTCGTGGGCCACTACTCATACGTAAGCCTCACTAGCCAAAGTGCTTGCCGTCAAGGTTATTGGTGCGGCTGCTTGGCAGGGTATATCAGCCTGGCTGAAGCTAGCCGCAGCCCTTGGGTAACAATGGGACACAAGGCGGTTAAACTTGTGTTTAGGAAAGAGGGCTTTTGAGCTTTACCCGGCTGGGTGCCCGTTCCAAAGGCTTTCTACGTACTTGCCTTAAGGATTATACTAGTGTAAAAGAAAGAAAAATACGCGCACTAACCAACTTGTTTTATAAGGCACTTAGGCATGCTATATTGCTGAGTAATATATGTTATCAAACAACAGAATATCAAAAACTTATTTACTTGCAAAGTGGTGGCTTTTCTGGGTTGCTTAGGAGCGGCGCTGCCGGGTTAGCCGGGTCGGTTTAATCTTTTTTTGGCGCGGGCTGGATTACTACTTACTTGCGAGCACCGTATGCAAATTGAATAGTAGTCTACCTTAGTGCCCTACCCGCTTACTGGATTATCCCGGGATGTTGGGGTGGCCGCTGCTTATTTTTACTACTTCTCTATCTGTTGGGTCCATTAGTTAGTACGAAGCTGGTAGTGGCAATAACGGTGGCCGCTTGCCTGCTGCTGGTCTGGGTGGGGTACTTATTTCGTCGCTGCCAGGCGTTGAGTCGGGCGCGGCTCCGCAGCCGTATTGCGGCCAACCTGCACGATGAGCTGGGGGGCCTGCTCATGCGCCTGCACCTCCAGACGGCAGCCTTGCTGCACCAGCGCCAAAACGACGCCGAACTGCATCAGCTGCTGGCTACCACCCAGGCGGCCAGCGCTGCCCTGCGCGATGTGGCCTGGGGCCTTGATGCCAGCGCCGATACGGCCCACGCCCTACAAGACCGCATGCGCGACTACCTCGACCAGCTGGCCCTGAGTGTGCCGCTGGCGGTCACCTTCACCACCGAGGGGCTGGACGAGGTGACCGTGCTACCCAACCAACTACGCCAGGAAGTATATTTGGTATTTAAGGAGGCGATTACCAACGTGTTGCGCCATGCGCAGCAGGCCACTAGCCTGGTCGTGCGCCTACATCGGCGGCGCAGCTTCCTCGTGCTTGAAGTGCTGGACGATGGCGCGCCGGTGGCCCCGCGCAGCCGCCAGGGCATGGGCCTGCGCAGCATGGCGAGCCGCGCTAAGGCCGTGCGTGGTACGCTCACGGTGGGGCCCCGGCCCGACGGGCCGGGGTTCCGGGTGTGGCTGTGTAGCCCGCTGCCGACCTCATCGGCCCCGGGGCTGCCGGGCTGGCTCAGATAAGGCCGCGTAGGTGCTGGCTCAGTAGCTGCGTGCGGCTGTTGACCTGCATTTTCCGGTAGATGTGCTTGACGTGGGTGCGAATGGTGAGTGTGGCTAAATCGAGCCGGAGCGAAATTTCCTTATCACTCAGGCCATCCACAATGCCTTGCAGCACCTGGCGCTCGCGCGGGGTGAGCAGGTCGGAGTGCGTGGTGGGCGTGGGGCGAAAGTGCGAGAGTACCTTGCGGCTCACGGCTCGGCTCATGGGCGCGCCACCCTTGGCTACTTCCAGCACGGCGTCTTTGAGCTGGGGCAGCGGGGTGTACTTGGCCATGTAGCCGGTAGCCCCGCAGCACAGCGCCTGGTAGATGTGCTCCACGTCCTCGTAGGCGGTGAGCATGATTATCTCCATGCCGGGGTACTTCTCCTTGAGTAGCGGCAGAGCCTCGGTGCCGCTGATGCCCGGTAGCCCGATGTCGAGCAGCATCACGTGGGGCACAAGCGCCTCGTCGAGCTGCTCAAACAAGTCCTCAATGGAGTCGGCCGCGAGCACGTCCTGTATCTCAGGCTGCTGCACAAAATAGGATTTAAGGAGCTTGAGTACCGTTGTATCATCCTCCACAATAGCTAGTAATAAGGATACCATATCTGCTTGCTGTGGCAGGCCCCGTCATCGCCGGCTGCGCGGCCTGCCTGCTGTCGCCTCTCTAGTCCGGCGGGTGCGCCTGCCGGGGTAGGGTAAAAACCGGCAAGCGACACCACGAAGATAAAAGTTACCTCGCCGGGAGCCAAGGTAATTCCCTACCCCATTTGCGGGTGTTGCTACCCGCCGAGTGCTGGCGCCGGCGCTTGCAAAGAGGGAATAAAAATCCAGGCCGAAGGGCTATTTATTGATTTATAAGTAATTGAGCGTGGTATTTGGCCGCACGCTGCTCAAAATAGTTGGGCAGCGTTTTAAGGAGCCCACCTGAGCAGTACCTGGCTGGCAGTGAGCAGATGACCCGCAAATAGAGTAGGGGTTAGGTTTGAATTAGTGCGGATAAAACGAGAATTTTGTTCTTTACTGCGGGAGATAAAAAATATCTTGCGCAGGTAATTCAACCTGCCCGAAAGCGCTGATAAGCCGCCGGCCGGGCGAGCTTTACCAACCGGAACTACTACCCAAAATTTGTTGTCTGACAGCTCGCCGCCCGAAATACCCCCAGCTAATTACTTGGTAAAAGGCTGATTATTTTGGATAATTACTGGGTGGCTTAGCCGCGCACAGGCAGTTTACCTACCATATTTTACGGCACGATGGCCACTACAAGCGATACCCGGATTTTAGAAGCCTGGCTTGATTCTTCAGCGGAAGTACTGTGCGTGCTCGATGCGCAGGGCCAGCTGCTGCGCGCCAGCGCCGCCTGCGGGCAGCTGCTCGGCCACGAGCCAGCGGCGCTGGTGGGCCAGTCGTTTGCCAGCCTCGTGGCGCCGGCCGACCGCCCGGCGCTCGCCCAGGCCGGGCTAGCCGGGGGCTTTACCTGCCAGTGCCTGCGCCCAGATGGGGCACCGGTGAGCCTGGCCTGGGTGGTGAGCAAGGTAGCCGGGGGCCCCGAGCTACTGGCCGTGGGGCGCGCCCTGCCGGCCGCGCCTGAGCCGCGCCCGCTCAACCACGTGCTCATCGAGCAGGGCTTCGATATGGTTGCGGTGCTCGATAAAAAGGGCGTGTACACCTACGTGGGCGGTGCTACCGAGCGCATTTTGGGCTACCGGCCCGAGGACATGCTGGGCCGGCAGGGCCTGAATTTTGTGCACCCCGAGGACCTGCCCGCCATCCGGGCTAGCCTGGCCGCGCTGTGTACCCAGGCGGTGCTGACCATGCCCGAGTTTCGGTTTCGGGCGGCCGATGGCGAGTGGAAGTGGCTGCAATCGACGGCCAGCAGCCAGCTGGCCAACCCCGAGATACAGGCCTTTACCCTAAGCTCGCGCGATGTGACCGAGCAGCGGCGCAAGGACTGCGAGCTGGCTAAGAGCGAGCAGCGCTTTCGGTTGCTCTTTGACAATGACCTGACCCTGACTACCTTCCAAACAGCCGACGGCCGCGTGCTGGACGCTAACCAGGCGCTGCTCACTTTCTTGAAGAAGGAGAAGCACGAACTGCTCGACCGTACCAGCGCCGAGTTTTTGCCGGCCGATGTGCGCGACCTGTTTCGGGAAAAGCACGCCCTGGCGGCCAGCGGCCAGCGCGTGCGGTTCGAAACCCAGGTGCGGCTGCCCGGCGCCCCCGAACAAACCCTGAAGGTGACCAAAACACCGCTCATCGCCAACGGCGAAGTAGTGGGCATTCACTGCGGCATGCAGGATATTACGGCGATGGCCGCCGCCCAGCACCTCATCAAGCGGCAGGCCGAGCAGCTCACTACCATCCTGGAAAGCATTACGGATGCCTTCTTTTCACTGGATAAAAACATGAATTTCACCTACCTTAACCGCGAAACTGAGCGCCTGCTCGGCGTGAACCGGGCAGAGTGCCTGGGGAAAAATATCTGGAATCTGTTTCCCGACGAGGTGGGTAGCCCGTATTTCTACAACTACGTGCGGGCGGCCGAAAGCGGGCAGACCCGGCACTTTGAGGCGTTTTTTAAGCCCACGAGTAGCTGGTTTGAGGTCAAGGCGTTTCCGTCCACTGAGGGCTTATCAGTCTATTTCTCAGATATTACCGACCGCCTGGAATCGGACCGGCAGATAGAGCGGCTAGCCCTGGTGGCCCGCAAAACCGACAACGGCGTTATCATCACCGATGCCCAGGGCCGCATCGACTGGGTAAACGAGAGCTTTACCAAGCACACCGGCTACACCCTGGCCGAGGTAGCCGGCCAAACCCCCGGCTCGGTGCTGCAAGGCCCCGAAACCGACTCGGCCACCGTGGAGCACATTCGCACGCGCATGACGCAGCGCCGGCCGTTCAGCGCCACGCTGCTCAACTATAAGAAGTCGGGTAAAAAGGTGTGGTTTTCGATGGATATCACGCCCGTTTACGACGAGTCGGGGCAGCTGACGCAGTTTATCGCGCTGCTCCAAAACATCACGTACCGCAAAGAAATCGAGGCTAGCCAGGCCAAAATGACGCAGGACCTGTACCGGCAAAATCGTGACTTGCAGCAGTTTGCCTACGTTATCTCGCACAACTTGCGCGGGCCGCTCTCCAATGCGCTGGGCCTGGCCAGCTTGCTCGGCAAGTCGGATAAGCACGCCCGGCACTTCGACAATACCCTCGGGCTGCTGGGCCAGAGCATGACGCAGGTAGATACCGTGCTCAAGGACTTGAACACAGTGCTCTCCATCCGCGACCAGCAGGATGTGCAGCAGCCCGAGCTAGTGCTGCTGGCCGACGTGTGCCAGCAGGCCCAGCACGACCTGCGCGACGCCTTGCACCAGTGCGGCGGGCAGGTGCACCTCACCGGGGCCGAGGGCGTGCGCATTTCGGGCAACCGGGCCTACCTCTACAGCATTTTCTACAACCTGCTATCGAACGCCATCAAGTACCGCTCGCCCGACCGACCGCTTGCCGTGGCCATCCACTGCGCCAGCGAAAATGGCAGTGGTGCCAGCATCTCATTTGCTGACAACGGCTCGGGCTTCGATACGTATAAGGCTGGCTCCGAAGTGTTTCAGCTCTACAAACGCTTTCACACCAACCAGCGGGGCCGGGGCATCGGGCTGTTCTTGGTCAAAACCCACGTCGAAGCGATGGGGGGCAAAATTGAGGTAACCAGCGCCGTCGATGCCGGCACTCGCTTCGTCATTCACCTCGACCCGCACTAAGCCCGCATGCTCACCTACCTCATCGACGACGACCCCATCAGCCTGTACCTGGCCGAGCAAGTGCTGCTAGACGAAGGCCTGGTTACTGAAATCCAGCTGTTTGGCGCCGCCGAAGACGCGCTCCGCTGCCTGGTGCCGCGCTTGGCCACCGCGCTGCCCCAGCTCATCCTGCTCGACCTGAACATGCCCCTGATGGATGGCTGGCAATTCTTGGATGCCCTGGCGCCCCACGCGGCGGCCCTACGCCGGGGCGGCTGCCACCTCTACATCCTCACCTCCTCGCTCGCCACGGCCGACGTGGCCAAGGTGAAGCAGTATGAGCTTGTGACGGCCATTATTCACAAGCCCATTGGGGCGGCCGAGGTGCAAGCCATCAAAGCCCAGCTAGCCGTAGCGGCGCCCAAGCCCGGCAGTGCTGCCCGCGTGGGGTAGCCGGCCTACCGCATTTAGGGTAGGACTTTTCATAGATAAGCAGGACGTGCAAAAAGACCTTTGCAGCCATAGTCCACTGTTTAATTATGATACCAACTTCTACCCACTTAACGGCGGTGCCCAGCGTGGCCCCGCCCGCTACCCCAAGCCCATCCACTACCCCTGGAAAGCTGCCTCCGGCCGCCAAATGGGGCATTGTGGCGAGTATTCTGCTGGTGTTGCTCTTGCTGGCGCGGCCGGGCCACAGCCAAAGCCCGCGCTGGCAATGGGCGGTGCAAGCCACGGGTAGCAGCATTTCGCAGGTAAAAAACGTGGCTGTGGACGCCAGCGGCAACACGTATTTAGTAGGATTTTTCTCTGAAAATATAAGATTTGGGGCTGTTGAGCTAATTAGCCAGGGCGCCAGCGACCTGTTTGTGGCCAAGCTCTCGCCGCAGGGCAACTGGGAGTGGGCCGTGGCTGCCGGGGGCACCGGCAGCGACCGCGCCACCGGGGTAGCCCTGGATGCCGAGGGCCACGTTTTTATCGCGGGCAGCTTTAGTAACGAGGTGAGCCTGGCGGGCCAAACCCTGCGCAGCCACGGGGCAATGGATGTATTTGTGGCCCAGCTAAGTGCGGCTGGCAAGTGGCAGTGGGCCACGTCGGCCGGCGGGGCTGGCCAGGACCTGGCCAGCGCCCTGGTAGCCAGCGGCTCGGGCGAGCTGGTAGTGGCGGGCTACTTCATGGAGGCGGCGGCCTTTGGCACCCGGCAAGTAGTGAGCAACGGTAGCACCGACGCCTTCGTGGCGCAGCTGAGCCGCACCGGCAGCTGGAACTGGGCTACTGCCGCTGGCGGCAGCTCCAACGACGATGCCTGGGCGCTGGCCGCTACCCCGGCCGGTGAGGTGTACGTCACCGGCTATTTCAGCGACACTGTCACGTTCGGCACTACCACGCTCACCGGCCACGGCACCGACGATGGCTTTGTGGGCAAGCTCAGCCGCGCCGGGCAGTGGCAGTGGGTAGCGCCGGCCCTCGGCACGGGCACGGTCTACGGCCGGGCGCTGGTGGCCGACCCGGCCGGTGGGGTGTTCGTGACCGGCTCATTCAGCGGCAAAGCGTCATTTAGCGAGATGGTGCTCAGCGCCAATAACGACGACGGCTTTGTGGGCCGCCTCAACGGCGCGGGCCAGTGGCAGTGGGTCACATCCGTATCGAGCGAGGATTTGGAGAGTGTAGTTGGCATTGCCCTCGATAAAATGGGCAAGCTCTACGTGGCCGGCACCTTTAGCCGCCAGGTGCGGGGCGGCCGGTTTGAGCTTACCAGCCGTGGGCTTACCGATGTCTTCGTGGGCTACCTCAGCACTACCGGCGACTGGCTGGGCCTCACCGGCGCGGGCGGCGCCGACAACGACGATGCGCAGGCCCTGACGCTGGCGCCGGGCGGCGAAGTGTACATCAGCGGTGGGTTTAGCCAGGCGGCCTCTTTCGGCACCTCCCCGCTGCAAGCGGCGGCGGCCACTACCCAGGTGTACGTGGGGCGGGCTACCGTGCCGCAGCCCTAGGGGCCCCGGGCGGCCAAAGCGGCTTTGGGTGTAAAAAAGCCCGCGTAAGTTTTTATTGGTCAAGTAGCTGTGCCCTGCTATGGCAGGCGGCGGCTGGCCCTCTCCCCATCCTTTTCCAGCATTTTTTATGAGTAAGTTTCGCATTACCCAAACGCAGGCACTGTCGCAGCCATTGCCCTACGAGGTAGAAGAGCGCCGGCGCGTGTGGTACCTGCCGTGGCCGGTGTGGCGCCCCCTGAAAAAATGGGCCCGCGACTACAAGGGCTCCCGCGTGCTGACCGAGCGGTTTCGCACGCCCCAGGAGGCCCGCGCCCGCATCGAGCAAATGGTGTCGCTGCGCGCCCGGCAGCAAGCCAAGCGGCATGCCCACCAGCAGCGCGCTACGGCCGAGCGCCAACAGCGCGAGCAGCTACCCCGCGTGGTAGAAGTGCTGCACACCTCCCCGGCCTACTAGGCCCGCGCCGGCACTGCTGCCGCCGGGCGCCAAGCCGGCCTTCCTGCCTAGCCAGTCAACCCAACTGACCCTGGGGCGCTACGCCCCTCTCTCCCAGCTTTTTATTAGCATTTCTTTTCCATGAATAATAGTTACCTGAAGGCCAGGGCTTCCTCCCTTCGGCACCTTTACCTGGGGTTCCTGCTGCTGTGCCTGTCGGCACCGGCGGCCCTGCGGGCGCAGTCGCTCACCGTGACGGCGGCCCCCAATAATACCCTGCCCCTGCCGGATTTTGGCCGCGTGCCCGCCAATCGTACCTCGGCGGCGCAGTCGTTTGTGGTGAGCGGCACCGGGCTTACCGGCGAGGTGACGGTGGCGCCCCCCGCCGGCTTCCAGCTGCGGGTGGGTAGCACGGCCTTTTCGGCCAATGCGCTCACGCTGGTGCCTAGTTCGGGCACGCTCAGCCCCACGGCCGTGGATGTGCGGTTTGCCCCGGCCAGCCCCGGCGCGTACAGCAGTGCTATCGCGGTTTCGACGCCCAGCGGGCAGGCCACCACTACGCAGCAAGTGGCGGTGAGCGGCACCGCCCCGAGCGGCCCCTACGTATTCGTGGACCCCGCTACCCTGGCTTTCGGGCAGGTATCGGGCAGCGGCTCGGGCCAGGTACGCACCTTTGTGGTGGGGGGGCGCAACCTGGGCACCACGCCCATTACGCTGACGGCCGCGCTCACGGGCGCCACCTCTTCGGGCGCCATTCAGGTGCGCAACCCGGCAGTGGACGGCAGCCCGTTCGTGACTATGCTGACCATTGAACCCGTGGCGGGGCAGGTGCCCGAAACCACGATTCAGGTACGTATTGTGGGGCCGGTGGCTAGCCAGAGTAGCTTCACGGGCACCGTCACGGCTACCAGCGGCGCGGCCGTGGCGGCCCCCACCAACGTAGTGCAAGTGACGGCCACCAACCCCTTCACGGGGGCCAATACGTCTTCGACGTTCACCGTGAGCACGCCCCCCAGCAGCCCCATCACGCCGGGCTACCCCAGCGGTGGCCAGCCGCTGAAGCCGTTCAACACGGTGCCCGAAAAGGCCTCGGCCAGCCAGACGATGATTGTCAGCGGTAGCTTCTTGCTCAATGGCGTAACCGTAATGGCTCCTAATAACTTTCAGGTATCGCGCGATGCCGCCTTCACCGGGCTGGGCAGCGGCGGCCCCGGCACCATCACGGCCAATACCCTGACCATCGCGGCCGTGAATGGCACCATCGACAACCAGGTGGTGTACCTCCGCTACGTGCCGCTGGTGGCGGGTACGGAGAGCGGCACGGGCATCACGTTTCGGAGCGAGCCCGCTACCTCCATTGCGGCGATTGTGCAGGCCAATAGCATCGGCACCATCGAGTCGCGCACCGTGTATACCCGGCCGCCGGTGCTCGTCATCGGCCCCGGTGTGCAAACGACCCCGCAGGTAATTCGTATTCACGCCGAACTGGTGCGCAACCCCACCCGCATCTCGGTGTCGGGCGAGTCGGCGGGTGCCCTGGGCAACCCCGACGGCTACGCCCAGTTTCGCATCTCCAAGGATGGCGTTACCTATACCGACCCCACCAGCCCGGGCACCAGCTACCTCCAGCTCGACCCCAACCCCACCACGAACATCATCGACCAGGACATCTACGTCACCTACGCCCCCACCCGCGTGGGAGCCGCCCAAGCGGTGCTGCAATACGTGACGCCCGACGTGACGGCGGCCCCCGCCAACACGCTGACGCCCATCGTCAGCGCATTCTCGGGGCCTGATGCCAACAAGCTGCGCGGCACGGCCATCGACGTGGAGCCCACCCGCGAAACGCCCTTCGTGGCCGCCCGCACGGCCGGCGAGCCGTCGGCCACGGTTTCCTTCCGGCCCGATGCCGCCCTCACGGGCTATGGCGAGTTTCACCTGGTGTTGATTAGCACTACGCCCACGCTTACCCTGCCGGATGTGCTGCCGGTGGACGGCACCGACTACAACGCCGGCAACGGCGAGTTTCAGAGCGCTGGGCAAAGCACCATTCAGGATAGCCGTCGCAACACGTACTACGTCGTGTTTTCGGGCGGGGCGGCCACGGCCACCATCACCGGCCTGAGCCCGGCGACCAACTACTACGTGTACGTTTTCGACTACAACAGCACCAATCCCAACGAAACTACCTTCATCAACAACGCGGAAAACTACAAAGGCCCCGCCCAAACGACGGTATTAGGGGTGCTGCTGCCCGGCGAAGTGCCCCTGCCCGTGGGCCTCACGGCCTTTACGGCGCAGGCGCAAGGCCCCGCCGCCGTGCGCCTGGCCTGGGCCACGGCCACGGAGCTCAACAACGTCGGCTTCGTGGTGGAGCGCAGCCTGGATGGGCACTCCTTTGGGGCAATCGGCCGGGTGCCGGGCGCCGGCACCAGCACCACGCACCAAACCTACAGCCTGCTCGATGCGCAGCTACCCTCCGGCGCCACGACGCTCTACTACCGCCTGCGCCAGCTCGATGAGAACGGCACCGCAACGTACTCGCCCGTGCGGGTGGTACGGGTAGCCCCGGCCGCGGCGCTCGCCCAGCTCCTCGCCTACCCCAACCCTGCCCACGCTGCCGTGCGGCTAGCCCTGCTTGGCCCGGCTGCCCCGGCCCCGGTGGAGGTGTACGATGCCACCGGCCGGCTCCTGCGCACGCTGCCCACCCTCGTGCCCGGCACCGAAGCCGCCTTGCCGCTAAGTGGCTTGCCCGCTGGCCTCTACGTACTGCGCTGCGGTGCGCTGCGCCAGCGCCTGACGGTAAACTAGCGCTAG
>Ga0265798_10006509_pt1 | contig 15344 bp, 8 predicted proteins | sample P3T30metagenome_FD_192430 | JGI IMG/M metagenome (GOLD analysis project Ga0265798, IMG submission 192430) | Plant litter microbial communities from East Loma Ridge, Irvine, California - P3 T30 | ecosystem: Environmental > Terrestrial > Plant litter > Unclassified | place: USA: California... | reverse complement strand
TCGCTGAGTCACTCGCAACCAAGTGCAAGGGTCGTTCCTGGATCTTCGTAACCTCGCAGGAAGACATGGAGAAAGTCGGCGGCGATCGCACCAAGAGTCAAGCGAATGATTTCTCCAAGATCCAGGCCCGCTTTGCGAACCGTCTCAAGCTCACGAGCCAGGATGTCGAGGAAGTCATCCGTAAGCGGCTCCTCGCCAAGAACGATGCAGGTGGGTCGCAGGTTGCCGAGATCTACGCGGCAGAGCACGCAAACTTCAAGACTCTGTTCGACTTTGTCGATGGTGGGCGCTACCCGAACTACCGCGACGAAGAGCATTTTGTTGGATCGTACCCGTTCGTGAGCTACCAGTTCCCTCTGTTCCAAGCCGCGATCGAGGGAATTTCGGATCACAACATCTTCGAAGGCCGTAACAGCTCAGTTGGCGAGCGTTCGATGCTCGGCGTGGTGCAGGAGGTCGCGAGTGCTCTTGCCGACAAGCCATTGGGGCAGCTCGCCTCCTTTGACCAGATGTTTGCAGGCATTCGGGCATCGCTGAAGTCAGCAAACCAACGCGCGATCCTGAATGCCGAAAGCGGCGGCAAACTTAGCGAGCTGGCGATCCGGCTGCTCAAGGTGCTCTTCCTTGTCAAGTACGTGGACGGTTTCAAGGCGTCGCCTCGCAACCTCACCACACTGGTCTATGACCACTTCGGCACCGACTTGACGGCGCTGTCGAAGGACGTGATTGAGGCGCTTGCTGCGCTGGAGGTTCAGACCTACATTCAGCGCAACGGTGATGTTTACGACTACCTCACCAATGAAGAGCAGAAGATCGAGCAGGAGATCAAGAACGTCGACATTGACTCTTCCGAAGTGTCAAAGAAGCTCTCGGATCTACTGGCTCAGTCCGTCGTGAAAACGACGAAGGTTGTCTATTCGAAGAACGGTCAGAACTTCCCAATCGGTTACAAGCTCGATGGACAGTCGATGAGTAAGCAGTACGAGCTGACTTTGCACTTCACGAGTCCCGATACCGAGTTCAATTTGGAACAGATTAAGGCTCACAGCGCCGGGCTCGACGAGCTGCGGGTTGTGCTTCCGGGCGACAGTGAGCGGATCCTCGCAGACTTGCGACTCCAGCTGAAGACTGAGAAGTACATCAAGCGTGCGCACGGCAGCAGCCGCACCGCTATCGAACAAACTATCCTGCAGGCCAAGGGCACTCAGAACGCCGAGCGTGAGAAGGAGATCGTCGAGCGCCTCCGCGCCGCAGTCGGACGCGCAACCCTTGCACACAACGCGGGGCTTCTTGACGTGTCAGCGACCGAGCCCGCGGGCCGGATCAGCGACGGGTTCCAGCGGGTTATCGCAGCGACCTACACGAATCTTGCCCTGCTGGGGGGTAAGACCTTTAGCGAACAGCAACTGTCCACACTGGTCAATGCGCCCGACGGTGGACTCATCGACGAAGTAGCTAGCCTACTCACAGTGCCGGGGGAGGACTTGCTCGGTCACTTGGAGATGCGTGGCAAGCGCCATGAGCAGGTCACGATGAAGCATTTGCTTGAGAAGTACACGATCAAGCCGTACGGCTGGGATCAGTGGTCGGTCGCGGCGGCCGTCGCCTATCTCGCGGGCGGGTCCAGAATTGAGATCACCTTTAACGGCAAGCTACTCAAACGCACCGAAATTGCCGGCGCGCTGCGCAACACGCAGAGCTACCCGAACATGGTCATCGCGCCACAACGGATTTTTGACCAGAAGACTGTTATCGCGTTCCGCAAGTTCGTCATCGATTTTACTGACGAGGGGGCAATCCCGAAGGACCCGCTGGAACTTGCTCGCACCGGTAAGGAACTCCTCGACAAGAAGCTCTCCGAACTCCAGGGGCTCACCACCGGTTCGCTATATCCCTTTATCGACCAACTCGACGAACCAGTCAGGTTGCTCACCGAACTGTGCGACCACACGGCCGAATGGTTTATCACCAAGTTCCCCGGGGCGGACGAGCTACTCGATGCCAAGGACAGTGTGGTTGACCCCATCAAGCAGTTCCTCCACGGCGCCCAGCGAGCAATCTTTGACGGCGCCACGGCATTCATGCAGGCTAACCAATCGAACATTGGCTACCTGCCTGCAGGAGCGACGGACCCTGTCGCGCTGCTGCTCGAAGACCCGAAGGTCTTCCGCGGCGCCAAGATCAGCCAACTCGCCACTGCCGTTTCCGCTCTCGAAGTCCAGATCGACGCCGTCGTTTACGCCCAGCGAGCGCAAGCGGCAGATGACATCAGCGCTCGCTGGGACCAAGTCCCTGCAAGCAAGGCGTTCTTGGATGCGTCCGACGCTGCGCAGCGATCGGTCACAGGCAAGGCGCACGCCGTACTTGCCCAGGTGCAGCGTGAGACACAGATCCCGGTTATTCGGAACGTCGCGGCCACGTTCGCAGACACGACTTATCCGGAGATCTTGGACGAACTGATCGCTGCAGCACCGGCATCAGTGCTGCCAGAAACACCCGACGCGAGCGAGGAGACCCATCCTGCTCCGGCACCAGCTCCCTCGAAGCAGACCATCGCAATCAAGCGCATTGCTCTGCCGGGAGCTGGCCAGGTTATGGAGAACGCGGCTGACGTCGATCGCTATCTCGACCAGCTCCGGAAAATATTGCTCTCCACGATCAACGACAATAAGCGCATCGCACTCTAGGAGAGATACATGGACACCAAACGCTTAGAGCGCTTCGCCACATGGGCCCGTCGGGAACTCATCAACGCCGTCGAGGCCCAAGCAACCGCCGTACTCGCCGTCGGATCTGTCGCGCGCAGCGAGCGAGCCGAAGTCATCAGGAAGCTCGAAGCCGAGATTGCACATCACGGTCGCCAGCAAGTCGTCGATAAAGTCGCTTACATCTGGTTCAACCGCATCGTTGCGCTGCGCTTCATGGATGCCCGCGGCTATACAGACGCTGGGGTTGTCTCACCCGCTCAGGGGCAGGCACACGGGCAGCCGGAGATCCTCGCCGACGCCAAGCGTGGCAATCTCGACACCGATGTCGTCACGAACAGCCGCACGGCGAACGCGATCATCGGCCTCCTGGACGGCACGCGTCGCAGCACTAACGCTGAGGGGGAGGCCTACGCGTTGCTCCTCACAGAGTACTGCCGCTACTGGCACAAGCCGATGCCGTTCATGTTCGAGCGCGAGGGTGACTACACCGAGCTGCTCGTGCCTGCGAACTTGCTGGCCGACGGTGCGATCCTTGCTCGTGCGCGCGAGGTTCTGGCCGAGGACGTGTGCGACGACGTCGAGGTCATTGGCTGGCTCTACCAGTTCTATATCTCCGAACGGAAAGCCGAAGTATTCGCTGGATTTAAAAAGAATAAGAAAGCGGGGGCCGAGGAGATTCCCGCGGTCACCCAGCTCTTTACCCCCCATTGGATTGTCCGCTATCTCGTAGAGAACTCGCTCGGTCGGCTCTGGATGCTTAATCGGCCGGCCTCACGGCTTGCCGATCAGATGGAATACTACATCGCGCCAGTCGATGAGGAGGCCGATTTCCTCAAGATTGGTAGGCCGGAGGAGCTCACAGTATTAGACCCGGCCTGCGGCTCAGGTCATATGCTCACCTACGCATTCGATCTGCTTTACGCGATCTACCAAGAAGCGGGTTACGCACCATCGGAAATCCCCGAACTGATCCTCACCCATAACCTCCACGGGATTGAGATCGATCCGCGAGCCGGCTCGCTTGCGGCCTTCGCTCTCGCCATGAAGGCCCGGGCCAAACAGCGCACGTTCTTTAACAAGCAGGTGCGACCAGATATTTGCGTGATAGCTCCGATCACGTTCAGCCCCGAGGAGCTGGACACACTGATAAAGAGAGATGACGAACGTCATGAGCAAGAGGGCTTTTGGAACCAGTTTGCGGATGCCGACACTATCGGTTCCCTGATCGGTTCGAGGCCGGACCAGACTAGGCGCTTTTCGCGTTCCTTAGAATCGTTCGAGGACGATGGTGATCTTCTGGACGCAAGAATAGTTAACTTAGCATCTCAGGTGGTGGGGCAGGCCGAGCAACTTGCTCGCCGCTTCGCCGTCGTGGTGGCGAACCCGCCATATATGGGCAATAAGCAAATGGATGACAAGCTACGCGAATGGGCGTTGGCACATGCTGTGTCTGCTAAGCACGATCTCTACGCGATGTTCCTCTACCGCTCTCAAGGCTGGGTCCAAAGGGGTGGGTGCATTGCGATGGTCGCTCCTCACAGTTGGATGTTCCTATCCCGCTACGAGAAGCTACGGAGGGGCGTCCTCGAATGCTCTTCGATTTCTTCACTCATCCACATGGGCGCACGAGCCTTTGGGGAGATTAGCGGCGAGGTTGTCCAGGTTGCTGCTTTTACTCTAAGAGCCGACAGCTCTAGCGCCAGGGGTACGTACTTTCGACTCACTGACGTCGACTCGGCTGCTGGGAAGGAGAAAGAATTTCTGCGGGCGGTGGGCGATCCAAATTCCCACAGAAGGTACCTAGTATCGACGGATCGATTTACAGACTTACCGGGTTCCCCCGTCGCATATTGGGTCCCTGACCATCTGGCAGCGGCATTTGCAGGCGAGACAAACCTAAATGCGATGGCTCCCGCGAGGAAGGGAATGGTGACTGCTCGCAACGACAAATTCCTCAGACTATGGCACGAGGTTTCGGTTGAAAACTGCGGATTCGCGGACTATTCGGATCGCAACGCGGCGCGAGCGTCGGGTAAACGTTGGTTTGGCTACGTAAAAGGGGGGGCTGCCCGCAGATGGTGGGGGAACCTGGACTACGTCGTAGATTGGAAGGACGATGGCCAGCAATTACAGACTGAACGCCACCCGACCGAGGATCGTGTTTGGGCCACTAACTTTAATCTAGACTTTATTTATCGCCCTAATGTCAACTGGGGTGATATTGGGGGAAGTGCCTTCGCTGCGAGGTTAAGTGCTGGAGGGCAACTTTTTGATGGGACTGGGTCAGCCTGCTTTCCGGAGGCCAATCAGATGTACGAGGTGCTCGCGCTTCTCAATTCATCATCGGCGGGAGCGTTTCTGGAAATCCTCAACCCAACCATGCATTTCTTGGCTGGCGATATCGCACGAATCCCTTTCGCCGGAAGTGGTAACTTGGATACACCGCGAAAGCTTGCTGCTCAGGCTGTAGAAGTTGCGCAGTTGGACTGGGATCAGTACGAGACGTCGTGGGACTTTGAGCGCAACCCGTTGGTCGGAGTAGCTGGAGTAGATCAACTCAGACTGGTCGTGAGGAGAAACCTTACGCGCCAAGAAACGTGGGCCGCGGAGATGGCACGGATCGAAAGGCAGAACGATGAATGGTGGCTCGAATACTACGGCGGCTCGATTTCGGTGCAAGCGGCAGAACCTAGACGTATTACCCTGAGTCAGCCCGCGGAAGACAGTGTTGCGCAAGACTTCATCTCCTACGCCGTAGGCTGCATGTTTGGTCGATATAGCTTAGATGAGCCTGGACTAGTCCTCGCTTCTCAAGGCGCCACGCTGCAGAACTACCTTGAGAAGGTCCCTCTACCGCTTTTTCGACCGGATGTTGACAACGTGATTCCTATCGTTGACGATGGCTGGTTTGAGGACGACATTGTGGAGCGGCTCCGCAAATTCGTAAAAGTATCCTTCGGCGCCACGCACTTCGAGGACAACCTGCGGTTCCTCGAGGAATCGCTGGGAGTAAAGGCCTTGCGTGATTACTTCATCACCAAGGCAGGCAAGTCGAAGTTCTATGACGATCACGTGCAGCGCTACAAGAAGCGCCCTATCTATTGGCTGTTCTCCAGCCCAAAAGGTTCCTTCAATGCGTTGATTTATATGCACCGTTACACGCCGTCAACGGCGTCGACAGTGCTGAATGACTACCTGCGGGAGTATCGCGCCAAGTTGGAAATTGCGCTAGCCAATGCTGAGCAAGCAGCGGCGGGCGGTGGGTCGGCGAAGGAACAAAAAGAGGCTGACCGGCTTCGCAAGGTGCTCGTAGAACTGGCGGAGTACGAGCACGACGTGCTCTATCCGCTGGCAAGGCAGCAGATCAGGATCGACCTTGACGACGGCGTGAAGGCGAACTATCCGAAGTTCTACCCAGCGTTGAAGAATATTGCTGGGCTGGAGGCCACGGAGTGAGCAAAGTGTCTTCGATCAAAGACCACCTTGCCGCGCGGTTCGACCGACAAAGGCTGGTGATCTGGCGCGACCCCGATGGCAGTTACGCCGACGACCTCGACGCGCATACTCCGCCCGATGTGACAGCGTTCCGCATCGCGGGCGATGAGTTTGCGATTAAGCACCGGGTGCTACGGGAAGAGCCTTCAGCGAAGTTTCTGCTCTATCGCCCTCTTGCCGTGCCCGAGGGGGCAGACAACTGGTTGCTCGACTTAGAGTTGGCGTATGGCACCTTTAGCGCCGATCGAAGTGCGCTGATGCGGGCAGATCTCGGTATCACCGCTCCCGGTGCCGACCAGCTAATCGCTGCGCACGAAGCCTTCTTCGGCAATGCCAAGTTGGTAGCAAAGCTTAGGGCCCTGCTCCGCGACGGAGATGACCTTGTCACGGTGCAGGCCATGATGTGCGCCGCCCTACTTGGCCAGAAGAACCACAGCTTCTCGGAGCTCACCCGCACACTGCTGATCCAGCACGCAAGCGACGAGGCCTCCGGCTACGTCGGGCTCGTCGAGCAGGATCTGGCCAACTTCTACTGGGGTGGAGCGGAGAAGATCTACGGCTTCAAATCTGATTCGCCGAGCATGGCCGCTTTTGTGCTCTGGATGTTTAAGCAAGCCAAGGGTGATTTCGCCGCTTCGACGTCGAAGACAGCGCGCAACCTTGAGATCGACTTCCGCAGTTTCCGCGACAACCGACAGAGCACCCACGCGTTGAAGACGCTTGCCAAGCAGGCTGAGAAGGACCTTGATTACGCCGACGAAGCATCCTCGGCGTCGCTAAGTGATCTTGTCGCCACGGACACATTCGATGCGGGCGAGAGGGAAGTAATTCGTCGATTGATCGGCGGAATCTCTGCCCAGACGATGTCAGCTCGCGCCCTCGTTGAAACAATTCGAAGTCGACGGCGCGACAGCGTGTGGTTCGAAGACTACGCAACGCTGTATGCCGCGCTCAGCGCTGCTGCGGAGCTGATCCCTGCGATCAGGTCCGCCCGGCTCAACGTGTCCAGCTTCGATGAGGGAATCACTCGATACCGCGATGACCTCTATCGGATTGACCAGCTGTACCGCCAGTACACGTACGCGGTGCAGACGGCGGAGTTCAAGCAGCCGCTCGAGATGCTGACAGAGCAGGTTGAGAACGCCTACGTCACCGACTTCCTGTTCAAGCTAGGCACGAGTTGGCAGAGTCAGGTAGATGTTGTGGAACGGTGGAGGACGCCATCGGTAACCTCGCAGAGTTCGTTCTACAGCCAGTACGTCGCGCCAATCGTAGCCGGGGGACGGAAGAAGGCCGTCGTGGTGATCTCGGACGCCATGCGCTACGAGGTCGCGCACGAGCTGCACTCACGCATACGTGGTGAGAACAAGTTTGAAGCGGAGATCGAAGCGATGATTGGGGTGCTCCCTAGCTATACCCAGCTTGGGATGGCATCGCTGCTACCGCACAAAACGCTCGCGCACTCAGGAGACGGTGACCCGGTACTAGTCGATGACCAGCGCTCGGACGGCACGAACAACCGGAGCAAGATCCTCGCTGCCGTTGGTGGAAGCGCCATTCAGGTCAAGGACTTCTTGAAGATGAAGCCCGCTGAAAGGCGTGACCTCTATGGCGCGAACCAGGTGCTCTATGTCTATCACGACACTATCGATGCGACCGGTGATAAAGCGGTCTCCGAGCACCGTACGTTCAAGGCCGCCGCCGACGCCATTGAGGAACTCGTCGGTATCGTCAAAGCGCTCGCCAGCGCGAACGCGACGAACATCTTCGTCACGGCCGACCATGGGTTCCTCTACCAAGAGAGCAAACTGCCACCGCAGCTCAACCTCACCGTCAAGCCGCAGGGCGACGCAATTTTGGTCGAGAACCGTCGCTATGTGCTCGGACGCGGGCTCAAGGATGACCCGGCGTTCCGCAAGTTCCTGCCAGAGCAAATTGGACTCGCAAGTGATCTTGAGGTTCAGATCCCGAACTCGATCTGCCGGATCATCAAGCCTGGTGCTGGGTTCCAGTTCGTGCACGGCGGTGCCTCGTTGCAGGAAATCGTGATTCCGGTGATCACGATTAACAAGGGACGCTCCGACACGGTCGAACCGGTCAACGTGGACATCCACCCAGAGACCGACAAGATCACGACCGGGCAGGTGGTGGTCAAGCTGTACCAGACGATGCCGGTTGCAGATCAGCGCACTGCCCGGAAGCTGCGGGCGGGCCTCTACTTCGGTGACATGCTGATCTCGAACCAATCGGAGCTGCTCTTCGATACCGAGAGCGCGGAGGGGCGCGACCGGTTCCAGAGCGTGCGACTGCTGCTGAGCAAAGATGCCGAAGCGGCCAACAACCAGGCTGTGGAATTCCGCTTGGAGCAGCCAATCTCCGACACCGGGGCCTGGAAGACATACAAGAGCGTGCCGTACACAATCAAGCGTTCCTTCACCTCGGACTTCGACTTCTAAGGACTGGCGATGAGCGACGATATCGATTTTTCCCAAGCGGCGTCCGATGAGGAGCCGTTCGCAGCTGGAGGCCCCGACGGTCGTTCACAGCCAAGTGAGCTTGATCGCAAGATTAACGAGCACTTCGCCGGGGCAGTTGTTCGCAAGGACCTCGTCAAAGCGGTCAAGGGCAACGCAATCGTTCCGTCCTATGTGTTGGAGTACCTGCTCGGCCAGTACGCGGCATCCGACGACGAGGCGACGATCCAAGCGGGTATCGACCGCGTCCGCGACATCCTCGCCAAGCACTATGTGCATCGCAACGAGTCAGAACTGGTCAAGTCAAAGATCAAGGAACGTGGGCGCTACCGAATCATCGACAAGGTCAGCGTCACGCTGAATGAGAAGGACGACGTCTACCAAGCCTCGTTCGCAAACCTTGGCATCACTAGCGTGGTCGTCGATTCTGCCACCGTCAACGCGCACCAGAAGATGCTGGTCGGCGGAGTCTGGTGCCTGTGCGACGTTGAGTATTTTCACTCCGATGATGCACGGTTCTCGCCCTGGATCCTCGGATCACTGAAACCTATCCAGATGTCGAACTTCGACTATGACGGCTACCTTGCCGCGCGAGCCAAGTTCACCACCGACGAGTGGATCGACCTACTGATCCAGTCGATCGGATTCGACCCCGAGAAGTTCGGTCGTCGTGCGAAGCTGCTGCAATTGGTTCGCTTGATCCCGTTCGTCGAGCGAAATTACAACCTTGTCGAGCTGGGTCCCAAGGGCACCGGCAAGTCACACATTTACTCGGAGTTCTCGCCGCACGGCATGCTGATCTCAGGTGGCGAAGTTACCGTCCCGAAGCTGTTCGTGAACAATACGAACGGTCGCCTCGGTCTCGTGGGTTACTGGGACGTTGTTGCATTTGACGAGTTTGCGGGCAAGAAGAAGCGCACCGACAAGGCGATCGTGGACATCATGAAGAACTACATGGCGAACAAGTCGTTCTCCCGCGGTGTTGAGACTCTTGGTGCGGAAGCCTCGATGGTGTTTATCGGCAACACCTCGCACACCGTCCCGTACATGCTGAAAAATTCAGACCTGTTCGACGAGCTGCCCGAGAGCTACCATGACCCCGCTTTCCTTGACCGGCTGCACTTCTACATCCCTGGCTGGGAAGTGGACACGATCCGCAGCGAGATGTTCTCAAACGGCTACGGATTCGTTGTCGACTACATTGCCGAGGTGCTCAAGTCGATGCGCAACCTCGACTACTCTGACCGCTACCAGCAGTACTTCACGCTGGGATCAGACATCTCGACCCGTGACCGCGACGCCATCCGCAAGACTTTTTCCGGTCTGATGAAACTGCTCTACCCGCATGATCAAGCGACGCCGACGGAGATTGAAGAGGTCCTGCATTTTGCCATCGAGGGGCGCAAGCGCGTAAAGGATCAGATACTCCGGATTGATACCACGATGACGGCTGTGAATTTTGGCTACAACTCGCTCGGCGGGGGCTGGTCGGCGGTTACGACACTTGAGGAAGACGAGTATCCGTTGCATTACCAGCTTGCTGGCTTGGCGGCTCCTGCTGGCGAGGCGTCGGCGCAGAGCGACGCGCCGATGTGGTCCGCGGCGTTGGAGTCGTCGACGCTCCAACTCGTTTCCGAATCCGAGCCCGTTCAGGCGGGACTATTCCGGGGGCAGCGGGACTTTGCTGAGAATCAGCGAGGCATCTCCTATGCGACATTACTTATGCCGTATCTGAACGGCGCAACCGAAATTGATCTTCACGATCCATATATACGTCAAGGGCATCAGGGGCGCAACCTCGTTGATCTGCTTGCGATGATCGCCGCGGCGAAAGACCCGGCCGACGAGGTGATCTTTAACCTGTTCACGGTTCTTGATGAAGATCCCGAGTATCAGCCGAAGCAGCTTCGGATGCTCAACGACATTGTGCAGGGCGCCTCACAGCAAGGCATCACGTTGAACGTGGCTAAGGATCCCGGTGGTCACGACCGTTGGATTCGAACCGACATGGGCTGGCGTATCAACCTCGGCCGAGGCCTAGATATCTTCCAGAAGTCCGACGGCGGATGGTTCGACTTCGGCACTAGTCGTCAGGAGTTTCGCCAGGTGCGAGCCTTCGGGATTACTTACATGTGGGACCCGCCAACTAGCGCTGCAGACGGGAGCTAAGGCCCAGCGTGGTCGATTCAGGACTGACGAGGCAGACAGCGGTCGCCTCGACGTCGGGACCGCGGAGACGACGGCCCGGGTTGAGGCCTACCTTATCCGGGCGGTGATGCCTGGCGAGTAGTCAGTCGCGGGTTGGCACCTATCTAAGGGGGTGAAGCTGGTGCACTTCGATCCCGAGACGGTGTGCCCGCCCGCATGGAAGCACAAACCTGATGAAGCTCGACGTCAGGCTTTCGTAGCATCGACTTTTACAACAGGTCAGGAGACCCGTGGCGTGTTTCTAACATAATTATTCAGACCGGTGCTGGGCGGGTATGCCTACGTATGCGCCTTCGACCGGCGTGTCCAGGACGGATGGAACGCGGCGATAGGTACTGGGCGTGGCATTGTGGGAATCCTCGAACCGGAACGAAGGGACTTCATGGTGCAGGCAGCCGGCGGCGACACGCCCTCTCACGACGCAGACGAAAAAGCCGCAGTCGAAGCCGTTCAAGCGGAGCGCAACAAAGTTCGCGAGTTCATCAAGGAGCTAAGCCCCGACGACATCAAGACCGGTGGCTGGTTCACGAAGCTCATTGCGCGAGCGCTCACGACCTACACGGACAAGGCGACGTGGGAGTACTTCCAGGATAAGTACCAGGGTGTTCCAGCCGACGCCATCGTTGACCAACGAATCAAGATGGCGTCTCGCTATGCAGCTCTTGAAGGCGGTCTCTCGGCAGGGGCCTATACAGCAGCGATTGTCGGTACTCTCGGCACCCTTGGAGGCGCGAGCCCCGCGACGGTACCGGCTGCGATCAGCACACTCGTCGTCGACCTGGCATTCGTCACGCAGTTGCAGCTCCGACTCGCTTACGACATCGCCGTGCTTTACCGAGTATCTATAGACGTGACCGACCCTGACGACCTGTGGAAGCTGATCCACGTGGCCTTCACTATCAAGAGCGGCGAGGTAGGACGCGAGGGCGTGCTCAAGATCGTTCCCGCCATGGCGAGGCCACTGATCAAGCGTTACTACGCAAGGGGGGCCCTCGCGGCCGGAAAAGGCTTGCCGGTTGTGGGCAAGTATCTCCTTCAGCGCAACGTGATCAAGGTCGGTATTCCGCTCGTAGGTGTTCCACTCGCCGTGGTCCTCAATCGCTATACGACCCTCATTGCAGGACGTCACGCCCGCGCCGTGTACCGCAACGAAGCTCGAGTTATCGAAGCGGCAACGAAGTTGGCCAAGAACACTGGACATCCCCAATTGTTGCTCTGGGTCGCTTGGCTCGTTGTGAATGCGGACAAGAAAATCAGCGATGGAGAGGCGCTGCTGATGCGGCATCTCGTTGCCTCAGTACACGAGCACCATGACGTGTTGGACGAGGAACTGCGCGAGGTCGTGGACATCGATGTGGAGGAAGTCCTGGAGCGGTTGGAGGCAGAAGACGGCGACCTCTCAGATCTTGTCGAGGCGGCTGAGCATGTCGCTGCCATCGATGGGGAGTTGAACAAGCACGAGGATCGGCTTCTCGATGAGATCAGGCGGCGCACTTCACGTCCCTTGTGAATAGTTCTCGGGTCCTCTCGTCACTGCTGGCTGACGTTTCCGAACGCATGGCGGCCCTGGTTGCACGCCCGGTGTGGCCGATGACATCGACATCGACGTAGTTTTTGTGAGGGTCCGCCCGTACTCCTTGGCAGGAGGACTTCTAGGCTGCTGTGATGGTTGTTGACGAGCCCCGCGCGCCGTTCGATCCGGATGAGCTGACGGTCCGGGAGCTCCTGGCGGGATACGCCGCCATCCTTGCCTCGCTTCGTGCGCGAGGCATAGTCCGTACGGCAAACGCGCCCGTTGCCGATCTTGCAGAGATAGTCGCCCTGCGTGCGTACGGCGGCGAGCTCGCCGCCAACTCGCAGAGGAGCTTCGACCTGCTCACGGCCGACAATTGCAGCGTGCAGGTCAAGGCTCGCGTCATTGCTCGCGACGACAAGCGGTCCCATGGCTTCTCCGCCGTGCGCTCGTGGGACTTCGACATCGCTGTGTTCCTCGTGTTCGACCTCTCCTATGAGCTCGTCTGGGCGAGGGAGCTCACCTCAGCCGAGGCCCGCGGGACCGCTCGCCGGGTGGAGCACACGAACTCGAGTCTCATCACGCTGCGGAGTGTCCTCTCGGCCGGTCGCGACGTGACGCCGCTGCTCGCCGCGGTATACAGCCAGATCGACCACCCGGCCTGAGCCCGCCGACAGTGCAGCATTACCGGACGAGATCGACCACCTTGGTCAGCGTCGCGACGAACTTCTCCTTCGCGCCAGCCTGCGCGAATGACTGCCCGGCCGGATGCACTGTCCGCAGTGTCACCACGGCCAAGCCGGCGAGTAGCACCGTCGCCTTCACGACGTGGGCGATGCTCGAGCCGGCCGCCTCGAGCATCGCCTCTCCTTGCGGAACGACTGGCGCGCCTCCTCGGCCACCCCGGGGTCGGCTAAGGCGCCCGTCACGGGGTCGATCGGCAGCTGACCCTAGAAGAAGACCAGTTCGCCGGCCTGCACGGCCTGCGAGTAGGGGCCGATCGCCGTGGGGGCCGCATCGTTGCGCACAGCGTGGAGAGAATCAGGACTGCGGGTCAGGCGCGTCCTACTAAGACGCTCACAACCGTGTCGAGCGCCGCCGGCGTGGTCGTCGCGTGCACGCTGAGGCGCACGCGGTCGTCGCCGTGCAGCGTCGCCGTCACACCGGCGGCCTCGAGACGGGCGCCGACCGACGGGGCCGAGCCGACGGGGATGCCCGCCACGACGATGCCGGCACGCTCTGACCGCGCCGTCGGCGACAGCACCGGCACACCTGCAGCGCCCAGCCGCGCGATCAGCTCACCTGCCGTGTCGGCGATCCGCGAGGCGATCACGTCGACGCCGACCGACTCCACCTGCTCCAACGCCGTCGCCAGCGCACCCGACGCGAACGGCGAACCGTTCGTCACCGACAGACGCTGCGCCCCGGGCAGCGGCTCGTGCGGCACACCGTCGTACCGCGAGGCGCCCTCGACACCCGTCCAACCACCCAGAACCGGACGGAGGCGCGAGAGAGCCCGCGACGACAGCGCCACGAACCCCGTACCCCCCCCCCCCCGCAGCCACTTCTGACCACCGACGACGAGGGCGTCGGCGAGGGTCCAGTCGGAGTCGAGCACACCGAAGCCCGGATGCCGTCGACGACGAGGAGGCGGTCACCGACCGCCTCGCGGAGCCCGGCGAGATCGGCCACCGTGCCGGTGCGGAAGTCGACCGCACTCACCGCCACGGCCACCGTGTCGGGCCCGACCGCATCGGCGACCCGCTCGGGCGTCACCGGCGCGAGCGGCTGCCCCGGGACGACGGGCAGCGGACGGACCGTCGTGAGTCCCGCCTCCTCGGAACGCCACCACGCGTACAGATTCGACGGGAACTCCGCACTGCTGACCACGACCTCGCCCCGAGGCAGACCGAACGCGATCTGCATCAGCCCCAGGGAGGTGCTGCTCGCCAACGCCACCCCGCTCTCGTCGAACCCGGAGAGACGCGCCACCGCCGCCAACGCCCGTTCGTCCTCCGCATGCAGACCCGACGACGGCACCCCGGCGCTTGCCGCTGTCGCCAGACGCGTGATCGTCTCGACCACGTCTCGCGACGGCGGACCGTAGCTGCCGAAGTTCAGGTAGCCGACGGGCTCGGCGAACGACGCGAGGTAGGCGTCGAGCGCCGAGCCGGGCGCCGAGCTCGCGCCGGTGCCCGATCCCGCCGTCGCGCCAGCACTCGCCGTCACGCCAGCACCCGCTGCAGGAACTGCTTCGTCCGCGCCTCGCGCGGCGCACCGAGCACCTGCTCGACCGGCCCCTGCTCGACGATCCCGCCGTCGGCCATGAAGACCACCCGGTCGGCGACCTCCCGCGCGAACTGGATCTCGTGCGTCACGACGAGCATCGTCATGCCGTCGCGCGCGAGGTCGCCCATCACCTTCAGCACCTCGCCGACCAGCTCGGGATCGAGCGCCGACGTCGGCTCGTCGAACAGCAGGAACAGCGGCTTCATCGCCACAGCCCTCGCGATCGCGACGCGCTGCCGCTGCCCACGCGAGAGCTGACCGGGGTAGGCGTCGACCTTGTCGCCGAGGCCCACCCGCTGGAGGATCTCGACGGCCTCGGCCCGCGCCTCCTTCGCATTCCGCCTCTGCACCCGCACCAGCCCCTCGATGATGTTGCCGAGCACGGTCAGATGCGGGAACAGGTTGAAGTGCTGGAAGACCATCGCAGTCCGCGCCCGCTGCGCCGATAGCCGCCGCTCACTCAGCTCGTGCAGCACGCCGCCGCGCAGCTCGAATCCCATCGGCTCGCCTCCGACCCAGACCTCGCCCGCGTCGGGCTCCTCGAGCCGGTTCAGCGTGCGGAGGAACGTCGACTTGCCGGCGCCCGACGGCCCGATGATGCAGACCACCTCGCCGCTCCGCACCGTCATCGACACGTCGCGCAGCACCTCGTTGCTG
>Ga0265798_10006506_pt1 | contig 15346 bp, 19 predicted proteins | sample P3T30metagenome_FD_192430 | JGI IMG/M metagenome (GOLD analysis project Ga0265798, IMG submission 192430) | Plant litter microbial communities from East Loma Ridge, Irvine, California - P3 T30 | ecosystem: Environmental > Terrestrial > Plant litter > Unclassified | place: USA: California... | reverse complement strand
GGCGCTGATACAGACCTCTCTCATCTGGGTCGCCTACGCCGTCGCCGTAGGAATCCTATTCCTCATCGCGTCCACATTCGTCTATGTTTACCAGAAGCCGCGCGATCGCGCTGCCGCCGTTACCATCGTCTGCATCTTCACCACTCTTGCGCTGCTCGCAACCGTCCTCCTCATTCCCGTCGACGTCGCTCTCGTCTCGTCTACCTCGAGATCCAGTCTAGGCCGCAAGAAGGATTGGGCGACACCGGAGAAGGTCGATAGCATTGTCTACACTCTGCGCATCGTCTACTACACGCTCTACTCACTCGATGCGCTTCTCTGCCTGCTCGTCATTCCCTTCACCTACTTCTGGTACGAGGAATACGATGAGGACGCGGCTGAGCATGGCGAGCAGACCGCTGGCCAGCGCATTGCTGGTGCTCTCAAGTGGACTCTCGGCTTCCTCATCTTTGTAGTCGCAATCTTCCTTGTCGGCTTCTTCGTGCCCTTTGCGAAGCAGGCCAAGGATGACAAGCGTCTTGATCTCGACTACTTCAAGCACCTGCTGTCAGAGAACCGTAAGTAGCGACTTCTATTATTTGTTGACATCGACTAACTCCATTAGATGGCGAACGCGCTCTATCCTTTGGCCTCGGCTTCCTCATCACCGTCGGAACGGTCCTCTTCGTGCTCTACACCGGTGCCGGTATGGCCCTCCTCCCCGTCGCCATGATCAAGTCTGCGCCATCCGTATCGGCCCCCACGCTCGCCGCAAACACCGCGTCCCAGCTGGAGAACAACCGTGAGCGCCAGAGACAGCTTGAAGGTCGCAACGAAGGCAGCGAGGGCGGACTGGACAGCAGGGACAGACGCGAACTGGAAGCCCTCGTCCGCGAAGAGCGCACCCTCATCCGCCGCGAGCGCCTCGCTGCCGAGTCAAGCGGCGAGGACCGCCATTGGATCGTCAAGGCCTGGATCAAGACGGAAGCCTTCTTCCGCCCGCTCAAGCTCATCGGCGGCCTCATCCTGATGGTCTTCGCCCTCGTCATCTTCGCCAGCATGCTCATCACCGGCATCGACAAGGCCAAGAACTCCATCTGCGGCGCCCACTGCGGCTACATCCTTGGCCACATCAACATCTTCCAGCCGCTGAACTACATCCTCGTCAAGTCCGCCAAGGTCTTCCCTATCGACTATGTTATGTTCCTACTCCTCGTCCTGTTCTTCTTCTCGGCGTCTGTTGTCGGCATTGCGACCGCTGGCATCCGCTTCCTGTGGATCACCATCTTCAAGATCCGCAAGGGACATACTTCGCCGCAGGCACTCCTCATGGCTACCGTCCTCCTCACGCTCATCACCCTCGCGATCAACTACTCCGTCGCCATGGTCGTCGCACCGCAATACGCGACCTGGGGTCCGCAAACCTACTGTGACATGAAGACCAACAGCCTAGACCAACAGCCCGACTGCACTGAGCACAAGGACCTGATCAAGCCCTGCAGCGAACTCGCCACCAACCCCGCTGCTCAGCAAGTCTGCACGCCCTCTGTCCTCAGCACCTTCATCAACCGCGTCACCATCAACTTCCCCTTCTTCGGCGTTGTCCTCTTCTGGGCCCAATTCGCCTTCTTGGGTGTTTACCTCATTGTCTTCTTGACGACGCTGTTCAAGGCGCCTAGCCTGGACCAGGAACAGATTGATCGTGATCTTGAGGAGGAAGAAGAGGAGGGTCTGTTGGCTAGCACTGGACGCAGGTTCGGTGCCGCTTGGAGTGATGTTACGGGTCGTGCCAGGAAGCCTGCGGGTTACGGTGCGACTGACCGAGATGAGAGGATTCAGTAGGTGGGGAGCATTGGGATGTCTCAAAAGTGGGTGTAAATTGTTTTGTTCACAACGGGGGATAATTTGATGTGGAATATGCGTGGGATGATATACATGTCTTTTGCTCCTTTCTTGTTTCGGTCTAAGTTGTTTGCATTTCTCTAGTTGTCTTGTCTCTTTAGTTCGTATGATACCTCATTTTGGCGTTTAGCAATTTCCAAATGCACGATGAACCTTCGGCCCTAAATGGAACTCACCGTTCATCCTCATCGGTGAGCGCTCAAGACGCCTCTTCATACAACCAGCCCGACAGTCTCCTCTGCCCTTCTTCTTCTCTCCAGCCACTCCTCTACCTCTTGTCCACACACTTTGTCTTCCCATTAAAACACCAAGCTCAAGTCACCATGGCCAAGCGCAAGCGCGCACGCAAGCCTTCCCCCAAGTCTTCTCCCGGCAAGAAACCGCGAGCCAACAGAGCTCAGAGGTCCGGCTCCGTTTCGAGCTCAGATTCATCCGTTCAATCCATTCAAGCCCTAGTTACGCCACTATATCCAGTTCAGGATCCTGCTGAGAAAGCTCCTCGCAGCCCACGCCTTCGCGACCGAGTGAAAGTATCTAATCCTGATATCTACATATGTAACTAACGATGTGTTGTAGCAGCAAGTCCAACGCCGCCAACTCGCCTTTGCTTCGTCTCCCAGCGGAAATCAGGAACATTATCTTCTCATATGTATATACTGTCGCGGACTATGGGCTCGAGCTCGATAACGATTATGGTGCTTGCCATGTCGTCCTAAGCGGTCCGGGAATGTACTTGGGAGAATACGAAGTCCACTCATTCCTGGTCTGCCGCCAGGTGCATGTCGAAACAGCTCTATTACCGTATGAGCTTGGTCGGTTCATTTTTATGGCACAGGAGTGGGGTTCTCACCTGGCGGTAGTGGGGATGAGAAGCTTTCTAGAACGGCTATCGCCTAGGCAGCTTCATGCGACTGGTAAAGTGACGCTCTGGCAATACCCGGTGCATCATCGTCTCTGAGTACAAACCAGGACTGCCGCATACTGGCTCGCAAAGCTAGATGGGATGGTCTTCGCCTCTGACATTGATATGTACTGTGGAGTACCCATGCACTTCGACATTGCCAACTTCGGTCCATCTGATAGCTAGGCGAGGTGTTGCGAACTGGAAATTGCCTTCTTCATGGGAGTGTTCATGGACCTAGCGATATTAACAGTAGCACATCATCGCTTGCTGCGATAAATCAGATACTACCTAGGTACTCATCTCCTTACTTCTCGTGACATCTGTATGAACATCGGAAGCTGAGGTGACGGCACTACAGTACGGCTTCTTTATCTTTCTACTCAGCATTAGCGCATAGTCTTGCCTTGACTGTAGCTGTCAGCTCGGTACTGCTTTCGCATTTCAGGTGAGTCGGTACTGTCCCTGAAGTAGTAATGTGATTATTTCTAGTGACGTCACCTGCTTGCAAGCGGTTATCGGATGTGGAAGCTGCGGCTCTTACCAGCCTGGCTAATCTTCTCGACCCTTGCTTCTGTTCTACTCCTCACTCTTACCCCGTTTTCCATCGAAACACCAATCGCAATTCGACATGGCCAAGCGAAAGCGCCCACCGACCCCTCCCGTTACCACGCAGTCTGCGAAAGAAGCACGAGACGACAGAGCATCGCGTCGCGCAGCTGCGCAAGATCGACTTCAAGCTGTTCGCGACCAAGTTCGCCGAGGTCGAATGTAAGATGCCGCGATCGTTTGTAGAACGTTACTAACAGAATATAGCACCACGCTCAATGCTGTCAACTCACCTCTGCTTCGACTGCCGGCTGAACTCAGGAACACCATCTTCGCTCGCGTCTACACTTGTACGGTATACGCGTTTAAAGAGTACCTGTTCATGAGGGGAGGGTGGACTAAAGGACAGCGAGAGTTTGCCATGCCCAACAGTGGAATTGCCGGAACATGCTCTAAAATCAACTTATCGTTCGTATGCAGACAGACGCATGCTGAGACGGCCCTGCTACCCTATACGCTTGGCTTGTTCGATATTCGGACTACGGAACTCATGGGATACGGTGCACTCGAAAGGCTGAAATCATTTTTGGGCAGACGGTCACCGAGGCAGATTGAAGCGATAGCTGCTCTGAAGTTTACCCGGTACTCAATCACACTGAGGCGCTATTGGCATCGAACAAGGACTGCTGTATACTGGGTCGCCAAGATCGAAGATCTTTCTGCCTCTTTCGGCGGGATGTCTTCCATTGAAGCCTTGATGTTCGATGTTTCCTCGATCGGACCATCTGACTAAAAAGGCGAGGCATTCGTGGACTTGGTAGTTTCTCTCTTCACAAGAGTGTCCCTGTATCTACTCTTCAAGACGGCTATACCCTCTCGGTTACGGCAATGACTCCAACACAGTCAATGCATTTACTAAGGCATAAGTGCACGTCACCTGTTCACAAACGGCTATCGAATCTGGAAGGTGAGATGACCGCGTCTTCGAACTGGTTAACATACATTTAAACCTGCCTTTACCCTGAGTAATTAGCATGCATCGTTCCCTCACTAGTATATAAGATCGGTAGCTCTCCCTCGTTCTTTCTCTCCACACCTCTCACCACCACTTCTCTACTTCCATTCTCCAGATCCTACAAGCTCAACATCATGGACAGCGGCAAAAAGCGCGCTCTGTCGCCTTCAGCCGTCGTCTTGGCTAAGAAGCAGAAGCTTGACGGGGATGCCAATGACAACCGTATAATTCGAGAGGCTATGGCTCGAATCCGTGCTCGGCATTGTTCTGAGACTGAGCGCGATGAGATGTAAGTACCGAAGTCCCCGATTGATGGATCTTCAGCTGACAATATTGTATAGCCACAAGTCTAACGCCACCAACTCTCCTCTACTCCGCCTTCCAGCCGAGTTAAGAAACATGATCTTTGGTTGGGTCTTCTATGATGTCCTATACGTTCTTTCCGAATCCTATCGATCACATGAAAGCATTGTCTATATGCACGTCGATGACTGTCCCGGATCCTAAACACCTCACGATCTCGGTCTTCTTCTTGTATGTCGCCAGGTTCACGCTGAGACAGCTTTGCTGCGATACAGCCTTGGATCGTTTTCTGTCTTGTCCGAGTTCTTGAGCATTGATGAACAGGTGTATGCCCTTGACAGGTTTCTGAAAGCGAGGACGCAGGAGCAGATTGGCGCCATCTCATCCTTGAAGTTCGACGAATTCTACAACGGATGTTGTGATTCTAAGCCTTTGGAGGAGACTGGTGCATTCTGGGTGGCGAAACTGGCGGAAGAGTCGTATCAGGACATGATTTCGTTGCTCATTGTGTGTCATCTGACGGTCTAGGCACCTGATCGTGAGATGACACGATAGTCATTTGTAATGGACGCGGTATAATTCTCTTCTGGAAAAGTCATCTTGTATCCATTCTGACAGCCGGCTTCTCTGTAGCTACAGTGGCTCAGATTATATCAATCTCATTAATCTTCTTGCTTCGCATAATTTCATCAATTGTACTGGAAGTAACTGGAAGATGAGCATGTCAACAGTCCCACTTCACTCACTCATACAGCGGCAAGAGCTAGGCGGTCGTGTGATGACAGGCTATGCAAGCCGAATCCCATTTCGAAGTTCGCACTCACCTCGCATGGTCGCCCAGCAACCACAACAACGCGCTTGCCTCTTTCCAGCCTTGGCAGAGGCTTTTACCCTCTCACTCCCGCACTACTCTCGCGCTTTCCTTCGCCCGCCACAATCCTTATCTCCTTCGACTAAACCGTCTCGACGCTACCGTCCAAGATCGTCATCAATGTCTTCAGCGTCCATGGGGAAGGAAGTGGTTTTTGCTCAAGAGCTAGAGCGACGCAAGCGTGCGCGGCTCGACAAGCTGTGAGTCTCTCCATCGTTGAGTGCCAGTGCCATTACTGACAATGGATTAGCACCGAGCTCAACGCTGTCCAGTCTCCACTTCTTCGTCTGCCCGCCGAGATTCGCAACCAGATCTACACCTACATCTTCAGCGACATTCTCTACACCTTGTGTGTTAACAAGTGGCAAGACGACAAAACCGTCAACTTCTGGACCTATCGTCCCCCTCCGTTCTATGATTATGTGGATCGCGTGGTACTACCTTTCGCTTGCCGCCAGCTTCACCACGAAACCTCCTTGCTTCCATACCAGCTCGCGACGTTCGACTTCGGCGAAGCGCACGTCCACCATGGGAATACCATTTCTGAAAATCGGGTGATGAAGGCTTTTCTAAAGGCAAGAACGAAGGCACAGCTTGAGGCTCTCGGCCAGATGCGGGTACGTGTAGATTGGTATCAAGCTTTCGGGTTCGATTCGCGGATGATGACCGGAGACGGTGCCTTTTGGGCCGCAATGCTGAATTGCCAGAAGACCGTCCCCTAGCTGTTCTAGAACTACCTGTTCAGGCTTTCGAAATCGTAGTTCGCCATCGTGGCGATGATTCAGCGCTTTCAAGTAGTTATGCGGTCTCACTGCAAGCAATCACGTAGTGAGAAAGACCTCAGCAATACACACTTCCCTCTCTACCTCTTCTTTCGGCGCATCACGGCATTATATTCTGTAGCACTGACTTTTCATGGTGGATGCAAATCATGCGGTGAGAGCTTGCTTGTGCGTCAAATTAGTCGTTTGCAATGACGTATTCTTAAAACGGCAGCTGCTATGAGTTTCGCACTGACCTTTGGCTACCCAGTAACCACAACGACAACGCGGCTCCCTCTTCACACCCCCGCACTCCTACCACACGCCCTGCCACTGCCACAAGTCTCAGTTTCGTCTGTCCTTTGCTCACAGCGCTATCTCTCCACCAGCGTTTTCAGTCTTCGTAAGCAACGAGATGGCTGGAAAAAGTTTCCCCAAAGCCTCAACGGAGATGCGCCTCCCGCAAGATGCTGTTCGCCGCGAATCAATGTTAGCCTGCCCTTATTTCCGCCTAGCGATTTCGCGACTGACCATTTATACCAGAGCAAAGCTCAACGCCAGTCAATCGCCGCTTCTTCGTCTCCCTGCTGAGATCCGAAATGCGATCTATACCTTCGTGTTCAGTGATCAAGTCTACACACACAGCTGGTAGAGCGGCCAATACCCCTACTCGATCATCGTTCGCGCGGAATATCCGTGTCTTGGTGTGCTTCTCGCTTCTCGTCAAGTCCACCACGAAACCGCCTTACTTCCATACAAGCCAGCGACCTTCGTCTTGGATTCAGAGTATGAATGGGCCCCTTTAGAAGCGGAAGAGTTTTTGGCGAAGAGATCAGAAGCGCAACTTGCGGCACTCGGTCGAATGGAGGTCATGTGCTACGAGAAGACATGGCATGGAACTGGATGTGAGTTCTCCGAGGTGCTCGATTACATCCGCTCCATAGACTTCGAGGATAGTTGGATCGACGCTTTACGCCGCAAGTAGCAACCTTTTGTATGTATTGGCAGGGGCACTCGTTTTGGCAAATGCCATCCAAATCGAAATGGTTCACTACCTTCCAAGATTTCTGTATTGTAACTAAACCTCCAGTGTTTGTAATAGAAGAAGATCCTCATACGTCTATCATAAATTGAGTGACTCTTCCTTGGTGCTACTCACCGGTCAGCGTAAGAAGTACGTCGGCTCTGAAAGTCAGCTTCGCATTCGATGCGAAAGTTCTTTCTCGTTGTACGTGTGTTGCCGATTTGGTACAAGCCGCAGGTGGAGATGTTCGTTTCCCATGACGCACGGCTACCCAGCGCAATGACAACGCGACTTCCTTATTGTAGCCTTGGCACATTCCCCGAGACTCCCGTACTTACCTCGCGCTTTCAGCCATCCCCGCACCACTCTATCTCGTCTACCTCACCAGCAATGTTTCGGACCTCTTTCGGGATACAGATGCTTCACCGGGCTCGCCGTAGGGCTCGTGTCAAGGGTGCGGCGCGAAAGCGGCTTCTTCGGGACCGCGCTCGCCTGGACAGCATATAAGTATTCATCTTCAAGCGTCGTCAGGTTTATGTAGGCGCTAAGGTTTTGATTCCAGTACCACGCTCAATGCCGCACGCTCACCTCTTCTCCGCCTTCCTGCCGAGATTCGAAACATGGTGTATCACTACATATTCTGCAATGAGATATTCAGGCTGAACCAGCACAAATGGTCCTGTACAAAGACCACCACGCTGGTTTCCGACAATGACGTCAGTCTAGACCTACCTCGTGTCTCTCGCCAGCTCTATCAAGAAACCGCATTACTTCCGTACAAACTGGCAGTCTTCGACTTCGGAACTCGCATCGAAGCGTATTCCACTCTCAGGAAGTTCCTGAAGAACCGATCGGAAGCGCATATCCTGGCAATGAGGATAGTTGGGTTCTCGGGGCGAAGTAGGATGCTGCGCAACGTGAAAAGAAAATATACAAACAGGGAATTTTGGCCGGCAGTTTACTGGGCCAAATGGCTGAGGATTAATGCTGGCCCCCGAGCCTAGGTCGATTACTCGTTTGCGCTCCCTGGATTCACAATCGAGGGTGCAAGTCTACCAGCCACGCCGCGTATACTTTGCAGGATGGATCGATGCGGATGGGAAGAAAGTGTTGTAAAATAGCGCGCTCGCAACAAAATCTATCGGACAGAGTTTTGCACTCAGTTCTATTTACCTAACAATCAAAGCGCATCTACTCTTCGTCTTAGCAAAGTGACTCACACCCGTGCGCTGTCCCCACATTAGTCCACTTCTACGGCGCTCGTTCACTATTACACGCTCGTCTGCTTCCTTCCCATACTCCTGCACTCGCTCATCCCGCATCACCCCCAATGACTGATCCAAAAGCTCTCACCTTGTCTCGAAACCGCGTTGCGCTGGCTACCACCGACGCGCTAGATGCCAACAAGATGCCTACCTTCGACATTACTGGCAAGGAATTTCTTGAAGACCAGGACGTCAACGATCGCATGTATGTTCACAGTTGTGGATCTTCTTTGAGATACATCACTAATGTCGCATCGCAGTACCGTGTGCAATGCCACCAAGTCCCCTCTCCTTCGTCTGCCCGCCGAACTCCGCAATCTGATCTACGCCTACGCTTTCGACAACACTACCTACAACTTCTTCCAGGACAACAAAAGCACAGAGAAAACGCTTTGCGCTGGATCATCTACCGAAAATGATATGAGCCTGCTTCTGGTATCACGTCAAGTCCACGCCGAGATCGCCTATCTTCCTTACGAGCTCAGCACATTTGATTTTCTGGGTTTACAAAGCCGACAAGAGAGAATGGAAGCTCTACGTGAGGAGGTTCCTGGCTAAGCGTTCCGAAGAACAGATCAAAGCTATGTCTTGTCTGATGCTACGACGTTACTCCTATAAAGAACAGGCATTTGCGATGGGCACTGGATTGTACTGGGTTAAGAGGCTGAAGATCAAGAAATATCGATCTATCGTGCGTCATGCATGACGTACTCGCTACTAGATCTCACACACGATGTACCTAGCAGGTAGAAGATGCTCGTAGCAGTCACTTCTCTACAAGTCAGTTTGTTGCTCGTAAACACCGCTGTATTGTAGTAACCGTACCTGATTCCCCAGTCATCACAGGCCCCTATTCGAAACCGCATCGAGTGCTTGCAAGAGCCGTGACTTTGATGAATGATCAAATGTATAGCGGTGACTCTGCAAGCTGGAAAGTCGTGACATACACGGTTCAACTGGCATATGCATATTCAATTCGGCAGACGGTCTCATACATCACAGTAAGGCGCCGTAAGCAGACATGCTCTACGCCAAATGGCACATATTGATTCTGCCCGCGTCTCGGGAAATCGCACATTGCTGGTAGAAAGGTGTGCTTTCGGCATGACGCGTCCACATTTGTTCTGACTTGACGTTCTTACTCAGTATGATGGCCTAGCAACCGATGTGCGTAGGTGTTTATATATCGTCTTAGCGAGCTCTCGCACACTCCACCACCTTGCGTCTACTCTGCTCCACTCCCTTCACCCACTCACTTCCCAACATCGCCATCGTTTCAAGCGCACGCCAACATGCCGTCTCGCAAGCGCCAAGCGATGTCTTCAGCTGAGGCGCCCTCATCGAAGAAGCAGCGCGACGATAGGGCTCGCCAGAGAGCTGCGGTTCGAGAGCAAGCCCAGCGCGAGCAGGATCTTCGCGATGAAGCTCGTCGCGATCAAGAACTTCTTGACGGAACAGTTCGCAACAAGGCAATTGCCGCCAAAGGATTTCATCAGAAGGATCTTCTCAGAAGCATGTAAGTTCTCCGCTTCACAAGATATGTTTGATGATTAACATATGGCTCCAGCACCGAGTTCAATACAGCTTCATCACCTTTTCTTCATCTCCCCCCCCCCTGAGCTCCGCAACATCGTTTACGAGTACGTCTTCAAAGGTGCCCGCTATAATTTCGATCAACACGTCTTCAACGGCTGCTGTTATGATGGCGAAGGACCAGACAACTATCTTGGATTGTTCCTCGCCTCCCGCCAGCTTTACAATGAGACTTCATTGCTTCTCTACAAACTCAGCGTATCCAAGTTTGATCTTGACGTCACTGAAGACTGCCCGTATGGGGAATACGACCCAGATTGCGAGTATGGGCATTGCATTGCACTGAGAGATTTCCTGCGTGGTAGATCCGCAAAGCAGATGGAAGCAATCGCTAAAATTGAAGTCACTGTGAGTTATACGGGCGACTTCATCACCGAAGAGACGAAAACCGGGCGTGAATGGTCGAAGGAACTGCTTGGGCGGTGATTCGGAAGAGTGCTTGTTGAAGAACAAGCTACTTGATCTTATATGTACGACATGAATCGGATCTTTTCCTTTGCTATTCTGCCAGGACAAGAGAGCGACCGTCTATTGAGATCGATTCATGTATACTACAGCTCCAGGAAACTTCTTCGAAGTAGTTATTTGGCGGCAGATTAGCCGATCAATACACGCCACATGCACTCCGTCCGCTTGAATCAACTTTCCGCGAATAGCGCAAGTTCTTATGTCAACCCTACTTCTCGTCCGTGGAAATTCAACTTTGTGGGCGTGTAATGGATCTCGGAAGTTGTGAGTGGCCCATCCCGCTCTGTATCAGTACAGTACCATGGGTTGGAGTGGATAGGAACCAAGTATAGAGCCATCACGCATTCTATTGCGTCTTGTGAAGTTTCTTTAATCTCTCCGTTCAACGACGCCATTCTTAACATTATTGACACCTCAACAGCATACCTACCGTCATGGCGCCTCGGAAGCGCGTACAAAAGCCTCGTGCCGACGCACCATCTAACGAAAAGAAGACGCGCGATATCCGAGCTCAACGTAGGGAAGCAGTGTGCGAGCAGATCCTTCGCGAACAGGTTCTCCCAAATGAAGTTCCTCGCGAGGACATTCCTCAAGGCCAAGCTCGCCGCGATAAGATGTAGCTGTCAGTTTCTTATGTAATCAAGATAGCCAACTAACAAGACATTGTAGCACTCAACTCAACGCTCTCAACTCACCCCTCCTTCGCCTGCCGGCCGAAATCAGGAATTTCATCTTCGCTTACGTCTTCACCGGCATAGAGTATATATTTGACGAATACTGCTGGGAGGATCCCGAGACTCAGTGCCTGGACTCTTTCGACGAATGTAATCTGGGTCTCATCGCTGCGTCGCGCCAACTCCATGCCGAGACAGGCCTCCTCCCGTATAAGCTCGGCTTCTTCAGTTTCCAGTTCAGGGTTCCCAAGGGCAAATGGTCATATTGTGTGGAGAGGTTTATGGAGAACAGAACCAGGGAACAAGAGCTGGTTATGAACGATAAAAAACATGGTGGTTTGCCAATTCGGTAAGCAGGCAGGAGGTGATCGTTACTATCATGGTGCATTGGCTTGGGATAATCCATATCTTGTTACAAGAAGATGAATTGGATGTGTATGTGAAGGGGTTGATCGTTAGGAGGTCAGAGAAGCGATTTGGATGAGGTTGGAGGTACCAACAAGCGACTTCGTAAACACGTTTCAGGGGGGACAAGAGCGTAGCATATATGAGAAAAGAACAAAGTGGCGATCTCTAGTCAGGAAACATGGGTTACTATGGAGGGGTATGCGCAAAGCTCTAGTAAAGCAAAGGCCTTCCTGACTTCATCTAGGCGCTGTCGCTCTCCGTCTGTCACTATCGCCGAGGTGTGTAGGCCGCGATACCTCTGAGTTCGTGTGCTCCGGGGGATTGATAGATATGCTTGGTACCCTGCTCATCAAATCGTCTCTTTCGTGATTGGAATCGCTGTAGTCTGTCGGACTTGCAGATATAGCACCCGTTGGACATGATAGTGCAGGGTCTGCGTTCACAGTATCTGCTCCCACATTTAGTGGTGGCAAACTATGGTTTAGCCATATTTGTTTTTCGGGACGCATGGACAGTTCAATCTGACTGAGCTTAGGTCGTATTTTGTTTGCCCCAAGTCGAGCGTTAGGATCCTTCACTACGATTTCTTTAATCAACTTAACACAGGAGGCTGTCCAGTGAGTGTCGTTGGGGGTGCGCGTATCTTCGCGAGCCATAGCCGGTAGTGTATCAAGATGGTCGAGAAACTCCTGCTTGACGTCCTTGGTTGTGTGATGGTAAAACTTTGGATCAGGTGGGTCGCTCTGCTCGAGTGACTTGCGGAACTTCTCGACAGGCTTACAGTCCAGCTTGACAGCGTAGGTAATAATCTCAGACAAGACGCATCCGAAAGACCATACATCCGCACTCCTGCCATCTGCCTTCTGTGGGGTCTTCTGATCTAACTCCGGCGCCGTGTACTGGCCCGGGTATCTAGCAGGCATAGCCTTCGACACAGAACTGGGTCTTTCGGTCCTGTGCGTCTGCTGTGGGTTGGAAGGACTGAATGAAGCGTTATCTGCGCTCAAGTGTTTGCTATGGCTGTCAGATAATCGTTTGTTCTTTACGACAGAAAGCCCAAAATCGGCAAGTTTCCACTGTCCCACAGGGTACCAATCTTGCTCGTTCGTAGTTTCAGGATAGATCACGAGGATGTTTTCTGGTTTGATGTCGTTGTGGGACAGCGATACATGAGACTTCGAGTAAAGTCTGTTGTGAAGGTAGTCCAATGCATCTGCGAGATTGACGCTTTCTGAAATCAGATCGCCCGGCCACATGTATATAGAGCCCGTCCTTTCCGGTTTGGCTGTCGCATGGCGTTTCGCTCTCAGGTCATAGGGCATATCGGTGAGGAAGCCATTCAGATCGTACGCCGCCAATTCGTAAACAATGTGATAAGTGCTTGTCGGGCTTGACTGGTCTACCATCGTGACGAGATTGACCATAATTCGTTTGTGATCGCTAAGGCATCTGCGCAGCTCCTTCATGTTCTTGAACTCCTCCTTGAGCGCAAGCTTCCCGGACAATGTCTTAACAGCGACAGCTCTAGGCTGACGTAACGATTAGCGATGCGCAAGATGCTCCGTAGTGGCAGCAGCGACTTACCTCGAGATTGGTGGTACGATCTTGGAAGCGCAAGAATCCTTTCGCCACTGTTCGCATGGTGACTACTCCATAGCCGCCTTCCCCTATTTGTTCTGGTTCATCGATCCAGGGGAGCCGCTTTTCTCTGTCTAGTACAAACTCATCTTCTTGCTCCGGGATCAGAACTGGACAAAATGCGAACTGTTTCTCGTAGAAGAGCGCTCCCAAAGACTTCCCCAGGAAGTTCTTCTCCTGCAATGTTTCCAAGGCGAAAGGAAGGTTACAGTCCCGACGATCTCCGTGATTGACGAACTTTTCGCCAAACTGGGGCCATTGTTCGAAACTGATTCGGATCAGAATTGACATGATCTGAATCATCTCATCCATGAAATTGTTCCTGTCCCAACTCGACTGGTACCACGGTCGGTGTATGTAGAACTTCCGGTGGTGGTTTTGCGTCCATATCTTCTCGACCACTTCAGGAAGTATTATGTCTTCGCCTTTCTTGCCAACCATTCCAGCCTCTAATGCTTCGAAGATGTCGTCTCTAATCGTGTCGATGTCGACAGGTTGCGGATTCGCGTGTAATTTTCCATCTCTTGTGGCATCGGGATCGAACTGCTCTTCCGATTGAGCGCGTGTGGAATCTGAGTCGGTCTGTGCACGATTGCGCTGATCTTTCAGTGTTGTTGGGATGATACCAGGTGTGACCGCTGTAGATATGTTATGATTGCCATACAGGCGTGAGAAGCATTGGCCCATAATGGAAGTTGACGACGTAGTACAGGCCACAGCCGGATAACGTCTTACGAACCCAGTATATAGACGCAATAGATTCCGGGGATGTGCGCTTTTTTCAAGTCATGGGTTCCGGGCTGTAAGCCTCAACGAACATTCGGTCGCCATTTCGTCGTTTGCTTCGCAGTGCCGCGATGCGAACGCCTTTGGACCCAATCGCAGGTGCCTGCACATGCGACAGATACCTCAGCTGTCGCCCTCCATCATGGGCTCCGCCTCCACGATAAATGCTGCATAGGGTGTGGTGTGGGGCCGGTACATATGATTGGTTGCGACTCGGTCTGTGAGGCTCCATACGATGTCCCGGGCACATTGTAAGAAGAACAGCCGCCGGATGTGGAAGGCGCATTGCGGGCTGATTGAGCTGAAAACGCCAGGAAAAAGCAACTATGCAGCCTGATGCGGATCAGCCAATAGTGACTGACAGTCCTCATGTTGCTTGCTGCAGCGACGTGCTGTCATGCCATGCACACTCGAAGCACAAGTGACAGAATCATTAGCCGATTGAGGCTCTGTTCGTCGTCTATTGATATATATGCGTTCATTCGGCTGTCCAAGGCTAATTTTCAAGGCTGATTTCCTGAACAGTCAGCAGTCCGAATTAGCCTTGTCCGACCATTCACCAATAACAATACCTGCTGACCTCTGAGCGCCAAGCAGAAAGTCGATATGGCCCGTCAACCGATACATAATGTTGTTGAAGAGAGAACGTCCGGATATATAACGAGAAAGAAGTTAGAAACGTTCTTGCAGACAAAGTACCCTGATGTCTCGTCTGTAGATGAGTTCGCTATCGAAGTATGTCTCGCCTGAAAAAGCACATACAAGTACGCGGCTGAGTAACCAAGGAAAAGCGCAATAAGTGGGAGTTTTACGCGCCAGAGGAGATACCCGAGGTACGTACATGGGCCTCATCCATCATGACAACCAACACGGATACTGACGGCTTGGAATACAGGCAGACCTCCGGTGAGTTTTCTCCAGAAAATGTGAACTGCGAGGCCGTGACTAATGTCTGTAGCGCTTTGAAGAAGAAATAGGGGCGACGAGTGGAATGACAAGTAGCAGAGTTAGGCTGAAGATTGGCTAGCTGATGGTCTTGGCATTGCGTCATGTACAGTCACGTGGTGCACTGGATGGCCCGCAATCGTACCTTTGTAAACTTCACCGGTGCGCTACCTATACTTGTCGCAAAACGTAGCCAGGAGAGCCTTTGCCCTAGACATACTTGTGGGTGCACGTATTCCTTCGGCTACAATTATGAAACGCGTC
>Ga0265798_10006505_pt1 | contig 15348 bp, 14 predicted proteins | sample P3T30metagenome_FD_192430 | JGI IMG/M metagenome (GOLD analysis project Ga0265798, IMG submission 192430) | Plant litter microbial communities from East Loma Ridge, Irvine, California - P3 T30 | ecosystem: Environmental > Terrestrial > Plant litter > Unclassified | place: USA: California... | reverse complement strand
CGCTCTTCATCAAGTGGGTCCATTACTTCTTCGAGTACGCTCCGGTTTGCCGTTGCCGAGCTTTGCGCCTCAAGTGCTTCAGCAGCAATCTCATCAAACATTGCTTCGAAGTCAAGCCGGTCTAGGCTTCCTTCTGCTTTTACCTTGTTCAAGACATAGGTACCTGAACGGTCGTAGTGAGCTACGCCGAGTAGCTGGAAGATCCCTCCTATGGTCGTGAAATTGCAAGGGCCCTCTCTTGCACAAGCTTCAAGGTTAACATTGAACCATTTACGGGTTAACCGTGCGTCTTGCAGAAGTTGCTCATAGGCACGCGAAAATTCTAAAACAGTAATACCCTTAACGAGAGGCTTAGCTGGGTTTTTGTGGTTTGGCACCCAATAGGTCAACGCATCCTCACCCCTACGTTTCCCCCAGCTTTTGATCCTGAACTCAGAAGTTGACTTGGGCTTTGGTATGACAGTACCCGGTTTCAGTTTTCGGATTTCTTCAATTATCATCGCTATTTTTCAGGAAATTTTGGAAATATACGGGGCTGATCCAAGCGACCAGTCTCAGGCCCTGCTGGCCGAACACGGCCTCGTTTGCAGCATAAGCCACAACGGTAACTACTGGGACACTCAGTCTATTATTGTCCAGAACGCCTGCGAAGTATGACCGTACTGGGATTGGCCTGTTGTCTTTACATTGACCTGTCGATTTGGCAAGAGCGTTTCCCGCGCGTGGCCGGGTCCAATACTTGTGACCTAAAAGTTATAGCGCACTGTCCAATGTAAGGACTTTGCGCCGCCCATCATCGTCCTTGGTGGAAACGACATCCCCTTCTAGCGCGTCGAGAAGTCGCGAGGCCCGTCCGTATCCAATGTGAAAGTGTCGTTGGATCAGCGATATTGACGCGCGCTGCTCGCTCAGCACGAGTGAACGCGCATGTGGATAAAGCGGATCCAAGGCAGCATTCTCGCCCGCCCAAGCAAGCGCCGTGGCGTCAATCGGATCCGCCACGCCATTGCTGCCGTTCGTGGCCTTAATCTCCTCAGGGCTGCGCTCGCCAAAAGCAAAAATATCAACTTCAAGTACGGAAGGTTCAAGAGCGCGGCTGCTGCCGACCGAGAGCGTGACTGTCACACCAGCATCTATCACGGCGCGAAGCTGGTTTAGCACCTCCTTGATTTCTTTACCGTAGAGCTCTTTGGACGATGACCGGACACCGATACAAATGCCGCGCGCCGTGCACAACTGGAAGCCGTGACTCTCAATCTGGGTGATCGCGTCAATTGTCGCAGTAGCAGCCCGGCCGGGACCTGCGCGGCAGCCTGATCCGTAGCGTGCCAAGCCAGTTCCGCCAGGTCGACCGACCATGTGACAGATATCGTCCCAGTCGCAAACCAACCACCGATCGTCGCCACCAAGCGTGGTAATAGTCTGGACAAGGCGATCAATGAGCTGCTGGGGCTGCCGATCCGTGGCAACCAGCACGGCATGGTAGGCAGTGCAGAGCACCTGGTGCACGTCGGCTGGTACGCATGTGCCACTTGTGACCTGGAAGACGGCTATGAAGAGCACTCCTTGCCTTTCCTGTCGCACGATTCGCAGTGCCTGCTCTTGCGCCCGAGGGGACGAAAGCGGACCGCTTACGATAACAAGAGCAGGCGTGCTTTTCCGCCCCATGGTCCCTATTGGCGCCCCGGCCAGCAAAACCGTTGGCTTCCCAACCCTGCCGTCTGCTTCGATTTCGTATACCTCCACGAATGGATGCAGCCCGGTACTTGGGTGTTCGACGTTCATACCCCCTCCTTTGTCTGATAACTTAAACATGATTTATGGGGACGAAGTAGTTAAGGGTCTGTCGCGTTGCCACGCAAAGGTCTAGTCATCGTACCTGGGCTCAGACGGTCAAGAAACGCTATCGAAACTGCTCCGGTAGGGCACTCACGCTGACGCCATAGGCTTCGTACTCGGCGATCATTTGCGCGCGATGCTGGTTCGCCAGCCCATCATTCCAGCGCTCGTTTTCGTAGATGAGCGCCAGCTTGAGCGAGTCGGCACGGAGCGCGTTACGCTCGCGGAAACGCGCACGCTTTTCAACGTAAGGCTTGTTACCGTATTCGGAGTTAACGCCACGCGATACGAGCGCCAGGTTACCGAAGCTGTCGAGTACATCTTCGCCAACCTTGTTGGAATCGAATGCTTCGGCATTCTGCGGTGACACGTGCTCGACCGAGTTCTTTGCCGTCATCCGAAACGCCTGCCATGCTTCACCCTTTTGCTGTCGATACCGCTCCCAAAGGATGTATTCGAGTTTGTAAAACCAGTAATGCGAAAACTGCGTGCCTTCCTTCGCGTTCAGGCATGCCACCATATCGCGCAACTGGAACGCATTGCACCAGGGTTGCTCAAGGAAATGGCGGGTACGCTTGATTAACGGCTCTTCACTCGTGCTGCACAGTAGATAGTGATCGAGATATTTCAGGTAGCCATGAGCATGCCTTCCCCCAGTTTCCACTAGGTAGTTGAGGAGAGGCGTAAGCCAATAGTGCGTCGTCAGTTGCTGCGAGTGATAGAGCATGCTCTGCAGCATGGCAAACGCTGGATCGACATCGCGGCCGTCGCGGATTAGGCTTTGGTAGCCGCGACTATTATTGATCCGCAAGCGTCGGATCGCGTGGATTTCCTCATCCTCATCCTCAATCCACTTAATCACATGCTTGTCGAACAGGTAGCGGGCCCGCCACAGGAGATCGATAAACTCCATGATCTCGGTTTCGCGCTCGGCCGGTAACGCAGGGGCTTCGAGCCAGTGTGCCTGGAAGATATGCAGCAGATCCTTGTCGAGGACCTTGTCGATGTCCGGCCGCCCGCGGCGCTTGAGGAATATGCGCAGCACATGCTGAAGCAGCATTGGGAAAGTGATGATGCTTCGAACTACATCTGCCTCATAGTCTTCGTCCGCGTCCATCCCGCGCTTCCACACCTCAAGGTTCACGTCACCGCTCAGGATCGCATTCAACGACAGGACTTGTTCGTCCCGGGCTTCGAGGACGTGCTCAAGCGCTTCCCGTACGGATGCCGGATCGGCCAGCGCCTCGGCGTCAACGGAAGCGTTTTCGGTGTTGTAGAGGGGAACCAGCTTCACGCCCGTGGCTGTACGCAAATTCCTCTCGACATAGTCGTTCATATGGGAGCACGCATCCCATAATTGCCCATAAACGTCGCGCTGGCGGCCCACACTCAAGCTTGCAAGCAGGCGGGCCTTGAGAATTTCGTGGTGCTGCAGTTGCATCCCGCGATTGTTAATCACCTCAAACAGTTTGTTCAGGTCGGTTTGCGACGGCACTTTAGTCAATACCATCTGCACTCGGTCTCGGATAAAAGCGCTCAGCCGGGTTAGCGAGAGCGCAGCGTGATCGTTGAAATAGCCTTCGATCTCTGTAATCGCACGGCTCAATGATGAAGCCGCTGCGACATCGGGAATTTCGCGACCACCGAGCAAGGCATCAAAGAAGCTGCTAACTTCGGGCCGTATCGCAAACCGGATACGCGGTTGCGCGCGGTCGTCGCAGGCTATGTTGCGAAAACCAGCGAGATGGTTGATTTCGCCCTTGCCACGCTTCGTTACGAGACGCTCCAACGCGATACTGAGCAGCCAGAGGGTTGTGAAGCGCTGCTGTCCGTCGATCAGGTCAAGCAGCCGCGGTCCATCCACCCCGCCTTGCTCGATGACAAGGGTGCCTCCAAGGTAAAAGACAGACTTCTCTGCTTCGCACGCTGCGGTCAAGTCATCGAGCAGGACCTTGATTTGATCACTGCCCCAGACGTACAGGCGCTGGTAAATTGGAATGTTGAAAAGCAGGCGCTGCCCAATTACCTGCGCGGGGGTAATGAGGATGGATTCATGCATGTGTCGTTCTCACTTATCGTTCAGACCAAGGGCGTCTAGCCAGGTGCTTGCATTGGAAAGCGGGACCGCCGTTTCGCGGTAGTAATCGCAGACAGCCTTCAGGTAGCGACCTTGTACGCCCTGTCCCTCAGACTTACGGATCCCGTCAATTCGTCTGGCGTCGTAGCCTTCGCTGCGCGCCAGTTCGCGCTGCAGGAAGTCCATCACTTCTTGCGGACGGTAAGCGCCGGCAATTACGTCCAGCAGGTTATGGTCGGCCTCCCTCAGGTATTTGAGCGGTGCCTCCTTGAAAATGTATTGCTTGGCAAGACGCAGCCCACCCAGCACCAGCTCCGCACGCCGGGCAAACTCCAGCAGATGCTGGTAGCCGAAGCGGTCCACGTACATTAAGACGGCGAGATTGAACAGCTCGCGCAGGTAATGGGAATTACTCTTGACCACACGCCGGTAAAACACCCGGAAGCGCTCGACCTCCTCGTCCGTCACCGGACGATGCAGGACCTCGTCGAGTAGCGCCGCGTATTTCTGTGCGTAGAGGAAGAATCCGACTCCCTGGTGAATCGGCTGGCGCAGAGAGAACGGAAGACTGGCCGCGCCCGCACTCACGTGCACCGACTTGATATCGAGCCGGTAATCGTCCTCACGAGGCAAACACAACCTGGTGGCGAACTGATTGCCATGCCCGGGATACAGAGGCACGCTATCGATTTCCTCAGCACGCACGCTCTGGTCCTGGAAGGTCACAAGGATTGCCTCTTGCTCCTCGCGCTCGATGTGTTTCTGACCACGCCAGTTACGGGCCCGCCACAGGTAATGGTGAAACAATTCGGGCGCAAAATCCCGACGCCTTACGTCTTCTTGCGGACCGGACACTTGTACGGCTTCCCAGCGGCTCGCGCAATGGCGCTGCAGACGCTCGACCTGCTCACTGTCGCTCCCATTGATGGCCCGCAGGTGATACGCCTTGAGCAGATCGGTGGGTTTCAATGGGACACCGCGGTTGTTCTGGGTGTCGAAAAAAGTGAAGGCCAGGTCCTCGCGCGCGACCGTGATAACCGTGAAGCGCAGCCGCGAGAAGATTGCGGCGTCGAACTGCAATCTTGCATCGCCAATCGCCCCTTGCGCGTGGCGCAGGTTTTCCACGGAAAGTGGCGAACGATAGTGAAACTCGATCCCGTGTGGCAGCGCGCCATGCAAGGCGTGGAACAATACGACAAGCGAACTGAGGCGCTGCTGACCATCGATCACGAAATGGGCTTGGCGCCCGTCGTCCCGATGCAAAAGCAAGGTGCCAAGATAATAGTGCTCCTCTTTCTCGAGCAAGCAGAATTCAGCAAGGTCGGCTAGCAGCTGCTCCACCTTCTTCCGCCCCCAGACATAAGGACGCTGGTAGTGATCGAGCTTCAGTGCATAAACTTGCCTGCAGAGTTCGGCAAATCCCATCACCTCAACGGCGACATCGTTAGAGTGCTTGGATGGTGATGTCATGGATGATGTAATCACGTAATAGGTTCTTCCTGCTTCCTTGGTTTTGCTGCGCAGCGCACGTTACCTGGAACATCATCTGCTCGAGCGCACGCGACCAGACACTGCACACTCACTCCAGCATCTGGCGCTGATCACGATTCAAATCTCATCTTACTAAATATATTGCAAATAGGAAATATCATAATCATTCTATCTTTGTACCTCAGAGGGTGCGCGCGGTGCGTCGACGTCGTATGGAAGTGCTGATTCGCGATGAAGTCGGTCTTGTTGCCCTTGACGAAGAGACGGCCAATCTTGCCCGCGATCGACGAGCTCACCGCCCACTGTGACTCGGACTAGCCGCCGGCTTCGCTGACCATGCACATAGCGCGCTCGGCGCCTTCGGCGAAGCACTTGCGTTGCTTGGTCAAAACATGAGGGTGGTTCAAGACTGGACGGCCGTCGAAAGCCGGAGAAAACCGTCGCAAACTGGTGGTCTGGCGATGCTATCGTGTCTCGGTTGTAACTTGCCGGTCGGGGAAGCATATACGGCAAAGTTACAGTGCACTTTGCCTCTATGAAGCAACTCCTTAGCTGGGCAGCAATCCTGCTCCCAAGGTTGCGTCCCTACATCCTAGTCGGCCAACTTACCCTTCTTGTGTAAGGCTAGAAGAATTTTTTCAAAAAGTTTGGCGTCCTGGTCTGTGAACTGCGCTTCCTGCCCCGGCCGCAGCGAGGCGCCCTTATTCTTCAATTTACTGATCTGATAGAGTAGGTATCCGGCACCGCCTAAGCTCGTGGCTGCCGCCCCTCCTACTGCTATCGGTACCCACACGGGCGTGGCCGAGATTAGTCCCGCCGACATCAGTGCGCCTTTAATCCCGGTCGCGCCAATCGTCGTACCGAAAAGACCCGCAGAGCCCCACAGCGCAGCCGCGCCACCTGAAAACCCCACCGACACCAGGGTGCCTTCGATCCCGGTAGTGCCAATCGTCGTACCGAGTACAACAGCAGAGCTTCCCACAAGGTGCCGCGTTGTCTGCCAGCACTATGGCAATGCAACCTGCGCTAGCGGTGGCGATAGTCAGAGCCGAAAAGATCGCCGCCTAATCTGTAACACCGAGCTGCGCCTTACCCACCTACGACATTGAATATGATATTTATGATGTCATGCTTGACATCGTAAGCAGGCGCGTCTATGATGGATTCAATATCACATCAATTGCGAGACTAAGCATGACCTTTTCCAAATCAGAAATGCAAGAAGAACTGTTTAAATTTTTGGCCTTATTTCAACGAGAGACTGCCGAGCTTCTTGGATGGGGAATTACCGGTTCTGCCGACAATTCGGCTATCAAAGAATCTCCGCTCTGGAATGCGGTTAGCGAAATGTATGATTACGGCGTCAGCGGAATTCCGAACGGTCTCCTCGGCCCTGGAAGCATTATTGATGGTGCACATGCGCGTACCGAAATGTTTTTCCGCTCCATAGACACCCTGCCTATGAAGATTTATTTGGACGCATGTGACAATGCGCCCCCCCGGCTTGCGATTTGTGCAGTTGAAAGTGCCGTTGCGCGAATAGTGCTAGATGGCGGAGATCGCCACACCGACTATGGTACAGACGTGCATGGGTTAGGAAAAGGGGATGGAGGCTACTTGACGCTTGCCGAGGTGGCTCTTCTCGCGAATATGGATGAACGGAGCGTTCGTAATGCCGCAAATCCGAAGCTAGCCGATCCGTTAAAGACGACACCTATTGGAAAACGTTCACTAGTTAGCGTCGAGGAGGCCAACCGTTGGTTGGTTGGTCGTAAAGGGTTCATTCCGACCCGCCACAGCGAAACTTTTGTGAAGCATCGACCGCCCGAATGGGATATTGAGATGCCAGAGGACGTTTTAGAGCTAATTAAGCAAAAGGCAAAGGACTGTGGGATACCTTTTAGCATTTTCTTGAAGCAAGCGATCTTCGATGCTGGGGAAAAGGCGATGAACGAAGGAAAGCAAAAATGAAACGAACTTCTCATGCGACCGTCCGTGCTCAACAGCGGGGCATTCCTCCGATCATAGTCGATCTACTCCTTCGCTTCGGCCAAATTGAGCATGACCATGCAGGTGCCGAGATACTATATTTCGACCGGCGCTCAAAGAGACGGGTTGAAAGCTATGTCGGTGCACTTTTTGGAAAATTGAGCGTGCATCTCGACAGCTACGCCGTTGTGGCAAATGGGCAGATCGTCACTGTTGGGGTACGCTACAATAGAATCAATCACAATTAGTACATTTATAATACAGTAGCTTGGGTGATCCCATTAGTTTCAGGGTTGGTTTATTCATTTACGGCGGCGCTCGCGCTATGCCGCCTCGAGGCAAAACATGAGCAGCGTTTCGAAAAGACAATTTGGTTTTATCAAGTGGTTTGGTGGGTTCAACAACAAAACAGGACGAGAGAACAACTTCGGCTTTGTCACCTCCAATGACGGCACGGAAATTTATTTGCACCGCAACGATTGGCACGGCACCATTCCCCCTACTGCCCTGCAGCCGGTGACGTTTCTTACCGAGGCCCGTGGCGAGCGCGTTTCCTGTCGCCGCGCATCCCCGATTCGCGGCAGCGGCTGCACCTTGGCCGACATTTATGAAGGCCTGCTGGCGCTGCCAGCGGTGTCTTCTGTCAACTCATCGGAATCGGTGAAGGGCTTTGCGGGCTTGCGCGTTGTGTTGGCCAACGAGCTGCATGAGACGTTGCATGCGTCGAGCAAAAACGACGTGCAGGCACTGCTTAACTCCAACATGGCGGCGCGCTCACTGTTTCGCTTGGTTAGCCTTGGCGAAAATGCTACTGCCGACTACGAATTGCTGCTTGACGCCACGGGTGCATCTGTCACCGGCGACGAGGTCTGGGATTACCTGCCGCCGCATTTGATTACCAAGTACGAGCCGCAAATAGCCGCACAACTGGCCGTCCTGACACCCGAGATCATGCAATCTAAGGTAATGCCAGTTCTTGAGGCGCTACCAGTGTCATTGGTCATTACACTCCTCGCCCGCCACGGTTTTGCTGACGCGGAAGCACTGAACTCAATGCGCCCTCGCATCGACCGTTACCTATGCGCGGTAATTCTGGGCGGCGAAACAGTGCCAGATTACCTAGTGCAGCTGGCGGGCGACCCGCGCGACTGGAACTGGCTGTGTGGTAATCCGATGTTGCAGGAACTGCTCGACCGCTACCATTTCAAGAAAAGCCTGGCCGCGCGTGGCACCGAATTCCTCGCAATTTATGCGCGTACGCCAGCGTTGGCTGGCGACCTCGAGTATTTCATCCTTCACGAAATCTTCAGCCTAGTTGCCGCCGGCAATCAACGTGAGGTCGTGTACAACGTGTTTCTGCAGCGCCTCTGGGCAGCGCTGATCAACAGGCAGCTAGATCTGCATGCGCAGCAGAACGCGCTACAGTCACTGTTTCCATCGTGCGACGTAATGGGACCTAGGCTATCCTGCGAAGCGTTTTTCTGGCGGCAGGACGACAAACACGAGGACATATTTCTTTGCCGTGGCCGACGTTGTAACAACCCTCAGATCCTGCCGCAGACCAATCGAACGGTTGCCAACTACACACTCTACGATTGGCTGAATCAGTGGGGCATTACTTACGAGAACGCCACCAAGCCGCGTTCGCGGGACTTTCCAATTCGCATTGCTGGGTACTTCAACCGGCTTCGAGAGATTTACAAAAGGTTGCATTGCCGTGCGTGCGCCACACTAATGGTCCCGCACATGGATTACGCTCGCACTTCATACAAGTCGATATCTAATGGCGTCGTTCAAGTTCAACAACTCGCGGCAGCTTATAGGTTGACGGTTTTTCATTGCAACGACCCGGCCTGCGTGGAACACGGCAACAATTACTATATCAACCACTGCATGGGCTTGAAGTGCCGTGAAATTATCGATTCGCGCGATCTGAAGCGCAAATGCAGCGCGGGGCGCTATATCTGTAATGCCTGTGGCAGCTGCTGCCCGGAGCACGGTGCCCAAGCGCGCCCAGTCAACGGAAAGCGCTCAGGCATCGACGCCATCACCAATCGACAGCAATCTTCTGGAAGGTTTCAGCTGAACGAGGCAGAACCCGACATATCGCCAGCGGCTAACGTCGGCACGTTTGGGCGCGAATTAGCTGGCCGTGCCCGTTCAATTCCCACGCTTGAGGACATTTTGAACGTTGCTTGGCCCGGTGAGCTTGATCGCTAGGGCCACCGGACAAAGACCGTCCTAAACTGGTGGACGGAAAATGCTATCGCGTCTCGGCTGTAAGTTGCCCGTCAGGGAAGTATATACCGCAAAGTTACAGTGAACGTTACTCCATTAGGTGACATCTCGGCTCGGCAGCAATTTGCCTTCACAAGTTGCCTCCTAGCCGGCCAACTTTCCCTTCTTGTGCAAGGCTAGAAGAATTTTTTCAAAGAGCTTGGCGTCCTGGTCTGTGAACTGCGCTTCCAGTCCAGGCTGGAGCCTGCCACCCTTTTTCTTCAATTTACCGATCTGATAGAGCAAATACCCGGCACCGCCCACGCTCGTGGCTACTGCGCCTCCTACTGCCATGGGTACCCATAGGGGCGTAGCCGATATCAGCCCCGCCGACATCAGTGCGCCTTTGATCCCAGTCGCGCCAATCGTAGTACCGAAAAGACCTGCAGAGCCCCATAGTGCAGCCGCGCCGCCTGTCAGGGCTGCAGCAATACTGCCAGCGCTGGCGGTAGCGACAGTCAAAACTGAGACGATCGCGGCTGTGCTTAGGTAGGTACCGGCGACATAGCCGCCACCGCCAGCTGCGGTGACTATGAAGCCGCCCGCTGCGTGGGGGACAAGTGAGCCGCCTGCGTACAGTGCTGCAACAATGGGAGCTAAAGGAAGGGGCATATGATGATGAACCACATTTATCTATGCAGCCGAAGACCGCTGCGAAATTTGCAACAATTATACCGCTCTGATGGGTCATCGATAAATCGGGTAGTCGTTGCGATCTAAGTGTTCAACTCCAAAATCCTGGATGCGGGCGAGCGCCACAGGGTCAAGCCATTTCCGGTACATCATCGATTTGCAGAGGGCGTGCAGTGCGTCTCGTTGCCTTTCCTCATTGACCATCGAAACTCGATTAAAGCACTGCCGGGCTATCCAGATGCGAAGTACTGGGCTCAGCTCGTCGACCAGCGGCCCGTCCTCATCGGTCCGAAGACCCAAGTTCCAACGATCGACGCGAGCATTGACCTCCTTCGTTACGGTGCGCAGTTGCCAGGATTTGCCGCGTGGTCGAGACAAATTAAGCATTGCGGACTCGGCCTGGTCCGGAAAGTCCATACGAAACGCATCGACCTGCGGGCGCAGTCTGTGCGCATCCCCTCCCCATTTCGCCGCATCAAGACAAGCCGTACCAAACTTCGCAAATTCTTGATGTAGTCCGGCCGCTCGCTTCAAAGGCTGCGCATGGCCAAGCCAGGCAGCGATTAGCCCTTCCGAATCTGCTTTTAGACTGGACTGATATCGCATATTTGGAAAGTGCACCGCCTCGATCTTCAACTTGGGCAGGCTGATAGCTGACGCTACAAATTCAGCGAGAGATGCAAGCTCCAGTCCACATAAGTCGTTGGGTGACGTGCACCCTGAGCTAAGGACTTTGACTCGCAACATCCCTGAGCACAATTCCTGGACGACTCCCAACGCGCCATATACGACAGATTTGTCTGTTCCTGCTTCCGATTCATAGCTGAATGGAAGCAAACGTACCGAAAATGACAGTCTTGGACTGGAGAACAAACGGCAAGCCGCTAGCGACGGTGGACGCCTCTCGTCAACCACTCCTGCTCGCTTCAAATGCGATGCAGTTTCCTGCCGCAGCCCCAAGTTGCGGACGTGGTAGTGAAAGCTCTTCAGCGCAAGCGCTCCTTCTTTGATGATCCCCAGCCCGACTGCCAGCCTGTACAGCTCGGCATTGGACGACTGGCTGAGTGCCAACAGTTGCATTAACAACACGTGCACTAGTCCGTTTTCCTTAATTTTCAGAATTCCTCCTCTAAAAGTGGGCGCATTTCGAAAATATACCTTAGTAGACGCCGCCCCTCATTACTGTGCTTGTGCAAAGGAACTATGCGGCGGCGCCCCCTCAACCTCTGCCGTAGAAAGGCTTGTTCGCCGAGCGTATTGTTCTCCCTGTCGCGACGTTTGCGACACAAAGCAACAGAAAGGCGCGCTATGAAATACCTCGCGCAAGAAGATGCGCTCAGAAGGGCCGTCCTCGACAAGGTCGCCGCGTTGAATGTGAAGCAGGCGGAGATCGCCGTCGGGATCGTGCCAGGACTAAGAATCGTTGGATATAGAACGGGAACAATCGACTGGGGGCTTCGTTGCCGTGATCCTACGACCAAGAAAAAGGTGCGCATCGGCTTAGGCGATGGGCCAATGGCCGGCGCAGTTGCAGACGCTTTCAAGATACTGGCCTTGGTTCAATCGGGGCAATCCCCTCGCGTGGGGCGAATCTGGGTAGCTAACTTCTTTGACGAACAAATCTATCCGTGGGCGCTGCGCGAGCGGGCAAGTGCCAAAGACTACAAGGGTCGCTTCAACAACCATGTTCGTCATGTGATCGGATCAAGGCCGATTGCGGACGTCCAGTCTGGTGAATTGCTGCGGCTTATCGAAGGACTACCACCGCACTTGTCGGTGGCTAGCCGAAACAGGGTGTGTGCGCTCATCAAGACGATTTTTCGTCGGGCACACGATACCGGCTTGATCGACCGGAACCCTGCAACAACCCTGCGCATGAAGCAGGAGAACAACGAGCGACGTCGCATCGCATCGGACGCCGAAATAAAGGCGGTGTATGCAGCGATTGACGCAGAACCTCAACCTTCCTACCCAGGATTGTTGGTTCGCCTTCTGCTCAGTTGCGGGCTGAGGACAGGGGAAGCGCTCAAGGCGCAGTTCGATGACATCAGCCCGGATGGATGCTTCTTGATCATCCGTCGGGGCAAGAACGGGAAGAGCCGGCAGGTTCCGCTAGCGGCCGAAGCTCAATCCGTTCTACAGGAATTACATACACACCGCCGCAATGAGTTTTTGTTTCCAGGGCGGGACGGTGGGCACATGAGCCGGCCGACCCGAGCCTATAACCGGATTCTCAAGCGAGCGGCGATCGAAGGGCTCAGCCTGCACGATTTACGAAGGACCGCGTGCTCCATCGTAGTTAATGCCGGCGTGCAATGATGGAATACGCAGCAGTTTCGTGCGCCGGGATGCACCTGGTGTACGACGGCATGTCCAGTGCCTTAGCACAGGCCAAGCTGCCGACCACCCTGGACGTGGTAGAGGCTGCGGTACGCACTGGCGGCGTCAAGCACTTCGGGGAACGGGTCGATGTTTCGCATCTACTACAGCAAGCGAAAGCGGGCTTTGAAGCAGTAGTGATGGATGAGGCCAACCGGGTGTTTGGCCAGAAAGCAGCGGTCCTGGACGGAATTATCGTTGGCGGTGGCGGTGCCGAACTGCTCCTTCAGGCACTCAAGCAACGGTACCCCAACGCTGTCTCTAGCGACGAGCCGCGAACGATGGTTGCCGAAGGCTTCTGCCGCCTTGGCTTACTGTCGCTGCTGCAGTCTTGATACCGTACCGTCTATGTCAGGACAAATGGAAAAGCCGATGAAAATCGGTACGGAGATCACCGTTCGGATCAGCCTGACTTTTCAGGAGGCGCCAGACGTTCACACCTTGCTGGCAATGACGCCGGTGCGCGAGCGCGGGAAGCTCGTGCGCCTAGCCCTTGAACGGTATATCACAGAGACAGGCCATCCAGCCGGCGACGTCGACCAACAGATCAATGCAATCTCGACATGGTTAAGGGCTCGAAGTGGGCATGAAGGAACATCCAAACATGCTGTCCGCCAACTTGAAGCACTCCAATCGGTCAATGTAGGCAACTTTCACGAAGTTCACCATATCGCAGCCCCTATGCCGAAACAAAGTGCCCCTGCCCCTCAGGCGGTAGCAGAGTCATCGTCATCCATAAAACGGTGGCTCCAAGACTAGCTAGCCAGGCGACCTGATAATTGCTAAGCCCGATGCTTAGTAGTTATCAGGTCTAACTAATAGTAGTCGGCAAGCCGTTTTTATCAGGGAACTCATCGTTTCATCAAAAACGCCGCCCCTACCAGTGACATCCCTGAACACCTTCTTCGTCGCTGAATAAAAGATGATTAGCAAGAGGCTCAGCTGTTTGATGGCGACCAATCTTATAACGGGCAGTCGTTTCAGTTACCGCAAGCGATTCATTCCGATTGGTGGTATGTTCCGGAGCCATGTAGTTGGCGTAGACCCAGCGGAGTCGTTTGGGATGAGGGGAAAAATCCTTTACTGCAGTTAAATTTAAAAGGTGAAGAAGCTCATCAGTTGAATCTCCAATACGGTTTTCGTAACCAATGTGGATAACACCAGGAGCGTCTTCCGGCAACTGCCTACATGCTTTTGCTACAAGCGATCGGAAATGACGCGCCTTGCGGAATGCAGCTTCTGGAGCACCGCTTTTCCAAGCTATCACACTTGCTTGTCTAATCGAAGTGGCAAATAGAGGCCGGTCTGCTGCCGGTACCCAATCCGCTGAAAGACTATAGTCAACGTGCGGGATATATTCACCAGCCAATAACTCTACCATTCGACTGGAACCGTAAAATACATCGTCGGCTTGCAGCACGGCCGACGGTACGGCCCAATCAATTTCGCGAATTCGACCAAGTGCGTATAGGTCTTCCCATCGGTTGTGAGACCTGTTTTCGAAAAAGGCCGCCACTCGCTCGGCAAGGTAAGTTTCGCCCAACTGCCAAAGCTCTACTTTAAAAATTACCTCAAGAACAACAGATCGGTTTCTTACGCTGCAAAGCTCATGCACAGTAGATGCAAGCTTCTCCGCTTGCTCACGTTCCTCTGCCGCGTAACCTGTCTTCTTAACGCGCTTACATTCGACAGCCCATCGCCGCCGGCTTGTTGCCACGACGATATCATGCGTTTTCGTAACTCCAGGTTGTGTAGCTACGAAACGCACATCATTCCAGCCTCGGGATTTGTAACTAGCCGCTACCAACAATTCATAGAGTGTATCGTCGGGCTGACTCTTCCCCTCAGTCATTAAATGCTCTATTCGATCATAAACACCAGCGACGAACTGCAAATGAGGTAGCACTTGGCCCAAACGCCAAAAAACAGGGGCGATTCGATAAGCTTCCGGCTCATACCAATTTTCCCTCTTGGCTGCAAATGCATGGGCTTGAAATACGTACCATGCAATTGCATCGTTTGGATCGAAGAGTGCAACATTTTTTTCGCCATTGGCTAGCGCTTGCTGCGCCGCTTCAAAGCCACAGCTAATCTCATCCATGCGTCTCGACCAGGCTCTGCTATCTACGCAAGACGTAAACCATTCGATCACGCGCAAAACATTCCCGTCGCGCCAGTCCTGCCCACCGCGTTGTGCAAACCAAAGAGGATCTCGCATATGCTATCTAGATAAAATACGATCAGGTTTACTCGAGAACTGCTGCACTCAAACATGAGCCCCCTTTTCTTGACGACTCATGGCAACGACTGTGCAAGCAATCATGGACTTGATGCGAAATTTTCCGCCAGTGGCAATGATACAATTAAACTCAATCGCAGAGTACATGACGCCGATCAAGAAATCGAAAAGCGCAGACTCGAGCAAGGCAGCGGTCCGCACTTCCAGCTTATTTTTTGATGAGCGACGCCTGTCCAGCCCTCGAAATCAAGCTATTTTAAAAAAATTCAAAACAGGGACTTACATGCCACTAACAGCATACTCAATACCAGACGAGAAAGAATTGGATGTAGAACAGCTAATTGTTCAGTTTCGTGCGATCATATTCCTCGCCGTAGCTGGCCTTTGTTCCGTGCAAAAGCTATGCTGGGCGACTTGATTGCTG